>Ga0070694_100001247_pt1 | contig 14764 bp, 15 predicted proteins | sample KBSK1251metaG_FD_65470 | JGI IMG/M metagenome (GOLD analysis project Ga0070694, IMG submission 65470) | Corn, switchgrass and miscanthus rhizosphere microbial communities from Kellogg Biological Station, Michigan, USA - KBS K1-25-1 metaG | ecosystem: Host-associated > Plants > Roots >... | reverse complement strand
ATGGTCAGCGCGTCGCGCACGGGCAGCGGCCCTTTCGCGAGGCGGTCGGCGAGCGTCACGCCGTCGACGAGCTCGAGAACCAGCGCGGGGACGCCATCCACGTCCTCGACCCCGTAGATCGCGCCGATGTGCGGGTGATTGAGCGACGCGAGCACGCGCGCTTCGCGCTCGAAGCGTGCGAGGCGCTCCGGCTCGCTGACGAAGAGGCGAGGAAGGATCTTGATCGCGACGTCGCGCCCCAGCCTGGCATCGTGTGCGCGATAGACCTCGCCCATGCCGCCTTCACCCAGCGTGGCGGTAATCCGGTAGGGGCCGATACATTCCGGCACGCGTGGCAGATCGTTGGTCCCGATCTCGTCGTGGAACAGCATGACCGGCTTCTCCAGAAAGGTCGTGGCGCGTTCGTAAGACGCGATCAACTGTTCGACCTCCTGGCGCAACGCCAGGTTGTCGCTGCAGGCTGCGGCAAGGTACGCCGGCCGACGGTCTGCCGGCAGGGCGCGAGCGGCCTCGAACAGGTCTTTCAGGCGTAGCCACTCTTCGTCGGGGCCAGGCGGCACCGGCTCCGGCGCCTTCATGTCTGCACCGACAATCGTTGATACAGCCACGCTTTTGCCATGGCCCATTCGCGCTCGACCGTGGCCGCTGACACGCCGATCGCTTCAGCGGTTTCATCGATGGTGAGGCCGGCGAAAAATCGCAGCTCCACGACGCGGCACTGTCGCACGTCCCGTGAGGACAGCGCCTCGAGGGCCTCGTCCAGCGCGAGCACGTCGACGATGGACGCGTCAGAGGCTGGCGAGACGTCGTCCAGGCTCATCATCGTGACCCCCGCGCCACGTTTGCCGGCGCGCTTCCGGCGAGCGTGATCGACGAGGATCTGCCGCATCAGCCGGGACGCCACCGCGAAGAAATGCGTCCGGTCGTTGAGCGTCAGGCCGTCGACATCCGTCAGTCGCAAATAGACCTCGTGCACGAGGGCCGTCGCCTGCAGGGTGTGTCCAGGATGTTCCCGCCGGAAATGCGCGCGCGCCACCCGGCGCAGCTCCTCGTCCACCAGGGGAATGAGGTGGTCGAGCGCCGCGCCGTCTCCCTGACGCCACGACCGCAGCAGCGCGGTGATTGCCGGCACGCGCGGGCCAGTCTACGCCTCCTTGGACATTTCGCTGAGGAAAAGTGCCGGTTGAGGGGAAACGGAGCCCTTTTGCGCTTCTCAGGGTGAGAAAGAAAGGAGCCTTATGAGAACCAATCGCCTTCACAGCTGCGTCGCTGCCTTCGTCGGCGCGGCGGCGTTACTCGTCCAGATCTCGCCCGCCCTGGCGGAAGACCGCCGCGACAACGACAGGCCGGTGGACATCGCGTTCACGAAGTGGGTCACGACGTTTCCCCTGATGGAAGGGTTCTGGGGAGGCGACCTCGCCAACAAGTACGTCGGCGAGATTTTTCAGCGCCAGGTAAGCGTGAACCCGGCCCTGAACGGCATCGTCCGGCTCGAGGCGATCTACGAGATCCAGAATGGGGACCGTTCGTTCACGGCGCTCATCCGGGGCGGGACAGACAACGTGACGGGCTCGGCCCTGCTGGACGGCGTCGTCCTGGCTGGATGGCGCACCGGCGCACCAGTGCACGTGGAGTTCGACACGATTCCCGGCACGACCGGCTGTTTTGGTGCGCCAGCAGGCAAGACCTGTTTCGTGGGGACGATTCACGTCGGGCGCGCCCCGCGGGACTGAACGTCCGCAGGCACGAGACCCATCGGCCTATCTCGGTGCTGGGTTGCAGGCCGTCGCAACCCAGCACGTCAACGCCTCCCTGGCGAAAGCTCGCCGGTGCCGCGAGCGGAGCCTGGCCCGCCCCACTGGACGATTTCTGCAGTCGGCTCACCCGCGAAGCCGCATAATTGGCGATCTTCGAAACTCACATCGACGTGCGGTCCACATGCCCGTCGGGACGCTGACACTGCGAAGCGCCGAGTGGCGACCAGCAGGCTCAGGAGGAACACGATGAAGAACACTGCACTGAAAGTCTTGCTTGCGGCGGCGGTTCTGATTCCTCTGGCGATCTACGCGCAGCCCAGGCCGGGAAACCCGACGACCGCCACCGTCATCACCAAGGCGGAGATCGACAAGATCAGCGCCACGGAACAAAACCAGACGACCCGTGACGAGAACGCCAGGGTCGTCGATATCGGCGACGGCTGGAGCATGGAGTTGGGCATCGTGCATCGCTCGAAGCAGAACGTGCTGACGGTCGGGCAAGCCGCTCAGGCTGCCCGCGGTCGCGGCAATGCCCCGGCCGCGGCCGCCGGTGCCCGCGGAGGCAATGCTCAGGCTGCGGGCCCAACGACTCCGTGTGGAGAACAAATGGCCAATCCGCCGGCGGACGCCCTGCAGGGGGCCATCACGCACGACAATCAGACCGAAGGCTATTACATCGTCTCCGGCGGCGGCACGGCGTTCATCGACGGCAAGGTTGTCAACGGACGGCGCAGCATGAACAACCCCGACGGCGGACCGAACGGTCCCGGCTGTGGCGGCGGCGTGGCGGTTGGCTCACGCAAAGTCGAGTTGAAGGTCGGTGACGTGCTGATCGTTCCGCCGGGCGTCATTCATGGCTGGTTCGACATTCCCGATCACGTGGACTATCTCAGCTTCCGTCCGTCGCATGGCGTGATGAAGAACGGGTGGGTGAACCCCACCATCGCCTCGAAGTAGCGCTCGCACGTTCTGGCGGAAGGGGCCGGTGGCCGGCGGCCAGTAAGGCCTCTTCCGTCAATCCGCCGTCGGCTGTAATTCCTTGGGCCACTCGAACGGGATCGACGAAAAGAACAGGTCGGGGTCTTTGTCGGTTGCGGCCACGGGGCTCGGCACCTTCGCCGGTCCAAGCGGACGGTTGGCCACGAGGAGTTCTTCCACGGCTTGAGCGGAGAGCGGACGCGAGAAGAGGTAACCCTGGGCGTGCGTGCAACCAAGGCGCTCGAGCTCGCGCGCCTGCACCTCCTCCTCGATGCCTTCGGCGACCACGCTGGTGTTCATCGTGCGGGCGAGGGCGAGGATGCTCTCGACGATGGCCGGGCGGTCGGGAAGCAACAGGCTCTTCACGAACGATCGATCGATCTTCAGCGCATCGACCGGCAGCTTGTGCAGGTGACTCAGCGACGAGTAACCCGTACCGAAATCATCCAGATAGATTTTCACGCCGAAGTCGCGCAGCTCCTGGAGCAGCTTCGCGGCTGCCTGGGGGCTGTCCATCAACGCCGTCTCCGTGATTTCGAGGCGCAGGTTGGTCGGTTTCAGTCGAGCCTGCAGCAGCGCGTGCTCGACGATCCACATGAAGTCCTGCTGCGGCAGTTGCCGGCTGGAGACGTTGACCGTGATGTAGTCGAGGCCATTCTCAGGGAATCGCCGCTGCCAGTCCGCGAACTTCGCGCACGCCTGCTGCATGATCCACGTGCCGAGCGGTTCGATGAGCCCGAGCTCCTCGGCGAGCGGAATGAAGGTCACCGGTGACACCGGCTTGCCGTTGCGCGTCCAGCGCACGAGCGATTCGAACCCGACACACATGCCCGAGGCGAGGAGCACGATCGGCTGATACACCACCTCGAGCTCGTTCTGTTCGACCGCGCGGCGCAAGTCGTTCTCGAGGTCGAGCCGGTCGCGTTCGCGCTTGTGCATGTCGGCGTCGAAGAGCTCGTGGCGCGCCTTGCCGCTCGACTTCGCGTAGGACATCGCGGTGTCCGCGTCGCGCATCATCTCGTCGGGGCTGCTGTAGTGCGACCGGCCGAAGGCAATGCCGATGCTCGCGGTGGTGAACACCTCGCGTCCGCCGATTGAAAAGGGCGCCTTCAGCGCATCCTGGATGCGGAACGCAGTCGCGTTGGCCTGTCCCTCGTCGCCGAGATCGTGCAGGAGGATGGCGAACTCGTCTCCGCCCAGCCTGCCGAGCGCATCTCCCTCGCGCAGGCACGATGCGAGGCGATGCGACACCGCCTCGAGCAGCTCGTCGCCGACCTGATGCCCAAGGCTGTCGTTGACAATCTTGAACCGGTCGAGGTCGAGACAGAGTGCCGCGAATTTGCTGGTGTCGGGCCGTTCCTTGGTCGCGGCGAGGCGTCGACCCAGCCTCTCGACGAAGACGGCGCGGTTGCACGCGTCGGTCACCGACTCGGGCAATCCAACGCTGCCCCGTGCGTCCGTCGCGATCGGTCCCGACTTCTCGGTCAACGATCCTGCCATGCGGGCCATGCGCCGGCCCGCCCCCCGCACCGCTACACCGCAACAGAGGTAGCGGCGGTACGCGCCGTCCTCGTGGCGGATCCGGTGCTCGATGTGAACCTGCTCCGTCTTGCCGCCGAGATGGGCCTCGAGCGCCGCCTTGAGCGCCACGACATCGTCGGGATGGACACGGTCGATCCAGTCCTGCGGGCGACCGACGCCGGCGGACGCGGGCAGCCCTATCATCGCCTTCCATCGGCTCGAGAAGTAGAACTCCTGGCTGCGAAGATCCCATTCCCACAAGCCGTCATTCGCGCCGTCAGCCGCGAGCGAGAGCCGCTCGGCGCTGCGCCTGAGCGCGAGTTCCGTGCGCGCGTGTTCCGTGACGTCATGCCAGAGCACGGTCGCGCCGCCGACAACGGGCAGGACTTTTACCTGCAGAATCCGCGGACCCGCGGCAGCAGGCAGCGCAAGATTCGCGAGCGTCTGCGCGGTCCGGGTGTTGAGCGCATCGTTGATCGCGCGCGGCAGTTCGGTCTTGGCGAGGAGCGGCACCGCCCCCGCGAACGAACAGCCCAGAGCTCGTTCGCGCGGGCACTCGAGGATGCGTTCGAGAGCATCGTTCCAGAACGTAATCCGGCCGCTGCCGTCAACGACGGACAGGCCCTCGTCCAGCGATTCGATGAGCTCTTGTTCGAGCCGGTTGACGGACGCATGGTAGGCGCGGAACGCGAGGCCTAATGGCACCACCGCGACCACCAGCACTTGCCAGTTCCGGTGGCCAATCGCCTCGACCAGGCCCACGGCGACACTGGCCCCGATGCAGTAGTTCGGACAGCCCCGGAGCAGCCGTGTCAGCCACGATCGGTTGACAGGTTGTCTCGTACAGAACGGCGCGATGATGTCCGCGACCGCGCTCGTGGCGAAGCAATAGACGGCAATCGCGGCCGCGATCGGCACTCCCTGTCCGGGCCACGTGAAGCCGCCCATGGTGCCGCCGAGTGCGCGATGTGCGAAGCCCGCGGCCTCTATGGCAACGAGTGCAATGGCGGTATCCAGGAGCGTTCGCCGGATCGGATGGGGATGCTGCGACGCCGTGAGGCCCTGCGTCACGGTTCCGGCGGCGGCGACGAGCAGCGTCGCGTGAGGACCGAGGAGCAGCAGCGAGGTGAAGTCGATGACGAAGCACGCCGGCATGACGGCCCAATCCCGTATCTTCGAGTGCCGCGATGCAGGGATGGACGCGAGAATCGCGGCCAGGATCAGGCCGGAGAATTCAAGGGTTGCGTGAGGGCGTGGCCAGCCGGCAAACCCAAGGACGACTCCCGTCCCGATTGCCGCCGATGCAAACCCGAGGAGGACCGAACGTCGTGTTCGCGTCTGCATCAGAGGTTCTTGGCGCGGAGTTCGACACGCTGACTCACTTCGGGTTGGCGAGCAATGTCTGGACCACTGTTGGGCTTCCGGTACAAGTGGCTGCTTGACAGCGCGTTACAGAACGTTCGGTCGAAGTCAGACGAACAATAGACGCGGTACCGTTCCGGTACACCCCCGGCGCGGAAAGGCCCGGCGAAGCAGACCGATCGACGTGAATTCATTAGACAAAACGGGGGAAGCGCCGCATTTGCGAGGAGCGTGCGTCCCAGGATCTCTTTGACACACAACTGGTCCATAGCGAGACAGTGACCGGAGCGCGATCGCTCCGGACGCCGCGCCACGGCAGCGGCCGCGGGCGACGTCATGGGCACGCAGGATGATCACGTGTTCGCATCGACCGCCAGCCGCGAGATGAAGGCGTCCGGCGACCGTCGCCGATCAGGGACGACGCCGCGGCCTGCGCGAACTGCTGCGAGGGGAAGATGTGCCGCGCGCGGCGCTGTGCTGCACGAACTGATAGGCACCCACGACAACGTCATGCAGCGCGTCCTGGCGAACTCGCGAGAGTCGGACGAGAACACACGGGTGATCGACGTAGTGTTGCTTCAGATAGTAGGTTTCGGGGGCGTCGGCAATCAGGGCGTCTCGATCTGCGCGGTCCATCATCACGACGAGCGAGTGCGGCTCGGCAGACCTGTGTGCGGCCATGCAGACGAACATCTTGCCGCGAACCTTGAGCGCGGGCTGACCCCACGCCAGCGTCCGCTCGACGCCGTCGAGCCTGCAGCCGATGGACGCGACGTCCTCGAAGGTAATGGTGCCCGCCATTCGACAGCCGACGCATCATACGCCCATGCGGCGCTCAGCTTCGATTGAAAGCACTGCCACGCTCACGCCTGGACGATTCCGCGACTGGCTCATCCGCCCATGGAATGCCGCTTGCTCCGACGATCTTGGAATGAAGCAGCCGAGGAGCGGGTCGAAGTGGTGGGCGGCGGCTCTGGGCGTCTGGTGCGCCACCACGTACGCCCCGGCGACCAACGAGGCGCCGGCCGCAGCCACAGACCCGTCAAAACATCTGCAACGACTCGAGGCCCTTCACCACGCTCAGGTGTGGAAGCCCACCAACGTCCGCGCGATGAACCTGCAGGCGGGTCCTCAGGGACCATTGGCGTTCAAGCCACACGAGACCGTCACCTGCGATTTCGTGCAGCGTCCGCGTGGCAGTGGCAGCACGCCGAAGTTCTCGTGCGCGACGGCATCCGGTGAGGAGTTGAAAGTTCGCTACGGGAACACCAATGGCGAGGTGTATGCGCAGGTCGCGGCGACGCGCCTCTTGTGGGCGCTGGGTTTCTGGTCCAACCGGATGTATCCGGTCAAGGTCGCGTGCGCCGGTTGCCCGCCGAATCCGTTCAAAGATCGGCATGCGGCGGCTCGATCGAACATCACGACTTTCGATCCGGCAACGATCGACGTCAAGGCTGATGGAGACACGGTCGAAACGAAGCCCGACGAGGGCTGGTCGTGGGACGAGCTCGATCAGGTCGACGAAAAGGCGGGCGGCGCGTCGCGGGCGCAGCGCGACGCGCTCACGCTGCTGGCGGTTCTGATGCAGCACTCGTCCAACAAAGCCATCAACCAGCGGATTGTGTGCCTCGATCCGCCGGGCTGTTCGCACACGGCGATGATGATCAGCGATGTCGGGAAAACGTTCGGGCGCGCCAATGCGCTGAACAACGATCACGTTGCGGCGGTGAATTTCAAGGAGTGGTCGCGCCAGCCGATCTGGAAGGGATCCACTGGCTGCGTCGGCGATCTGCCTCGATCCTGGAGCGGCACGCTGCGGGATCCGCAGGTGGGAGAAGCGGGGCGAAAATTTCTGGCAGACCTGCTGGTGCAGTTGACGGATGCCCAGTTGCACGATCTGTTCGACGTGTCTCGTTTCACCGAACGGGATCCGACCGCCACGATCGATGACTGGGTCAATGCCTTCAAACAGAAGCGGACCGAGATCGTGAATCGCCACTGTGATTCATAGATCCTCGTGCCCGACGGTGACGCCGATGATCTTCGACGCCGATTGACGCGCTGTCCTGTGGGACCGCGGCCTCGATGCAGGCGGAGTCGAGCGGCGACCCACCTCGAACAGGAGATGGGTCGCTGCACGGGCTGATTCAGCGGACAGCGCTCAATTCGCCGTGACGCAGATCGCCCATCCTCTGAAGACGAGCGTCGGCGGCGACGTCGTCGTCCCGAGGTTCTGCCAGGCGACGGTCCACTGCGTCCGGTGCGACGGGTAGGACGAAACGATCGGAAGTCCTCCCTCGATGGTCAGCGGCATCTCGCCACCTCCTCCGACCACGACTTTCCCGACAGGGCAGGTAACGAGGGCCGAAACCCACCCGTGAGGCTGGATCGAAAGATTTGTCGTTTCAGTCGACATCACGAGCTCCCAGCCTGACACGCCGCTCGGACCCTGGGGTCCCGGGGTACCGGGAGGACCGGGAAATCCCGGAGGGCCCTGCGCGCCCGGCGCACCTGGAACGCCCGGAACGCCGGGAAGACCCTGCGGACCTGCCGGCCCAGTGGCGCCCGTCGTGCCCGGAGGGCCCGGGATTCCCGGCGCACCAGCCGCGCCGGTGGGACCTGCGGGTCCGACTGGTCCCGGAGGTCCCTGCGCGCCTGTCGCACCTGCCGGGCCCGGCTCGCCCCGAGGACCGGTGGCGGGAAGCGCCACGGTGAAGAGCGCCGGCTTGTTGTCCCGCACATCACCGACCGCGAGCTGATAGGTTCCCGCCGCCAATGCCGGCAGCGACACGACGATCGTCGTCGGCGAGGCGCTCAGGACTTCGAGCGGCTGTTCGTTGACAGTGACGCGGACAGCGTCCGGAAAATTGTGACCGGTCACGAAGAGAACGGACCCATCGACCGACGGAACTGCATTCACGATCTGAAGTGCCTTTGGCTCCGCGGCGGCGCGCCCCGGATGACCCAACATGCATATCGCCACACAGATCGACACACCTACGGCAACCCTGGAACCCATATCCCTCCTGCGGGAGACAACTCAGTTGTAAAGGGAAACAACCAGCAGAGAACCCATCATACGGTACGGATCAAGGGGTCCGGCTGAGGTCGTTCCGGCCTAGTGGATAAGCGGCGCCTGCGCGGGCCCGGATCCGCGATGCACGAACTTCTGCACCCGCTTGCCTTCGTAGGTTTCGCCGATGAAGAGGTTGCCCGACGAATCGGCGGCGAGATTATGTGCGCCGTAGAACTGGCCCGCCCAGTGGCCCGCGTGGCCGAACCCGCTGACGACTTCGAGCGTCTGACGGTCAACGATGTAGACCTGCTGGTTCGTGCCGTCGATGACGATCAAGTGCGTCTGCGCGGGGTCGGTGGAGAAGGCGATGTCCCACACCGATCCGCTGCCGAGGGTGCCTCGCGCGATGAACTGCTCCTTCACGAACGTGCCGTCCTTGCGGAACACCTGGATGCGATCGTTGGTCCGGTCGCAGACATAGACGAGGCCGTCGTTGGCGATGCGCACCGCATGCACGATTCGGAACTGCGGCGGCGGCGGGCCGTCGGGATCGTACTGGCTGGGACGGTTCTCGAACTGCACCGCGCCGCTGAAGGGGCTGGGAAGCCGTTCGCCGGCGCGCGTGAAATACGAGTCGTCCGGCGTCTTGCCGTACGCGCCCCAATGGCGCTTGTAGGCGCCCGTCGCGGCGTCGAACACGATCACGCGGTGGTTCACGTAGCCGTCGGCGACGTAGAGCTCACCGCTGGCGCGATCCAGCGTCATGTTCGCGGCTGCGCCGAGGTTGCGCGTGTCGTTGCTGCCGGTGTTCTGCCCCTTGCGGCCGATCTGCATGAGGAAGCGTCCCTGGCGCGTGAACTTGAGGATCTGCGCGTCTTTCTCGCCTCCGCCGCCGAGCCACACGTTGTCCTCGTGATCGATGTAGATGCCGTGCTCGAGGTCCGGCCACTCGTAGCCGTCGCCGGGACCGCCCCACGCGGAGACGAGGTTTCCGGCTTCGTCCCATTCGAGGACCGGCGGCGCCGCGCGCCAGAACGAGCGCGTCTCGTTCGGCTGCAGCGTGCCTGGACGATGGACGATCCAGACGTGATTACGCGCGTCGACGGCGATGCCCGCGATGGCGCCGACGAGCCAGTTGTTGGGGAGCGGTTTCGGCCACAGCGGGTCGACCTGATAGGCCGGCACCTGGCGGACCGACTGCGCGGCGCTCAGCAGGGCGACGGATGCAAGGACGACGATGAAGCGCAGCACGGGGAGATGTTAGCGCCGCCTGCCCCACAAACGTGAGTACGAAGCGTCTTCGAGTGCGGTCGGTTCCTCAAAGGTGAGAATCCGATGCGCGCGAATCGGAGGCAACCCGTTCGAAGACGACGGCGCGCGCCACGAGATTCGGCATCGCGGTCCGGCTCGCGGACTTCCACGCCGCCGCGTAGGCGCCTGCGGACGTATCCGCGTCGGGGACGGTCCACCATGCGCCGTCCGTCCGCGCCCGCGCAGGCAGGGCGAAGCCCAGGATATCTTCGATTTCCGACAGTGTGAGCACGACCATCGTCGCGTACCTCTCTTCCAGGTACTTGTAGAGCGGCTCGTACTTGCCGCAGGCGCGCGTCGGTAACAGTCGTTTGACCGTGGCCGTTTTTGCCGCCGACGGCTGCATGGGCGGCGCCGTCCTGAACCATCTCGTCCAATTCAACATCGGTGTCCTTACCGGTCTGGGCTCATGTTGACGGCTGTCAGAGAGCAAAGGCAGAGAATCGCCGCCGACGACAAGTGTGCAATGCGGGACAGACGGGCGCCGCCGAATGACTTCACCATGGCTGATGCAGCGTTACACTCACAGCCCCAGACCCCTCAAGGGCGACTACATCCTCAGCTTTACTGGTCTCACCTGGAACGTGCTCCGCAGCTCGGGTGAGTTGAGCGCTACGAGCGTGACTTCCGGCGATCGAGACAGGAAGACGGCGCTCGCGCGGATCCGGACGTTGACCGAGCAAGACGGGGCCGATGGCTGGGAAGCCGATGGCCGCGACCTTTTCCGCCAGGTCACACGATTTCGACGATAACCCCGGGGCGATCGATGATCGCGCGCGTGCCGTGCGCGTGGCCGATCACCGAAGCACGTCTCGAATACTCTCGGAGACGCTCCGAGCAGGCGCACTCCAGAGCCGCCCCATCACCGCCGGAGGCACGAGCGCCAGCGTGGCCAGAACGGTCCACGCGGCGACTGATGTCGCGCCAGATACGTAGCCGAACGTGCCGACGCCGAGAATCCAGGCGCCTGTCAACACGGTTTTCACATGATCGCTTTGCATGTTCGGAGTGTACGGACGTGCGCCTGCAGCCGATGTTCTCGATTGCACACCATTGGACGGGGCGCACGCGCACCACGATCATCTCGGGTTCCGCCGCGCCGTGGCCGCGCTCCATCGCCGATCGGCATCGGACAGGCGAGTGACCGCACGCCGCGTGCGATAATCCGCGTGATCCCGATGGCCAAAGCGAGAGCACGGCGCGTTCAGCCACGCGCGGAACAACCAGCCTTCGATGCCGAGGCCTTCCTCAAGTCCGCGGGGGCAGCACGCCGCGTCGCGACGTATCCCGAAGGAAAGACCGTCTTCTCGCAGGGTCAACCGAGCGATGCCGTCATGTACCTCCAGAAGGGCAGCATCAAGATTTCCGTGCTGTCGCGCGGTGGCAAAGAAGCGGTGGTGGCGATGCTCGGCCCCGGCGATTTCTTCGGGGAAGGGGCGCTCACGGGGCAACCAATCCGGATCGGGACCGCCACCGCGACGGCGCTGACGACCGTGCTCATCATCGACAAGGCCGCGATGCTTCGCCTCCTGCGCGACGAGCCGACCTTCTCAGAGCGCTTCATCTCGTACATGCTCGCGCGGAACCTCCGCATCGAGGCGGACCTGGTCGATCATCTGTTCAACTCCAGTGAAAAGCGGCTGGCGCGGACGCTGCTGTTGTTGGCGCGCTACGGCGATCAGACGGGACCCGAGCGGCGGATACCGAAGATCTCCCAGGAAACCCTCGCGGAGATGGTCGGGACGACGCGCTCACGCGTCAACTTCTTCATGAACAAATTCAGGGACCTGGGGTTCATCGAGTACAACGGCGATATCACGATCAACACCGCGCTGCTCGGCGTCGTCCTGCACGATTAGCCGGTGCGCGCTCGGAGCCCGGCTCGCACTGCCCGGCCCAGTGGCGGATCACCGCTCGCAGCTCGTCAGCCTGCTCCTGCAGTTGGCGCATCCGCTTCGCCTCCACCGCCAAATCGCGACAGATCTCCGCCATCCGGCCTTCGACGCCATTCGGTAGCTGGGCGGGCCGCCGCGCGTGTATTCGCTGCGGGCCGCCGACGACTCCGGGCTTCGGCATCGCATCCCCTTTTCAGGTTCGTAAAATCCTGGCCGTTCAATTGTCAACACACGTCAGTGAATGCGCGGCAGGAGCGGACGGCCTACGCGCAGTGCAGACGCTTCGGCGAGACGCCACAACCGCATCGCCCGTTGCAGTAACTCGCGCTGCCGCGCGGCGCGGAACTCGGCGATCATCCGCTCGATGCGCGCGAGGCGCTGCTCGGCGTCGTTCTGGCTGACAGTCATCGCACGAGGGTACCGTGACGCGCCCCGCGTCGATGTACTCCATTGCACAGCGCTCGCGACGGGCGACAACACCGTGTCGGCGCCGCCCGCGATGTTCACATGTGAACATCGCGCCGTCGATGGTCCGTGTAGAGTGCAGCCTTGAGTACCAATCTTCTCGTGAAACCAGAACCGTTCGCGCCGGATCCGTCGATCAGTCACCTTCCCGCTCTCGCCCCGGAGGCCGACGGATTGGCGACGTGCCCGTTGTGTCACACCGCGGACCCGACGATGACGAATGCTGCGATCGGTGCCGGGTCGCAGTGGCAATGTGCGCGCTGCGGTCAGCTGTGGGACTCCGCCCGTCTGCGCACCGTCGCCGCCTATGCGGTGTGGGTCGCGGGACGAGTGACATGAGCCTCATACCGATCGCGCCCGGCGAGGACGGCTCCGTGGAGCGTTGGCGGCAGTGGCAGCAGCGGAACGCAGCCGTCAGTCGCCAGGACGCCACGCGGGCACGCGTCGTGTTCACCGTCGTTTTGACCGTGCTGGGCAGCTGGCTCGGCTGGCAGCTTCTGTCCTCGCAGCTCTGGCCCTGATCGCGACGGGTCCCGCACCTTACACGTCCCTCGCCTGGAGCATCACTTCATGCATCTCAGACCGCTACACGACCGCCTCATCGTTCAACGGCTCGAGGACACCGCGCGCAACGGCGCGATCCTCATTCCGGATTCCGCGAAAGAGAAACCGCAACAGGGCAAAGTCCTGGCGGCCGGCCTCGGCAAATCGACCAACGACGGCACGCGGCTGCCGCTGGACGTCAAAGCCGGAGACACCATCCTGTTCGGGAAGTACTCGGGGCAGGAGGTCACGGTCGACGGTGTGGACTATTTGATCATGAAAGAAGACGACGTCCTCGCGATCCAGGAACGGAGCCTCTGATGGCCAACCAGATTACGTACGGCGACGAGTCGCGCCGGGCGATCCTGCGCGGGGTCAACAGCCTGGCGGATGCCGTGAAGGTGACGCTCGGGCCGAAAGGTCGCAATGTGATCCTCGGAACGGCGTTCGGATCGCCCACCATCACCAAGGACGGCGTCACCGTGGCCAAGGAAATCGACCTGAAGGATGCGCTCGAGAACATGGGCGCCCAGATGGTCAAGGAGGTGGCGAGCAAGACGTCCGACATCGCCGGCGACGGGACGACGACGGCCACGGTGCTCGCGCAGGCGCTCTATCGCGAGGGAGCCAGGAACGTCACCGCCGGCGCCAACCCCATGGCCATCAAGCGCGGCATCGACCGGTCCGTCGAGGCCATCACGGGCCAGCTCGAGCGACTGTCCCAACCCGTCACGGGACCGATGATCGCCCAGGTGGGAACGATCTCGGCGAATCACGATGAGACCATCGGGCGCATCATCGCCGAAGCGATGGAGAAAGTCGGCAAGGACGGCGTCATCACGGTGGAAGAGGCCAAGAGCATCGACACGTCCCTCGACGTCGTCGAAGGGATGCAGTTCGATCGCGGGTATCTGTCACCGTACTTCGTGACGGATCCCGAACGGATGGAAGTCGTGCTGGAGAGTCCCGTCATTCTGATTCACGAAAAACGGATCAGCGTGATGAAAGACCTCCTGCCGCTGCTGGAACTCGTGGCGCGCGCCGGCCGTCCATTGCTGATCATCGCGGAGGACATCGACGGGGAAGCGCTGGCGACGATCGTCGTCAACAAGCTGCGCGGCACGATTCGGGTGGCGGCGGTGAAGGCGCCGGGCTACGGCGATCGGCGGAAGGCGATACTCGAAGACATTGCCATCCTCACCGGTGGCAAGGCCGTCACCGAGGACCTCGGCCTGAGGCTCGACAGCCTGACACTCGACGACCTGGGCCAGGCGAAGAAAGTCACCATCGATAAGGACACCACGACGATTGTCGAAGGCGCCGGCAGCACCGCCTCCATCGCCGGACGCGTCCAGCAGCTGCGAACGCAGGTGGAGAATGCAACGTCCGACTATGACCGCGAGAAGCTGCAGGAGCGTCTCGCCAAGCTCGTCGGCGGCGTCGCGATTGTGAAAGTCGGCGCGGCAACCGAGACCGAGTTGAAGGAAAAGAAGGCTCGCGTCGAGGATGCCATGCACGCGACCAAAGCGGCGGTCGAAGAAGGGATCGTCGCGGGCGGCGGCGTCGCACTGCTGCGGGCAGGGAAGGTCCTTGACGAGCTGCGCCTCGCCGGAGACGAGCAGGTCGGCGTCACCATCGTCAGGCGAGCGATCGAGGAGCCATTGCGATGGATCGCGGCCAACGCGGGTCACGAGGGGTCGATTGTCGTGCAGCGCGTGAAGGACATGACGGGCAACGACGGCTTCAACGCGCAATCGGAGCAGTACGAGGACCTGGTGAAAGCAGGGGTCATCGATCCGGCCAAAGTGGTGCGGTCGGCGCTGCAGAATGCCGCCTCGATTGCATCGCTGCTGCTGACGACCGAGGCCGTCATCTCGCGGATGCCGGCGTGACGTAAGAGGTATCCTGTCGTCGGG
>Ga0070694_100001246_pt1 | contig 14766 bp, 7 predicted proteins | sample KBSK1251metaG_FD_65470 | JGI IMG/M metagenome (GOLD analysis project Ga0070694, IMG submission 65470) | Corn, switchgrass and miscanthus rhizosphere microbial communities from Kellogg Biological Station, Michigan, USA - KBS K1-25-1 metaG | ecosystem: Host-associated > Plants > Roots >... | reverse complement strand
TGCAGGCTGCTGACGCGATCGACCGTCGTGAACGTGATGTCGTACTGCGTGGTCGTCACGGCGTCGAACCGCGTGCGGACGCGTGCGTAGAGCAGCCGGCTGGCCGGAAGATTCGTGACCACCGAGGACGTCTGGGTGATCTCGCCCGTATTGACGAGATCGGAGCCGCCGGCGGTCGTGCCGACCGTCAACGCGTACGACTGCGCGCCTGAGACGGCGAGCCATTGGAACGTCGAAGTCGTATGCACACTCGGGGCGCCATTGGGCGGGCTGAAGAGGATTGCGGCAAGCCCCTCCTGCGTCACGTTCACCGTCACCCCTGCGACCGACAGCGTTCCCGCGCGCGCCGTATGGGAGCCCGCATTCGAGGTCACCGAGTACGTGACGCTACCGTTGCCCGTCCCGCTCGAGCCGCCTGTCACCGTGATCCACGCGGGGGTGCCGCTGGTCGCACTCCAGGCGCAGGTGCCTGGCGTCGCCGTCACGTCGAGCGTGTAACTCGCGGCCACGTGTGGGAGGAACGGGTTGACGGGGGTCACAGTGAAGACGCAGGCGTGCGCCGCCTGCGTCACCGTGAAGCTCTGGCCGCCGATGGTCAGTGTGCCGGTCCTGGCCGCGCCAGGATTGGGCGCCACGGTGAACTGAATGGTTGCCGGCCCGTTACCGGTACCGCTACCGGTGTTGATCGTCAGCCAACCCGAATCGCTCGTCGCCGTCCACGCGCAGGCCGAGCCCGTCGTGAGCGCGACGCTGCCCGATCCACCCGCGTCGCCGAATGATTGTCCCGAGCCGCCAAGCGTGTACGCGCACGCCTGCGTCACCTGGATCGTCGCGCCCGTGCTGCCGGACGAAATGGCCGACAGTGTGACTTGAGGCACCGCGTCGGTGAACGTGATGCTCTGGCCAGGGTCGAGGACGAAATCGGTAGCCGACGTCGACGGCAGGAGATCCTCTTCGTAGATCTGGCTCCCGTCGTTGTCGGCACCGGTATGAATCAAGATGCCCGGCTGCAGCGCCGCATCCGCGCCGTACTGGGTTCGCGCCTCCGCGTAGAGGTACGTATTCACGCCTCCGACGCTCGACTTGAGAATCTTCAGCGCCTTGGGAAGCCCGCCCCATGGCGTCGCGTAGGACTCCAGCGCGTACTGGCCGGTACCGGTCGCCGTCTGAATCGGCGGGGAGCTGCCGAAGTTTAGCCAGCCGAGACGTTCCTTCTGGTACGCGTTGAACTGGCCCAGGACGCCGCCCATGACGTCGTGATCGTCACCGTACTCGTCCACGACGCATCCGCTGGGGTCGCAGGTGTTCGAGCGTGAATGAAACAGGCCGAAGTTATGGCCCATCTCGTGCGCGACGACCCAGGGCGTGTAGAGACCGTTGATCCATGCTCGCGAGGGGTTCGAGGTCGTGCCGCCGCCGACGGTCCCGAGACCCCACCAATTGCACGCGGCCGTCTGCGGGAACCCGAAGACGCGCCGCGGGTACTGCGAGAGATTGACGCCTGCGTTCAGGGCCGCCGTCTCGGCCTGGGCAGCCCACGTGTTGTAGTTGCAGGCCGTGCTCGCAGCCGCGATGGTGTACCAGCCAACGACCGTTCCCTGGAGCGATGTCTGCTGGAACGAGTTCTCCAGATAGAACTGGTTGACCTCGTTGAACGTGACCGACTGGGCTGAGGCTGCGGTGTAGGGCTCGGTCGCGAGATCAGAGAAGTTGAAGAGGATGACCAGCGTGGACTGCGCGCCAAACGTGTTGCCGGAGGCCAGCTGGAGCGTCGAGGAACCAGGCTCAGTCCCTCCAAGAGGCGACACCGCGGCGCCGGTGTCGAGCATCAGCGTGAGGTTGCGCCGGGCGCCGCGAGCGCGAACGCGCGTCCCGGTCAGCAGGCGTCCCGGCGGATTCCTGGCGAATGCGAGCGCGAGGCGCTCCGTCCCGGTGTCGAGGTAATACCTCAGTCGCGCGCCGGCGTGGGAGTCCTCATAGTGGACTTCGAGGGTTCCCTCGACGTCGCTCTCCCCTTGTGCCGCGATTCGCGGCGATTCCGGGCTCGGTGCGACGAGAAGGACAATCGCGGTCGCGCACAGCGCAAGGAATCGCCTCGCGCGGCGCTTCGCCGTCCTGACCGTGCGCCAGCGTGATTCGCCCATCCTCGCCTAAACGTCGAACGTCTCGAAGTAAGAAGAAATAAAAACGGGAGCTAGGGTTGTCACCCGCACGAGCAAAGAGCCCGCCACGCGTGCAGTTCGCGGCTTTTTATTGGGAACGATGGAGGATTCGATTCGATGGCAGCACCCGAAGTCACGGAACCAGAAGACTCTGGTCGTGCTCTAGAGGAACAAAGCGTCGCTTCGCTTGAAGATCGCGCCCGAGGCAAGCGCGTCGAGGGGGCCCGGTGCGAGCGGTTGACATCGGCTCGCCCCGAGCGGACGATGGCTTTATGGGTCGGGCGCTGCTCGTTGCAACGTTGCTGGTCACCAGCTCGCCGGCGGCGTCTGCCCAGGCGTTGAGCACGCTCCACATCACGGTCACGCTGGCTGACGCCATCGGCAAGATCACGCCGGTGGCACGCCACGCGCTGCTCATCAGCGACGAGCCGCCAAGCACGGCGCCGCGACGCATCCTCACCACGCTGGCCGGCACGGCCGACATCACGCTGCGTCCCGGGCGTTACGCCGTGGAGTCCGATCAGCCGGTGGCGTTCGAGGGCAAGAGCTACGAATGGTCGCAGCGCATTGACGTCGCCGCCGGCCGTGACGCCACGCTCGCGCTGACTGCCGGCAACGCGTCGGTCGGCACCAGTACAGCCGCGGCGACATCGGCCACGCCTTCAGACACGGACCCTTCGTTTCTCGCAGCTCAATGGCAAGACAGCGTCGTCGCGTTGTGGACGCCAACCCAGCACGCGTCCGGATTTGTCGTCGATCCTCGGGGCCTGGTTGTCACCAACCAGCGCGTCGTCGGCACCGCGACGTCCGCCGAGGCGCAGTTTGCTCACGACATCAAGGTCATGGCGACCGTTCTCGCGTCGGATCCCACACGCGACGTGACCATCCTCTGGGTCAATCCGTCGGTGATCGCATCACTGCGGCCGCTGCCGCTCGGGTGCGGCCAGACGAGGCCCTCGGTGGCGAACGGGCAGGAGCTATACGCCATCGGCGCGGAGATGACGGGACAAAAGGATCTGACGCCCGGGGATGTGACTGGCGTCGGACCGCGTCTGCTTCTGTCGGATCTGAGGGTCGCGCGTGGAAGTGCCGGGGGACCGGTTTTTACGGCGGGTGGCCTGGTTGGATTCACCACGGTCGATGATCGCGACCCGGACAGCCGCTCGGATACACGGGTTGTCAGGATAGACCAGGTCTGCGAAGTCATGGCATCGGCGGAGACGAAGATGGCCGGGGCGATGCCGCCGGACGCGGCGCACCTGCCGCTCGACCCTCGGCCCGCTGCCGTCAGCGCGCTCGGCGAGGCGGTGAAGAATCGTGCTGGAAGCCTGAGTCCGTACCCGATGAGCACGACCAACTTCGACCTCGCATTCATCACACCGGTTCACATCTACGGCGCGAGGGATCAGGCACCCCGTCCGGTGATGGACTTCGGCAGCTGGTCGGAATATCTGGCCGACTATCCGCGCGCGGTCGTGGTTCGGGTCACGCCCAAGATGGTGGAGGGGCTGTGGGCCAAGGTGGCGCGCGGTGCGGCGATGACGCAAGGGATGGCGCTGCCGCCGATGAAGCGCGCCAAGTCCAGCTTCCTGCGGATGCGTGCCTTCTGCGGCGACACGGAGGTGAGGCCGATCCACCCGTTCGTGGTCGAACACCGCATTTCGGAGACCGACGCAATCGACGAAGGGCTCTACGTGTTCGATCCCGCTGCGTTCGGTCCGGCGTGCGGCACGGTGAGGCTGACGGTCTACTCCGAAAACGAGCCCGACAAAGGCGACACCCGCGTCGTCGATCAGAAGGTGCTGGAGCAGATCACACGGGACTTCGCGCCGTTGTGATTCGCGTGACCGACGCGATTTCCATCGACGACATTGAGATCGAAGAGCGTTTCGTCCGCGCTTTTCGGCGATCCGTCACGCCGTCGTGGCCGGCCGGCTGCGGCGCAGACGCTTCCGCGACCCCAGCACCAATCCGCCGAGGCCCATCAGGACGAGCAGCCGGCCTGACAAAGCGGCCCTGAAGGCCCCGGACGTCGATTGTAGAGGCCCAAAGTCTATGGGAGTGACGGCAGCGATTCCGACGCGCGCATCACTGCTTGCCGTCAGCACGCGCGGCCCGAAGCTTCTGTGCCATCGCGACGAACGTGGGCTCGTCTTTGTACGGCCGGAACGCTTCATCGCAAATGTCACGCCCGAGATGCCGGTAGCTCTCGAACTGATCCTCACCGTAGAACTGATCACCCGTGCTTTCATGCGGGAAGGCGAAGTGGCTCGATTTGTACTGCCGAACGGATGTGTCCTCGTTGCCGGTCATCGATGCTTTCAGATAAATGAGGATGCCAGTGCTGCCGTCCGCGTAGGTGATATCACCGACCGTGAAGCGCCGCTTGCTCCACGGAGCATTCCCGCCGTCGGGGCGCAGATCGTCCACGGGGATGTCGATCCGACATCCAAAATCGACTTCACACATTCGAATGAGCGTGCCGAGTCCCCCGAATGTGTACTGGTCGTCGCATTCGCCGTCGCTGATCACGATGACGCTGCACTGGCGTCCTATCAGCTCGTAGGCGGCGAGATTTTCGAAGTGGCCGCCGTCGGATACCATCACGAACGAAGTCTTGTCGGACGCACCGCCGAAGAGCTCGGCACCCAGGTAGCTCAGGCTGAAATTCGGCGACATGCCGCCGGCGCCAACCGTGCCAGGATTTGGAAACCACCACCCGAGCCGAACGTTGAAGAGCGTGAGGAGGAACGCAATGACCGACGAGGTGTGGTAGCCCATATTGGGACTGGCGGCGGCGCCAGATACCGACATCGCCTGGCCAAGCGTTGGGCCGCCATCCCGATGACCGAATTCGCTGGTCTGAATGAAGCCCAATTCATTGGCGTGCCCGTGCTGATCGCGTGACAGGTACTGACTGCCACAATAGAGCGGCGACATCGTGAACGAGGCGCTGTGCCGCGTGTGGAGCGCGAGGTCGCTCGACCCTCCCAGGTTGAGAGCGCAGTTGACGATGTGCAGCGGCTGGATGTGGTCCCCTGGACGGAGCGCGATGGCGAGCGGCATGTCGTCCCTGTCGTCGAACCCGGTGAAATTCTGCGGATCGCGCTTGCCCGCGTCGCGCGTGGCACCGAGGTAACAGCGCACCAGGCGGTTGCGGTAAAAGGCGTTCAGACTGAACTCGTTGATGTCCACGCGAGCGGCGAGCAAGGCAGTCACCAGGACGCACACGCCAAGCATCGCCAGCGGCACCGCCACAAGCGGCCGAGATGGTGCGACCCACCAGGCGGTTCCGCCATTCACGTTCATGATCAGATGGATCACGTACGACACGGCGAGCAGTACACCGGCGATGAACACGAACGGAGCAATGCGCGCAAGCGCCTCTTTGGCTTTCGCCGCCGCTCCTTTGACACCGCCGCCCGTCGACTCTGAATGGCCGGCGGCCAGGCCGCCCGCGACGGTGGCCACCCATCCGGCAATGCCGGAGATCGTTTTCCACGTCGCATGGCCCAAGGCCCACTCCACCAGGCGGGGCCCGTAGACCGCGCTCACGGCGATGACCATCCATGCGGTCGCATAGATTGTGAGCCAGGCGCCCAGCCGGCTCCACCATTCGCGGACTCCATCGGTCGAGTCGCGTCCGAGCATCCCGATCAACACCACGATCGAGAGTACGAACGCCAGCGCCACAAACGGGGGGCCCCAGACAAACGCCATCCACTCACCGCCGGTGTACCCGCGAAATGCCTGGAAGATCCGAACGATCGCCGCCAGCATCGCGTGGAGCGCAGGCACTGCGATTGCCGGTGCGGCCAGCGCGGTGAGGAGACGTCGCGGCTCGCGTCGACTGGCGACCGCAAAGAAGGACAACAGCCAAAAGGACATGAACACGACTGAGAGATGAAAGGGCCAGAACTTCCACGCCTGGGAGACGAGCGCGGAGTACTCGCCCAGCGTGCTCAGTGAGGTCACACCCGGCCGTCCCGTCGCCTGCGCCCATAGGATCGATGTGACCAGCAGGGCCACGACCATGAGTGGAATGACCACGCACACCTGCACGTAACCCTGGGTGTAGTTCACCTTCCGTGGCCGTTCGGCGGAGATGAGAGCCACGAGCCTGACAGCGACTGGTTGAAGGAAGAAACCGCTCAACACCACGAGTCCTGCGATGAACGAGGCCTCGGCGCTGCGAACCACCGCGTTCATCGTCGTGTAATTGGGATCGTTCACGAGGGAGACCGCGAATGGATCGAACGCAAAGCTCCTCATGGCAATCAGAGCCGCTGCGAACAAGAGCAGGGCGCCCACCAGGCCGATGTGCCACGCCCTGGCTTGGAGCAGGTCGACAGGACGCCAGCCATCCTTCGGCGGCTTGCCGTACCGGATCGGCGAACCCGCGGTCAGTTGCCAGTGGTTCCCGGCGATGCCCACGATGCCGAAGATGAAGAGAAGGACAGTCGCCCATCGTGCGGAACCGGAATCTGGCCACCACTCAAAGAGCCAGAACAACGGGTGAGGCACCAGCAACGCGCATGCGATGGCAACGATGACCGTGGCCTGAATCAAAAGCGTGTTGCGCAGCCAGATCGTCAGCATCGACCAGGTGTCGGCGCTGAAGAAGCCAACTTGTGGTGACAGGTAATTCGAATAGCGTCGAAGATACCGGACGGATTCGGTCCAGTCTTCGTCGAACCAGTTCGGCCGGCGTCGGCGATTGGCGCTGAGCCACCCTCCGATGTATCCGCCGCCCGAGACCGTGGACAGGTAGTGAAACTTCGAAAGCAACCTGCACGCATTGAGGCTCTCGAGAACACCAAGCGCGAAGGTCGCGCTTCGGATGCCGCCGCCGGAAATCGCGAGGCCGACTATTTTCTCGTCATCGGCGACACCAATCGCGGTGCGTTCGGCGGCGCGGACCGTGGACCAGAGAACACGCTGAGCGGGGCTGGCTGGCATTCATAGACTCCGCTTACACGTTGTCGCCGGGCTCGAGACGATACACCTTGGCTTCCCAGGCGAATCGAGCTCGCGGCGGTCGCGGGGCACCAGAGGACGAACCGCGTTTCACGACGTGTGAGGATATCGCTCATCGTTCTTTCCTGTCCCTACTGAACGTAAGCGGTTTCGGGCCGCTAGTCATTGGCAAGGGCCTGTGCTCCGCAGGATTCCCGACTGTGCCAGAATCCCAACTGAGACGGTGAAGGACCCACTTCTGTCGCGATGACCAACGACGAAACGCCTCGGAACTGGTGGCAGACCGTCCCCGGCATCATCACGGCAGCCGCGGGACTCGTGACGGCCATCGGTGGCCTGGTGACGATCCTGGTACAGGCAGGCGTCATCGGGCGGCCCTCCAGCCCGATCGCACAGACGCCCGACACGACACCAGCACCACGTTCCATTTCTCAACCGCCAACCGGCAGCCGCTCACGGCCTGCGGTCGCGGATGTCGAGGGCGGGCTCGAACGAGCCAACATTCAGCTCAGCACCGGAACCGCTGACGACGTCGCGCGCGTGCGAGGCTACATGAGCGACCCCGACGGACCGTACGCGCTGCTGGCGAACGCCTGTCTCGACGTGCTGGCAGGACGCAGGCTGAAACAACGCGGGCACCTCGACATGATCGACAAGTGGTACACGCTGGCGGTCGGTCAGGGCGGCTATCTCTCCGGGGCCGGGACGATCCGACTCGAGGAGCTGAAGAATGCGATGGTGAAAGCCACGAACGAGATTCACGGTACGGCCGCCTCTTCCTTCGACGAGATCGTGGAGGCGAGCCGGTGACGCGTCGTGTCGGGCCTCAACGATCGCGCGCATGCTGCAACGGCATGGACGTCCGCCGGTGATGCCCGGCCGGCTCTCAGAGCGCGCTCTTGACGCGCTCGGGCGTGAATGGCAGCTGGCGCAGTCGCACGCCAGTGGCGTCGAAGATCGCGTTGCACAAGGCGGCCGCCACAGGAACGGTGGCCAGCTCCCCGGCGCCTGACGGCTCGACGCCGGGCTGATCGACCAGCACGGTCTCGATGTCGGGCACGTCCGCAAACGTCAACACCGGATAGGAGCGCCAGTCCAGGCTGGTCACGTGAGAGCGGTCGAATTTCACGGCTTCGAAAAGAGTGCGGCTGATCCCTTGAAGAACGGCGCCTTGAATCTGGTGCCGTAGCCCTTGCGGATTGATGATTCGTCCGCAGGCCGTCGCAATGACGATCCTGGAAACACGAACGCGCCCGCTCGGCCGGTCGACGTCCACGTCCGCAACAATCGCTGCGCGTTTTTCCGGACCGTGTTCGCCAAAGGACATCCCGCGGCCGCTCATGACGGACTGGCCGGTATTTGGCCGCGGCGACGGCCTCGACTGCCAGCCCGCCTTTTGCACTGCCGCATTCAACACCTGCAACGCCATCGCATCCTTCAGGTACTCACGCCGGAACTCGACGGGATCCGTCTGCTGGATAGCCGCGATTTCGTCCAGGAAGGATTCGATCGCAAAGTTGTCCTGTATGCGTCCGGGCGCCCGAAGATAAATCGACCGGAAAAGCTCCTCGACAAAATGACCCGACACGCGCGTGTTGGGGAATTCGTATGAAGGCGGATAGGCGCCGCCCGACAGTCGCTCCCAATCCGGGTTACCGCCCGCGAGGCGCCAGGCGACGAAGTTGCCGGACTCGCCTCGTGAATGACTCTGCGACCACTGTTGGAACTCGAACGCCGTGATGCGACCGTCCGCATCCACGCCGGCTCGAATATCCATGGTCATCGCCGGACTCATCGGCTCCCAACCGTGCTCGTCATGTCGCATCCACTGCACCCGGACCGGTCTTCCGATGGCCTGCGACAGCAGCGCCGCATCGGCAGCCGCATCATCACAGCCCAATCTTCCGTAGGAGCCGGACGCTTCGACCCAGATAAGGCGGACGCTATCAAGCGGAATGCCCAGCATCCCGGCCAGGTTGCGGCGATCACCTTGAATCCACTGCGAACCCGACCAGATCGTGGCGCGTCCATCACGGACATCGGCCACGGCACAGGACGGGCCGAGCATTCCGTGAAGCTGAACCGGATACGTGTAGGTGGACTGGAACACCTTGGCCGCGCCCGCCAGTGCGGAGTCCACATTGCCGGAGTTCGTGACGACATCGGTCTTGATTAATTTGGAGTCGCGCACAGCGTCATAGAGATCCGGATAATCCGGCAGCGTTCGGCCTCCGGTCCAGTCGAGCTTCAGCACACGCGCAGCAGCGATGGCGTGTTCTTCGCGTTCGGCAACCACGCCGAGGAAATTCCCTTTACGTACGACTTTCACGAATCCGGGAACGCCGCTCACGGAGCTCTCATCGACGCTGACCAGGCTGCTGCCGATCCTCGGCGGCCGGATCACACGTCCATGAAGCATCGATGGAACGCGGACGTTATGCACGTATCGGAATGACGCCGTGACCTTGGCGGGAACATCGACGCGCGGAACGGACGTGCCGACGAGCCGCAACTCCCCAGGCGCTTTGAGGCGAAGCCCCCTCGACGCGACGGGCTGGCTCAGCCCGCCGTCGACCTTTTGGTCGAGCCGGGTCCTGAAGCGCCGTCCACCAATCAATTCGCCATACGAGATCCGCTTCGACGAGGCCTTTCGGACTCGAACGATTCCATCCGCGACATCGAGATCCTCGACAGACACCCGGAATCGATCCGCTGCCATCTTCAACAGCGCGCGCCGTGCTTCGGCCGCGGCGATTCGGAGAGGTGGAGCGCCCTGACCGATATTGCTGCTGGCCGTCGATTTTCCCTGATCGGGCGTGAGCTCGGTGTCACCCATGACAATCTTCACGCGCTCGAACGGCACATCGAGTTCGTCGGCGATGATTTGGCCGAATGCGGTTTCGATTCCCGTGCCCATGTCGATGCGGCCTGTATAGACCGTGACCTTGCCGTCACGTCCGATCGAGAGCCACGAATCGAGTTCTTCGGGGTTCACAGGCTTGGTGGATACGATCGCCGGCAACACTCCACTGCGAAGGCTGAAGCCAACGATCAGCGCACGGCAACCTGTGTGAACGAATTCCCGGCGGCTGATCGGCTTCATACCGTTGCTCGATGTTGGGCCGCGCGCTTTATCGCCCGGATGATTTCCAGATGCGTCCCACACCTGCACAGTATTCCGGTCAGCGCCCGCCGGATCTGTTGGTCGGTTGGCTGCGGGTTCTCGTCCAGAAACGTCTTCGCAGTCAGGATCACTCCGTTGATGCAGTAGCCGCACTGTGCAGCCTGTTCGTCGATGAAGGCTTGCTGGATCGGGTGAGGACGTTTGAGCGTTCCGAGTCCCTCCAGCGTGACGATCTCCTTCGTTCCGATTGCCGATACGGGCGTGACGCATGAGCGGATGGCTTTGCCGCCGGCGATAACGGTGCACGCCCCGCACTGCCCGAGGCCGCAACCGAACTTCGGCCCATCCAGCTTCAGATCGTTCCGCAGAGCGTAGAGCAGCGGAGTTGCCGGATCGATGTCAATGGTCGCCACACGTCCGTTGACTCGGAGTGGGACTTTCATGTCAGGAGCTTACATCCGCGAGTTTCTGGAGGCCAGATCCGATAACCCCTCCCGTCCCCGCGCGACGCGCACGTATAATCCGCCGCAGAGCCCAAGGGATAGTCAGTCTGCTCAGAGATCCCGACGGGAAGGATTCCAATGACTCAGAAGGAGGGTGCTGGAAAACCCGAATCGAAGGACGGCAGAACGGAGATTACCGTTGCGAAGATCGCACTGGTCAGCGCGGTTGCCGTTGCCATGATTGGCGTCATCGGTTCAGCGCTGAATGTGTACTTGTCATCCCAGGCAGCGCGGGCGCCCGTTCTGACGGATAGTCCCGCCGCTGAAGCGCCGCCCCCGTCTCCGCTTCCTTCAGGTACAGCAGCCCCTCCGAGCAGCACGCTCCTGCACGACCTCAAAGGAGATGGGAACTACTTCAATGGCGTGGCGTTTTCGCCGGACGGCCAGACACTGGCGGGCGGGGAGTTTACCAAGGTGATGCTCTGGCGTGTGAGCGACGGCACACTTCTGTCGAAGCTGCCGGGTCATTCTTCATCGGTTCAGAGCGTGGCATTTTCGCCAGATGGGCAGACGCTCGTGTCCGGATCGAAAGACATCGAGGTGAGGCGATGGCGGGTGCGCGATGGCATGCGCCTGTATACCCTGGAAGAGGACGGGAGGACCGTGGCGTTCATCACGCTCTCAGGAGACGGGTCGATGGCGGCGGCGGCATACAGGGATGGGACGGTGAAGTTGTCGCAGGTGCCGTCAGCACCGAAGTGATTCTGATAGCCACGACACGTCCGAAACCCGAAGCAGGAGTTCCGGAGCGATGAAGGAGCTGCTTCGACTGCAGGCCGCGCTCAGCGCCATCTGGTCCGAGCTGGACACTCTGCTGGGCGATCAGGCCGCCACGTTCGAATCACGCCTGCTGCCGCTGCTGCGCGCGCTGGAGGCTGAGCCGTTCGACGCTGATCGGCTCAACGCCGTGTACACGCTGCTGGAGTCGTACGAACCCGTTTACGAACGCCTCCTCGAGCAGATGGGTACGGGATCGGACGACTTCCGCGGTACGACGCTGGCCGTGCGATCGACGGTCGGACGTTTCGTCAAAGTCCCGGTCTGGTATGCGACGGATCGAAAGCGCACAGGCAGTTCCTCGCCGAACGACTGGTACGGCGGCGATCGTGGCACGCTCACGTACGGGCGCGTGGAGGTCAGCATCCCCGACTTGCACGAGAAGGGAAAGCTGGAGAAGCCCAGCCTGTTCCGCCTGCAGTTCCGTGAGGATCCCAGCAAGCACATCGTCGTGCTCACGCTCGCCGAGCTCGGGCCCGATGCGTGGCAGTCCGAGATCAAACAGGGCCTTGCGACCTGTTCGGCCCGCGACGTCCTTCTGTTCGTCCACGGCTACAACGTGGACTTCGAGCGGGCCGCGCAACGTGCCGCGCAGTTTGTGTACGACCTCGAGTTCCAGGGCGCCTGCGTGCTCTACAGCTGGCCGTCGGAAGGCGCCACGCTGAAGTACATCGTCGACGAGGACAATGCCCAGTGGACGGTCGATCACTTCGAAGAGGTGTTGACCACGGTCGCCACGCAGCTGGGGGCCGCGTGTGTGCACGCGGTCGCCCACAGCATGGGCAGCCGTGTCCTGGCCGAGGGCCTGCGGCGTGTGGATGTCAGCGCCTGGCCCGCAGGGTCCGCGGCGCTGCGCGAGGTCGTGTTCGCCGCCCCCGACATCAACGCCGACACGTTCCGCAATTTCATCAAGAAATTCCACACGCGCGCCAACCGGTTCACGCTGTACGCGTCGAACGGGGACAAGGCGCTCGAGACCTCGCAGAAGCTGCACAAGTATCCGCGCGCGGGAGATGCGGGCAACGACCTCGTCATTGCCGAGGGTCTCGAAACGATCGACGCGTCCGCCATCGACACCGCGCTGATGGGTCACTCCTACTTCTGCGAGAACCGCATCGTCATCCAGGACCTCTTCAACCTGATCATGAAAGGCGAGGGAGGCGCGACGCCGAGATTCGGTCTGAAGCCGCATGCCGCGCCGGCGGGCACCTACTGGGTCATGGGACTCTGATCGACGCGAGGAGCGTGTCATGGAGCCGGATAACGTCATCACCGGACCCGAGGCCGAGGCGCAGCTTCGCTACGTCGAGCGCGCGCTCAAGGCAGAGAGCGAAGACGAGCGGCAGGCGGCGCTCGCCGACGGTCTGCTCACGTTCGGCGTCCGATTCGTGATGCTCTGGAAGATGCTGGACGAGCAGGCGGGCGCCGATTCCGGCTTCTTTCGCGAAACCGGGCAACAGCTGTTCGTCCTGTTCGTGGCGTGGCTGAAGGGCAAGCAACTCAGCACGCGGGCCGACGAACCAGAGCGGCGGGCGCTTGCCGCACTCCAGGTGTTCGAAGGCAACAGCGGACTGGACAATTTCACGCACTATGCCGCCGAGGCCATCCTCGCCCTCCCTGAGTCGCATCCATTGCGCGACGTCGACAAGGTCCGCGCCGCCGTGCATGCCGAATTACTCCGCTTCAAGAGTCTGGGCGATGAGACGCCGTGGATATATGCGGCGCTCGCCCTCGCGCTGGCGTACGAGGAGCATCTGGCCACAGACGAGGAGCTGGTTAGCTGGGAATCATGGGCAGAAACGATTGCGACGCATCTTGATCCTGACGACGTAGAGAGGCTGTGGGGCGGCGTCGAGTCGTTCTACCTCGATCTGGCAGAACGGGATGGGCCGAAGTGGCGCGAATACGCGACACGCGCACGCAGCCGCATCGATCCGTCGAAGCTATCGCCGAGAGAGCGGTCGATGAGCGACCTTCGCCTGATCCGCACGTCGGTCGAGGACGACGATCAGTTGCAGGCGGCCGAGCAGCTGAAGCAGGCACTCGATAGCGGCACGTCAGATCCCGGCGTCGAGCGCATGATGGCCGTGAAAGAAGCTCGCGTCCGTCTCGCGCACGACCAGTTCGCTCGCGTGATCGCCCTGCTCGAGCCGCGCCTCGATCAGTACGAAGAAGCGTACGTCACGTCGATCCGGACGGAAGACCGCGACTCGAAGGGAGACGAATTCGGCGAAGCGTGCATGACGCTGGCGTTCGCACGTGCAGCGGTGGGCCGATGGGAGGATGCGGTCGAGGCGCTGGAGCGTGGCAAGTGTGCGCGACAGCGCTACACGCGAGCGCTGCGGCGGACGCCGAGGGCGGCGGAGCTGCTCGAGCTCGAAGCCGAGCTCTACGCGATCTCGCGCGGCCTGCCGCCCGGCCGCGCGACGCGCACCGTGGAGCGCGTCCAGGACTGGCTGGCACAGGGACTCTCCCCGGAGGCGGAGCTGCAGGAGCAGTATCGACAGCTGATTCCCACGCTCGACGCCTCCACGTGGCGGGCGCCGCGGATGGCGGACATCCAGAACGGGCTGCGCGAGGGAGAGGCCGCGCTGTCTCTCGGCCTGTCGTGGCCAGGGTTGATGGCGGCTCTCATCGTGCGTGATCGTCCAGGCTGTCTGCACACCATCAGGCGGCGTGACGTGACGGAGGCGCTCCTCACCGAACATCTCGCGTCGAACGAGCAAGGCGAGGACGGCTTCATGATCGCGCTCGAACGAGCCGACGGCGAAGAGGGGCCACGGAAGACGCTTGCCCGGCTGCTCGATTTCCTCGACGAAGCGATCGGACGGCCCGTAGCGGACGTCCTTCGCGATCACGGAATCATGCGTCTCGTCGTGATACCCCACAGGTTCCTGCGCCTGACGCCGCTCTGGGCGTTGGCCTCGTGGGTGGACCTCGACGTTCGCATAGTGCCGGACGCTTCGTCACTCGCTGACCCGGCATCCGGACAGGCGATGACGCGCACGGCCCTGGTCGTGACGAACCCGACGCTCAACCTGCAGATGGCAGCGACTGAGGGTGCGATCACGACCCGGCGACTCGAGGAAATCCACTTCGACGTGCGGGGGCTCCCTGGCGCCGACGCAACCGAGGACGCCGTGGTCGAGCGCCTGCAAGGCGTCGGGCTGCTGCATTTTGCCGGTCACGGTCATGCCGCGCTGACAGACGGCTCCCTGTCGGC
>Ga0070694_100001245_pt1 | contig 14770 bp, 6 predicted proteins | sample KBSK1251metaG_FD_65470 | JGI IMG/M metagenome (GOLD analysis project Ga0070694, IMG submission 65470) | Corn, switchgrass and miscanthus rhizosphere microbial communities from Kellogg Biological Station, Michigan, USA - KBS K1-25-1 metaG | ecosystem: Host-associated > Plants > Roots >... | reverse complement strand
TTAAGGCGCCGTTCCAGCACTTTCAAGCCGCTGTCCTCGATTGGCACGCCCCACCCGAACAGCGACGAGTCACCCACTCCAACGATCCGAAATGTGCCGGGCTCTTTGCGACGCGTGTACTCGTAATCGCGAAGCCCCTGAGAGTTGATGAGGAGCGGCTGGCCCATGAATCGTCCACGGACGTTCGGCTTCAGTTCGTAAACGATGCCCGCGTACCGGCTCGGCTGAACAATCTCGCCGAGCCTCAGACTCTGCATCGACGACGGCGCCTGAGCGCGAGCGCCGCGCAGCTGCACTTCGAGGGGCCGCCGATCCTCGCGGAGGTAGTGCGCCAGCCGAACGATCCCTTCCGCGACGAGTAATGCCACGATGGTCGCTGCAAGCGCCAGCGTCAGGCGCCGCGCGAATAGGCGCCTCTCGGCGCTGGCGATCTCGCGCGCGCTGTTCGCAATCCGTGCCGCAATCACCAACGCGAGTGCGAACCAGCACAGCGCCCAGAGCAAAGAGACGTGACGGGTTAGAAACACGATGACGGCAGGTTGTTGCTGGACGAACAATTGCTGCGTCGGGAACGCCGCTAGGCCTGCTTCGCCCGGCGGCGTCCAGTACGCATAAAACTCGTAGGCGCCATCCGTCTGCACGAAGCGCAGGCGAATCTGGTGCAGTCCGCGGGTCATCGCAATGGTGGCAGTTTGGCTCGTTGGAAAAAAAACACCGCCAGCGTCGACGACGAGGTGCCCGTCAAGCTCGAGGGTCGAGCCATCGTCGCTCCGCAGGTCGAAAGCGTACTGCCCATCGCGATCGGTCCGCAGCCAGCCGCTCCATTCGACACTGAACTCCTGCTGCGGCAACGACGCCGAAGCTGCGGTCATGAAGTCGAGATTGATCTGGCGCTCGACGCGCACGACAGCCGGCCTGAGCCAGTACCTGTTGAGGGAGAACTTCGCCGTAATCCCCCGTTGCGGCCAGACCCACAGGATCGGCACGAGGAGGGTCGGCACGAGAAGAATACGTGTCAGGTACCGCATGTTCGCGCTCAGGCGTCCGTTTCGCCGCAAAACAAATCGATCTTGTATGCACCTCGCGTGCGTCTTGTCAAGGTCGGGTGCACTTTGTCGGTCGACAAATCATTCACACTGTTGCGCGAGCGGCCAGCCCTTCGACTCGCGCGTCGCCTCGCCGAGAGAAGCGACGTGTGATCGGATGCGCACGCGGCGCGTGCTGATTCAGGACGACCGATCGCCGCTCACACAGAACATCGTGCAGGAACGGTCGAACCCGGTTGGGCGGACGGAGAGCGAGCGCTCAGTGAGCCACAGCAGGCAAAAGGATTGCATCGTACCCGGCGAATTTGCATACGCGTGCGGCGCTGATGCTGAGGATTCCAGCGGTGTTCACCTTGTTAGTTGCCCATCGGCGGCACCTCGTCCGTACCACCTTCGTCGCAGCTCTTGTCTTCTCAAATGTTGCGCTCGACGTTTCCGCACAGGAATTGATACCGGCGACGAGCAGCGGATGGAGAGCGTTCTCTGCCCGTCCCGATTCGATGCCGGCAGTCGGCGCGTCGAGCGGGTCGCCCTATACACTTTCCGTGGACGGCAACGGTGTTTCCAACGAGTACGGAGGCTGGCGCGCTACCCTCTCACCGCTCTCAGGGAACCAGTACTATCGATTTCACGCGAGAGCCGTCGTCGCAGGTCTGTCGTCGCCTCGCGAAGCCGTGACGATTCTGCTGCGGTGGCATGGATCGTACGGTAGTCGCGTCGCGCCGGACTACGTCTGGGAGTACCACCTGCGATCTGATGGCTCTTTGGTGTACGACCGCACGCTCCAGGCGCCTGCCGGCACAACATCAGTTGACGTTGAGCTCGTGCTGCAGTGGTCGCCTCCGGCTACGACTACGCGAGCGAGGTTCTCGATTGCGAAAACCCCGTCACGCCGCCAGGACGTACTCGTGAACGACTAGTGCCTCGCCAGAACTCGATCGGTCCATTCGCTGAGTTGAGCGACTTGCAGCCGTTCACTGGAAAACTGTCCCACCTGAACGTGGCCCGATTGAGCTTTCAGTAGCGGCAGCTACTTGGATCCGATCAGGTAAATGAACGAAACGCCGAAAGTGTGATACCCGGGCATGCCGAGCCCGCCGCCCACGCGAACCTTTAAGCCCGGCTGGATGATGCCGGCGGCCGCAATCTCAAGCCTCAGCAGCGGTACGACGTCCGCGCTGGGCGGGTAGAGCTCGGCGGCGCTCGCGCTGAACGACTCAGAGACACCGTCGGCAGTGGCAGTGCGCTTGTAGATTTGCCCGTGCAGCCAGCCGAGGCCCACAGCGCCGAGCATCCCGACCTGCACGCGATTTCGCCACGTCTTGAATGGCTGGAACTGGTGGAATTCGAACCCAGTCATGCGCGTGCGGTCGACCGTCCGGAGAAACGTGCCGCACGTCCCGCGGCTGCACGGGGTGACATCGACGTTCACCGTGGAATCCGGCGCGATGCTGGTGCTGATGAACGAGAATCCCCAGTCGCTGTCGATATCGATACCGCGCACGATGCCGACGCGGACTTCAGAGCCGTGAAGATCGACGCGGTCCGACCCGAACAAGGCGCTGATTCCCGGACCCGTCTGCCACGAAGGCGTGAGCGCCACGTTGATGCCCCATTGCTGCTGGGCGGCAACGGGCCTTCCGAGCGCCAGCACGACGACTACGCCGAGGACGATCCGTCTGCACATGAGCGTTTCTCCTGCTGCTGCGGGACCGAGTTGCCGGACGAGCAACGGTCGGGCGCCTGTCGCGCGGATCTGTGGCGCAAGCTGGATGCCACGCCGATTTCTTCGAAGATGAATGCGCATTGCGCGCGCATGCCGCTGACCACGCTCAGATTTGCTGCAAGGGATACACATTTGGCAGTGTTCCTTTCGTGGTGCTGGGGTCGGCAACGTCGCGCGGTCATCGGATTCGAGATGGCTGTTGTGTCGTCGCCGAGGCAGTCCTCGGCGGTCTTCACCACGAGTACAGCCTCGAGTCACTCGCTGCACGAGCGCGGTCGATGAGCGGCGAAAATATTTGCGGACGACAGCGTGCACATGCTCGACTGGCGCAAATTATCGGGATAGGATCTCGGCCAGGGGCAATCCACTCGAGCGGCACTGATGGAGAATCGAAATGCGTCACTTCGTTGTGATGATTCTGTTCGCGTCCACTATGTTGTTCGCGGCCGGTCCGCCTGATCTGTTGGTGGCCATCCGGAATGGCGATCACTCGCAGGTCCGGAAATTGATTGAGGCGGGTGGGGACGTGAACACCGTGGATACCGATGGCACCACGGCGTTGATGCATTCGGTCATCGAGTCCGACGTGAACATGATGAAGCTGCTGATCGAGAAGGGTGCCAATGTCAACTTGAAGAACGCTCTGGGTTCCACAGCACTGATGTACGCCGCCACCAACCTGGCCAAGACGCGAGTGTTGCTGGATGCGGGCGCCGACGTGAACGTCAAAGGCAAACGTGGCGCGACACCAATGAGCGTCGCCCTCACAACCTTCGGATCGACTCCCGTGTTGAAACTTCTGGTGAACAAGGGAGCCGAACCCGAGGACCGGCTGATAACGCTTGCAGCCGGGACCGGCGATCTCGAAGCAATTCAGTACCTCCTGAGCATCGGCGTACCTGCCGGTGACCGTACCGGCGCCGCGCTCTCGGCGGCCATTACCGCGCGATGTGAAGCATGCGCGCGGCTGGTTGTGGAAAAAGGTGCACCGGCGAACGCACTGCGTCCCAACGGCACACTCAATACAAACGTCGGAGCCAGCACGGGAGGCGTATTGAACGATACGGCGAAGCGCGCGATGCCCGAGCTTTCTCAGTTTCTGCTCGATCACGGCGCTTCTCTCGAGTCCACGGACCGGGAACGATTTACGCTGCTGATGCAAGCCGTGCTCTCGTTGGAACCTCGCCGCGACCAGATGGTCGAATGGCTGCTCTCGAAAGGCGCCGATCCAAACGCGAAAAACGATCGCGGCGACACCGCGTATGTGTTGGCGGCGCGCGTGGGGATCCCGTCCACTCTGAGTCTCCTGGTGAAGGCGGGCGCAAAGGAAGTTGACGAAGAATGGCCCAAGCCCGCCGGAGGCGCTCTATCCGTGGACGCGGCGGTGAAAAGAGTCATCCCCCTCCTTGAAATGAGCGGGGAGCCAGGTTGGAAGGCCCGTCGCTGCGTTTCCTGTCACAGCAATTCGCTTCCACAAATGACAGTCGCGCTGGCCCGGAAAAAAGGGTTCGCCGTCAATGAGGACCAGGCAAAAAAGGAACTGGGCTTCGCCATCGCCACCGACGAACCTGTTCTTGAACCGAATCGGTTGGGCTCTTCGCCGATCGGAGGAGGGTCCGACACGCTCGGTTACACACTCATGGGCATGGCGGCGGCCGGCGCTCCGGCGGATGCATTGACCGACGCGCATATTCATTTCATGTCGCTCAACCAATACCCGGACGGCGCATTCAGAAGCGCGAGCTACAGACCCCCGTCAGAGTATGGCCCGTTCACGACGTCGGCAGTGGCGCTACGGTCGATCAAGCTCTATCCCATTCCCGGCCGCCGCGAGGAGTTCAAGGAGCGGGTGGACCGGGCCAGACGGTGGCTGCTCTCGGCAAAAGCTTTCTCCACCGAAGAACGATCGATGCAGCTCAATGCGCTCGCGGATGCCGGCGCGTCTCAATCCGAACGCGCTCCGTTCGTGAAGGCATTGAAGGCTGGTCAGAATCACGATGGAAGTTGGAGCCAGCTTCCAGGCGTCCGGCCTGACGCCTATGCCACGGGCGAGGCGCTGTACGCCTTGCATGTCTCGGGGAGCGTGCCTGCCAACGATCCCGTCTACCAGAAGGGTGTGCAGTGGTTGCTCCGGAATCAACTCGCAGACGGTTCGTGGTTCGCACCAACGCGCGCCGTGCCGGTTCAGCCGCACACGTTCGAGAGCTTCCCCAACGGCTGGCATCAATTTGTCTCGGATGCTGCTTCGTGCTGGGCAACGATGGCGTTACTCCTGACGCTGCCGGACAAGCCTCGCTCGAGCAACTGATTTCGTCCGATTGAGACGCTGTTTCTCCGACGACCGTTGGCGCGCACGCGACACTACGCGGCCCGATTACTGATTCCGCGCCGGCAGGACTTCATCCAGTGTGACCGGCCAGCGGGGATGCCGCGCCTTGCGGACGGCATCGATCTGGCCGATGATCGTGATTCCCATCATCTCCGGATGCACGTACTTCTGCGCCGCGGCCGTGACGGCCTGCGCCGTCACCGCACGCACGGCGTCCGGCCATTTCATCAGACGGTCGAGCGATCGGAAGCGCGCGGTTTCCGTCGCATAGGTCGCGCTGGCCGTCCGGGCGCTGTCGAGCGACGACTGCCACTTGCTCAACACGAGCCCGCCTTTGACCTGCTCGAGCTCCTCGGCCGTCGGGGCGCCGCCGGCCTCGCGAATCCTCGAGAGTTCCTGCAGTGAATAGCGAATGATCGGCGCGACCGATTCGGGCCGCGCGCCCGACCGGACGTGCAGCAGGCCATCGTGGCGCGTGGTGGCCGGTATCTGAAGCTGAGTGGCGTTCGCGAGGCCGCGAATCTCGCGGACCGCGATGGTCAATCTGATGTTCAGGAGATCGGTCATGACCGCAACGGCAGCCTCGTCGGCCGATGCGATCTTCGGCATGGGATGGCCGATGGCGATCCAGGTGGTGTAACCCTGCTCATCGATCGTACGGGAGCGATCTGCCGCCGTTTTTGTCGCCGCGTCGGAGGGAGCGATGTCGGAGGTCGCGCCGGGCGCTTTCCATCCGGCCGTCAACGTTTCCAGCTCGCGCTGCGCGTCGGCGCGCGGGACGGCCCCGCCGATGCCGATGGCCACGGCGCTCGGGCGCAGGCTGCGCGACGCGATGTGACGGATCGCTTCCGGCCGCACGGTCACACCGGCATCGGGGGGAGCGAGCGGATAGGTGGCGAGCATGCGCGACAGCTCGACCGCCGGACGGAACGCCGGGCCGCCGAGGCCTCTCGTCTGGCGCGTGAAGCCGGGTCCGGTGCGATAGGCGGCGATCGCCGCCGGGTCGAGACGAGCCTGCCGCAGCGCCTCGATGAGCGCCGACAGCGCGGGTCGCCACTCCGCGGCGGGCACCTGCAGCGACCATCGCGTGAGGTCGACGTCCTGATCCGCCTGGACGCGGCCGATGAATCCGGAGCCGAGGCGATCGTCGATCTGTTGCGACAAGAGACGCGACAGCGCTTCGGCGGCGCCGATCTCGTTTTCCTGCTCGAGGCTCCGGCCCAGCGGGACCGCGGCTGTGATCAGCACGACGCGCTCGCTCGCGTCCGGGACCACATACGCCCGCAGGCCGGACGTCGTGGTCACGAGCGCCGATTTCGGATCCGGCGGTGTGAACCGGTTCTCGGAGAACCTGAGATCCCGCGGATGCGACCAGTTGTGCTCGAACAGCGGCCGTGTGCGGCCGGGCAGTAATTCGCCATCGCGCGCCGCCGTCTGTCCGCATCCAGCCGCACCGGCCAGCAGCACCACGAGCGTCAAGGGTGTCAGACGTGTCAGACACCTCATTGCGTCCTCCCGCTGGCGCTCGCCATGTTTCCCTCAGCCCGCGGCTGCGGACTGCGTCGCGTCGTCGCGATCACGCGATTCCACGGCACGAGATACCGTTCGGCGACACGCCGCACATCCCCCGCGGTCGCCGCGCTCCGGGCCTCGTAGTGGGTCCGCAGCGTCCGCCAGTCGTCGGCAATCGCAAACGACCCGAACTGCGTCGCCAGGGCTCCCCGCTCCGATCGCAGCAGCTCCCAGTCGAACTCGAATTCGCGCCGCACCCGGGCGAGACGCGCCTCGTCGGCCGTTTCGCGCCGGATCCGCTCGACGGCATCGAGCGCGGTGCGCTCGAGCGCAGCTAGATCCTCGTCGCGTCCAGCGCGTGCTTGCACGGTCAGCGTGTTCTGCGAACCGGAACTGGAGGCATTCGCCTGCAGGGTGTCGCTGCGCAGCAGCCGCGCGACGACATCGAACACCGGCCGATCGGGATGACCGACGCCGGGGATGCGAAAGCGAACCATGACGGCCGGCTCGATCGGCTCGAGCCAGTCGAGCCGTACGCTGCCGCCCGGCGGTGGCTCCGCCTCGACATCCATGTTCGCGGGAGGGGCCGGCGCGCGCGGAACCCGTCCGAAGTATTTATTGCCCAGCGCTCGCGCCTCGTCGACGCTCATGTCGCCGACGAGCGTCAGCGTGGCGTTGTTCGGGACGATGTAGTCGTCGTACATGCGCAACATGCTGGCGCGGTTCCAATAGGCATGGTCACGCTGGTGGCCGCCCGTGTGGATGTAAATCGGGTGCGCCAGGCCGGTCACGCCGTTCAACGCCTCCATGAAGCGGCCGGTGTCGTTCCGTTGGAGGACGAAGAACTGCTCGAGCACCGTGAACCGCTGCGCCTCCCACCCGCGAAGTACGGCGTTGACCATGCGATCGGCTTCAAGACGGAAGAACAGCTCCATACGCTCCGCCGGCAGGTCGACCTCGATCCGCAGCAGCTCGTTGCCGGTGTTCGCAGGCACCGGATCGCTGTGGCGCATCACGCCGCCGTGGCGGCGATACCAGTTGTACTCCTCCCAGAAAATCCGGTTCTTCGACTGCTCGTCCTCGAGCTCGTACAGCTTCTGGCGGAGGCGCTGCTCCGTCTCGGTGGCCGGCCAGTCGCCCTCGTCGTAGAACACGTTGCGCTCGCGCAGCGCGTTCCGGTGGGCGTTTCGCTCGGCGAGCAGTTCCTGCTCGGTGTCGTAGATCGTGCGCAGCAGCTTCCGATCGAGGTCGCGGTCTCTGATGCCGACCGTGGTCGTGCCCTGGTGCATGGCGTGCTCGAGGAAGTGCGCGGCGCCGTGCTCGCCATTGCGCTCCGAAAGCGCGCCGAATCGATATTGGAGAGACGCGGCCACGCGCGGCACGCGATGGTCCTCGATGAGCACGATACGGAACCCGTTCTCGAAGACGAGCTCGTGCGGGTCGAGTCCGAGAAGAGGCCAGTGTTCCGAGCGGAGTGTCGGTCCGCCCTGAGCACTCGATCGAGTGCTCTGCCAGAAGAGCGCGGCTCCGAGACACGCGGCGAGACAGAAGATGACCACACGCGAACGCGTCATTTGCTGCTCCTCGGTCGCGCTCGGCTAAAGCCTTCGCGCCACGACTGTGGTATCGACGTGATTAGTCTTCTTCAGCGTCTTCGTGTTTCGTGTTTTCGTGGTCAGTAATTGAGCTGCAGTCGCAGCACGATCGCGCGCGGTCCGGCTGCCAGCGTGGTGGTCTGGCCGAACGTCGTCGAATCGATATTCAGGGTCGCACCGCCGGTGTTGCCGACGAGATAACTTGGCTTGTTCAAGACGGTCAGCATGAGCGCCTGGAAGTTCGCGTTCAGGCGCTGCCCCAGTCTGAACTGCTTGTTGAGCGCGAGGTCCAGATCGAATAGCCGCGGGCCATAAAGGTACACATACTGCCCGCGCTCGCCAGGCGTCGTCGGCACCGAAAGGTACTGAGGATTCGCGCGGCCGTCGGCGCCAATCAGCTTCTGGTCGAAGAAGTACACGTTGCCGCTCGGACCGGGCGTCACTTTGATCAGCTTCTGCAGCTCCTCGACGGTGATGCCGTTCAGGATGACGCCGGAGTCCTGCTGGTTGACGGTCTGACGTCCGCTGATGAGCCGGAACGGCCGACCCGTTTGCAAGTGCAGCACGCCCGACACCGCCCAGCCGCCGAACACCTGATCGAGCACCGGATTGCCGATCGTGAAATGGCGGTCGCGGCCGAACGGCAGCTCGTACGTCGAGTAGGTCGACAGCGAACTGCGCACGTCGTACACGTCCGGGCCATAGTTGAGGCTTTTGTCCCGCAGCGTGTAGTAGTCCACCACACTCGAGGCCGAATCGCTGTACCGATCCGTGTTGGCCGTGCTGTACGTGTAGTTCGCGGTGAAGCTCAGTCCGTTGTGATAGCGCTGGCGGAACTGCATCTGCAGCGACTGATAGTTCGATCTCGATTCGTCGGTGAGCTTCCGGACGAAGTTGCCCGCGGCGTACGGGTTCACCTGGAAGAAATTGATCGGATAGACGCCCGGCGCCGCGTACCCCAGCGTCGAGCACGGCGACAGGTTGTTCCCGACCATCCGGCACAAGTAGATCGGGTTGCCGGCCATGGTGTTGGCAAGTCGGCCCGCCTGTCCCTGCTGCAGATACGTGATGAACGTGCCGTTGGTGTACGCGCTGGCCGCCGGCAGCGCCGCCTGACCACCGCGCGCGCCGAAGGCCGCATCGAAGATCGGAGTGGCCGCCTGGCCCGGCAGGCCCGTGTTGGCGAAGCTGTTCACGCCCGCGGCCTGGTTGATCGCGAGGTTGCGCTGAGCCACCTTGAACTCGTTGGCAAACCCGTTCTCGAAGACGTTCACCTCGTTCATGTCGTAGCTGCGCCATAGATTGCGGCCGGCGTTGGCCAGGTAGCGCACCTCGACGGCGGCGTCGCGCCACAGCTCACGCTGGATGCCGACGCTCCAATTGAGGATGTAGGGCGTCCTGATATCGGGATCGATGGTGGCGAAGCCGCGCGAGAAGGTGAAGAGCGATTGCGGCATCGGGTAGCTGAACGCCGCCGGGTTGGTGATGAGCGGCGGAATCGACGAGGCGAGGGACAGACCGCCCGGCGTGAAGCCGGGTTGGCCGGGAAGGAGCGCGACGTTCTGGATCAGCCCGGGATTGTTGCCCACAGCCGTCGAGAAGCCGAGGCCGCCCTCGTCGTAGTAGTTCACGCCGAAGTTCCCGCGCACCACGCTGCGGCCGAGCAGCCGGCCGATGATGCCTTCGCGCGGTTCAGTCGCCCATGCGGCTCCGACGTTCGGCGCGAAGTTGAAGAATCGGGACTTGTAGGGTTTCGACGCCAGCGCGAGCGAAGGATCGCGGACACCGTTGATCACACCGGGCTGGAACAGCGCCGTCGACGGTCCCTGCAGGTCGGCGAGCGTTGGCGCGAGGTAGGTGTCGTTCGTGTTCCTGGCAGCGCCGGTCAGCTCCCAGCGCAGACCGTAGTTCACCGTAAAGTTCGGACGCCAGCGGAACGAGTCCTGCGCGTACACGCCGCCGACCTGGTTGGCCTCGCGACGCGTTGCCTGATTGAACCCGTACTGTTTGGTGTTCTCATCGATATTACGGACACCCGTGATGCTGCTGATGCGACCGGTCAGCAGCGCATAGAGCGCATTCAGATTCGCCTGGTCCGCGGTTCTCAGACCCGGAATGGTCGTCGTATTGAAAATGGCCGACACCGGATCGCCGGCCGCGACACCGAGGTTGAAGACCTCGGGCTCGCCACCACTTGGCTCCCAGAGGCGGGCGTAGCGGTACGTGCCGCCTAACGTCAACGTGTGACTTCCCTTGACCCACGTCACGATGTCCGAGAAGTTGTAGACGGGATTGTTGCGGTGAAACGCCAGGTCGCCAATGAGATACGCCGAGGTCACGTTGAGTGGCAGCGCGGTCGGGTTGGTGACACCCTGGCCTTGGATTCGGCGATTCCCCGCGGACTCGTACTGTTCGAACCGGTTCGTCTTGTTGTACAGCTCGGGATTCTGCTGCATGCCGACGCTCAACTGGTTGACGAGGTTCTGCCTGGGCATCCAGTCCGCGCCGCCAGACAGAATGTAATAAGTCGACGTGAAACCGCCGATCCGGTCCATCCCGGGAAACTGCGGGTTCTGAGCCAGGTCGCGCCAGTGCGCGTTCAGCACGCCGCGGATCGACAGGTTCTTGCTCGCCTGAAAGTCGACGCGCGCGGTCGGGTAGATATTCACGAGCGGATGCGTCGGCACGCTGAACGACAGGTTGTTGCGGATCAGATCCTGCGCGCTCAGGCTGCCGCCTGACAGCGAGGCGTTGATCAGTTGCAGCTGCCTCGCCATCGTCGGATCCACCGTGCTGGGGAAGCCATTCGCCCGCGCGATATCGAGCAGGTTCGCCGTGCGGATGGATCCATCGGTTGCCGTGTAGCGGAAGACGCCTTGCGTCGCTTCCTGCGTGAGGACGGTGCGATTCAGCACGGTCTGGCCCGGCACGTGGATCTGCTCGTAATTGCCGAAGAAGAACAACCGGTTCCGGACGACCGGTCCGCCCAGGTTGAACCCGAATTCGTGCTGGCGAATCCGCGGCTTGGGTACGCCGCGCGCGGCGTTCACCGGCGTGTTGGCGTTCAGCTTCTCGTTCTGGATTTCGTCGAACACCTGTCCGCGAAACGCGTTGTACCCCCGCTTGGTGACGAACTGAATCTGCACGGCGCCCTGGGCGCCGCCGTCCGCCGTCAACCCGGCCGTCGACACCGTCACTTCTTCCATCGCGCCGAGGCGGGTCGGCGCGAACGTGAAGAGGCTGGTGCCGCCCGATCGGAACCGCTCGGAGTTGTTGTTGACGCCGTCGAGGGTGATGTTGATGGCGCCGCCGGGGAGTCCGTTGATGTGGCTGTCGCGCACGGACGGTGACGTCGTGCCCGGCGTGCGGCTGGCGTTCTGCTGCGCGCCGGGAATCAGCATCGCGAAGACCAGCACGCTGCGTCCGCCGAGCGGCAGCTTTTCAATCTGCGCGTTGCCGACCGTGCTCGAGATCGTGGTCGACGTGGTCTCGACGAGCGTCGAGCGCCCCTGCACCTCGACCTGCTCCTGAACGCCAGCGACCTCGCAGAGGATCGTGACGTTGGTCGGTCGCGACGTCTCGACAACGATGCTGTCGATGACGACCGACTGAAAGCCTCTCGCGAGCGCCGTAAGCATGTAGCGGCCGGGCTGCAGGGCGGGGATGACGAACCCGCCGTCCCGGGCACTTTTGGCGTCCACGGTGTTCCCCGTGCCCAGGTCGCGCACCTGGATCTCGGCATCCGGCACGACCGCGCCGGTCGCGTCGCGAACCGTTCCGACAATCTGCCCGGTCGTGCGCACCTGCGCGTTCGCTGCCATCGTGACGAGCGCGAAGAGGATGGTCAGCGCGCCGACCACACGAGCGTCTCTCGGCAACATCTGGGTATCCCTCCAAATCGATTGTGATTATCCGGGCATCGAAGAAAGCTATTCGAAAAAAAGATCGCACGTGGGGCCGGCGTCTCCTTAGACTCGCCCGATGAGATTCTTCCAGTTTCTCGCTCTGATTGCGGCGTTTGCCGTTTCGAGCTTCTCACCTGCGGCGCAGCAGGTCTCGTCTGGTACCCCTCGACCGGGCTCGGGGCGGGCGACGGCGCTCGGCGGCCTCTCCTGGCGATCGATCGGGCCGGCGATGTTTGCCGGCCGCGTGGCGGATGTGGCCGGCGTCCCCGGCAAGCCGGACATTCTGTATGTCGGCGCTGCCTCGTCCGGCTTGTATAAATCGACGAACGGCGGCATCACCTTCGATCCGATCTTCGAGGACGGCAACACGCTGTCGATCGGCGCCATCGCCGTCCAGCCGGATAACCCGGACGTCGTGTACATCGGCACGGGCGAAGGCGCAGTGCGCAACAGCATCTCCTTCGGCGACGGCATCTACAAGACGACGGACGGCGGCCGAATCTGGAAGCATCTCGGCCTTCAGAAGAGCGAGCGGTTCTCACGGATCGTCATTCATCCGGCGAACCGGCAGATCGTCCTGGCCGCGGCCATGGGGAAGGCATTCGGTCCGGGCGAGGAGCGCGGCATCTATCGCACCACGGACGGCGGCGCCACGTGGACGCGGACGCTCTACACCAACGACTCGTCTGGCGCCAGCGACGTCGCGATCGATCCCGGCGATCCGAACATCGTCTATGCCGGGATGTACGACTATCAGCGCAAGCCGTGGTTCTTCCGCAGCGGCGGCCCGGGCAGCGGACTCTACCGATCGTCGGACGGCGGCGTGACGTGGACGAAGCTGACCGACCCGGCGCTGAAGAACGGCCTGCCGGGTGCGAGGCTCATCGGGCGTGTCGGCGTCAGCGTCAGCGCCAGCAACCCGAACATTGTCTACGCGTTGATCGAAGCGCAGGAAAACGGCGTCATGTGGCGGTCGGACGACCGGGGCGCAACGTGGAGGGTTGTCAACAACGAACGCCGCATCAACAACCGGCCGTTCTACTACACGCAGGTGCGGGTCGATCCGACCGACCCGAACCGCGTCTACACGATGAGCGGCTCCTTCAACATGTCGACCGACGGCGGACGCACCTTCGGTCCATCAGGCGGCCGGATGTTCGGCGATCATCACGCGCTCTGGATCGATCCGCTCGATCCAAAGCGGCTGCTCGCCGGCACCGATGGCGGCTTCTTCATCTCGCACGACTACGGCCGCAACTGGGACTTCGTGAACAACATGCCGATGGCGCAGGCCTACCATCTCGGCGTGGACATGGCCGAGCCCTACCACGTGATGGGCGGCTTCCAGGATCACGAGATCTGGCGCGGACCGAACGAGAAATGGAACCAGGTCGGCGTTCGCGAAGGCGACTGGACGCGATTGAGGTACATGGCCGACGGGATGCACGCGTTTGCCGACCCTCGCGACCCCAACATCATTTATTACAACGGCCACTTCGGCGACATCACACGGCTCGACATGCGGAACCGGGAGGAGCGCTACATTCAGCCGTATCCGCCTGGCCCCAACGGCGGCGGATCGATGCACGACGAGTACCGGTTCAACTGGAACTCTCCGGCTCACATGTCGCCGACGAATCCCGACGTGATCTATTACGGCGGCAACGTGCTCTTCAAGACGACAGACCGCGGCGAGACGTGGACGATCATCAGCCCGGATCTCTCGACCAACGACAAGTCCAAGCAGATTGCGAGCGGCGGCGACATCTCTAATGACAACACGCGCGCCGAGTTCCACTGCACCATCATCTCCATCGCCGAAAGCCCGCGCGATCCGAACGTCATCTGGGCGGGGACCGACGATGGGAACGTGCAGGTGACGCGCGACGGCGGCAAGACGTGGAAGAACGTGGCGCCGAACATCAAGGAGGCCCCTGCGTTCTCGTGGGTCTCCTCCATCTCGGCCTCGAAGAGCAACGCGGCGACAGCGTACATTTCGATCGATCAGCATCGGCTCGACGACTTCGCCCCGTACGTGTTCGTCACCAACGACTACGGAACCACGTGGCGGCGGATCTCGGACGGCCTCGCCGGCTACATCCACGTTGTGAAGGAGGACCCGAAGGAGCCCAACCTGATTTATGCGGGAAGCGAGCTCGGCATGTTCGCCTCGCTCGACCGCGGCGCGCGCTGGACCGACCTGCGCCTGGGCCTGCCGCATCTGGCGGTCGTCGATCTGGTCGTGCACCCGCGTGACAACGACCTTGTGATCGCGACCCACGCGCGCGGCTTCTACATCCTGGACGATGTGACGCCTCTGCAGCAGATGGCGGCGTCCGGGTTCAGCGTGACCCGGCCGATTCTCTTTCCACCCATGCCGGCGGTCCGCTACATTCCGGCCAGCGATACGAGCGTGCTCGGCAATCGGGTCTGGGTGGCGCGCAACGCGCCCTACGGGGCCATCATTAATTACTACCTGCCGCAGGCCGCCGGGTCGGGAGTCGCATTCGCGGTCGTCGATCGGTCGGGCCGTACGGTGTCGACCTTCAGCGGCCCGGGAGTCGAGGGTGTCAACCGGACCGCGTGGAACCTTTCCGAAGTGTCGTCATGCGGACCTGCGCCGGCGGGCGGTGGACGAGGCCGCGGCGGTCGCGGCG
>Ga0070694_100001244_pt1 | contig 14770 bp, 23 predicted proteins | sample KBSK1251metaG_FD_65470 | JGI IMG/M metagenome (GOLD analysis project Ga0070694, IMG submission 65470) | Corn, switchgrass and miscanthus rhizosphere microbial communities from Kellogg Biological Station, Michigan, USA - KBS K1-25-1 metaG | ecosystem: Host-associated > Plants > Roots >... | reverse complement strand
TCTGGATGACAAAGCGGGGGTACTTGGCTCGCGCGAGCTTCGCCCTGCCGTTCGGCTCGGCCGTCTTGGTGAAGTCGCGCTTCTGGCGGTAGTGCGATAATCGGTTGGCCATGGATGCTTGCCGCTTCGCTGTCACAACGGATATGGCCCGGCTGCGTTCCGCAGCCACCCAGGTTTTCGGGAACAGAATCACTCAGTTAACCGTTGCCGAAAGGTACCTTCGGAGAGCCGACGATGGCAGCGCGCGCGTACTGGAAGGGCTACCTCAAACTCTCGCTCGTGACCTGTCCGGTTGCGCTGTACCCGGCCTCCAGCAAGTCGCAGAAGACGCGCTTCCACCAGATCAACAAGAAGACCGGCCATCGCCTGCGCCAGCAGATGCTCGACGAGGAGACCGGGCGCGCGGTCAATGGCGACAGCAAGGGCCGGGGCTACGAGCTTGCCAAGGGCAAGTTCGTCCAGATCGAGCCCGAGGAGATCGAGGCGATCGAGTTCGAGAACACGCACACGATCGAGATCGACAAATTCGTTCCGGAGGAGGAGATCGACAAGCGCTACTACGAGCGCCCCTACTACATCGTGCCCGATGGCAAGAGCGGAGAGGAAGCCTTCGGCGTCATCCGCGATGCCATGAAGGACAAAGGCCGCGTGGCGCTGGCCGGCATCATCTTCGCCAATCGCCAGCACATCCTCGCGATCGAGCCCTGGGGCAAGGGCATGCTCGGCACCACGCTGCGCTTTGACCATGAGGTGCGCGGCGAGAAGGAGTTCTTCAAGGGCATCGGCAGCCACCGCGTGCCGAAGGAGATGGTCAGCCTCGCCGCGCACATCCTCGACACAAAGGCCGGCCACTTCGATCCGGCCAAGTTCAAGGACGAGTACGAGCTGGCGCTGCGCAAGCTCGTCAAACGCAAGGCTGCGGGCAAGACCATTGAAGCGCCGGAGGAGAAGGAGGACCGGTCGAACGTCATTGACCTCATGGAAGCCTTGCGCCAGAGCCTGAAGAGCAAAGGCAGGAGGGCAGCCGCCCTCGGCGCATCTACCGGCAGTAAAAAGACGAGCAAGCCGCGATCGAAAGGGCGCAAGCGCAAGGCTGCCTGACGCGCGCCATTGGTGCTGGCTCCCACGTTCTGCAGAATTGGCTCGTACTTCCTGCCCTTCACAAATGGACCAGACGCGCGACCTGATGGTGTGAGAGGCCGCTGTTTAGCAGCCCTACCCTTCATGGTCCCGGAACAGGGTTTACAGTACCTGGAACTGTACCCTCACTGCGCGTTCAGGAACCTGCGCACTCTGAACCACGTTTGAAATGACAAGGATCAACAACGGTTGAGACTGATCATGAGCATCCTCGCATGGATCGTGGTGGGCATCGTCGCCGGATGGCTTGCCGAGCGGATTACGGGCCGGAGCCACGGTCTGCTCACCAACCTCTTCGTCGGCATCATCGGCGCCTTCCTCGGCGGCTTCATCTTTTCGAGCCTTTTGGGCTTCCGGTACGAGGAGGGCTTCAACGTGCCCTCGGTTGTCGTCGCCACGGTCGGCGCTGTCCTGCTGCTTGCGATCTTTGGCGGCATCAGGACCCACCGCACCTGGCCCTGAACGCGCGCAGCGCCGGCACTTGTTTGCGGCTGTCCGCATTCCCATCTTCGCGATCCGAGGGGAGGCAGGACGATGGCTGGCAGCTTCAAGATCACTCCTGGTGGGACTGAGGAATCGGTGGCGCGCCTGGAAGCGCTGGGCCGGCTCATGGATGGGATGTTTGTGCTGCCTGGCACCAACATCCGCTTAGGCCTTGATGCCATCATTGGCCTGGTGCCGGTCGCCGGTGACGTGATCTCCGGCCTCGTCTCCAGCTACCTGATTTGGGAAGCGCGGCAGCTTGGTGCGCCCCGGTGGCTCATTGCGCGAATGATGGCCAATACATTCCTGGATACGACCATCGGCGCCATCCCAGTGGTCGGCGACGCCTTCGACCTCCTGTTCCGCGCCAACATGAAGAATATGGCGCTGCTTCGCAAGCACATGGAGAAGCGGGGCCTCGGCCGCACGGCTGGTTCGATCATCGAGGGTGAGGTGGTTCGCGCGCGGTAGGGCAGCGAACCAAGCACGGCCTGTGGCGTTGTGCTCAGGACTGTCACAGGAGAAAGTCATGACACAACAAGGCTCTGGGTATCCGGCGCAACCTCCAAAGCACGCTGGCGAGAAGGGTACGGACCGGCTTCGGGAAATCGCGGACGCCGCAACAGATCAACTCAAGGGCGCCGCCGACCGCGCGCAGGAGGTGGCCGGCGATGTGAGCCGGCAAGCGCGCGAATACGGTGAAAAGGCCCAGGATGCGGCAAGGCAGGTCAAACCGTTCGTCGAAAAGTCTCTCAAGGAACAGCCGATGACGACGCTGGCTGCGGTCGCGGCGATCGGATTCGTGCTTGGCGCGCTGTGGAAGAAGTAGTGGCCTAGTCTATGGGCGAACCGCTCGTCATCACCATTGGGCACAAGCTCGGCAAGGAAGAAGCGCTGCGCCGTGTGAAGCCGGCGCTGAGCAAGGCGTCGGAGAGCTTTCCGGTGTTGAAGATCGAGGAAGAGCTCTGGTCTGGCGACCGCATGGATTTTCGCGTGCGGGCGCTGGGCCAGGCGGCTGCCGGCAACGTTCAGGTAACCGAGGACAACGTGCGCCTAGAAGTGACCTTGCCGTGGCTGCTGCAGAAATTCGGCGAGATGGTGCAGAAGACCATCAGCGGGCGCGGCCGGATCCTTCTTGAGAAGAAATAGGCGCGCCATCGGCACTGGCCGCCGACCTCGATCGGCAATTCCGACTGAACTTGCGACGGTGATGCTGACCCTGAAGCCGTCGCTGCGCAGCGAAGCGGAGCGGCGTTGGGCTCAGCGATCCCGTGTTTGTGGAGCAGATCGCTCAGTGGTGGAATCGCAATGCGAGGGCTCAGCATCGAAGGTTATGCCATTGTGTCGGCCGCCGGCATGATTGCGGACCGGAACGGCCACATGCCGGATGGGCTCAAGTGTGCTGTCGATGCACAGCTCTTCACAGAAGCACTTGATGACGCGGCGCTGGTGGCGCACGGCCGGCACTCGCATGAACGTCAGGGAACGGCATCGGACCGGCGCCGGCGTATGATCGTTTCGGATTGCAGCGCGGTGTTCTTTGTCCATCCCACCATTCCCAATGCGTGGGTGTGGAATCCGGCAAGCGTGGCGTTCGAGGAGGCATGCGGGAGGCTGGGGGTTACGGAAGGCACAATCGCCGTTAGCGGCGGGACTGGAGTGTTTGGACTGTTCCTGAAGATCGGATTCGACGCCTTCTACCTCTCCCATGCTGCCAAACTTTTATGCTGCCGGGTGGCCGGCCGGTCTTTCCGGAAGTGCCGGCCAAAACACCCGAACAGGTGCTTTCGGAGCATGGCCTCAGGCCTGCACCGGTACAAATACTCCACCGCGAACCTGATGTAACGCTTGTCACCTGGAAACGGGAAGGGAGCTCATGAGGAAGCTGTGAGGCACTCTTGAGCGACCCCTTCTTGCTCCGTCGCACGGCGCTTGCAACATCCTTGGAAGCGCCCTTGCTGTATCTTCGTGCCATGTTCGAACTCCTCTATGCGTGCGAACGCATGGCACTGGCGCCAGTTCCTGCTTGAAGCCCCGGGCCCGACATGACCTGAGAAGGTCTACGCCAGATGCAACGTCTCGCTCAGAGGCGGTTCCTCTAGCGCCGACGGGCCGCAATCAGACGTGTAGCTTCGTCGGCGGCCTCGTCGAACCTTTCCTCGAGTTCAGGCGAGGCGCCCCGCAGGCCGGCAACCACGTCGCGGCCCCATTGGACGTAGTCGAGTTGACGATCAATCGGCAATCCGGTGGCGGGTCTCGTCCGATCGCCGAAACGTTGCTGATCTTGTCGGCCAGTTTCAGGATCTTCGCCCGCTGCTACTTCTCGGCGGCCCGGTCGACCTGCAATCGCTTGCGCACGTCCTGTGGCAGTGATTTGTCGTCGGTCACTTCCAACACCAGCCCAGCGACATCCTCCCCGAACATCGCGGCGATGGTCTGCCGGCTGATGCCCCTGGCCTTCAACGGCGTCATGAAGGAGGGCAGCGATGACCAGATCGGCATCCCGCCCTTGCGTCGCCCGGCTCACCAGCGTCGCTACTTCGAGAAGGTGGTTGATGTAAGGCTGGCCCGCCCTGCCCTTGCGGCGCTGCCTTGCATGCCAGCCGGCAGCTGATACAGCAGCTGCCAGCACTTTGGAGAGACGGTTTTCCGGCATCGGTTCTCCTCGCGCCTGTCCATAGCTGCGGATGCTACTATCCGTTGGCATCGTCCAGGATCATCCCATGACCGAGCCCGAGGGCACACGGCAAAGGCCCCTCCAGCGGCAGCTCCGCTTCCTCTATGAAGCCGAGCATCCGACCGCGCACCGCTTCCGCTACGCCCTTCTGATATTCGACGTCGCGACCATCCTGTTCATTGTAGCGTCATCGTTCGCGGAGCGAACACCACTCCTTGAAGCCGTCGATGTGATGTTCGGGCTTGGCATCCTCGCCGACTTTGCGGCGCGCCTCTTCATCAGCCGCACGCGGCTCCGCGATCTTCTTCAGCCTGCCACCTGGGCCGACGCGGGCGCCATCGTCTCCTTTCTCGCGCCCCTCGCAGGCGAGGGCGCCGGATTCCTGCGGGTGCTCCGCACCTTGCGGCTTCTGCACACCTACCAGCTGTTAGCCCGCCTGCGCGCCGACAGCGCCTGGTTCCGCCGCAACGAGGAGCTCGCTGTCACCATCGTGCACCTCGCCGTATTCCTTTTCGTCATGACGGGAATTGTCTACGAGACCCAGCACTGGAACAACCCGGAAATAAGGAACTACGTCGACGCGCTGTATTTCACAGTCACGGCGCTGACCACCACCGGCTTTGGCGACATCACACTCCGGGGGACGACGGGCCGGCTCATTTCAGTCCTCATCATGATTTTCGGGGTGACGCTCTTCCTGCGCCTCATCCGGGCCCTGCTTCAGCCACGGAAAGTGCGTTTCCCATGCCCGGCCTGTGGATTGCAGCGCCATGACTTCGATGCCGTCCACTGCAAAGCCTGCGGAACGATCCTCAACATACCCGATGAAGGAACAAGCTTATGATCTATTCTCTGGCTGAGCCACATCCCTCCAGCTACGACCAGCTCCGATACCTCTCTAACACCCCGCACCGGCCGGTCGACCGCAATGGACCGCATGAGTATCCGCACCGCCCGCCCCGGCAAACCTGACTTTGACCAGAAGGTACGACTCGGAATCCTCGCGGCGACCCTGGCGTTTCGCGAGATATCGCCGGCGCGCGACGACCCTGTTCCCGATCCAGAGAGTCTCATGTGGAAACCGATTCAACTGCTCAACGGTCGGGCTGACGCTTGTCGCCACCTAGTCGCGGTCAAGTTGAAGCTGGCTGATGTGCTCGGCCGATCGCTCGTCATTCACGAAACTGGCGACGACTACACGGACAATCCGGAGAACAGAAGCGCCGTATCGCCGTGGCGTCTTTCCCAAGAGCTGAGCGGATCGACCTGACAGGTATCGCACAAGCTCGGGCGATGTCCGCCCCCGGACTAAGCCCTGCGGGCACGGCGGGTCGCAGCCGCCTTCTTGGCGGAGCTGGATCGCCGAGCCGCAGCGCGTCCGCCGAGACGGCCGCCCTTGCGAGACGAAGACGTGTCCTTCGGCTTGCCGACGCCTGAACCGCTCCTCTTGCCGCCGTGATCCTGCTTGTTGACGGTGGCCCAGGCCCGCCGCGCGGCTTCCTTTTCGGAGACGCCACGCTCTTCGTAGCCCTCCTCGATGTGCCGGGCCGGTCGCTTCTGCTTGTTGGTGTAGCTGGACTTGTCACCACGGGGCATCACCGGCTCCCGGTCGAGGTTGTCGGGCGCAGCGCTTTCGGCGCTGCGCCCGCGAGGTGCTACCAGTAGGGCCTCACGTTGTAGTGCTGATGGGTTTGCGCCTCCCAGTTCCGGTCGGACCATGAGTCGTCGCTGAAGGCGGGGGCATCCTTCAGCTGCGCTTCGGTGATGCCGGTCACGTAGCCATTGAGCTTCGTGTCGTACTTCAGGGCATTCCAGGGGATCGGATAGTGGCTGTGGCCAAGACCGATGAAGCCGCCGAAGCTCATCACTGCGTAGTTCACGCGGCCCGATACCTTATCGATCATCAGGTGGTCGATGTCGCCGATCTTGCTGCCTTTCGTGTCGTAGACATTGGTGCCTTCGACATCTTCGCTCGAGATCAGCTGATGGTTGGGATGTACGGTGCTGGTTGCCATGGTTGTTCCTTTCGTTGTGAGCAACGCTTAGCCGCTAAACCAGCAGCCGACGGGCTGGTTCCGCACGCCTGGTCAAACGCGACCGGCGAGAACCAGGATGAGGACGATCACGAGCAGAAGGCTCAGGCCGCCGCCGCCGTAGTAGCCGGTGCCGTAGAACGGGCCACGACCCCAGTCCCTGAAGCCGCCGAGCAGTGCAATGATGAGGATGACAAGAAGGATCGTGCCGAGCATGGATGTGTCTTCTGCGGAGGGTCTGTGAAGCAACGCTCACCCGCCGCTGCGGTTCCTTTTCCGATACAAGGCAGCACCAACGTGGATACGTTTCGTTTCCGGCGAGGGTCCTGAAGCTCGCAGCCGGCTGCGCGCTCTCCCGCCCTGTAGCGTACTGCCGCTTCATGAAGTGCACGCGCCGCGTTGCGCACCTCCTTGAACAACGCCGTATCGGCGTCAAGGTCCGCATGGCTGGTGGCATAGGGCTTGTAATAGCTCACATACTGGTCGAGCAGGGCGATGTCGCCCGCGGGACGAAGATGCATGTCCGTGAGCCAGTCGGTCAGCATGCGATGCAGGTTCTCAGCCCCGGCGCTGTCGCCATGAACAATGACGGAGAAGCCGCGGTTCGCGAGGTGGCGGGGATAGTCCCAGCTCTCCTCGAGCTGCTTTGCGCGCTCGGCATCCTTGCCCTGCGTACTACTGGGATCAGGGTTGCCGCCGTCGGCACACACCATTCGGTCCATCATCGACTTGAGAGCCGCGGGCGCCTGGTACCAGTGCACCGGACAGACGATCATGATGCCGTGCGCCGCGACCCACATCGGATAGATCTCGTTCATCCAGTCGTTGGTCTGGCCCAGCGCATGATTGGGATAGCACGAGCACGGCCAATGACAGAGCGCCGGTGACGTCGAGAAACAGGCCTTGCAAGGATGGATATTCCGGCCGTTTTCGGAACAGACGCGACTGAGGTCGAGGACTTGGCACTCGCTACCCTCTATTGCCGCAAGCGCGGCGCGCGCCACCTCCACCAAGCGGTGCGTCTTCGACATTTCTCCGGGACAGGTGTGCTCGCTGCGCGGAGAACCATTGACGAGAAGAAACCTGGTCGGAAGGGCCCGGTCGCGATGCTGAAGCTCTGGTGCGCAGGCAGCGTGATGGCATTGCGACAGCGCTGCCGCGCGCCGGCCGGCCCGGTCGCAAGCTCGATGGCCACCTTCGAAGCGCTCGCCGCGCACGTGGCCGATCATTGCGACGCAACGCTTGCCGAGCTGGTGGATTGGTCGGAGCGGGAGCGGGGCGTGAAGGTCTGCATCGCCACCATGTCGGCAACGCTGGACGCACTCGACCTGTCGTGCAAAAAAAGACATGCCATGCTTCCGAGCAGGCCCGCGCCGATGTCGCCGCGGCGCGACAGGACTGGCGCCAAACCCAAGGCAGCCTGAGCTTCGATCGCCTGGTCTTCATCGACGAGACCTGGCAAGACCAACATGACGCGCACCTATGGCCGCTGCAAACGCGACCAGCGTCTCGTGGCGTCCGTGCCGCACGGTCACTGGAAGACGACCACGACCTTCATCGGCGCGCTCAGAGCCGAGGGTCTCACGGCGCCAGCCGTCTTCGACGGCGCCATCAACGGCGAGAGCTTCCTCGCCTACGTCGAGCAGGTGCTCGTACCGACCTTGCGGTATGGCGACGTCACGCTACATCCACCTAATCGCCGCCCCGGAGGCGGGCCGCACCCGATCGCTATGGCCGAGATCTCGATGCTTCGAGGGGCATTATTCGGATTATTCGGACCGCCGTGTGGGCAAGCCACTGCGGGTCAAAGCTACCGTTCTTGGCCACGCAAGAACGATATCTCCGAGCGCAAGGCGAAAGCAAAGTGCTCGGCGCGGTGTCTGTCGCGCCGAGCACATCGCCAGCGCGCTCAGGCAGCTTCGATTTCGGCCCGGGCGTAGCTCGTCACCTCAAGGCCGATCTGCTGCTCCGTTACCTCTGGCTTGCTCCAGGTCTCCTTCAGCATTTGCTTGCTCCTATTGAGACTATTCGATGCTACGACAGAATTCCTATCGAACGTTGGCCTTCTGATACAGATCTACATGGGGTGCCCACCTGACCGAGTCGAGGTGGAGACGAGGGCGCGCGCCAGAGCCACGGTGGGCGAATTGGGTGGGAGAAGGGCGCTCCTCACCGAAAAGGCACCCCGCAATCGGGGGATCGCAAGGTGCCCGTTCGCGCATGACGGGCCGGGGTGGCGGGCGCTGACATCGTATACGTGGCTCGCACCGCTATACGCTGCCCGAGCTCAGGCAACTCGCGCGCTGGCCGCGAGACAAATGCTTGTCGCACGCCGCACGACCGAATACGGGGTTGGCGCGAGTGGACCTTAAGGAATGGTTCGAGGAGCGCAACCGCAGAGCTTGCGTCGCATCCTCGGCGCAGTCTCTGAATGAGCGTGCACAGCTTTGCGATGCGTGTCGCGCCGGGCCAATCGTCTTCTTTTGGCTGTATGACCCATCCGTCACGCGCCTCACGCCGCCTCGCCTACTCCAATCATGAACTCGCGCCCCGGCTGATTGTTCTCGCGTAGGTTCGGCTCGATTGGAGTCCACGCCGCTTACCGGTGGTTAACCATAGAGCGGTACGCTGACGGCGTTCCCCAGCCCCGGTGTTGTTGCCGTGCGGGCCCGGGACACAGGCCCCGGTCAAGCCCATGACCGGGGCCATTGGTATTTGGCCGCTTTAACGGCAACTTGCTATCGACCTCAACGTTCACACCTCAGGCTACCGGTGGGCATCGAAAAGGATGTCTAGCCATGAGAAACCTGTTGACGTTGACCGTTGGCGGGTCCGCACTCGCCCTTGCTGCAAGTACTCTCGGTGCGACGGCGCTTCCTCCGGGCCCTAAGGTCACGGGCGTCGAGACGCCAGTGCAAAAGGCGCAGAAGAGCGACGAGAAGGGTTCACCCGGGATGCGGGGTCAGGAGGGGGGCGGTAAGAGTTTCGAGCCTAGCGCGAAGGGTCGCGATGCGGGCGCAAGCCAAGACAAGGGTGGCGACCGGGGTGCGGCTCAAGATCAGCGTGACCGAGGTGCACAGACGCGCTCGGGAGAGAAGAGCGGGCAGACGCGCACGGGCGAGAGGGGCGAGAAGGGCGCGCGTGGCGGGCAGCGCACCGATATTGAAGTCCGTGGCGGTAGGCGTGACGACAGAGCCCGAACCGAGGGGCGCACCCGAGTTGACATCGACGTCGAGCGCAGACGCCGATCGGGCGGGCGTGACGCCGATGTCAATGTGCGCGGCTATGGCTATACCGCTGGGAACTGCCAGGAGATTATACGACGCTACAGGCAGTGCGTAGGCCGCTGAGCCGGGTTCGCCCACCATGCTTGGCCCCGGCTTGAACGCCGGGGCCTTCGTTGTTCCGCCCGCGCCGCGCTAACCTACTCACCGGGCCATCAGAGCCGCGACAGCTGCTCGGCAATGTTCACTGCGTCCATGCATTCGGATCTGCCCTCAGCGTCGAGCTTTCGCGCCAGCGCCAGAGCATTGCTCGCCTCGCCCTTGATCTGCGTTTGACGTTGCACGTCCGCGGGTGATGTCGCCTTACCTTCCGTTTCCTTGGCAATCAGCGACGTAGCGGGGTGCTGCCCCTTCTGGTCACCGGCCGTCGGCGCCGGGCGGGCTCCGGTAGGACCTGAGCCGGCATCGCTGCGTGCCATCTGCTTTGAAAGCGCTGCGATCTGCTGCGTGCATGGTCCAGCGGTGGCGCTGACGCTCCACAGCGCGAGCACCATGGTGGAGATTGCGATAACCTTGGTTGAGCGTTTCATTGTTGCCTCCTGCCGTACGACTGTGCGGGTTCGCCTTTTCAAGGCAAACGTGGGGGTGCGTATTGGCGTTCCGTGGGCTAGCCATGCTTGCGGACAGGGATACCCCACGCTTCAGTTGCGTCCGGCTAAGCGCCTCTGATGGAACGGATTTTGAGCGTAGACGTTGTCGTAAGTGCTTCGGGGATGCTGCAGGAAACTAACTTATGCCCACCCCGGACATCACCCCCCTCGAACTCGCTTTTCAGCTGGCCCGAAGCGGCCACTGTAAAACGACTGCTGACATTCAGTTGCGTCTGAAGGCTGAGGGCTATTCAACCGACAAGGTGATTGGTCCGACCCTGTTGAAGCAGCTGCGGGCGGTTATGGACCACAAGTCCTGCCCGCCGGCCGAGTGCCGCAAGTTGTGATGCACACGGGCCGCTCGGCGGCCTCGCGGCTTCCAATAGTAAAAGCTGCCTATTGTTAGCGCAGCTTACGGTTGCAATCAAAGGTTGCGAATCGGATAGACGGTCCCAGCGGTACAGCTTGACCGTTAGAGCCCCAAGGCGCCTCGACGCTAATGGGGATGGCTGCGTTGTCACGGAAGTGACAATTCTCGGAAAGCCAGCGAGGCGGGAGTCACATGAACTCTTTTCGGCGCGCACTCACGCAACTCGGTGCCCTAGCTGCGCACCCATTGGCGTGGCGTTCGTGGTGGTCGCAGCCTACGGGTTTTTCTGGTTTATCTTCGACCGCGAGACCTTCGGTTGGCATGCTTTTGCGGTGCTCGCAGCATGGAGCATGACGTTGCTCATTCAGCGCGCCGAGCACCGGGACATTCAGGCAATACATGCCAAGCTTGACGAGCTGATCCATGCTCAGATTGGAGCGCGCGATGGTCTCACCCACATCGACCGTGAGAAACCGGAGGATATCGAGGGGCTAAGAAACGGTTCGTCGGCGCCAGTTGCTGGAAAAGTTGGGGCTCATGGCCGAAGAGAGTAAACCTCGTCTCGGCTGCTCCGACACCGTGGTGGCCTGATGTACCGCCCTAGGTGACGGATGCCGGCGAACCCGCGAGACGCGCGATGCGCGAGCCGGGCGCGCGGAAGGTTCTGCTGTCGAGGAACGCCGCCGGCCTGGTGCGCCGATGATCGCGGCCGAGCCCCGAGGGCGACTGCGGCTACGCCGACGAGGATGAGGGTCGTCCTCCAGCCGTTCCGTTATAGGGACGGCGCGAATAATTCGACATCCGTCCTGGGCACGTCGCGCCGATCACGGCGCGGGCGATGAAAATCCTGGCTGGACAGAGCGCAAACTGAGCGCACCAGAACTTACAGAACGGCCTGCACCAGGCGAAAGGCAGAGACTTACGTCCGCTGCGGTCCTGCAGCCGACCACCATGCTGCGACGCTTTTGACCCGGAGCCGCTCTGCTGCTCTATGTGACCCGACTGCGATGCAGCAACCCCATGGCTGGGACCGAGCATGTCGACCGAGCTCAACGAGCCGAGGGGGCGTCGATGTGTGGTGGATCCGATGAAGCGCGAGACGCTGCTGCCGAAACCTGATGCCGAGTTTCAGCGCCGGTGGTGAAATCCGAGTGAACCGCCTCTGGCGCCGCCTCCATTGCCGTCCGCCGACAGTATGGACGTCGGCGTGCACAGCACGAACGTCACGAACCCGTTGCGCGCCGCGTCGATCTCCTGCTGGACCTCGGTCTGCTTCGGCAAGTGCGGCCAATCTGCAATCACGCTCATTGCGCCGTTCGGCCGAACGGCGATGAGAATGTGAAACCTATAGCTAATTTCTCCGCACATCGCCCGTACCTCTCATGACTCTGAAGTAGTGGTCGGCGTGCTGGTAGCAATTCTCCATCTCGTAGTTCTGCCTCGCTTTGCCGCCGCTGTCGTGCAGCCGACGCATCGCCACTGGCCGTTGCTGGTCAGTCCTATGTCTCAGATTTTGGTTCATGCAGTGCCCCTTGCTGAGCGGGTCAGCGCCCCGCATGACCCGCACCGTTGACGTACCGCAGGCAAACCCAACCGCAAGGGGTGCCGGCCGTGTCCTTCAGCTCAGGAACCGGGCCGAGCAGTCCAAACACGCATCGGATTGCGCATCGAGGTCAGCCGGCCCGGTCGCAAGCTTCGCCAGCCCAAAACGTGTCCTCCATGCGCTCGACAATCGGGTTGAAGACGGCGCGTTTCTCCTTCGGATAGATCATGGCAAAGCTGCTGATCAAGCGCCCCGCACAGCTGAACATCACCTTCTCGTAGAACACTTTCCCGTCGCCTTCGCCGGACAGAACGAACCACGTTCTGCCCTTCGGTCGATAGGTAATCTCATACTCGCCGTACGACTGACGCGCGATGTAGTCCTGATACGTGGCCGGAGTGAAGCCAGCGTCGTTGAGCAGCGCCCCCACGAGCAGGCGTGCGTCTCCCTTGCGGGTCACAAACACCTGCCCGTCTCCCGCTTCAGCCGTCCGCTCGACGACAAAGAGGTCGTATGGATACTTGAGCGTCAACCTATACTTCTCGTTACGATATTCGGACCAGCGTGAAGACTGCGCTTGAGCTACACTGCACGCGAGACTGAGGACGACCACCACACGGGCGACGAGCGGCAAAGTCACGCATATGCTCCTTGCTTTGTAGCTGTCGCACGGCAAAAGCGCGGTAGTCCGCCCCTCGGGGACATTCGACTTGCGATCTGTTGGTTGGTAAACATCCTACTTGCCGAGCACGTACTGCCGGAGAGCCTGGTAATCGCGGCTCGAGCCCGGGGACCGCCTCGCAACCGAGCCGCCGGATGGGCTGTTCCACTTTCTCTTGACCAATGCGCGCTTCCAACGCGTCGGCCGTCTATCCTCCTCAAGCGTCCTCGGCGGTCCTGAAGTTCCCGGGTTGAGCAGTACGGGCGTATCACTAGGAGCGGGGGAGACATTGGCGATTTGTTTGTCTCGTGGCTCGTTCCCGAGAGGTAAGGTTGGAGCTTCCGTCTCAGCGGCCGAAGGCGCCGGCTCGGACGACTCGCTCAGCTCAGATGAAGCTTCAGGGGCCGGGATGTGCACTTGAGCCGGGGTGCGCACGTGCTCGGCGGAGTTATCGTCCTGAGTTGATATCGAGACGCGCCCAATGACGATGCCAATGGATAAGCACGCGATCGCAAGAACAAGCGCACCTGTCGCCCGACCGCCGGCCTGCACTCGGGTCTCAGCGGGTATCCACGTCCAGCTTTCCTGTTTCTCGCGCCGCATGATGCCTTGGCACGCAAGCCATAGAGCGTCTTGATCAACAACAAACCGCGGCCGTAGCAGTTCCGCCTGAACAGGAAATCGGTTGTCGGGATGACGATCTGAACGGCGGCTCGTGGCACTTCTCTGCAGCTCCCCGCAGGTCTGCTTCGGTCAGATAGCGACCGCCCTAACAAGCAAAAGCCCCCGCCCGGTCTCCTAGGCGGAGGGCTTCCTAGTCAGTGCAGAACAGAGTGTGATAGCCTGCCCAGTGCCTGCTCGAGTCGCTGTGCCGCGACCAAGCTTCGGCAGCTGTCTCGCAGCGGCGAGCGTGCGACGCCACCTGCAGCAACGCCGCCGCCCCAAGGCCACGGGACCTTAGGTTCCCGGGTTCACCGACCGCACCCGTACGAGCTCCCGGATCCCACGTTGCGCGAAGTCAAAGTTCGGTGTCTGCAACGTGAGCGTGATTGGGGTACCGGCAAATCAAGCACTCGGTCGAGCCAGCCGCTCGGCGCAGGTCGGACGAGGTTCAGCGTCACCTTGACCTTGTCTTTCTGGTTGAGCACCATTGCCTTGTACGCATCCAGCTCCGCCCACTCGGGAAGGTCGCCGGTCGGAACAGTATCTTGACCCTAGCGTCGACGGTTGACGAAACTTCTTCGCAAAGGTTTCGCAAGATGGCACCGATTGATTACCGCACACGCGAACACACCGAGAGCACGGTGGAGCAGATGAGCTGTTCGCCGTCAGCACCGTGAGTTCTTCCTAATCGGCTTGGTTAATGGCGAAACGCGCGGTCAGGACATGTTTGTGATCCCAAGGAGGCCAACATTCGCATGGGCTAGGATCGCATCATTCGCCTCGGCCTCGTGCCGATTGCCAGCGACGTGATCTCGGGCATGATCTCCAGCTATTCTATTTGGGAAGCATGTCAGCTCGGTGCGCCACGCTGGCTGATCGAACGCATGGTCACCGACCGCCTGGATACGACCTTGGGGGCTTTGCTTGCCCGGGATGCGGGCCGCATCCAGAAGTCGAGGAAGGGCAAGACGCGCAGCGAACCTGGGCTTCTCCGGTGGCGCGTTCACTCGTCTGCTGGTGATAGCCGGTGTGAAGTCGGCGCATTGGCTCAAGATGTAACGCAAACATGAACATTGAGATCGGTCAGCTATGGGAAGCCGCAAGCGTCCTCCTGGCGCTGCAAGCTGCCTCATTGGGGTGGCGGATAAATCGCGAATCATCCGCGTCTGAGAAAGGCGAGCCGACATGGTTGCCGGTGGCCGACATCATCAACCTGTTGGCGATGGCTGTCAGCGTCTCCTGCGTGTTCTTGGCGCCCGTTTTGGGACTTTGGTCGGCCAACGGAGCAGTGCGATCCTTCGGTATCGTACTGATTTTGACGGTCGG
>Ga0070694_100001241_pt1 | contig 14774 bp, 18 predicted proteins | sample KBSK1251metaG_FD_65470 | JGI IMG/M metagenome (GOLD analysis project Ga0070694, IMG submission 65470) | Corn, switchgrass and miscanthus rhizosphere microbial communities from Kellogg Biological Station, Michigan, USA - KBS K1-25-1 metaG | ecosystem: Host-associated > Plants > Roots >... | reverse complement strand
TCACACCGCCAGGCCGCCTTCCTGCTTCAGCTGCGCGTAGCCCATTCCCTTGAGCCGCGAAATCCGCATGCTCATGGGGGGATGGGTCGCCAGGGTGTCCGCAAGCAACCCCTCACGATTGGTGAAGCGTCGCCCCAGCGGATCCGCAATGCACAGATGTGCGGTCCCGCGCTTGATCGACCGCGTCGGCTCGGCCGCCCCTTCGATCTTCTCCAGCGCGCTCGCAAGCGCGAGCGGGTTGCGCGTAAACTGCGCGCTCATCGCGTCCGCCAGGTACTCGCGCCTGCGGCTCACGGCGAAGGCGAGGAGCTGCGTCACGACGGGGGCGATGATCCACGATAGGATCCAGAGCACGAGCAGGGCCGCGATCAGCGGGCCGCCATCCTTGCTCTTGCGACCGCCCTTGAGCGGCACACCACCGCGCATCATCCGGCCCATGCCGTCGCGCACCAGCAGCACGGCGCCCACGAGCGCGGCTAGTGTCGTCATGAGCCGCACGTCGAAGTTCCTGACGTGGCCGAGCTCGTGGCCGATCACGCCCTGAAGCTCGTCGCGGTTGCAGATCCGCAGCAGGCCGCGCGTGACCGCGATATGCGCATCGCTCGGACCGTGTCCTGTGGAGAATGCGTTCGGGTCGTCGTCGGGAACCACCCAGATTCTCGGCCGCAGGACTCCCGCGGCGATCGCCATCTCCTCGACGACATTGACGAGCTGGCGCTCGCCGTCGGTCTGCGCATCGATGACCTCATGCGCGCCCGTTGCCCAGAGCACTTTCTCAGGCCCCGTCTTGTATGCGTGCCGTACCCACAGGATGGCGACCGTCGTCAAGATGACGCCAAGCCATGGGAAGGCGTGCTCGCCTTCGATGGCCCACAGCACGTCGGCACCGAAGCCGAGCCAGGCGAAGAACAGCACGAAGCCAATCACCAGCCATGTCGTGCGCCGGCGATTGGCTTCCTGTTGTTGAAAGAGGTTACCGTCCGGAGAGGTCAACCTGCGGGACCGCGCGTTCGGCCTGGTCTTCGATCTCCCACAGCTCGGCGGGCGCGGCGTGGGCCATGCCGGCGACGAGCGTTGTAGGGAATTGCTGCTGCTTCGTAGTGTACTGCGTGGCGGTATCGTTGTAGAGTTGCCGCGCGAACGCGATTCGGTTCTCGGTTGAAGTCAGCTCTTCCTGCAGCTGGGCGATGTTGCCGGTGGCCTTCAGGTCGGGGTAGCGCTCCACGACCGCGAGCAGCCGGGACAGCGCGCCTGAAAGCGCATTCTCCGCCTGGCTGATCTGCTTCATCGCCTCGGGCCCTGAGGCGTTGACCTTGACCGCTTGATTGCGCGCCTGAATCACCGCTTCGAGCGTCGAACGCTCGAAGTTCATCGCGCCTTTGACGGCGTTCACCAGGTTCGGGATCAGATCGTGACGGCGCTTCAGCTGCACGTCGATCTGCTTGAAGGCGTTGATCGTCTGATTCTTGAGCGAGATCAGGCCGTTGTACGCGCCGACGATCCAGAGACCCGCGATCACCACCACCACCAGCAGCAGCCACATGTTTGTCGTCCCCCGTAGAATGTAGGGGCGCAGCATGCTGCGCCCGTACAGCAGTATTACGTGCTGTGCGGCAGGAGTTTCGCGATCGCCTGGCGTATCGTCTCGGCGAGGCCGCTGTCGTCGGAGCCGAGGCGGGCGAGAGGATGGTCGGCGTCCACGTGGAGCTCCACGCCGCGAGTCACGGGGATCCTGCGCCAGGTTGTCGGACCGCTCGTCTCCTTGATCGCATCACGCGTCAACCACGCCGTCAGTGCACGACCCGAGCGCCCGCGGGGCATCCCATCGGCGCCCTTGAGCGGCAGCCGGTCAGGCGTCGGGAGCGAGCTGCCCAGCACTTGCGCGCAGCGGCGCTCGAGCACGTCGCCCGTCGTGTCGTGCATGTCCTTGGTGATGGCGGCGAGCGTGGCGCCCTCCATTTGCCGCAGCTTGATCGCGAGCAGCTGGAGAAAGTGACGGTACGAGTAGGTCGCTGCCGTTCCACGTCCTTCCGGGGGACTGACGAGCCCGCGGGTGACGTAGAATCGGATCGTGCGCTCGCTGGGCGCGGCGCGGGCCGCGGCGTTGATGGGAGTGACGGCAGAGACGTCCAGCACGGCGCCCACGAGAACCGAGAGGTCCCGGAGATTCCACGGCGCCAGATTGCGATACTCGCGAAGCACATGCAGGGGATCTGCGTGTGCCACCATTGTCATGCGTCCATTGCTCCCGTTGAACGGTTCTGCTGCATGACGGAGGAAACCCATTCCGCCACCTGCTGCAGGTTGAAAGGTTTGCGAATGACCATGCAGTGGTGACGCTCGAGCCAGGTTCGCACCTCTTCAGCTTCGGCATCGCCGGTCATGATCGCAATATGCCCTTCCAGGGCCGGCCAGCGATGGATGATCGCGAGGTAGAGCGCCAGCCCGGACATGGTCGGCAAATGAATGTCCAGCAGCAGCGCGTCGGCCATCTCCTGGCCCAATATCTCGTAGGCCGCCTCGGCCGTGCCGGCGGACAAGACCCGGTATCCGTGGCGATCGAGGAAGCGCTCGAGCACGCGGCGCAGCCCCGCCTCATCATCCACGATGAGCACCGTCGGAGGAGTCATGACGCGTTCGCCGCTAGCGCGCGGCGCGCGGGTGTGAGGAATCCCTGCACGACGCGAACCGTGGCTTCCTCGGCGGTCAGCGAGAGCCGCATTTCACCGGCGGTGAGGCCGAGGTAGGTGCGGGCGTGTTGCTGCAGCGTCTTCGCCTGCGCGTAGCCGAGGCGCTTCGCGACGTCTTCGATGGTGAAGCCGGGGTCCTGGAGCAGGCGGTGCGCGTACAGCACCCGCGCGGCGGCGAGGATGTGCCGGGGACTGGGAAGGCCGGCGCGCGCGAACCACCGCGCGCACGTCCCGCGGTCGACGCGCGCTCGCGCCGCGACCTGCTGGATCGTCTGGACGATGCCGGGTGTGCGCAGCGCGTCCTCCAGAACCCAGCGGAGCTCGCGCGGCAGGGGGGCGAGTGCGGCGGTCAGCTGTTCGAGCAGGCGGTGGGACGCGGCGTTCAACGCCTCCGCCGACACCAGGTTGAACAGTTCTTCCGGATGATCGTCGACGCCGCGGAGCACGACCTGGCGGATGCCACACTGGCCCAGGCCGAGCAGCACCGACGCCAGCTGTGGCGTCATGGTCGTGTAGAGAATCAGGCGCAACGACGGAAAGAGCAGGTGCAGCCGTTCGATTTCCTGCCCGCTCGGCGCGCCGCCGAGCGCCGGATCGACGAAGGCGATCTCGACGGGGCGACAGCGGATCGTCTCGAGTGCGCTGTCCCACGTGGACGCGCGCGCGACCGAGAATCGCGGCGCTACCGCGCCCCGCAGCTTCTGGAACTGTAGATCGGCAACGGCTCCGAGTACCAGCATTTCCCTACAAGTCCTCCAAGAGGAGTTCCCCAGTGCCGCAAAAACGCCCTACGATGCCGCAAAAACGCCCTAAACGTCGCTGCGATCACCGCGCAAGTTGGCAGGTGTTTACCGCGCTCCCTAGTTCAACTCGTCCGTGGAGGTCTCATGACCCGCCGCATCCGCTGTGCCCTAGCTCTGCTCTTGGTGTCGTTCGCCCTCACCGCCGCGGCGTGTGCCGATGCGTCGGGTCCGAGCCGCGAAACGACGTGCGATACGAACAACCCCAACACCTGTCGCTAAGAACTGAGCGCGGCCAGGGAGGTTCGAACCTCCCTGAGCTCCTCGCTCTCAATAATGGGCTCCGCAGCGGGGCGCATTTCATCGGGCGCGTCGCACGTGCGGAGCCCATTGATTATCCGTTCGACACGAAAAACGAGCTCGTGCAGCGCATGCGCGCTCGCGATTTCCAGTGCGTGACGAACGTTGGTCTCGGCCTTGGCAAAATTGCCAAACCGCGCTAGTCCGACGCCGACTTTGAGGTAGTAATCGGCGCGCACGTTGGGCGGCATTGTGTCCAGATTGTTGAGGCATTCCTCGCGGACACGCTCGAAACGCAAGCGATCGCGGCGAGACGACGCGCAGTGCATGAGTTCAATGAGGGCGTTTGTACGGCTCTCGCCGGCTCGCTCGCGGCGAGCCACTTCGCCGAGTGCGTGCTCAGCGCCCTCGACATCCCCCAGCGACAGCAGAGCAATACCGAGGTCCGTCAGGACGCGTAGCTGGTCCGCTTCATTCTCGTAGAGTCCGTAAGCGCGCCAGAGATGTGGCGCAGCCGCATCGGCACACCCGCGGCGACCTAACAGGTTTCCGAGGCCGTGGTGCGCCTGTGCCTCGACCGCCCGGAGTCCCGCGTTGCCGGCGTCCGCAAGGACCGCGCGCCAACCGCGTTCAGCCTCGGGAAGATTGCCGCGGAAGTAGTGCACGTTGCACACGCCAATGCGGCTCAAGAACACGGAGACTCTGTCGTTCGCTGCGCCCGCGAGCCGTCCCGCTTCCGTGTACGCCGCGATCGCGCCGTCGAACTGGGCCTGCAGGCGGCGCGTGCGACCCAGTCGCAACCACGCGGAAACTTCGTCCGCCGCGTGGATACGTCCCTGGCCGACGTCGATCATGGTTTGCACGACGTCTTCGGCTTCCTCGAAATGTGCTTCCTGCTCGAGGTAGAGCGCGTACGCGAACAGCGCCGGCGCGACGAGGTTGATGTCGGACGCGCGGTGTGCCTCACTCGCTGAGCGGACGATGCAGCTCAGGTGTGACGCTTCGGTCCCTTCGCCCGACAGCTCCGCACAATACCGCTCGGTTGCGGCCCACTGGTAACGGAAGACGTCGGGAGTCGGGGCTTCGCGATTGGGAGAGAGCAAGTCGACAAACCGCAAAGCGAGAAAAGCGCCCTGTCCCAGACGGACCGGAGCGGACGTGGCCGGTTCCTCGGTCACGCGCTGGAGGAACACCGCATGGGGAAGACCCGCGCGGCGCGCTTTTGCTTCAGTGGTCATCGCGCCGCTCATGTGCAGCAGGTATGCCGATCGGCAAGACCATCACGGGCATCAACATAGCGTTTGCTGCGCCGAGGCGTTAGGCCGCAAATGGCGCGTTTTCGGGCTTTTCGCTGGGTTTTTCGGGTTATGGCAGGGTTTCGCTGACAGTTATAACCGATGGATGCCCAAGGGCTTTACGCTGCTCGAACTGCTCGTCGTCACGTGTATCGCCGCGATCCTGACCGCGTTCTGGATCCCGCGGGCCGCGCGACTGATGGACTGGTTGGCCACGGAGCACGCCGTCCGCGACGTCACCACGGCGCTCGCTGTCGGCCGGCACGGTGCGGTGATGCGCGCGACTCGCGCGCGAGTCAGCTTTGCCCTCGACACGATCCGGGTCGATCGCTTGGAAGCACCTGGGTGGATTCCCTGGTGGCGCACGCCGGGACCGGCCAGCCACGGCGTCGCGATGGAGATTTCCAATCCAGTCGTCGTGTTCGGTCCTAACGGAATTGGATGGGGTGCGTCCAATACCCGAATCGTCTTGCGTCGCGGGTCTCAGGTCGAAACAATCACCACGTCGCGTGTCGGACGCGTGAAGCTCTGGTGATGCAACCGTTCAGCGGGTTGAGGCATCTAATCGTATGAAACTTGGAATCGCTGTAGAACGTTAGTCGAGTTGAACATTCGTCGAAGGGTCGCGGCTGAAGTGTGACGGCCACTTCACCCGACCGCCAGCCCCGGGGTGCTTCTCGCCCCGGGGTTTGGTCTTTCTAAAGAGCGGGTCCGCCGTCTTCGTCCAAAAAAACCAGCGTCTGGCGTCGTCCCACGATGCTCACCAACGCCTCGTAAACCTTTGGGTCGAGCACCGTGCCCGAGAGATCGGCCATCCGTTCCACCGCCTGTTCGGGCGTCATCTTGTCCTGATACGGTCGGGCCGTTGTCAGAGCGTCGTAAACTTCCGCCACCGCGATGATACGCCCGCCCAGCGGGATCTCCTCGGCGCGCAGACCATCGGGATACCCGGTCCCGTCGGAGCGCTCGTGGTGACTCTTGACCATCGAGACGACGTCGCCGAGATGCGTGAGTGGAGCGAGAATCTGCGCGCCGATGATCACGTGCTGCTTCACGTGCTCGAACTCTTCCGCGGTGAGCGGCCCTTCCTTATTAACCACGGCATCCCGCGTCCCGATCTTGCCGAGGTCGTGGAGACGGCCGGCCATGCGCACACGATCGACAACCTCTTCGGGCAGTCCCATCTCGGTCGCAAGATTGGCGGAGAGATCGGCCACCCGGGCAGAGTGCCCGCGTAGATACGGATCCTTGGCTTCCAGCGCATTGACGAGCACCTCGAGCGTCGCGGTAGACACCCGCTCCAACCGATGGCGCTCGCGTTGCAGCTCGGCGGTCCGGGTCGTGACTTCCTCCTTGAGCCACTCATTGAGGTGGCGGTTTTCGAGCAGCATTTCGCGCCGCTTGATGGCCCGGTGAACGGCGCGGCCGAGATCGGCGAGCTCGATCGGCTTGGTGAGATAGTCCAATGCGCCGCGCTGCATGCAGAGCGCGGCGCTGGTCGCGTCGTTGACCGCCGTCAGCATGAGAATGGCGAGGTCCGGCTCGATCTCGAGTGCCTGCGGCACCAGATCGACACCGCTCGTTCCCGGCATGCGGATATCCGAAAGCATCAGCGTGATTTTGTGAAGCCGCAGCTGCTGCAGCGCCTCTTCGGCTGAGCCCGCGGCAAACACTTCAAATTGCTGGTGCTTCAGATATTTCCGCAGCGCGTTCCGGATCGGCTCCTCGTCATCGACCACGAGGACCGTGACGATTCCCGCGTGTGCCGTCAACACTGCTCCTTGCAAAAAATCAGCGCCAAACTAGGAATCGGCCGCGATAAAAGCCAGATCTGTTGGCTGTGGAAGGATGCCTGCGACGTGGGCGCGCGAGAGGAGCTCCGTCACGGCGCGCCGTCCAGTCGCGCCGTAGTCGACCGTGTAGGCGTTCACGTACATGCCCACGAATTCGTCGGTGCGTTGCGTATCGAGACCGCGGCTGAACCCCTGCGCGTGCGCGAGCGCGGCGGCGCGATGCGCGAGGCCGTACTCGATACTGGCCTTGAGGTCACGGGCGATAGCGCGCATCAGGTCGTCACCGAGATCGCGGCGAACGACGTTCCCGCCGAGCGGCAGAGGGAGCCTCGTCTCCTGATACCACCACTCGCCCATGTCCGCCCAGAGATGCAAGCCGCGATCGCCGTAGGTCAGCTGGCCCTCGTGGATCAGCAGTCCTGCGTCGGCCTTGCCCGCGGCGACATAATCTTCGATCTGATCGAACGGCACCACGACGTGTCGTGCCGCCGGTTGATACAGGCGCAGCGTCAGGAAAGCAGTCGTCAGCTCTCCAGGGACGGCGATCAGCCGGCCCGCAAGCGTGCCGCGCGGATCGGCCGGCGCCGGCGCGCGCGCGACAATGCGCGGACCATAGCGATCGCCGATGCTCGCCCCATGTGCGAGCAGGGCGTAGCGGTCGGTGAGATAGGCGTACGCGTGCAGTGAAACCGCGCTAACCTCTAATTCCCCGGCGAGCGCGCGGCGATTCAGGGTCTCGATATCCGCCAGCTCGTGCACGTAGCGGCGGCCCTCCGTATCGATCTTGCCCGAGGCCATCGCCCAGAACATGAACGCGTCATCGGCGTCCGGGCTGTGGGCGACGTGGATAAGGCCGGGTTGGGGGAGGGGGGATACGCGAGGGGTAATCATGCGCCTGGCCGGGTGCCGGTCACGCGTGCCGCTTCAGTCTTGAAGCTCTGCAGATTGTCCGCATGATCTCTGTACTCCGGCAGCTGCTTGGCCGTTTCGGCTGGCTCGTTGCGTAGGAAATCCGCGTACGCCCGGCGCTCCTGCTGCGGATTCCTCTGCTGCTGGTACGCGTGTGCGCGCAATACATAAATGAAGAGGTGCGTGGAACTGGAGCGCTGAATCGTGTCCGCCTGAGCGAGGGCGGCGGCAGCATCGCCCCCCGCAAGCTCGAGCATGCCGACGTGGTAGCGGGCGTCCGCATCGAGGGCCGGCAGCTGGGCGTATGCGCCGAGTGCCATCGGGAGGAAGAACTGGACACTGTCCTGCTTGCCCGCTTCGGCCAGGATCATCACGCGATTGAACAGGCGGTTGGCGCGCTCGGCTGGTGACATCTGGCTGATATCGGGAGGCCGGAGCACGGAGCTGGGAGCAGACTGCTCCGTGCTCCGTGCTCCTTCGTCCCGCGCTCCTACTCCACGCATCGCAACCACCGTGATCAACGCGCCCAGAGCCGCGCCCGCCAGGCCCCAGGGAAGACCGGCCCGCCATCCCGTGGCCGTGGCCGTCGCGACTGTAGCGCCGCACTTATGGCAAAAGCGCGCGCCGGACGAGAGCTGCGCGCCGCATGCATGGCACGTCATAGGCGTGGGAATGTAACTCTGGCGGCCGGGGTGAAAGCGAGTAGTGTAGGGCGCATGGCGGGTACCGAATACGGCAAGCACATGGGCGCGCTCAAACGAGGCGACAAGCAGTGGGACGTCTACCTCGAAGGACAGCCCGACAGCACGCTGGGAGCGGTGCGCGGCCGACTTCATTTCGTGAGCGGTCAGGAGCACAAGACGACCGGCTGGATCTTCCTCGAACGGCAAGAGAAAGAAATCCAGGAGCGGTTTGACGAGTTCTCCGCCGTGGAACTGCTGCACTTCGTGGAGTCTCTGTAGCGCATTTGATGCACATTTCTGCTGACGTTTTGCACATTTTGTGGGGTTACAACATGAATTAGGCGATTTTCTCTGCAAAACACGCACAGTTTGCTTGACACCTCAGTAAACGCCCTCTACCTTCCCGCATGGCCTGCCGCTTGCGAAGCGATTCCCCGACCCGGGAAGGAGATCCCACCCAATGACTGCTACGCTGGAACCCACCGTGACTGGTGGTGGCAAGACGTCTACCGCGCCGACGCCCGCGGACGTGATTCGCCGCGCCAAGGAAGCCGGAGTCCAAGTCGTCGATGTGCGCTTTACCGATCTGCCCGGTACCTGGCAGCATTTCTCGATTCCGTTGAAGGAGCTCGAGGAAGACACCTTTACCGACGGTTTGGGCTTCGACGGTTCGTCGATTCGCGGCTTCCAGGCGATCAACGAAAGCGACATGCTGCTGCTCCCCGATCCGGCGAGCGCGTTCGTCGATCCGTGCCTCCAGGTTCCGACGCTTTCGCTCACATGCGACATCGTCGATCCGATCACGCGCGAGCCCTACTCGCGCGATCCGCGCTACGTTGCGCGCAAGGCTGAAGCCTTTCTGAAGAAGAGCGGCGTCGCCACGACAGCGTACTTCGGGCCCGAGGCGGAGTTCTACATCTTCAACTCCGTGCGCTTCGACCAGAACGCGCACGAGGGCTACTACCACATCGATTCCGAAGAGGGCATCTGGAACAGCGGCACGAACGGCACGGCCAACCTCGGCCACCGGCCGCGCCACAAGGAAGGCTACTTCCCCGTCCCGCCGGTCGACCGGCTGCAAGACCTGCGGTCCAAGATCATGCTCGCGATGATTGCGGCGGGGATCGAAGTGGAAGTGCATCACCACGAAGTCGGGACGGCGGGCCAGACCGAGATCGACATGCGTTACAGCACGCTCACGCGCATGGCCGATCAAATCATGATGTACAAGTACATCGTGAAGAACGTGTGTCATTCGAACGGCTACACGGCGACGTTCATGCCCAAGCCGATGTTCGGCGACAACGGCTCGGGGATGCACGTGCACATGAGCCTGTGGAACGGGACGAACAACCTGTTCTTCGACAAGAACGGCTACGCGCTGATTTCCGACTCGGCGCGCTGGTATATCGGCGGGCTAATCAAGCATGCGGCGGCGTTGCTCGCCTTCGCGGCGCCGACGACGAACAGCTACCGGCGTCTCGTGCCGGGCTATGAAGCGCCGATCAACCTGATCTATTCGCAGCGCAATCGGTCGGCGATCTGCCGGATCCCGATGTATTCGACGTCGCCGAAGGCCAAGCGGCTCGAGTTCCGGGCGCCCGATCCGTCGGCCAACCCGTACCTCACGTTCGCGGCGCTGCTCATGGCCGGTCTCGACGGGATCAAGAACAAGATCGAACCGCCCAAGCCGATGGACGTCGATTTGTACGAGCTGGAGCCGGACGAGCGGAAGCATGTCAAGAACACACCAGGAAGCCTGCAGGAATCGCTCGCGGCGCTGGAAGCCGATCATGACTTCCTGCTCGAGGGCGGCGTCTTCACGCAGGACGTGATCGACACCTGGCTCACGATGAAGAAGGTGAAGGATGTCGACGCGGTGGCGCTGCGGCCGCATCCCTACGAGTTCTTCCTTTACTACGACGCCTGACGACTAGGGCGGTAACGGGCGGTAATGGGCGGTAAGCCTGTTACCGCCTTTTACCGCCCTCGTTTATCCATGCCAACAAAACGCGAGATTCTCGAGGCAGCCAAAAAGCAAGACGTAACCAGCCTCAGGTTACAGTTCACCGATATCCTCGGCGTCAACAAGAACGTCGAGGTGCCCGAGAGCCAGTTCGAGAAGGCGCTCGAAGGCGACATCATGTTCGACGGCTCGTCGATCGAAGGATTCGTGCGGATCGAGGAATCGGACATGGTGCTCCGGCCCGATCTCGAAACGTTCCGAGTGCTTCCCAATGGCGACGCCGCCGGCAAGGTCGCCCGGGTGATCTGCGACATCTACAATCCCGATGGGTCCTCCTTCGCCGGCTGCACGCGGCAGGCGCTGCAGCGTCAGATCGCCAAAGCCAAGGCGCTCGGCTACGAGATGATGGCCGGTGTGGAAGCGGAGTTCTTCATTTTTCAGCTCGACGCCAATGGCGAGCCGACGACGAGCACGCATGACCACGGCGGGTACTTCGACCAGACGCCGGTCGATCGGGCCGAGGAGATCCGGCGGCTCATCGTGCGAGACCTCGTCGCGATGGGGTTCGAGGTCGAGGCTGGCCACCACGAGGTCGCGCCCGGGCAGCACGAGATCGATTTTCGTTACGGCGAAGCGCTGCAGACGGCGGACAACCTGGCCACCTTCCGGTTCATCGTCCGGAATGTGGCCTACCGGCACGGCTTCCTGGCGACGTTCATGCCCAAGCCGATCTTCGGGCAGAATGGGTCGGGGATGCACACCCACCAGTCGCTCTTCCGCAAGGGTGCGAACGCTTTCCACGATCCCAAGGGCCAGTGGCAGCTGTCGGACGTGGCGCTGGCGTACATTGCCGGACTGTTGACGCACGCGCGCGGCTTTTGCGCCGTGACCAACCCGCTCGTCAACAGCTACAAACGGCTGGTCCCGGGGTATGAGGCGCCCGTGAATGTCGCGTGGTCCATGCGGAATCGCTCCCCATTGGTGAGAATTCCAGACCGGCGCGGGACGGGCACACGCTGCGAGCTGCGGATGCCGGATCCGTCGGCGAACCCGTATCTGGCCTTGGCAGTTCAGCTGGCGGCGGGGATCGACGGGGTCGAGCGCAAACTCACGCCGCCCGATCCGGTCGACAAGAACATCTTCGAGATGAGCTTCCGTGAGCGGCGTAAGTATCGCATCGACGAGTTGCCACGCGACCTGCACGAGGCGCTCGACACGCTCGATAAAGACGACGTGATCAAAGACGCGCTGGGCCCGCACATTTACGAGCGGTTTGTCGAGGCCAAGCGTGGGGAATGGCAGGAGTACATCGGAAAGGTGAGCGAGTGGGAGCTCGAGCGGTACTTGAGTGTGTACTGATTGGGGCCTTGGGATGTGGGCTTGGGGCTTGTGACATTTTGCCGCGTGCAGGCGACACGCGGGGCGAGCAGGAAAGAGGGGAGTGGGATCAGCACGGCCGCGTGGTGATCGACACCGATCCGCGCTACACGGTGGTGCGGCTGGGCGTCGACACGACAGGAGGAGAGGGACACGACGTCGTGCTGGCGCGGTTCAACTTCGATCCCAGTGAGGCGACCGGCGACGAGTACTCACTGACGATCGCGCTCGAACTCGGCGATGCTCGCGCGCGCGCCGCCAATCATCGCTACTCGCTGGGCGACTCCATTCCTGCCGTTGCGACCGTCACCTGCCTCTGCCGTCCGTTGCGACCCGACTCCGTTCGCGGCACGTACACGATTCAAACCCGCGGCCTGCGCCAGATTGCCGGCCGCATCGATGCGACCCTGTACTTCACGGCGTGGGATGATCCCAACACGCACGCGACCTATCGGTTGCGGCAGCGGATTCATGGGGTGAGACCGTGACGGCGGGCGGGCGAGCGGGCTGGCGGGCGGGGCGGGCGGGCGGACTCTTGCTCCTGCTGTCCGCCTGCCCGCCTGCCCGCCTGGCCGCCCAGACCGACCATCCAACCGTCCAACCGTCCAACCGTCCCACCATCGACACCATCATCGTCGATAACCGCAACATCTTCGACAGTGCGGATGCCGCGCCGGACTGGGTGGCCAGCATTGCCAACGGACTGCATATCCGCACACGGCCATGGGTGATTCGCCGCCGGTTGCTGCTGAACCCCGGCGACGCGTTCGACCCGGCGCGTCTGGCGGAGAGCGAGCGCTCGCTGCGGACGTTGGGCGTATTTCGCCAGGTCCGGGTCGATACCATCCGGTCGCAACCGGGTGACCGGCTCGCGGTGCGCGCGGTGACGGCCGACGGGTGGAGCACGCAGCCGCAGGCGAGCTACTCGAGCGTCGGCGGAGACAAGACGTGGAACGTCGGTCTCGTCGAGCGCAATTTCCTCGGCACCGCGACGGAAGTCGCGCTCGTGTACGGGCACGAGCCGGACCGCACGCGGCTCGACGTGCAATTCATCAATCCCAACTTCTTTGGACGCCGCACACTGCTGCGGGCGAAGTACGCGTCGCTGTCGGACGGCAACCAGGGCGAATGGTTGTTCGGGCTCCCGTTTCATGAGACGGCAGCCCGTCATTCGCTCACCACCTACGGGCAGACCGCCGACGAGCGCGTCCTGAGTTTTCGCAACGACTCGCTGGTGTTGACGCAGTGGCATCGCCTGGTGCGCGTCGGGTTGACGGGCGGCATCGGACTGACTCCCAATACCCACACCTATCAGCGGCTGTGGGCGTCGTGGGAGTGGCGCCGTGAGGATTTCGCCGACAGCGGTACGTCGCCGTTCCCCCGGTCCTTGTTCACCACGGTGCGCACCGGTATCGATCTCGGCTCGGTGCGGTTTCGCGTGCTCGAGCACTTCAACTCGTACGCGCGGCGCGAGGACGTGGACCTCTCACCGGCACTTCGCCTGGCCGCCGTGTTTGAATCGGGTCTCGGGTACGACGCCCATGGCCAGACCTCCGCGGTCTGGAAGCGCGGGTTCGCCATGCTGCAGATCGACGCCAATGGCGCCAACGTCGGTGATGGACGCGACTCGACCCGCACGCGTGCCGGAGTGACCGTGGTGAGCCAGGACATCGGGCGGCACACCCTCATTGCGCACGCAGAAGGCGGGCTGTTGACCAACCCGAAGCCCGGCCGCGAGTTCGATCCGTGGATCGAGCAGCGGAGCCCGAGGCTATTCGGCATCCACGACTTTACCGGGACGCGGATGACCTGGTTCGTGCTGGAAGACCGCATCTTGCTGGTGGACGAGATCCTCGGGCTCTTCGCCCTGGGCACGGCTCCCTTTATCGAATACGGGGGGGCGTGGTATTCCGATCAGGCGCCCCGACAGGGCGGCAACGCGGGCGTATCGCTCCGCTTCGGGCCGACGCGCGCGGTTCGCGGCGAAGCGGCCGAGCTGGCGTTTGGGTACCGGTTCGGCCCGGACCTGCAGGGCAAACGATGGGGTGTGTCACTACGGAAAGGATTCTCCTTTTGAACATCGACCTGGTCGGTTGGCTCGCGACGGCGGTGTTTCTCGTTTCCTATTTCACCAAACAATCGACGTCACTGCGGCGCGTGCAGGGAGTCGCCGCGGGCCTCTGGGCGCTCTACGGCGTGATGATCCACTCACTCCCCGTGATCGTGGCGAACATCCTGGTCGCGGGCGTCGCGGTCGCCTCGTCGTTTCGCAAGACTAGAGCTTCCGCTTCTCCTCCATGAGCGCCATCGGGTTGTTGTCGGGATCGTGGAAAAACGCCATCCATAAGTCGTAATCCGCCGCCTGGTGCACGCGGTGCGGCTCGCCCACGAAGGTGACGCCGCGTTTGACCAGGGTGCGATGCACCGCCTCGATGTCGCTCACTCGGAAATACAGCACTGAACCCGGATGATCCTGCTCGGCATTCTCAGGCGGCGAGAGCATCAGTCGCACCGCGCCGCACTGAAAGAACGCGAGCGACGGCGGGGCCTGAAAGAGCAGGGGCAGGCCGAGGGTGTCGCGGTGAAACCGGACGGCGCGGTCGATATCGTGCACGACGTTGGTGACTTGAGCGAGTTCCGGCGCGGCAGTGGCCATTGTCTCTCCCCGAGAAAGTAGTTAGCTTTAGCTAAATAATTATGCCGACCGCCACACGTCAAGCCCTCCCCGAGGCCGTCCGAATTACGGCCGACCGGCTCCACTCTGCCGCGATTCACCTGCTGCGGCGGCTGCGGGTCGAGGACAAGGCGCTCGGCCTTTCGGGACCGCGGACATCCGCATTGTCGGTAATCGTATTTCGGGGGCCGTTGACCATGAGTGCGCTGGCGGAGGCCGAGCAGGTGCGACCGCCGACGATGACGCGGCTCGTGGGGGCGCTGGAGCGCCGAGGGCTGGTGCGGAGAGTGAGCGATGCGCAGGACGGACGGGTGCAGCTGGTCGAGGCGACTGCGGCCGGGCGACAG
>Ga0070694_100001240_pt1 | contig 14774 bp, 13 predicted proteins | sample KBSK1251metaG_FD_65470 | JGI IMG/M metagenome (GOLD analysis project Ga0070694, IMG submission 65470) | Corn, switchgrass and miscanthus rhizosphere microbial communities from Kellogg Biological Station, Michigan, USA - KBS K1-25-1 metaG | ecosystem: Host-associated > Plants > Roots >... | reverse complement strand
TTGATCGCGGTGCGCCGGCCGAGGATCTCGGCCATCAGGCTGCGGTGCCGCGGATCGAGGTGCTGCACCACCACCAGCGGCGCGGGGAATTCCGCCGGCAGCGCCGCCAGCACTTCGGTGAGCGCCCGCAGTCCGCTCGCCGAGGCGGCGAGGGCGACGATGTCGAAGCTGGGGGCAGCGAGGCCCATGGCCGACGTTCCCCGCATACTCCTTTCGGCCCATTGGCCGGCCGGACTACGCGCGAACGCGCCCGCCCGGCGTCCGCTTCAAGAGAAATCGCGCATCCTCGCTGGATGAAAATCTGCGTGCTGGGGCTTGGATACGTGGGCGCCGTATCCGCGGGATGCCTCGCTAAGGACGGTCACGAAGTCATCGGCGTCGATCCGGAGCGCACCAAGGTCGAGCTCATCAATTCCGGCCGCTCGCCGATCATCGAGAAGGACATCGGCGACATCATCCGCGAGCAGGTGGCGGCCGGGCGTCTGTCGGCGACGACGGAAGTGTCGCACGCGGTGCGGCACACCGATCTCGCGCTGGTCTGCGTCGGCACGCCGAGCCAGCCGAACGGCGGCATCGACCTCAAGTACGTGAAGCGCGTGTGCGAGCAGATCGGCGAGTCGATCCAGACCCACCCCGGCGCGCCGGTGATCGTCATGCGCAGCACCATGCTGCCCGGCACGATGCGCGAGGTGGTCATCCCTCTGCTTGAAAAATTCTCCGGCAAGCGCGCCGGCGAAGAGTTCGGTGTTTGCATCAACCCCGAATTCCTGCGCGAAGGCACCGCGGTGCACGACTACTTCCACCCGCCGAAGACCGTGATCGGCGAGGTGAACCGCGCGAGCGGCGACCTGCTCGCCAACCTCTATTCCCGGACCCCGGGCCCCGTCATCCGCACCGACATCGAGACCGCCGAGATGGTGAAGTACGCGGACAACGCGTGGCACGCGCTCAAGGTCGGCTACGCCAACGAGATCGGCAGCCTTTGCAAGGCGCTCGACGTCGACGCGCACCGCGTGATGGGCATCTTCTGCCAGGACCACAAGCTCAACCTCTCGCCCTACTACCTCAAGCCCGGCTTCGCCTTCGGCGGCTCGTGCCTGCCGAAAGACCTGCGCGCGCTCCTCTACCGGGCGAAGACGCTGGATGTGCTGCTGCCGATCCTCTCGTCGATCCTGCCCTCGAACCACCTGCAGATCGAGCGCGGCGTGCAGGCGGTGGTGGAGAAGGGCCACAAGGAGATCGGCATCCTCGGCATCAGCTTCAAGGCCGGCACCGACGACCTGCGCGAGAGCCCGATGGTCGAGCTCACCGAGCGGCTGCTCGGCAAGGGCTACGACGTGCGCGTCTACGACCGCAACGTGAGCCTGGCGTGCCTGCACGGCGCCAACCGCGACTACATCCTGAACAAGATCCCGCACCTCTCGCGCCTGATGGTGCCGACCATCGACGAAGTGCTCAGCCACGCGAAAACCATCGTGATCGGGAACGGCGCGCCGGAGTTCGGCGACGTGCCCAAGCGCATCGGCGAGGGGCAGACGATCATCGACTTCGTGCGCGTGTGCGAGTCGCGCACCATCGCCGGCGTCTACGAGGGCCTATGCTGGTAGGCAACTCCGGCGAGGTCCTGCGGCTACCGGTTCGGTTCCATCCGAACAAGCCCCACTCGAGCCACGAATTCGCTTTCCTCGAGCGCCGCTTTACGCCGCGCACGGTGTTCATGGAAGTCGGCGCCGCCGACTGCGACCTCGCGCTGCAGGCCGCGAGCTATGTCGAGCGCGTCTACGCCATCGACGTGTCGGGGCACTTCATCCAGAACGTGCTCGTGCCCTGCAACCTGCGGCTCGTGCTCTGCGACGGCGTGCGCATCCCGGTGCCGGCGGCGAGCGTCGACGTCGCCTGGGGCGGCGCCTTCATGGACCAGCTCCATCCCGACGACGCCGACGAGCACCTGAGGAACGTGCGCCGGGCGCTCGTTCCGGGCGGCGAATACGTCTGCCGCACCGGCGGGTCGCCGCGCGAGGTCGCCGAGCGCATGATCGCCGCGGGCTTCCTGCGCGTGCGCTACTACGCCGGGAACCTGCGCGTGCCGGGCTTTTCGGTCCTGCCCTCGAGCCTGCTGCGCATCGCCGCGATCAAATGAACGGCGCGTTGCGGGTCCTGATGCTGGGACCCGGACTCGAAGTCCAGGGCGGCGTCTCGGCGGTCGAGCGCATGCTCCTCGCCGCGCTGCCGTCGGGGATTTCCGCGACGCACATTCCGACCATGGTCGAGGGCTCCAGGACCCGGAAGCTCTTCACGTTTCTGAATGCGGTATTCGCTGCAACCCGTGCCGAGCGTCCCGACATCGTCCATATCCACTTCGCGAGCCGCGCCAGCAGCGTGCGCAAGATGAGCCTTGCCAGGCTCGCGCTCGCGCGCGGCTGGAAGGTGATCCTGCACGCGCACGGCGGCGGCTATCCCGACTACTGGAAGTCGCTTTCGGCGCCGGCGCGGCGCGCGACCGCCGCGGTCCTGAAGCAGGCCGACGCGCTCATCGTGCTGGGGGAGCGCTGGCGCGAGTTCTTCGTCTCGGTGGGCGTGGCGCCCGAGCGCATCGCGGTGCTGCCCAATCCCGTGGCGCTGCCGGCGCGCGTGCCGCGCCGCGCGCCGGGCGAGCGCACCGTCTTCGCCTACCTCGGCCTGATCGCCGGGCACAAAGGAAGCTTCGATCTCGTGGACGCCGTCGCGCGGCTTGCGCCGGCGACGCGCAAGCGCTTGCGCGTGGTCGTGGCCGGCAACGGCGCGGGCGCGGAGCTCGAGCGCCGCGTCGCGACGCACGGGCTGGAGGACTGCTTCGAGGTCCGCGGCTGGATCGGCGCCGCGGAGCGCGACGCGCTCCTCGCCGCGGCCGAAGTATTCGTTCTTCCTTCCGATCACGAAGGGCTGCCGATGTCGCTTCTCGAGGCGATGGCCTGGGGCCTCGCGCCGCTCTGCACCCCGGTGGGCGCGATCCCCGAGCTGGTGCAGCACGAGGCGAACGGCCTCCTCACGCCGCCGCACGACCCCGGCGCGCTCGCCGCGGGCATCGAGCGCCTCGCGCTCGATCCCGCGCTGCGCGCGCGGCTCGGCGGCGCGGCGCGCGAGCGCGTCGAGCCGCTCGCCATCGAGCGCTACGCGCCCAGGCTCTGCGCCCTCTACGACAGCGTGGCGAGGCTCCACTGATGCAGAAAATTGCCCTGAAGCTGAAGACGCTCCGGTTCGGAGACGTCGCGATCCGGCGCAACCCCCTCTTCTACGCGCAGGCGCGCGACCAGCTCGAGGCGCTCGAGCAGGCGAGCGCGGATACGCGCTGGCAATGGACGCGCGCGCAGCTCGCCGCGACGCTGTGGTGCGCGCGGCGCACCGCCTACGGCCGGCGCATCGGCGGCAACGGCGAGGTCGAGACCTGGCCGATCCTCGACAAGAGCACGGTGCGGGCCGATCCCGGCGCGTTCCTGAGCGGCGCCCGCTTCCTGACCGCCAAGGCGAGCACCGGCGGCACGAGCGGCGCGCCGCTGCCCCTCGTGCGCTCGCTGCGCTCGATCGTCCACGAGCAGGCCTGCATCGACCGCATGATCGGGCTCCTCGGCGTCGACGCCGCAAGCGCGCGCATCGCCGTGCTCCGCGGCGACAACGTCAAGGACCCCTCCGACTTCCGGCCGCCGTACTGGACCTACGCCGCCGGCGGCCGGCGCATGGTGATGTCGTCGAACCATCTCAACGCCGCCACCGTCGGCGCTTACGCCGAAGCCCTCGAAAAATTCGCCCCCGACGTTTTCTGGGCGTACCCGACCTCGCTCGAGGCGCTGTGCGTTCAGCTGGAAAAGACCGGAAGGAAACTCACGCTGCCGCGGATCCTCACTTCCTCGGAGCTGCTGCATCCGGAGGTCTGGCGGCACGCGAAGCGCGTGCTGGGGTGCAGCCTGGTGGATTACTACGGCCAGGCGGAGCGCGTCGGTTTTGCATATGCCCAGGAACCGAGCCAGTATCGATTCCTTCCCGGCTATGCGCACGTGGAGCTGATCCCGGCCGCGGAGGAGGGCCTGTACGAGATCGTCGGCACCGGCCTGTGGAACCGGACCATGCCGCTGATTCGCTACCGGACGGGCGACCTGGTGCGGCTGGACAAGCACGCTTCGCCCGCCGATATCACGCTGGGCCTCCAGACGTTCGAAGGCGTCCTCGGGCGCGACACGGATATCCTGATCTCGCCGGACGGTGTGCGCCTCACCGGCATCGATCACTTCCAGCGCGAAGTGGCGAACCTCGTGCGCATCCAGGTGATCCAGGAAAGCCTCGACGACGTGCGCATCCTCGTGCTCGCGTCGCCCGCCTACGGCGAAGCGGACGAGGCCAAGCTCTCTGGCAACGTGAAGAAGAAGCTCCCCGCGTCGATGCGGGTCAGGTACGAACGCACGGACCGCCTTGAGCGTACCGCGCTCGGCAAGGCGCCCTTCGTCATCCACCGCCCCGCCGTGAAAGCCCTCCTGACCGAAAAGGGGTCAGAACAAATTTCCGGAAATAGGGGTTAATCCGGCCTCGTCTTCGTTGGATTTCGAGGGACGACCGCGCTTGGGCGGTTCTGCACCGAGGGGACAGCCCGCGTTGATTGCGGTCCGGATCTGCTCCAGATCCTTCTCGCCGAGCTCGATTCGAAACAATTCGCGCAGTGCCGCCTGTCGCTCGGCGCGGCTCGGGCCCAAGCTCAGGAACAACGCGTGCTCGCTAATCAGGCGATCGACCCTGCCGCCGGCATAGTGCGCATGGCTCGACCAGAGGTATGCGCCCGGCCGTACCGCCATGCCCGCGCGCACGGGGTTTTCCTCGATGTATTGATGCAGGGTGAGGAGATAGCGTTCGTCGAGCACGAGGCTCGACTTGAAGCGACTCTCCCACAGCGTGCCCGTGCGGCCGTGCATCGTATTGATCACGCGGACATAGCGCCGCCCGACGTGCTGGAGCATCCGCCCCACGGCGCCCGGTCGGGCGGGGGTCACGAGAAGATGCACGTGGTTCGTCATCAACACGTACGCGTGGATCGCGCAGCCATGGCGCGTCGCGCCTTCGCCCAGGCATTTGAGATAAAAGCGACGATCGACGTCGCCGAAGAAGCATGCGGCGCGGTTGTTACCGCGCTGCCTGACGTGCAGCGGAACGCCGGGCAGCTCTAGGCGCGGAGGACGCGACATGGGAGGTCATGCGGCATGACCTCTCAACGCGCGAACCGGGAGAAGGTTTTCTCCCTATTTCCGGTAATTTGCTCTGACCCCTTTTTTTGGGGTTGCGTCTAGGGTTTGCGGGCGACGATGAAGGCGGTGGAGCAGTTCAGGTCTTCGTCGCTGATGTCGCGCCAGCGCGGCGCGAGCTCGTCGCGCGTGATGCCGCCGGTGGCGATCTTGCGCAGGACGGTGATCACTTCGAAGCCGTTTTTCTCCAGCAGGCGCACGTGCGCGGAGGCGCGCTCGCGGTTGACGAAGAGGGGGCGGCGGCCGGCGACCGCGGCCCAGGCGGCGTCGCTGTAGCGCAGGTGGCCGTTCCACTCCTCGGTCACGCCGAGGCTGGTGAGGTCGATCTGGTGCGACATCCAGCCGCCGCGGCGCAGCCAGCGCGCGCAGTGGGCGTAGATGCGCTCGACGTTGTCGACCACGCTCATCACGACGTGCGAAAAGATGAGATCGGCCTCGCCGGGGCCCATCGGCTCGGGCTCGCCCCAGGTGGCATAGCGCACCATCGGGTGCTGGCGCTCGGCGTCGAGGCGCTCGACCGCGGCGCCGATTTGCGCGACGCGCGAGGGCTTGAGCGTGATGGCGAGGTCCTCGTCGGGAAGGATCGCGCTCGGGAAAAGGCGTCCGTCGAGCTCCGCGTCGTAGTCGGGCCAGCCCTTCACCGGCCGCGGCGCGCGCTCCTTGAACATGGCGGTGAGCTGGCGCAGCACCGGGCGCGTGGTCGTCACGCTCGCGTGGCGCACGGCGTCGACCGCGGCGTAGCGCTCCGCGCCCGAGAGCAGGGCGGCGAGGCCGGTGCCGAGCGATTCGCCCGGGCCGAGCTCGAGGATGCTCTGCGGAATGGATCGCATGCCGCTGCGATAGAGCAGGCTCAGGTGCTTGAGCCACACGCCATAGCAGTAGGCCGCCGAGGCGGTCGCGCCGCCGGCGTTACGGTCGTAGAAAGCCCGCTGCACGCCCGGCACCCAGGTCAGCAGGCCCTTGAAGATCGGCTTCAGGTCGTTCGATGCGCTCATGGTGCTGCGATGATCGTCCGGCTCGCGGCGCTCCTGTTAGCAGCGGCGCTGGTCCGCCCGGACCACGCCGGCGCCGCGCGGGTCAACAAGTGTCTGCCGCATCCTTGCAGGCTGAATGCGCCGCGTCCTGATCCTGGTGGAGAACCTGCCGTCGCCATTCGACCGGCGGGTGTGGCAGGAGGCCTGCACCCTGCGCGACGCGGGCTACCAGGTCTCGATCGTCTGCCCGACCGGGCGCGGCTACGACAAGAAGCACGAGGTGCTCGACGGCATCGCCATCTGGCGCTATGACCTGCCGCTCGAGGGTTCCGGCGCGCTCGGCTACCTCGTGGAATACGGCATCGCCCTTTTCTGCACTTTCTGGCTGAGCGCCAGGATCTTCTGGACGCGGGGCTTCGACGTGATCCACGCCTGCAACCCGCCGGATCTGTTCTTCCTGATCGGCGCGTTCTACAAGCTCCTCGGCCGCAAGTTCGTCTTCGACCACCACGACGCGAACCCCGAGCTCTACGAGGCCAAGTTCGGCCGGCGCGGCGTGGCCTGGCATGCGCTGCGCCTGCTCGAGCGCCTGACCTTCCGCGTCGCCGACGTGTCGATCGCCACCAACGAGTCGTATCGCCGCATCGCGGTGGGCCGCGGCGGCATGGCCGCCGAGCGCGTGTTCGTGGTGCGCAGCGGCCCGAGCCTCGAGCGCATGAAGCAGGTGGCGCCGGTGCCGGCGCTGAAATGCGGCAAGAAATATCTCGTCGGCTACGTCGGCGTGATGGGTGCGCAGGAGGGCATCCATCTCCTGCTGCGCGCGGTGAAGCACGTGGTGCGCACCCTCAAGCGCACCGACATCCACTTCGGCCTGGTGGGCGGCGGCACCTCGCTCGAGGAGATGCGCGCGCTCGCGCAGGAGCTCGGGGTCGACGACTACGTCACCTTCACCGGCCGCGTGCCCGACGCCGAGATGCTGGCGATGCTCAACACCGCCGACGTGTGCGTGAACGCGGACGTGGCGAACGCGATGAACGACATCTCCACCATGAACAAGGTGATGGAGTACATGGCGCTCGGCAAGCCCATGGTGCAGTTCGACCTGACCGAGGGGCGCGTCTCGGCGCAGCAGGCCTCGCTCTACGCCCGCAAGAACGACGCGCTCGACATGGGCGCGAAGATCGTCGAGCTGATCGACGACCCGGAACGGCGCCGGCGCATGGGCGCGTTCGGCCGCCGGCGGGTGATCGAGGAGCTCGAATGGCGCTACGAGGCGCCCAAGCTCCTCGCCGCCTACAACGCCCTCGGGATCAGCAAATGGCAAAAGGCTTTCTCGCCGCGATAGGGCTCGCGGCGTGCGGCGCGGCCGCGGCGGCCGCTCCCACGTCCGTGCCGACCTTCCACTCGCTCGGGCTCTACTGGAGTCCCGACGGCGGCAGCGAGGAGCGCGCGGCCACGGTGCAGTTCCGCGAGAAGGGCGCGGGCTGGCGCGAGGCCCTGCCGCTCTGGTTCGACGCGCGCAACTCGGAGTACCGCGGCAGCATCGTCGAGCTCAGGCCCGGCACCGAATACGAGATTCGGTTGTCGCTCGAACGCGGTCGTTCGGAGACCCTCACGGCGAAGACCTGGAGCGAAGAGTTCCGGGTCAAGAAAACCGTGCAGGTCCCGGCGGGAAGTCCGCGCCTCGTGATCAACGCGGCCGACTCGGGGAGCGAGGCCGAGGGCTACGTGGTGTTTACCGCGGCGCCCGGCAAGAACGTCATCGACCAGGACGCGCTCGCCGGCAACGAGAGCTGCGTCGTGGTGAAGCAGGGCACGCATCACGTCATCATCCGCGGCCTCGAGCTGCGCAACTGCCGGCGCTACGGCGTGTCGCTGGAGCGCCAGTTCGAGCCGGTGCTCGACACTCAAACGCACGACATCGTGATCGAGGACAACCGCATCAGCGGCTGGGGCGGGACCCGCGACAAGGAAGGCCAGGTCGCCGACTGGGACGGCGCGGTGCACTGCAACTACTGGCGCGAGACCGACGACGCGAAGCGCCCGAGCCGGATCGTGATCCAGCGCAACACCCTGTTCAACCCGCGGCATGGCGCCAACCCGTGGCGCAGCGGCACGCCGTCGCAGAAGCATCCGTCGGGACCGCAGGGCGTCACCTTCGACCGCTGCGGCTCGAACCACGTGATCCGCCACAACACGATCTATTCGGACAACGGCAAGCGCTTCATGGACGGCCTGGGCGGCGGCGACAACTTCAGCGCCAAGGGCTTCCCCTGGGCCGACTCCGACATCTACGGCAACCGCATCTCGCAGGCGTTCGACGACGGCATCGAGGCCGAGGGCGGGAACCGCAACGTCAGGATCTGGGGCAACTACCTCGACGAGGTCTTCACCGCGATCGCGAACGCCAGCGTCACCGTCGGGCCGCTTTACGTGTGGCGCAACGTGAGCAACCGCATGGGCGGCATGAACAACCCCGAGCTCGGGCCCGACCGCGAGGAGCGCGGGCCGTTCATCAAGGGCGGCAGCCGCAACCCGCAGATGAACGGCGGCCGCGCCTACTACTTCCACAACACCGCGCTGCAGCCCGCCGGCGCGGGGACGCGCTATCCGTTGGGCGCGGGCTGGGGCATCAGCAAGCAGGCCGGCACGCTGTTCAACTTCGTCAGCCGCAACAACATCTGGCAGATCCACAAGGAGCCGCTGATCAACGGCGAGCCGAAGTTCTGGTCGATCCGCGCCGACGGCGACAAGGGCCCGGTCGACGCCGACTACGACCTCTACAACGGGCAGCTCGCCAACGCCGGGCGCAACGCGCAGCGCCACGGGTTCGCCGGCCGGCCGGTGTACGCCGTCGGCGCCCGGGGTGACTTTTCGCTGAAGAAGAACAGTCCCGGCTTCGGCGCCGCGGAGCGCATTCCCAACTTCAACGACCAGTATCCGAAGCCGGATGTCGGCGCGCACCAGTCGGGCACGCCGCCGATGCGCTTCGGGGCGGAGGCGCTATGAAGCGGCTGATCGCGAACCTGGCCCTCACCGCGGCGGCGTTCACCCTTGCCTTTCTCCTCGGAGAAGGGGCGGTGCGGCTGCTCTACAAGCAGGACAGCATCCTTTTTCCGCGCTACCACACCGACTACCACTACGGCCGCTACGCGATCCGCGGCATCCGCCCGAACGCCGATTTCTGGCACACGAGCGCCGACGGCTCCTGGCACTTCGTCACCAACAGCAAGGGCTTCCGCGACACGCGCGAGTTCGCCTACGCCAAGCCGCCGGGGACGCTGCGCATCCTGGTGCTCGGCGACTCGCATACGCAGGGCTACGAGGTGCGCCAGGACGCCACCTACGCCGCGGTGGCGGAGCGCTTTCTCAGCTACCGCGGCACGCGCGCCGAGGCGATCAACGCCGGGGTCTCGGGCTACAGCACCGCGGAGGCGCTCGTCTTCCTCGAGAACGAGGGCTACAAGTACCGGCCGGACGTAGTGGTGCTCGGCTTCTACGCCAACGACTTCGAGGACAACCTGAAGGCCGGGCTGTTCGCGCTGGAGGGCGACCAGCCCGCCGAGCGCAAGACCGCGCACCTCCCGGGCGTCTCGATCCAGAACGCGATCTACAGCCTCGCGCCGGTGCGCTGGCTGTCCGAGAACTCGTACTTCTATTCGCTGCTTTTCAACGGCGTGTGGGAAAACGCCAAGGTCTGGCTCGCCAGGGCCGCCGTGCGCGACGCCGCCGCCGGGGGCACCGCGCCGCCCCCGCCCGAGTACGCCGTTGCCGGCACGGAAAACCTGAGCGCATCGCAGGTCGCGCTCGCGGCCGCGCTGCTCGAGCGCATGCAGCGCTTCTGCGCCGAGCGCGGCATCCGCCTGATCGTGGCCGACATCCCCACCCGCGGCGAGCCGCACCGCTTCGGCTCGTCCCTGCCGCCCGCGCTGCGCGCGCGGCTCGATGCCGCCGGCATCGAGTACCTGCCGAGCGAGGCGGTGCTCGCGGCGGCCGACGGCGCCGCGGAGTTCCACGTGGCGCACGGCCACCATCACATTTCGGAATTCACCCACGCCCTGATCGGCGTGGAAATCGGCCGGCGGCTGCTGCCGCCGCGGCGCTAGTCCTGATGGACCAGCCGCGTTCGACGGCCCCGCGCAGTCGCTAGGCTATTTTCGAGCAATCATGAAAACCGCGCTGCCTTCGAATCGCTCGTTCGGCTGGACCTTTACCGGAGTCTTCCTGCTGGCCGGCATCTACGGCCTGTGGCGCGGCGGCGCCGCGCTGCCGTGGCTGCTGCCGCTCGCGGCGCTGATGGCCGCGGTGACGCTGACCCGAGCGCAGTGGCTGACGCCGCTCAACCGCGCCTGGATGAAGGTGGGCGAGCTCATGGGACGCGTGGTGAGCCCGGTCGTCCTCGGCGTGATCTTCTTCGCCGTCTTCACCCCCGTCGGCTACTTCATGCGCAAGGCCGGGCGCGACGCGATGAAGCGGCGCTGGGAGCCCGCGGCGCCCACCTACTGGGTGAACCGCGACCCGCCCGGGCCGCCGGACAACAGCTTCAAGGACATGTTCTGAGAGGGATCGAGCAATGGACTTCGTGATGCAGATGTGGCGTTTCCTCGGCGCGCGCCGCAAGTTCTGGCTGCTGCCGATCATCGTGGTCACCGTGCTGCTCGGCGGGCTGCTGGTGCTCGCGCAGGGCTCGGTCGTCGCCCCGTTCATCTACACGCTCTTTTGATGAAAATCCTCGGCATCTCCGCCTACTACCACGACAGCGCCGCGGCGCTGGTCGAAGACGGCCGCGTGATCGCGGCGGCGCAGGAAGAGCGCTTCACGCGCAAGAAGCACGACGCGAACTTCCCGCACCACGCCATCCGCTCGTGCCTCGACACCACCGGCACCAAGCCGGGCGACATCGACCGGGTCGCGTTCTACGACAAGCCGTTCCTCAAGTTCGAGCGGCTGCTCGAGACCTACCTCGCGTTCGCGCCGCGCGGCTTCCACTCGTTCCGCGAGGCGCTGCCGGTGTGGGTGAAGGACAAGCTCTTCCAGCGCTCGACCATCCTGAAGGAGCTCAAGGCTTTCGATCCCGACGTCTCCTGGGGTGAGAAGCTCCTGTTCTCCGAGCACCACCTCAGCCACGCCGCGAGCGCCTTCTTTCCGTCGCCCTTCGAGCGCGCGGCGGTGCTCACCATGGACGGCGTCGGCGAGTGGACCACCACCTCGCTCGCGATCGGCAACGGCCGCGACCTGCGCGTGACGCGCGAGATCCACTTCCCGCACTCGATCGGCCTGCTCTATTCCGCGTTCACCTACTACACCGGCTTCAAGGTCAATTCCGGCGAGTACAAGGTGATGGGCCTCGCCCCGTACGGCGTGCCGCGCTACGCGCAGAAGATCCGCGACCACCTGATCGACATCAAGGACGACGGCAGCTTCCGGCTGAACCTCGACTACTTCGAGTACTGCACCGGCCTGACGATGACCAACGAGCGCTTCGACGCGCTCTTCGGCGGGCCGCGGCGCAAGCCGGAAGAGCGCCTCACGCAGCGCGAGATGGACCTCGCCGCCTCGATCCAGGTGATCACCGAGGAGGTCGTGCTCAAGCTCGCGCGCGGGATCGCGCGCGAAAGCGGCGAGAAGAACCTCTGCCTCGCCGGCGGCGTCGCGCTCAACTGCGTCGCCAACGGCAAGCTCCTGCGCGAGCGCTGCTTCGAGCGCCTCTGGCTGCAGCCCGCGGCCGGGGACGCCGGTGGCGCGCTCGGCGCCGCGCTGGTGGCCTATCACCTGTCGGAAAAGAAGGACCGCAAGACCGAGGCCGGCCTGGACGGCATGAAGGGCGGCTACCTCGGGCCGGAGTTCCCGCTCGACGAGATCCAGCGCCGCCTCACCAAGGCCGGCGCGCACTTCGAGACGCTCGACGACGCCGGCCTGATCGAGGCGTGCGCGCGCTCGCTCGCCGAAGGCAAGGCGCTCGGCTGGTTCCAGGGCCGCATGGAGTTCGGCCCGCGCGCGCTCGGCGCCCGCTCGATCCTGGGCGACGCGCGCTCGCCGAGCATGCAGAAGACGCTCAATCTGAAAGTGAAGTATCGCGAGTCGTTCCGGCCCTTCGCGCCCTCGGTGCTCGCCGAGGACGTACGCAAGTACTTCGTGCTCGACGCCGAGAGCCCGTACATGCTGCTGGTGGCCGACGTGACGGAGGAGGAGCGCATCGCCATGACGGACGAGCAGCGCGCGCTCTTCGGCATCGACAAGCTGAACGTGCCGCGCTCGTCGATTCCCGCGGTGACGCACGTCGACTACTCGGCGCGCGTGCAGACCGTGCACCAGGAAACCAATCCCCGCTACCACGCGCTGATCCGGAACTTCAAGGAGAAAACCGGCTGCCCGGTCATCGTGAACACCAGCTTCAACGTGCGCGGCGAGCCGATCGTCGGCAGCCCCGAGGACGCGTTCCGCTGCTTCATGGGCACCGAGATCGAGGCCCTCGCGGTCGGCAACTGCTTCCTGCGCAAGGAGAAGCAGAACCCGGCGCTGAAGCAGAACTACGAGAACGCCTTCGAGCTCGACTGAGATGAAGCGCATCTGGATTCCCGGGGCGCTGATCGTCGCCAGCGGCCTGATTGCGGTATTCGTCTTCGAGCTCCTGCTGCGCGCCGTCGGCTACAGCGCGCCGGTGTGGTACCAGCCCGACCCCGACCTCGGCTGGACGCTGCGCCCGGGCGTGAGCGGCGTCTACAACCGCGAAGGCCGCGGCTTCGTCCAGGTCAACACCGAGGGCCGGCGCGACGTCGAGCACTCGGTGGCCAAGCCCGCAGGCGTCTACCGCATCGCGCTCCTCGGCGATTCGTATGCCGAGGCGATGCAGGTCGAGCGCGAGCAGACGTTCTGGGCGCGGCTGCCCGACGACCTGCGCGCCTGCGGCTTCCAGCCGGGCAAGCGCATCGAGGTGCTCAACTTCGGCGTCTCGGGCTACGGCACGGCGCAGGAATACCTGATGCTGAGCTCGGTGGCGATGCGCTATCGCCCGGATCTCGTGCTGCTGCAGTTCACCAACGGCAACGACGTGCGCAACAACTCCGCCGCGCTCGACGACGAGAAGGCGCGGCCGTTCTTCAAGTTCCGGCCCGACGGCAGCCTGCGGCTCGACGGCTCATTCGCCGCCTCCGGGCGCTTCACCGAGCGCAACTCCGTGGTTCACGACGTGATGCGCGAGGTGTCCGATCACTCGCGCGTGGTGCAGCTGGTGCGCAACGTGCGCACCCCGGTAATACAGAAAGCGCATGCTGGCAGCGATGTCGAGCAGGGGCTGGAGGCGGTCGTGCTCGCCCCGCCGCGCGAGCGCGAATGGGACGAGGCCTGGCGGATCACCGAGGGGCTGCTCGCGCGCGCCGCCGAGCTTTCCACGCGCCAGGGCGCGAAGTTCGTCGTCGTCACGGTGCCGTACGCGATCCAGGTGCACCCGGACGAGCGCGTGCGTCTCGCCCTGCAGGCGAAGCTCGGCGTGCCCGACCTCTTCTATCCCGATCGCCGCATCTCCGAATTCTCCAAGCGCAACGGCTTCACGACGGTGGCGCTCGCCTACGACATGCAGCGCTTCGCCCAGGAGCGCAGCACGTATTTCCACGGCTTTCCGAACGTCGGCATGGGACGCGGGCACTGGAACCCGGAAGGGCACCGCGTCGCCGCCGAGCTCATCGCGAGGCAGCTTTGCAAACAGCAGTTCTGACCCTCGAGGACGGCACCGCCTTCGCCGGCCGGCTGTACGGCCGGGCGCGCTCGGTCGCGGGCGAAGTCGTCTTCAATACCGGCATGGTGGGCTACACCGAGGCGCTCACCGACCCGTCGTACCGCGGCCAGATCATGGTCCTCACCTATCCGCTGGTCGGAAATTACGGCGTGCCCGAGCACTTCGAGTCGCCTCGCATCCAGGCGAGCGCGCTGGTGGTGAGCGAGCTGGCCGAGGAGTACAGCCACGCCGCCGCGCAGAAGAGCCTGCCGCAATGGCTCGACGACGAAGGCATTCCCTGCCTTTCGGGCATCGACACGCGCGCGCTCACCAAGCGGCTGCGCACGCGCGGCTGCATGCTGGGCAAGATCGTCGTCGGCGGCGCAGAGCTCGCGTTCCACGATCCCAACCGCGACCACCTGGTCGCCGCGGTGGGCGGGGAACGCCGCACCGTGTACCTCGGCGGCGAGAAGGTGGTGGTCGTCGTCGACTGCGGCGCCAAGGCGAACATCGTGGAGAAGCTGCGCGTGCGCGGCCTCACCGTGATCCGCGTGCCGTGGAACTACGACTTCCTGCGCGAGGATTTCGACGGCCTGGTGGTCTCCAACGGCCCCGGCGATCCGACCGCGTGCGGCGAGACCATCGAGAAGCTGAAGGCGGCGCTCGAGCTCCAGCGGCCGATCTTCGGCATCTGCCTCGGCCACCAGCTGCTCGCGCTCGCGGCCGGCGCGAACACCTACAAGCTCAAGTTCGGCCACCGCGGCCACAACCAGCCCTGTATCGAGGCCGATACCGGGCGCTGCTTCATTACGTCGCAGAACC
>Ga0070694_100001235_pt1 | contig 14792 bp, 4 predicted proteins | sample KBSK1251metaG_FD_65470 | JGI IMG/M metagenome (GOLD analysis project Ga0070694, IMG submission 65470) | Corn, switchgrass and miscanthus rhizosphere microbial communities from Kellogg Biological Station, Michigan, USA - KBS K1-25-1 metaG | ecosystem: Host-associated > Plants > Roots >... | reverse complement strand
CTATAGAAAGGATCATGCCACGGTCAATTCGCCCTGCCTGGCGAGTCCATTCGCCCGCAAAAGACCGACCCGGCCGATGGATCTGCCCAATCGAGGCCCTCGATCTGTCCGCGGACGGACGCAGGCCAGGTTCAGCGCCTCGCCCGCGATCGGGCGCCTCCACGGTCGTCGGGCATTTTCAAGGGCAGTTCGGCGCGAGCGGCCGGAGGGTCCCGTCGCTGCGCCGCCCGAGAGCCGCCTGGGCGCCCGCGGTGAGCGGATTGTGCCCGACCAGGAAGTACAGGCTCGTGTTCGCCGCGGGCGGCAGGGACGTGGTGGTCGTCACGTTCGTGCCCGGAGTCCCGTTGGCCAGGAAGCACGACATCGACGTGAGTGTGGCCAACGGCGTGTCGGGGACGGCCGCCGTGGTGGACAGCCCGTCGTCCGTCTGCGTGCCACGGTACACCTCGAATCCGGACACGGCGGGCGGCTGGAGCCGCGCCGGCCAGGACAGGGTCGTGACGCCGCTCGCCCGATCGTGCGACAGGGAGAGGAAGATGTCGTTGCCGTCGCCGCTGTAGACCTGGAGGGATCGGCTGTTCGAGGCCGATGCCGTGGCGCTGCTGGTGCACGTGGCGTCGAGGCTGCAGCGGACCTGGACGCGGTAGACGGCGTCGGCGCCCGGGGTGTCCACGTAAATCGGAGTGGAAGACCAGTCCTGCACGACGAGATTGTCCCGGAAGAAGCGGAACTGTGCGCCCCCTCCGACGCAGCCGCCGGGATTGGTCGTCCCCGCGGCGGACACGATCAGCTTCTCGCCCGCGACGACGAGGCCGTCCGCCTGCTCCTCGGTGACCGACAGCGTCACGTTGAAGCCGCTGTCTCCCTGCGTGGCGTCGCACGCCTTGCTCGGACAGGTCCCGGACGGCGGTGTCTTGACATCGGCCAGCGGGGTGGCCTGGCTCTGCAGCGCCCCGGTGACGGCGATGTCGTCCAGGTACCAGCCCTCGTCTCCGATGGTTCCAGCCCACGAGCCGATCTCGTCGTACGAGGAGTCGCAGCAGTCGAACTCCCACGATTGCGCGATCCAGCGGACGCGAACCCTCTGGCCCAGGTAGGACGACAGGTTGAACCGGGTCTGGACCCAGAGCGCCCCGGTGCTCGAGGCGACGGTGCCGGCGACTCCCGGCCCGGGACACTGGAACGTCCCGGTGGTGTCGCGCGGATTGCCGCAGCTCGACCAGATGCCCAGGGGATAGCACAGGGTCTCGTGAACGCCGCGCGGGGCATACGGCGCGCTTCCCGTGTCGGCCGGCGTGAGGTTGCAATACGTCGCCGCGGTCCGGTAATAGGACCAGATGTAGGGGACGTGGTCGTACACGTTCTCGAACGGCGACAGCTTGTCCCACACGCCCCAGTCGTCCACCGCGGCGCTCGGGTTACGGTCGACCTGGATCTGCACGTCACCGTAATCGTTCGCCTGGCCGATCGGCACGCCGCTCCAGTTGTTGTCCATCATCGCGGCGATGTGGAAGAACGACAGCTCGAGGTCCCCGAGGCCGGGAAGGGGCGTCAGATTGATCGGGTTGGTCATGAACGCCGCCATCTGCCGGAAGCGCGTGGTGTCCATGATCTTGTTGTTCAGGTCCAGGTGATGCCCCCAGTGCAGGGAGTTGCTGCCGTCGAAGGCGAGACCGTCGTTCAACGGGGTCTGGTGGACCGTCGAGTTCGGGCAGGCGGCCTGCGGCGCGCCCGGCGGGCAGTGGATGTGCCAGTCCATGTCGTTGTCCGGGTCGATGGCGCAGGCGGCGTCCTGCGGCGGTACGAAGAAGCCGGCGCAGCCCACCGCGGAGAGGACGTTGATCCCGCCGGGGGCGGTCGACACCCAGACCCCGATCGTGTCGTTCTTGACGGCCGGCGTGTTCTGCGCGCAGCCGGTCGGACCGGCCGGGTCGGGCCCGGGCAGGACCTGGCAGAGACTGTCCAGGCTGAACAGCCCGTCCCCGTTTCGATCGAGGTCGAAGCTCTCGCGGACGACTCCGTCATCGGCCGTCCCGGCCAGGTTGTCCCTCCCGGCCACCTTGGGGGGCAGGCCTCCGGCCGGGGCATCGAGATCGAGCAGGACCTGGATGGCCGAGCGGGTCAGCGTGCCCACCGCCTCGTTGCTGGACAGCGTCACGACGAAGTCCCCCCTGGCCGGATCGGTCGGATTGACGGTGCTCGTGCCCTGCGAGACCACGAACTCGAACTCCCCGGCGCCGGGCGGCGTGTTGATGCCCGCGCTCGCGGTGTCCACCGTCGCGCCCGCCGGCAGCGACGGGATGCTGACCGTTCCCTTGGTCACGCAGCCGATGTCGGGATCGCCCGAGCCCAGGATCAGGTTGACGCCGGTGAGGTCGATGGTGCTGTTGTTCTTCACGAAGAGGGTCATGCGCGCCACTTCGCCGGCGTCCGCGAACCCGTCGTGATCGCCGTTGAGATCGTGCACGCCGGAGGGGAGCACGACGAGCGACGGCAGCGGGAGCTTCCGGCAGGCCACCTGGGTGGTGAAGCTGACGGCGTCGTCGGGCAGCCCGTCGTTGTCGTCGTCGACGGTCTGCGGAGGATCGCAGGCGTCCCCCCTCCCGTCCCGGTCCGCGTCCGCCTGCCGGAAGGTCCCGGGAATGACCGGCGGATTGGGGACCCCCGGGCAGATGTCGATGCTGTCCGGAACGCCGTCGCCGTCGGCGTCGTCCTGGACGGTGCCGCACGATCCGTCGTTGACGAGACCGGTCCTCTCGCACGCTTGCGGCACGAGATTGCCGCAGGTCGCCCCGCCGCCGCCGCAGTCCTGGTTGATGTAGCACAGGACCGTCGGAGAGTTGCTGCACGTGCCGGCATTCGGGCAGGGCAATGCCGCCGAGCAGGTGGTCTCGCTGATGAGGCTGCACGAGCCGACGGCGAGCACCGCCGGCCGGGGATTCAGGCAGTCGCCGTCGCAGGCGTCTCCGACCCCGTCGTTGTCGGTGTCGACCTGGGCCCCGTTCGCGGTGCGGACGCAGTTGTCCAGCCGGTCCTGCTGCCCGTCCCCGTCCCGGTCGCCCGAGCCGGAGCAGGCCGCGCCGCGCGACGATCCCCCGCCGGCTGGCACCTGCGTCGGGTTGTAGACGTCCGGGCAGTTGTCGATGGAATTCACGCGGCCGTCGAAGTCGATGTCGTCGAAGTCGCAGGCATCCCCCACGCCGTCGGCGTCCGAGTCGAGCTGGCCGGCGTTCGCGACTCCGGGGCAGTCGTCGCACAGGTCGCCGACGCCGTCGGAGTCGACGTCCTCCTGCAGCGGGTTGTAGTCGAACGGGCACTTGTCGGGCGGCGACGGAAGGCCGTCGTTGTCCAGGTTGGAGAACGAGTTCTCGCCCGCCGACCCGTCGGCGTCCCCGTCGCATTCGGGGTCGAGGTAATAGAAGGTCATGTTGGAGTCGTTGATCCCGGCCACCAGGATGTCCGGATTGTCGAACAGGGAGCCCAGGGTGACCTGGCCGCGGAACAGGCCGGGCTGGCCCGTCACCGCCGGGATGGAGAACGATTTGCGCGGGTGCAGGGCCTGGATCACGCCGGTGGGCACCGAGACATTGTCCGAATCGGTGACTCCGAACACGGGGACGCTCGGCTGCGCGGCCCGCCGCGGATCGTTCACGGTGATCTCGACGGTCTCGTTGCACTCGTAGAGAGCGAGGCGGTCGACCGCCAGCGTGGCGCAGGGCTGGCCCGCCGGCTGGCCGGCGCCGCCGAAGCGGCCGCAGGCCGGCACGTGGGCAGGCACGAAGGCGCCTTCGTCCCGGGGGTGGACCTCGTCCCACTCCAGGACAGGATCGTCGAACCCGATGCCGTAGTCGGAGCGGGCCGCGGTGTTCTCCTGGGCGTAGAAGCCGAGGCCGATCTGCCACCTCGTGCCGGCCGGCCCGGGGGAGAACGCCCCGATCGGCTCGGGCTGGCCGGGACCGATGCTCATGACGATCTGCCCGTCGTCGTAGTCCAGCAGGCTCATGTCGAAATTGCGCTCGGGCCCCGCCACCGTGTTCTGCTCGCAGCATTCCGCCGGGATGGCGCAGCCGGGGACGCAGACCTGCGGCGCTCCGGGCAGCGGGTAGGGGAGGAAGTCCGGATCGGCGGACGGAATCGGATTGTCGCTGTCGGGGTTGGTGTTCGTGGTGAAGCCGGTGAACCCGGTCTCGTCCCCGTTGATCACCCGGTTCTGCGAGAACGAGGCATCCGGATCGGTCAGGGTGCCGAACGTCCGCTGCGAGACGCTGCTCACCGGAGTGATCCCCTGGTTGTACGTATGGAACACCGCGAGCGTGTAGAGGTCCGGGAAGCGCGTGTAGATGTACATGCACAGCAGGCAGTTCCTGGCGTCGCTGTCGATGTCGTTGTCCAGGTCGATGCTGCCGCCCGAATAGTCCGCCGTCTGGATGTTCATGTTGAAGCCGAGGCGCTGGAACTCGACGGTGTACGGGAAGCCGCGCGCGTCGTTGAGCTGGTTCACCTTCGCGATGATCGGGGAGTGCAGGACGTCGAAGTAGATCTCGGTCATGTCCGGAGTCTGCTGCTGGCTGGGGAACGGGTACCCGTCGCAGGCGTTGGCGTTCGCAATCGGCGTGGTGGGATCGCCGTCCCCGGTGTGCCAGATGCCGGCCCCGCCGTTCTGGAACCACGGCGTGCCGATACCGTCGGCGCGGGCCGTCTGGAAGCCGCAGACCCCGGTGTGAAACGCGCAGGTTCCGCCCGTGCCGCAGTCGGCGGTGGCGAAGCACTGCTTGCCCGGCGTCGGCCCGCCCGAGCAGAGCCCGCCTCCTTTGTACTCCCAGACCGGGTTGGCGCTGATTCCCCCCGGCTTGCTGAAGCTGGAGCGCAGGGGGAGCCAGCCGCCGTCGTTCGAGTCGAAGCTCCAGGGGATCTTGTCGCCCGCGGAGGGGCCCGAGGCGGACGCCAGGATGCCGCGGTCCAGCCGGCCGTTCGGAAGGACGTCCTCGCCGGGGTCGAGCACTCCGTTGTCGTTGACGTCCTCCCCTAGCGTGTTCGTCACCTTGCTGTTCGGCCCGCCCACCACGAACATCGTGGAGAAGGTGAGGTCCTCGTCCGGCCAGAACACGCCCTGGAACGGGTCGAGCGCGTCCGCGCGATCGATCTGAAGATTCCTGTTGAAATCGCGCACGTGGCGGCCGCCGTTCGGGAAATCGGTCGAGTAGTGCAGCGCCTCGGCGTCGGCGTTGATCACGTGGCTGAAGGTGTAGGTGGTGCGCGACAGCCTGGCGCCCGAGGCCCCGCCGTCCAGCTGCAGGACCAGGTCGACCTTGCGGTTGGCGACCGCGAGGGCGTTGGCCGCCGCGGTGTCGACGGCGATCGAGAACGTGATCCCCGTACGCTGGCCGCCGGGCAGCCGCCCGATCGACTTCGGCGAATCGAGGACGCGGACGGCGCCCGCCCCGGTCCCGGCGGGCGTGAGGGTCGCCACGACGTTGTTCAAGTCGTCCGAGCGCGCGAAATTCAGCAGGGCGATGGAGTACGTCAGCCGCTCGCCGGCGTCGAGGAACTGGTCGCCGTCGCAGCCGCCGCCGATGAAGGAGGTCGGATTGCCGCGGCCGTTGACGTCGATCGTCCCCTGGATGATGTTCGGAGTGCACTGGAACCGCGCGCGCGACTCGGCGCTGCGCGGCGCGTCGGTGTAGCGCAGGACCAGCGTCTGGCCGTTGTCCCCCTCGAGGACGCCGTTGTACTTGACCGCCGGGGACCCCAGCCGCGCCGGCTGGGCGGTGGACACGAAGGTCCTGCTCCCCGCGGGCGTCTCGGTGAACGCCACGCCCTTCTCCTCGTCCAGGACCGCTCCCGCCGCGCTCACCACCTGGAAGAGCGCATTGGCGCCGACCGCGGCCGCCGAAACGGCGTCCGTGTCGAGGATGGTCGCCGTCACGGAGTCGGAGCAGGTGTACTGGTACCGGTTCAGCCGGGCCGAGGACCCCGGAAGGGTGTGCGGGCCGCCGTTCCAGCTCTGCGACAGGCCGGGCGCCATCACGGGGCCGGCGATCACGAGCGAGTACGGCTGGCCGCCGGCATCGAGCAGGCCGTCGGCGTCGGTGTCTTCTCCCGTGTCGAGCCGGCCGTTGCCGTTGGCGTCCTCCTCGTTCCCGTTGATCTGGGAGATCTGCCCGGCGAGGGCGCCCCCCGACCCCCTCTTGACGCGCACCTTCCAGGTGCCGGTCACCAGCTGGTTGCCGGAGTTGGGGAGGGACGGGCTGACCGAGGACGAAAGGTGCGCCGCCTCGATGGTGTTGCGGGCGTCGTGCACCGCGGCCTGGCCGGTCTGGCGGCCCTGCGACCATTGCCCCGCGCAACAGGGTTGCCCGAGGATGTAGACGTTCCCGTCGTAGACGACGTTGTCGGTTATGGTGCCGATGAGGTTGTCCGGACCCGGCGACTCGATCTCCAGATCGAGATCGTTGATCAGCGCGCCCCCGCCGCCCACGCCCCCCACGGGGCTCGGCGGGTCGGGCCACGAGAGCGCGATGCGCAGCTGGCCGTCCGCGACGTAGCGCGTGCCGCCCAGGACCACGGTGTTCACGGCGTTGACTTCGAAGGTCTTCTCCGTCTGCGTGTTGCCGCCGTTGTTGATCGGCGGCTCGCCGGTGCCCAGCATGTCGTACACGATGAGCCCGGCCGCCGGGTACTCGACGGTGTCGGGGAGCCCGATGCCGCGCGTCGGGGGGTAGTTCGAGAGAGGCAGGACCTGGTCGAGCACGGGACGTCCGTATCCCTGCGACATGTTACCGATCACCCCGACCGGGGTTCCCGACACCGTTCCGAGGTTCGCTCCGCGGGTGTTGGCGATGAGCCTGTCGGTTGTGGATGTGCGATCGGGGATCGAGTACTCATCGAGGAAGTTCGATCCGGCCACGAGCGCGGCGCGCACCAGGGAGCCGGAGACCTTCGGCATGCGATCGCCCGTCTGCCGCGTGGCGGTCGGATAGAACCCCTGGGCGAAGTAGTCGCGGATGACAGCGCCGGCGGCGGTCAGGAATCCCGCCGCGAACGACGTGCCGCCGTTCTGCTCGTCGATCTCGTTCTCGACCGTTCCGGAGTTGTCGTTGTCGTGGCTCCGGTTGGTGGCCGCCGCCTGGAAGAGGGGATAGACGAAGAAGCCCGAGCCGTCGTACCCGACCGCCATCACCAGGGGGGCCGTCCGCAGGGACGCCTGGGTCGCCGGGCCGTGAGAGGTGATGTTGAAATCGTCCTCCTCGGAGTTGAACCCGCCGAACGAGGTCCAGGCGTCGTTCAGCGACGCGCCGACCGTGACGCTGTTCTTGGCGGTCGCCGGTGGCGGAATCTGCGTGCCAAGCGGCGTGTTCGGATCGTCGTCCGCCGAGGTGCCGTCGAACAGGTCGGGCCAGATGATGCCGGCGAAGACGTCGGCGGGGGTCTCGATCCCCTGGCTGCCGACCGGGCTGAACACCATGTAGTCCCGGTTGTTCACCAGGAACCGGTCGATCTGCTGCGCCTCCAGCGTGTAGGTCCCGTTCTGCGAGTTGCTCAGGACGCTGTCGAAGTTCGGCACGCCGAACGGCAGGACCTGAAGGTGGGCCTCGTCGCCGCCGCCGACGAGGCCCAAGCAGGCGCCGGTCCCGCCGCTGCGCGGGCAGATCGCCAGGCTCAGACGATCCGCGATGTTCGCCGGCGCGATGTCGCCGCCGACCTCGTACAACTCGCTGGTCAGGCAGCGGGAGGTGTTCGCGGCGTCCTGCATGATGACGCGCGAGCCCCTGGCCAGCGCGTCCAGGCTGAGGCCCGACACGGGCGGCGCGAACGACGGGTCGATCGCCTTCGTGTAGGTCAGGCCGAAATCACCCGGGGCGCCGGCGATGATTCCGGCCACCACGTTGCCGTGCGTGTTGCTCCCCGACAGCAGCGCGTCGCACGACGTCCCGTTGTCCTCGACGAACTGGATCGCGTGGATCTTGCGGTGGTTGATGGAAGGCATCGCGTGCGTGATGTCGGATATCTGCGTCGCAGTCTGCGAAAAGTGCACCGCGTCCGCCGTGATCCCGTTGTCCGTCACCACCACGATCTGCGGCGGCACCTGCGCCGTCCCGTTGTTCACCCGCTCTCCCGACGGCAGGCCCGAGGCCCCCAGCCCACCCCCGTCGATCCCCAGCTCGTGGAACGGCCGCGCCAGGTTGAAGCTCTCTTCCGTGTTGCCGATCATCAGGACGGTCGGCACCTCGGAGTTCATCAGCTTCATCTCCGGGATCTCCGCCATGTGCCGCACCGACCCGTCCTGCGCCAGCTTCGCCAGCTGCCCGCGGTTCGCCTTCACGCGGAACACCGTGCCGTCGATGCTGTAGTCGCTGACGTTCGCGTCCCCCACCACCTTCGCCAGCCGCCCCTTCGCCGCCGGTCCGTCCTCTCCCGGCCACAGCGCCACTTGCAGGTCGAGGTTCTTGTCCAGCGCCCGCGCCTTCTGGATGAACCGCGTCTCGCCGATCAGCGGGTCCAGCTTGTACGCCGGGTGGTACGGACCCATCGCCTCCACGTACGACAGCCCCGCCAGCCGGTCCAGGTCCTTCCCGTGCGCCTTCACGAGGAGCCCGCGGTCCGGCACGACCCCGAGGATCCGTCCGATCTCGCCGACCTCCTGCGCGATCCGGTCGTACCCCAGGCTCTTCAGGTCCGCCTCGCGGACTTGAATGATATTGATCCCTTCCTGGCCGCTTCCCTTGCCGTTCGAATGGACGCCCGACGCCCGGAACTCCGCCGGGACGCGATCCAGGGCGTCGTTCTTCTTCAGATTGACGTGGCCGATGTTCGTCGAGATCAGCCCGCGCGCGTCGCGCGCCTCGACCGGCTTGAACGCCCTGCCGAACGGCGTCAGCCCCTCGGGACGATCCGTCCCGCTCAGGCGGGGGTGGGTCTGGAGCCACTTCGATCCGGCGGTCTCATCCATTCGCGAATGCGACCTCAGGGTCGGATCCGGACGCCCGCCGCGGGAGGCCCAGGTCAACGCGGCCGTCGCCGCCAGGACGAGGGCGAGCGGCCAGCCGGCCACGAGGGCTCTGCGGATCGGGCGGGAATGGCTGCGGCTCATGGGCTCCTCCTCGCTCGAATGAACCTCTGCACGTCGTGAAACACCGGTCGGAGCGGTCGTTTTCTAATACGGTCTGAGGGGCCGGTTGTCAACCAGATGAGTCGGTCCCCGTCGCGATCGTGCCCCTGGAACGCGGCCGGATCCTCGGACGGGCGCCGGACGGGCTTTCCGATAGAATGCCCCGGTGCCGACCACGCAGGACTTCCGGATCGCCGCCGCGTGCCTTCTCTCCGCGCTGATCGTGTCGGCGTGCAGCCCTTCCGGGGAGTCGGGCACCGCGGGCCCGGGCTCCCCGGGGCAGGCGCTCCCTGCGGCCTCCCTGGAGACCGGGCTTCAGCTGCTCCGGAAAGGGGACGTCAAGGGGGCGGAGCCGCACCTCCTGGGCGCGCTGAAGCAGGCGCCCGGCGACCGGCGGATCCTCGAGGCGCTGGGCTCCATCTACGCCCGGAGCGATCGCTACCGCCAGGCGGACGAGAGCTTCCGGGCCGCCCTGCGCATCGACCCGGCCTCGCCCGGGGCGCGGCTCGGCCTGGCGGCGGTGTGCATCGACACCGGGCGGTACGACGAGGCGCGTGCCCTGCTGGCCGAAGCGCAGCAGCGCGACCCGGGCAACCTGACCGCCAGGTTGAAGGGGGCCCTCCTCGATGTGCGTCTCGGCCGGGTCGCCGAAGGGGAGTCCGGTGCGCGCGCGGTGGCCGCGGCCCAGCCGGGCAACGCCGAGGCGCACTATGTCCTCGGCCTGGCCCTGGAATCGCGCGGGGCGACGGCCGAGGCGGCCGCCGAGATGCGCCGCGCGCAGGAGATCGCCCCGGCGCATCCGGGGGCGCTCAGCCACCTGGTGACCCTCACGACGCGACTCGGCCGGACGTCGGAGGCGGACCGCTGGCGCCTTGCGCAGAGGCAGGCCCTGTCGCGGCTGCACGTGGAAGAGCGGGTGCGCGATAACCGGATCAAGGGAGTCGAGGCGTTCAACCGGGAGGATTATGAGACGGCCCTGGCCGAGTTCCGGGCCATCGCCCGGGAGGACCCCGACGATCCTCAAGTGCACCTGCACCTGGGGTCGACGCTCCTCGCGCTCGGCCGGCCGGACGAGGCGCAGGCCGCCCTCGAACGGTGCCTCGCCCTCGATCCCAGAAACGAGCGGGGCCTCGCCGAGATGGGCCGGCTGCACGCCCTCGCGAATCGCCTGGACCAGGCGATCGCCACGCTCGAGAAGGCGGTCGCCGTCAACCCGGAATTCGCCGAGCCCCACTACTACCTCGCCGGCATCTACATGGCGCGGGGAGAGGCGGATCGCTATCGGGAGGAGCTGAAGATCTTCGAGCGCCTGCAAGCACGCTCCACCGGCTCGGCGCTCGACGTGCAGCCGGAGCGCGCTCCGTGAGCCGTCGATCCGGTCGTGCTCGCGCGAGCGCCGCGCTCTGCGCCATCCTCGCGATTTCCGGCTGCTCTAGACGAGAGGCCGCGCCCCCGAACCCCTCCGGCGCCGGAACCCCGGCCCCGGGGGCGCCCGGAGGAGACGCGGGCCAGCCCGCCGAGGCCCTGTTCGACGACGCGACCTCGGAGGCGGGGCTCGGCTTTCTCCACGTCAACGGGGCGACCGGACAGAAGTTCATCCTCGAGACTCTCGGCTCGGGCGTGTGCGTCTTCGACTACGACGGCGATTCTCGGCAGGACGTCTACTTCGTCCAGAGCGGCCGCCTGCCGGGGTACGCGCCGAAGGGACCCCTGCGCTCGTCCCTGTACCGCAACCTGGGGGGCGGCCGCTTCGAGGACGCGACTTCGAAGGCGGGGGTCGGAGGGCCCGACCGCTACGGGTTCGGTTGCGTGGCCGGCGACGTGGACGGCGACGGGGACCGGGACCTGTACGTGACCTACTACGGTTCGAACGTCCTGTACCGGAACAACGGCGACGGGACGTTCGCCGACGTGACGGACCGGTCGGGCGCCGCCAACGGCCGATGGAGCGCCAGCGCCTCCCTGGCCGACGCCGACGGAGACGGCGACCTCGACCTCTACGTCGCCGCCTACGTGACGTTCGACGAGGCGAACAACCTCTATTGCGGCGAGAACCGGCCCGGGTGGCGGACGGTCTGCCACCCGCGCAATTTCGATCCGCAGCCGGACGCCTTCTATCGCAACCGGGGAGACGGCACCTTCGAGGACGCCACCGCGGCCGCCGGCATCCTCGACACGACCGGCAAGGGACTGGGCGTGGTGTGGGGCGACTACGACGGCGACGGCGACCAGGACATTTACGTCGCCAACGACGACACGCCGAATTTCCTGTGGCGCAACCGGGGGAACGGAACGTTCGAGGAGGTGGCCGGCCTCGTCGGCGTGGCCCTCTCCGAGGACGGCATCCCGCAGGCCGGCATGGGGACCGACATGGCCGACTACGACAACGACGGCCGCCTCGACATCTTTGTCACCAACCTCTCGGAGGAGACGAACGAGCTGTACCACAACGACGGCAACGGCCTGTTCTCGGACCGGACGTTCGTTTCGGGCCTGGGGGCGCCGTCGCTTCTGGACCTCGGGTTCGGGACCTTCTTCTTCGACGTGGACGACGACGGGGACCAGGACGTCTTCGTCGGCAACGGGCACATCATCGACAACATCGGCCTCTACAGCGACACGGTCACGTTCGAGCAGAGGGCCGGTCTCTACCGGAACCTCGGGGCCGGCCGGTTCGATCGCCTGGCCTATCCGGACGGCGCGCCGCTCGGGAGGCGCTACGTCGTCCGGGGGGCCGTGCCGTTCGATTTCGACGACGACGGGGACCTGGACGTCCTCCTGACGCAGAACAACGGACCGGCCGTCCTGCTGCGCCATCAGGGCGCCCCCTCCCGCCACTGGGTCACCGTGAGCCTGGCCGGGGCGGCGCCGAACCGGGACGCCGTCGGGGCCTGGGTCGAGCTCCAGGCCGGGGGGGCCCGGCAGGTCCGCTACGCCCGCACGGCGTCCTCGTATCTCTCCCAGGGGGATCGCCGCCTGCACTTCGGCCTGGGTTCCGCTTCGGCCATCGACGCGATCGTGGTCCGCTGGCCGGGCCGCCGCGGCTTCACCGAGAGCTTCCAGCCGGTGCCGGTCGACCGCTTCGTGACGCTGGAACAGGGGAAGGGGAGGCGGGCGCCGCCGGAATCCGTCCGCTGACGACGTGCGAGCGCTGGGGCAGCCCCGACCGCGTGATCCCTTCGATCTGGTAGTAGTAGCGCCTGCCGCCCCGCGCAAAATCGTCCAGGAAGATATAGCCGGTGTCGCCCGCGCTGTCCCCGGCCGCCGGAACGGCGACGGTGTTCAGCCGGGTGAACGGTCCGGCCGGGGTCTCGGCGCGGTAGACGTTCCAGGCGGCGAGGTCCTTTTCCGAGGCCGTGGTCCAATCGAGCAGGATCGACGTGGCGGATGCGGACGCCGTGAAGGACGCGAGGTCGTAGGGAGCGTACGGATCGCTCGATCCGCGCACGGCGAATCGCGCTTCGCCGCCCGTCCCGGGAAGCGCGTCGTTGCGCAGGATGACCCAGGTCTCGCGGACGTCGGCCGACGGCAGGGAGATCCGCCCGATGCCGGACGGATCGAACGTCACCCCTGCCAGGACCGGCTGGGCCGGGCCGCCGTGGTAGAAGATGAGCAGATCGGCCGCGGGACGTCCCCCCTCCACCGTGATCTCCAGGTCCAGGCTGCCGCGGCGTCCGTCCCCCGGCACCCGGTAGGCCGCCGCACCGAGCGGCTCGATCGACTCGGCAGGGTCGACTCGGAACGGGGTCTCGGGACCCATGGTCGCAAGAGGGGCGGCCGGCAGAGAGCGGCCGGACGCGTAGTGCTGCCCGTCGTCCCTCTCGCCGGTGAACAGGTTCCAGGCGGAGAACTCGCGGTGCGCCTGTGCGAGGGACCGCCCGCGATGCCTGAGCACCTGATCGGTCGCGGCCAGCGGGTCGATCCCCTGCGTCGCCATCTCCTCCCAGATCGCGCGCACCGTCCCGGGATCACCGGTGCTCTCCGAAAGGAACAGCGGCCAGAGAAGGGTGCCTTCCATCGAAAGCAGGCCATCGGTGACCAGCCCCCTGTCGCCGGCCTGGGCGCGAACCCTGATCGCCGCCTCGTGGGCCTGAAGATCGCCGGAGGCGGTCAGGGAGAGGAACGCGGCGCCCGCCTCGTCCCACCAGAGGGGGGCGCGCGCCGACAGGGAGAGCAGCGACAGGTGGGCCATCTGATGGATCGTCGCGGGCATCACGCGGTCGGAGAGGAGCCCCGCGTCGAGGACCACGAACGGCGGCGACCCCTGGCCCTCCGGGACCGTGTACCCCTCCAGGCCGTGGCCCAGCTCGGCCAGGTAGACATCGAGCCGCCCGCCGTCCGGAACGGGCGTCGGGTACCCCAGGCGCGTGACCAGGAAGGAGCGCGACGCGGCCAGCGCTTCCAGAACCCGATCGACGAGATCCGGGGTGCCGTTCCGGTCCCGGTCCGCCGACAGGAGGCCGGTGGACCCCGGCGCGCCCGGAAAGCGCACGGCGATCGTACCGTCCGGGGTGAGAACGACCCTCTCAGGGTCGAGCGCCGGACGATGGGCCACCGCGAGACGCATCGCCTCGAGTGGAGCGGAGGTCCCGTGGATCGCCAGGCTGCGCGCCAAGGGTGTGCCGCATGCGACCGGCAGGGTCTCGACGCCGGCCAGGGCCGCGAGGGCCTCGCCGGCCCCGTGAGCCGCCCCCCCCAAATCCTGGGACGGTTCGAGTCCCTTCCAGGGGAGGGTGCTCAAGAAGATGTCGTGGTCATCCGCCGGGGTGGCCGCCAGCGGAGCGAGCGGGACAAGAACCAGGGCAACCAAGATGGTCGAGCGGATGGCTCTCACCCGTCCCCTCGTAACTTTGGTGGCACAGAATATATGTCATAAACCATTGCAGGTCAACGCGGTGGCCGGGAGGGCTGCGGCACGGATGCAGCCTTTTCGACACTCAAAATCGTAACGCCGGGCCCCCCCGGGGTGTAATATGAGGGCCCATTCACGGAGGGGACCGCAGGCCAATGAGTCGTGTGCCCCGCGCGCCCATTCTCTGTGCCGCTCTGACCCTGCTGGCCCCATCCATCATCCTGGCCCAGACGACCGGCAGCCTGCGTGGCGTCACCACCGACGAGAAGGGGGCCCCGCTCGCCGGTGTCACGATCGTGGTGGCGAGCAGCAGCCAGGGAGTGTCGGGACGGGGGGCCGTGACCGACAGCACGGGGTCGTTCCAGGTCGGCTCCCTGCCCGTGGCGCGGGACTATTTCGTCCGGGCCACGTTTCCGGGATTCGCGACGTCCGACTACTCGGAGATCGAGATCAAGGTCGGGCAGACGACCTCCCTGCACATCACGCTGCAGCCCGAGACTCCGTTCCGCGAGCGGGTCGAGGTGCGGGCCAAGCCCCAGGTCGTCGACCTGGACGTGACCACGACGCAGACCCGGCTCACCTCCGAGTTCATCGACGCCCTGCCGATCCTCGGGCGCAACTACCAGGACATCCTGTCACTCGCGCCGGGGGTCACCGACACCGACGGCGACGGCAACCCCAACATCCACGGCGCCCGCGACACCGACGTCGTCACCCTGGTGGACGGCGTCAGCACCACCGACCCCCTGACCGGCAAGATCGGCGCCCAGCTCAACATCGACTCGATCCAGGAGATCGAGATCAAGACCTCCGGGGCGACGGCGGAGTTCA
>Ga0070694_100001234_pt1 | contig 14802 bp, 18 predicted proteins | sample KBSK1251metaG_FD_65470 | JGI IMG/M metagenome (GOLD analysis project Ga0070694, IMG submission 65470) | Corn, switchgrass and miscanthus rhizosphere microbial communities from Kellogg Biological Station, Michigan, USA - KBS K1-25-1 metaG | ecosystem: Host-associated > Plants > Roots >... | reverse complement strand
TTGGCAAAAGCAAGCGCGGCAAACGTCGGTTGGCTCATTCGTCCGTTCTCCTTTGCTTGAGCTGCCGACATTTTAACTTGATTACTGACTAATTTGAGGAAACTTATTCAGAGCTTCCTTCAGTTTGTCGGACAAGCCCATCGCCGTATGGGCATTCAAGGTTATTCTCTCAGGGCGTCGCTCCCAGCGCACCGCACCATTCGGCCGTTAACGATCCCGGAAGTGACTCCAAAAGTAATTCATCAACGTAACACCAGCCCCACTCTTCATCCGGTTCAAAAGATTTGATTAACGGGTGACTGGTTGAATGAAAATGCTTTGCCGCGTGCTGGTTCTTGGAATCGTCGCAGCAGCCGACGTGACCGCAGGTTACGCAAAGTCTCAGATGGAGCCACCGATCACCCATTTTCAAACACTCTTCACAGCCGTTCGGGCTCCTCGGAATAACATTGCCAATTTCAAACAAATGCGAACAGCAGTTCATTTCTGAAATCCTCCTGAGGTTGAGTTGCTAGATGTCCGACAAGCTCTAGCTTGTCGAAACCTGGCAAACTAAAGTTTGTCGGACATTTCGGTTGATTTCATTCCGGCGCCGGCACCAGCACCGGAGCGCCCTTGTCCTTAATGAAGAACACGACGAACTTTGCCGGCCTGGTACTGCTGGCGTTCCTACCCACGACATGAACATCGTCGGGGCCTTCATAAAAAGTCTGGCCCGGTGTCAGCGTCACTTCCCTTCCGCCTTTCACCCGCATGATTATCGAGCCCTCCAACACATAGACGAACGCGTGTGCATTGTGCCGGTGGATGGGATCCACGCTGCCCGGTGGATAATCCACTGTGATCATCAACACTTCTTTGCCAGGAAACTCGGGCAGATCTTTTGAAGTGAGCGGCGTCACCGAGGCCTGTGGCGCCTGACTGGCGGCCGGCTGTTGGGCCATCAGCGTGACGGGGATCAGAAATAACAGTACCAGCATTAATGACTTGTTCTTCACGATTAACCTCTCACTTGGTCGCCTCACTTTAGTAGCCAGGCGGTTTTGGAAATTCGAAATCTCTTGTTGACCTCAAACAACCCATTCACAGTGATACCGATGGGAAACGATTTGAATCATCTTCGCCGTGCAATTACTTCCTTTTGCCGGCCGCGTCGCTCCCTGGTGAGTACGGCTGACCGGGCCGGTGCGCGACGGTATCGTCAGCCTGAAAATGGTTGAAGTTATCCTCGTCCTGGGCATCCTCACCTGGGTCATCTAGCGTTATCAGCACTTCCAAATTTTCTTCGCTCATGTGAACCTCCAAAGCAAATAAAACTTCATCCTTAATCAGGTATTCGTTCGTCGCGCCCACTCGACCAGCGTCTTCGCCAAACCGCTGGCCGTTGCCGATCATTGCCAACTATGACTCTTCATGCCATCTCCAATGGTGATACAAGTCAGACCACAGCTACTCCTCGAAGGGAGCATTCATCAGGAAATCCACTGTCGACGGCCGCTTGTAGCCTGGGACAAAACGTTCCCCGAAGTCGCCCGCAAAATTGTCGTAGGTGGTCTCCGCCTTGGTCTTGACAATGCGACAGACAGAATCTGTGAAGCGCCGCTTCATGTCGAGGCGGGGAAATTCGCTGAGGATGCTCTTCATTTCGTTCGGCGGGATCCGATCGTACTGGAATCCGAATTCGAGGCCGATCCCAGCCGTGCAGAGCGCGACTTCCGCCTCCTTGTGGAGGCCGATCGAAGGAGTGGAATTCAGAGCGACGCTGTCCCAGATCAATTGCACGCGGCGATCGTCGAGGCCCTGCTCGCGCGCGAACTCCCGCGCTGCGTCGGCTCCTTCTATCTCGAAGCGCTTTTTACCTGTGAAGCTATCGGTGAGCCCGAGGTCGTGGAGCAGCGAGCCAACAGCGACGACTTCCGCGTCGTAAGCGATGCCCTGCAACTGTCCGAGCCTGACCGCAAAGAGCCAGGATCGGACAGAATGGTTGAAGAGAAACGGTTCGGAATGAGTCCGCGCGAAGTCCATTGCCCGGGTGACAAGCGGCGTGTCAATCACCGTGATGCCACCCAGGACTCGGGTCGTTCCGCCCGTGATGGCCGGCTTAGCTGTTGGCGACATGGTACTTCTCTCCCTTGATGAAGGCGAGCAGCTCCGCGTTGATCTGATCCTGATGCGTGGCAGTGACGCCGTGCGGCGCGCCCGGGTAGTAGATCTCCTTCGCGCCCTTGATGAGTTGCGCCGACTTCAGGGCCGAGTTCTTCACCGGAACAACCTGGTCGTCCTCGCCGTGAAGTACCAAAGTCGGCACATCAAACTTCTTGAGGTCTTCGGTGAAGTCGGTTTCGGAGAAGGCTTTGATACTTTCGTAGGCGTTCTTTAGACCGGACTGCATGCTCCAGGTCCAGAACTGATCGAGAATGCCCTGGGAGACTTTCGCTCCCGGCCTATTGGCGCCATAGAACGGGACTGCAAAATCCCTGTAGGCCTGCGAGCGGTCGTTCATAAGGCTCGCGCGTATGCCATCGAAAAGCTCGATGGGCAACCCCTCAGGATTGCCGGCGGTCTTCAGCATGAGCGGTGGCACTGCGGCGATCAGGACGGCCTTAGCGACTCGGCTCGTTCCGTGGCGGCCGATGTAACGGGCGACTTCTCCGCCTCCGGTGGAGTGGCCAACCAGCGTGACCTGGTTAAGATCGAGGGCATCGATCACTGCCGCAAGATCGTCGGCATAGCCATCCATGTCATTGCCGGATGAGGCCTGGCTGGACCGGCCGTGGCCACGCCGGTCATGCGCGACCACGCGGAAGCCGTTCTGTGCGAGGAAGAGCATTTGTCCGTCCCACATGTCGGCATTCAAGGGCCAGCCGTGTGAGAACGTAATGACCGGGCCAGCGCCCCAGTCCTTGTAGTAAATCTGCGTTCCATCTTTCGTTGTGATAGTACTCATAAGACACTCTCCTTTTCTTCTTGTGCCGTGCTCGTAACTTCACGGTTTCCGAATTTACTGAGCCGCTGTGCTTGCGGCTGGTTTAGCTGTTACTGCTCCTGTACGTGGCACGGGCATCCTGCCCGTGGGTGTTCGGGGCCTTACACACTTGTGGCAGACGCGGCGCTCACGGGCAAGATGCCCGTGCCACGAGTATCACGCGACCTGCGAGCTCGTCTTCGCGACCGCGGCGGCGACTTGACTGGCGGACCGGATAAGCCAGTCTGCGAAGCGAATCTCGCCGAGCTGAGCCGTATCGCCCGGCACGATACTGCGCTCGCTCAACTCGGTGCCGAAGTAGCGTGCTTGCGGATCCGCAATGACCTCGCGCGAATCGTTGAGTGCGCTGAGTCGTTGCCGGATGAGTTCGTCGAAACGAAATACTTCGGGCCCGGCAATTTCAATTTGACTGTTCAGCGGTGAATTCGTCGCCACTTTACAGAGCGCACTGGCAACATCATCTGCAGCAATCGGTTGGAAAAGAACCGGCGGCAGGCTAACCCTGTTGCCCACGGTGGCTTCGTCGGCGATCCGTTTGGTGAACTCGAAGAATTGAGTTGCACGGACGACCGTGTAGGGAATCGGACCTTCCTTAATTAGTTTTTCCTGCGCGACCTTCGCCCGAAGGTAACCACTCTGAGGCAAACTGTCGCTCCCAACGATCGAGAGCGCAACGTGATGGCCCACGCCGGCCGCGGCTTCATAAAAGAGGAGGTTGTGAGTCGACGTCTGAAAGAAGTCCAGCACCGCTGCATCTGCAAACGACGGCGAATTCGAGACATCGACAACGACCTGGGCCCCTTCAAGCACTTCAGCCAGTCCCTCACCGGTGAGAGTATTGACGCCCGTATTGGGTGCTGCTGCCACCGCCTCATGTCCGAGCGCGCTGAGTTTGGTTACGAGCTTTGATCCAATCAGACCGGTGCCCCCGATAACTACGATCTTCATATCGTTTCCTCCTTCTCTTTCTCACGGCCAATGCTTTCTGCCGCTGTTGTTGTTTCCGTGCTCGCTAAGACTGGATAGCCTTCTCATTTGTGACACGTTTTTTTTAAGTCAACATTTTCGAAGTCTGAAAATAAGCCGTCACAAATCGACCGGCTGCGCAGTCTTCTCTCGCAAGAGAAAAACAATCTTTGGAAAGAGGATCACACGGGGCATAGCCCCAAAATAAACCCGCTGCTCTCGGCGGGGCATCGCCCCCGCAGCACATCAGGCGGCAAAGCCAGAGCGGACGGAGCGGGCCGCAGAAATACTGAAGTCGGAGGGCAGCTTTAGTGAGCTCGCCAACGTAGCGTCGTACGGCGACATCAACGGGTTTCTTAGTGAGGACCTGCGTGCGCGCGGAATTCGAACCGAGCTCAGGGAGCAGGAATTTGAGATGCGGATTGAGACCTACGTTTTGCGTCGGCTGATCGCGAGATGGCGGCGAGTTTGCTGGGTCTCATCACTAGTAAGACTCTGAAGATTCCTTCTTTCGACGCTTCGATAGTCGCCAGAGCAGTGACGGCTCCGTTGCGCAACACGAGCGCGCTTGCCTGGCCGTTTGTTTCTATCCACTCAATCGATACGCCGCCACCCATGAACGGGCCCACTGAAGCAAAGTAGTTAACCACGCGCTCCCGTCCGGAAACGGGAAGCCGGGCTACGTGTACGGCCCCGCCACCATCGGCATAGGAAACCACGTCAGACGCAAAGAGTTTTTCTAAAGCGGGAAGATCGCCTTTCTGCGAGGCCACCACAAAAGCGTTGAGAAGGCGTCGTTGTTCGCTCGCGCTAACGGCCTTGCGACGGCCGTCACTAATGTGTTTGCGCGCGCGCGTAACCAGTTGCCGAGCATTCGCTTCGGTCGATCGAATGGTGTGGGCAATCTGATCGTAGGAATAGTCAAACGCTTCTCTCAGAATGTATGCGGCGCGTTCTGTGGGAGAGAGTTTCTCGAGTAACAACAGGACAGCAAACTCTAAAGCTTCGGCGCGCTCAGCGCCGATGCGCGGATCACCCGAGGTGTCTACTGGCTCCGGAAGCCACGGCCCGATATAGGTTTCGCGTCGAGATCGTGCGGACTGTGCGAAGGTGATTGCCAAACGCGTCGTCGCAGTCGCAAGGAATGCCGGCGGATCTACTACTGCGCTTCGATCTGTGCCCTGCCAACGTAACCAGGCATCCTGCACGATGTCCTCAGCCTCAGCGGCGCTGCCGAGCATGCGATACGCGATCCCAAACAGGCGAGGCCGAAGACTCTCAAATACTGAGACTCCATCGTCACTTGCCATCATTTGCATCCCGGGATTTTACTGACAATCAAAAATTATGGGAAGTCTGGTTCAACGGATTCGGTGGTAATGCAGTTTGATGTCCGACAAGCTTTAGCTTGTCGAAGCCTGGCGACAAACTGTGAAGTTTGTCGGACATTTATTCCAAACTGCATCAGTACTCAAGGCAGGTTTGTCACCGGGACCCAATTAATTAAGCTCACGATGGGGTTGCCTCCGTGCCATTCGATAATATTCAGACAACCGTGATGCTGGGCCAGGCGCAACCAGTTACCCATTGGCATCCCAAGCACGCTGCCAATAATTGCCCGACAGATCCCACCATGAGCGACTAACACAACGTCGCCGCTTTCATGAGTTACATGTAACTGGTCCAACGCAGCTTGAACTCGTACCGTGAAATCAGCGAAGGACTCGCCGCCGGGATATTGGAACGAAGCCGGATCGCTGAAGACCCGTTCGATCAATTCCGGAGTCTCCTCGTACAAAGCTGCGACAGTAAGACCTTCCCAATCGCCCATATCTACCTCACGCCAGGCAGAGCTCTCGTGGACTGTCAGGTCGTGGTGTTTGGCTATGATTTCGGCGGTCACTCTTGCTCGCTGCAAGTCACTTGAATAGACGGCAGCAAGTCGCGCCGGGATCAACGCCTCCGCCAACTGGCGCGCCTGCGAAATTCCGCGTGCGGACAGCGGTCTATCCGTTCGACCAATTAATTGGCCTTCTGCGATTCCCTCAACTTCCCCATGTCGAATCAGGTAGAGTCGCAGGCGTTCCTGGTTGCTCATTTCATTCATTGAATAAGCTGAAACCGGAGCAGAGTTAGTGCGGTTAGGAAAAGTCCAATTTCGGTGAGCTGATTTGTTGCGCCCAGGCAATCTCCCGTGATGCCCTGAATGCGAGCCCGGTAGTATAGGCCACTGATAAGAGTCAGCATGCTGGTCACGAGAAATGCTGCGAGTGCGGCTTGCCAGGGAAGAATCGCAAACACTACTAACAGCGTGACGGTGCCGATTATGATTTCCAGAACGCCAACCTGCTTAGCCACAAGTTTGCCCTGACCTTCAGCTCGCGCATAGGGAAGCCAAACGCAGAGCGGGAGCGTAGTCCAACGCGCGGCGGTGTGACCAACGATAAACCAGCGCCAAATCTGGCCGGGCGGCAACGCCGAAAGGAATGTGACCTTTCCAAAAATTAGAAAGATTAGCGCCAGGGTTCCGTACGTGCCGATGCGACTGTCACGCATGATTTCCAGCATACGGTCTTTGGTCCAGCCCCCGCCGAACCCGTCGAACGAATCGGCCCATCCGTCTTCGTGAAAACCGTTGGTAAGAAACGCCGCGAAAATCACCGCGCAAAGTACCGACGCAGATAACGGCAGAATTCTCTGCAGTGCTACAAAGACAAGGGCGGCGGCGCCACCCACGATGCTCCCCACCAGTGGAAAGAACGCTGCGGCCTTACCGATGTCGCTCTCAGAGCTGCTGAGCGATCGCGATACGGGCAACCGAGTCAGGAACTGGATGGCAATGAGGAAACGACGAATCATTTGAAGCTCAGTTCATTCCTCTTGTTGGTTCCAATTTGTAGGGGCGTCCCTCTGTGGGCGCCCCAGTTTTTCGCGGAATCAGAAATCTCAAGAAGGGCGCCCACGGAGGGACGCCCCTACAAATTAGGTGCTCTTGTTGCTTACTCCCGCAGCGGAGAAAGTTGCCATCTCAGAAAGTAGTCTCGCTGCGCTTTCGATGATCTGCATCGCCAGCGCTGCGCCAGTCCCCTCGCCTAATCTCATAGACAGATCGAGCAGTGGTTGCTCACCGATGAAGTCAATCAAAGCCGTATGACCCCGTTCTGCTGATCGATGTCCATTGAACAAGTAATCCCTTGCGTTGGGTTCCAGAGTCAGAGCCAATGCGGCCGCCGTCGTGCTAATAAACCCATCGGCAACGATTGGTAAACGATTCGCCGCCGCCCCCAGCACGATTCCGGCCATCACGCCGATTTCTGCTCCGCCGACTTTCGCAAGCACATCTACGGCATCGCTTGCATCAGGCCTATTGATTTCGACAGCTCGACGGATAACCTCGATTTTATGTGTGAGACCTTCATCATCTATTCCGGTTCCCCTGCCTGTCACGGTTTCCGGATCGCATTTAAGCAGCACCGACGTGATGGCGCTTGCCGCTGTGGTGTTTCCAATCCCCATCTCACCGATGCCCAGCAGGTTGATTCCATCATCTGCCGCGATCTGCGCCAGGCTGATACCGGTTGTCAGACACAACTCTGCTTCTTCGCGTGTCATCGCTGGACCAACAGCAAAGTTGGCTGTGCCGCGCATTACCTTCGCGTGAACCAAGTCACTACGATCGCTCAGGTCCGCATCGACGCCGGCATCAACGATCTTCACCTCGATTCCCCCGGCCCGGCACAACACATTGATGGCGGCGCCGCCGCGCAAAAAGTTGTCAACCATCTGCGGAGTAACTTCGCGTGGATAAGCGCTGACGCCTTCAGCCGTCACCCCATGATCACCGGCCACAACATAGATTCGTTTCCTGGTAATAGCTGGAGTAACGCTGCGTTGAATTGCAGCGAGCCGGTTGGCGATCTCTTCGAGGCGTCCCAGACTGCCCGGCGGCTTGGTGAGTGTCAATTGTCTTTCGCGCGCCGCGTTCAGCCAAACTTGATCCCCGGGTTCAATCTGACGACAGAGTTGTGTAATTAGAGCAGATGCTTTGTCCATTTTAGATACGAGGTAAACGAAATTGCGCCCCAATCGGTTGGTTTCACGAGATGGTCAATTTGAAAACAAATCTCCGGCAAACTTTTTAGTTTGTCGCCAAGTCTCGACAAGCTAAAGCTTGTCGGACATCAAACTGACCCACTACCTGGTTTCAATTGCAATGGCAAACCGGCAACGAGCAGGTAAACTTCATCAGCCGCAGCCGCAAAATCCTGGTTCACTCGTCCGAGCAAATCGCGAAACGTGCGACCGAGTCGCGCTTCCGGAACGACGCCCAGCCCAACCTCGTTTGAGACACAAATGATCGTTTGCTCGCGGGTGCGCGCCAATTCGAGGAAGTTGCGAGTGACGCTGCGCACAAACTTCTCGCACTCGTGCTCATCTTCGTAGCGCATCAACCAATTAGAAACAAACAAAGTCAGGCAATCTACTACGACAATTCCGGCTCCATGCGCTTGTCGAAGTGCTTCATCAATCTGGCACGGCTCTTCAATTGTGCGCCAATGGGCCGGCCTTTCCGTACGATGGCGCGCGATCCGCGCAGTCATGTCTTCATCCAGGCCCTGAGCAGTGGCGAGGTAACAGACTTCCCTTCCGGAGACGCGTTCGCTTTCGTATGCCAGTCTCAAGGCGTAGGCACTCTTGCCGCCCCGCGCACCACCGAGAAGCAGAGTTAGCCGACGAGCAGCGGCAACGTTCATCGACATCACGAGTCTCCACTTCCGCTGAGCCATTTTTCAATCAGAGAAACCAGCCGCAGGTTGTCTGGGGAGGCGCGCACGGCGAGCCGTATGAACGCGTCTCCGAGTCCCTCAAATGAACCGCACTGTCTAATCAAAATCCGCTCTCTTTCGAGCCATTGCTGTAAGTCCGCGCCGGAGCCTTGAGGTAGTTTGGCCAGCAGAAAGTTTGCAGCTGACGGAAATACTTTCAGCCCGGCGTCATTCAAAGCGCCGGCGAATTCCTCACGCGCGGTCGCATTGACACGGCACGTCTCGGCTGCGAACTCACCTTCGCTTAGAGCAGCGCGGCCTGCTTCGAGCGCAACTGTGGACACCGACCACGGATCGATTTGCTTTTGCATAGCCGCCGCCAACCTCGCATTGCTCACAGCATAGCCGACACGAAGGCCGGGCATCGCGTAGAACTTTGTCAGTGAACGCAGCACAATCAAGTTAGATTTTGTCGGCGCGAGCGAAACGAGACTCGCTGGCAATGCGTAGTCTACGAACGCTTCGTCCAAAAGCACCCTGGTGCTGTGTGTTTCCGCCGTGTCAATTAACGACACGAGCGCCTGTCCTGGATAAATCATGCCCGTAGGATTGTGTGGCGAATTCAAGATCACCAGATCGAACCGGCGTTCCTTAACGGCCCGTTCAAGACTCGCAAAGTCAGGAATGAACCCGTTCGTTTCGCTCGTTAACCAGGTTGTCACTTCTGCTTTCCAAACGTGCCAACTACGGCCAGCGTTAATGTCAGACCGGCAATGAATTCGCTGATCGGTCCACGTGTCATATTGCGGAGCAGTCTCTCGCCGGCTGCTGTCATGCGCCCCATCCAACGCACCGGATGCGGAACCCAGGCGGGATCTCCGATTAGCCAATCCAGTGAGTAGGCCAGCGCCAGCAATTCCGGTGAAATCATTGGTGACCATTGAGTGCACGATAGATAACATCCATCTTCAAATTGCTGCGGTAATGATCCGCCAGCGCTTCGTATCGTCTTTCGCGTTCGGCGAGCGGGTCAAAGAATCCTGTTTTCGATTCCTCCTTGCCACAAATCCTTCGCCAGTGACGAATGAGCACCTCCAGCCCTTCGGCGGAGTCAAAAAGACCATGCAAGTAAGTTCCAAAGACGCGACCATCAGCGCTAATCGCGCCATCGTGATGGACGTCGTCATCACCCAAACGCTGCAAGTGAAAGAGCGGTTGAGTTCCGCTCCCAAATAGCGTCTCTCCAAGGTGGATCTCGTAGCCGCTGAAAAGAGGCTCGGAATTCTCGCCGGCATCAGCGCCGAGGCTTTGAGGTTTCGCGAACCTCGCCGTTGCCTGTCGAGTAACTTTCTCGCGCTCAAGCACGGTCGTGAAATTCAAAAGGTTCAGGCCCGAGACACGTTCGATATCACTCTCCGTGTGATGCGGATCGCGTATCTCGCGGCCCAACATCTGAAAACCTCCGCAGATTCCCACGAGCGGCTTGCCGGCAGCGGCATGAGATTCAATAACCGGCTCCCATCCGCTTTTCCTGAGCCAAACCAGATCGGGAATGGTGTTCTTGCTTCCCGGCAGAATCAGCACATCTGCGGCGCGCGCTTCTTCAGGGCGCCGTGTGTAATAAACAACTACACCCGGCACGTTCTCCAGCGCGGTAAAGTCGGTGAAGTTGGAAAGGTAGGGCAGACCGACCACACAAATGCAAAGGCAATCCTTACGATCAAAAGGTGGTCGCACCGCGCGTCGTTCGAGCGAGACACTGTCCTCGTCATCGATTCCGTGATCGCGCAGATAGGGGATGACACCCAGACAGGTCTGCGCCAGCCGCTCTTCAAGATAACTAATGCCGGGTGTGAAGAGACTTGCGTCGCCGCGGAATTTATTGATGAGAAAACCAAAGAAGCGATTCCGCTCCTGCGGCTCAAGGAGTTCATACGTGCCTACCAGTGAAGCGAACACTCCGCCGCGATCGATGTCAGTAACCAGGAGGCACGCCGCGTCTGCGATCTCTGCCATCTTCAGATTCACTACGTCCCGATCCTTGAGATTCATTTCGACCGGGGAGCCCGCTCCCTCCAACACGATTATTTCGTGGCGAGCTGCCAGTCGCTGATAGGCAGCTGTCACGGTATCCAGCAAAAGCGGTTTCTGCTGGTAGTAGTCAGTCCCGCTAAAGTTGCCAAGCACACGGCCGTTTAAGATCACCTGTGAGCCAACGTCAGAAGTTGGCTTGAGCAAGATCGGGTTCATATCAACGTGCGGCTCAACCTGGGCAGCTTCCGCCTGCATTGCCTGTGCGCGACCGATCTCGTGACCCTCACGCGTCGCGAAAGAATTGAGGGCCATGTTTTGCGCCTTGAATGGTGCGACATCGAATCCGTCCTGTCGCAGGATGCGACACAGCGCTCCGACCGTGAGCGATTTGCCCGCGTCAGATGCTGTGCCGAGTACCATTAAGGCTTTTGCCAACAGAGTGTCCTTCGTACTTTAAGCTTTGTATTTAGTGCTTAGTGCTTAGTGCTTAGAATCCCGAAGGGATTCAGTCCTCCAGCCCAGGGTTGGCGTTTTTCAGCCAACCCTGGGGAGAGACGTGGCATCATTTCGCAACCCTGAAAGGGTTGCGCCGGTTTGGCCTGCGCCGCCTTAACGCTTGTGACGCAACCCCTTTTGAGGTTGGATTTCTTTCGGTACTGTAACCCAGGGTTGGCCCAAAAATGCCAACCCTGGGCTGGAGGACGGAATCCCTTCGGGATTGCCTTCTTTTGCGTGTCAGAAGAGACTCCATTTACAAGCTCCAAGCTCAAAGACCCTCCTCCCTACATTGCCGAGTAGCGTTGCTGTCTCTTCAGCAGGAGCAAAAATACCGGCCCGCCCAACAACGCGGTGATTGCTCCGACTGGAAGCTCGCCCGGTGAAATCGCCACTCTCGCGAGCGTGTCGGCCAGTATCAGGAACGCTCCGCCCAGGAGAAATGAAGCCGGTAACAACACCCTCACATCCTGACCAAAAACCAGTCGTGCTGCGTGCGGCACTATCAAGCCGACAAAGCCAATTGCACCCCCAACCGAAACTGTCACTGCGACAATCAGGGAGCTGGCCAAAAAGACAACTCGCTCCGTGCGCCTGACATCGACACCCAAACTCGCCGCCGATTCTTCTTCACCCGTGGCCAGCAGATGAAGATCTCGCGCATGCGCCAACAAAACCAGCCAGCCGGGTACGAGAAAAACCAGCATCTTCCAAATCAGATCAAAACCCACAACATCAAGGCTGCCAATCAACCAACGCAGAATTTGCAGAGCGCGTCCGTACGTCGCCAGGTACTGGATTACCAGAACACCCGCTGAGGCACTTAGGTTCAGCACGACCCCCGCCAGGAGCAACGCCCCCGGGAGCATCACGCCGCCTCCTGACCGTGCCAGTCGATAGACAAACAAGACAGAGACAGCCGCTCCGGCAAACGCGGCGATAAAGATGAATGGCACACCCACCAGGTTCAGTCCGAAACCGAAAGCAATCGCGACGCTGGCCCCTAAGGACGCTCCCCCTGATACCCCCAGCGTAAATGGATCAGCGAGCGGATTCCGAAACAGCGCCTGTAGCGCCGCTCCCACCATCGCCAGCGATGCACCGATAATGCCCGCCATGATGACGCGCGGAAGTCGCAGCCGAAGGAAAACAGCGCGGGCAATCGGATCGGTCTTGATTGCGGCAATGCTTAGCGGCTGATAGCCCACGTAGAGGCCAACGATAACGGCAATGACGAGACCAACCATCAAGAGGGGCAGCGCCACACGCAAACGCACACTCACACGGGAGCTGCTCCCGGCCCGTGAGGCATTCTCGTCTGCATTCAACTCGCCGCCGTTAGACGGTCGTGTATGCGAACCTGCGCTTGAAGGCATTACAATTCTGACCAGACAAAAGTGCGCCCATCCTGAACCATGGTACGAATCGGCGCGTCATAAACCTCCCCGAGCACATTTTCGGTGAGCACCCGCTCGGCCTCGCCGCTCGCAACCAGGCGCCCGCATTTCATCGCGAAGATCAAATCAGCAGTCGAGTCGAGCAGCATCAGATCATGAGTGATCATCAGGATGGTAATCCCCCGCTCAGTTCTTAATCTACGCAGCGCCCTTGTCAGTTGCGTTCGATGCTTTAGATCCAATGCGCTTGCCGGTTCGTCCAACAACAGCAACTCCGGCTCCTGAGCGAGGGCCCGGGCCACCGTGACCAGTTGGCGCTCACCCCCTGACAACTCGGTAATATGACGAGAGGCCAGATGTCCGGCATCAAGCGATTCGAGTGCGCTCAAAGCGATTTGTTCATCATGTGAACTCTCAAACCGAAATCTCCCGCTGTAGGGGCTGCGGCCGGTTAAGACCACTTCGAGTGCGGTAAAAGGAAAAACGTTTGAAGTCGCCTGCGGAACATAAGCGATGCGCTTCGCGCGTTCACGAGGGTTTATCGTTGAGAGCAGAGCATCATCGAAGACCACCTCGCCGGCATTGGGGTGGAGCAAGCCGGCCAGTAAACGAATCAGCGTTGACTTACCTGAGCCGTTCGCCCCGATCAACGCCCCCACCGCACCGCGCGGAAGCGACAATGAAACATCGACTACCACAGGCACCGAAGAGTATGAAAACTCCAAATGGTCGGCCCGAATAAATGCACCTTCATTTGGCATCGGCAAAACTCTCCGGATGAAGCGCCTTCGCAAACAACTGCGCGGTGTGACCAATGAACTGGCTTGGATGAATCACTGAAGGGTCACTCATCGAATAGATTCTCTTGTCGCGCACTGCCCGAATCTCCGCCAGCTCATTCCAGACGGCAATCGGGTCCTCACCAAAATTTCCCTTCGAGCCCTGCACCATATCGATGATGACTTCGGGATTCAGGGTGAGTACTGCCTCCTTGTTGATCTTGCCGTAGCCATGTTCGGCTACCGGGGCGATTGAATCACCTCCCGCGATCGTTATTAGCTCGTCGAGATAACTTCCCCTGGTGGCGGTATAGAGGTCGCGAATGGTGCCGGGCACTCGGTCGACTACACAGAGGACGCGATAATGCGGGCGATCACCGACCGCCTTTCGGACCTCATCGATCTCGCCCTGGGTCTTCGCCGCAAGCTCAATCGCTTCTTGTTCATGGCCAGTCCCGCGCCCAATCTCAGTCATTGACGCCATGACATCAGCCAGAGTTTGACTCTTCACAAACAGAGAGCGCACTCCCAGCCCGTTCAGCTTGTCTTTAAGAAATGGTTCCTGAGCGTCGACACCGATGACGAAGTCGGGCTGCAGTGCCATTACCTGCTCGAGGTTGGTCTTATCCCAGCCATTAACCCGAGGCTTGTTCTTTACATCGTCCGGGTAAGTGCAGAACTGCGAAACGGCGATTACCTGTGGCCAGGCGCCGATGCCGTAAAGAATCTCGGTCACGCTTGGACTTAGCGACACTATTCTCTGCGGTCGCGGCAGCCCGCCAGCCGGCTGTTGACCTGCTCGCCGGCAACTTGACGAGAGAGAGAGCAAAGCGAAAAGCGTTAGAAACAGGGCAGCTTTACTCGCTCGTGTGATTGTTTTCAGCATCCTTGTTTCGGCAATGTACGTTGACGGACCGAGCTGCGGAGCTGCGGTCAGAGTCAAGCCCAGGGCTAGGCTTTGCGAGCCTTGGTCAACCCGGCTAATGTGATCGAGCCCCCAAGAGTCTGTCGGGAAATCCCGTAGGGATTGCAATGTTTATAGAACGCTCACTCCCAATTGATTTCAGCAGCTCATTTATGGGCGAAAGAGAATTAGTTGCGCTCCTAGAGGAGCTACCAAGTCTCATTGGGCTCTGTTTTCTATAAACATTTCACCGCTACGCGGTTTTCCCGACAGCCCCCGAAGGGGCGACACAAATTACCCAACCCGAAGGGTTGCAAAGAAAGTAGCCGGTGGTCGGAGTCCGCGGAGACCACCGGGAATGCGATATTAATTGGGTCGCACCCCGGAGGGGTGCCAGATCCTTCGCTGTAAAGATCTTTTACGTTGACCTGACGTCTGGCACCCCTTCGGGGTGCGGTCATGACTAATGACTTTT
>Ga0070694_100001232_pt1 | contig 14808 bp, 8 predicted proteins | sample KBSK1251metaG_FD_65470 | JGI IMG/M metagenome (GOLD analysis project Ga0070694, IMG submission 65470) | Corn, switchgrass and miscanthus rhizosphere microbial communities from Kellogg Biological Station, Michigan, USA - KBS K1-25-1 metaG | ecosystem: Host-associated > Plants > Roots >... | reverse complement strand
ATGGACATCGCTATGCGCGAGTTGATTAAGCAGGGTGCGATGGTGGGGCCGCGCATGTTCGTTTCCGGTTACGGCCTGCAAAAAGTGCGGGGCGGGGCGCAACGTCCCGGAACGGTTTTCTCTACAGGCGGGCAAGCGAGCGGCCCTGTCGCGGTCATGCGCGTGGCACTGCAACAGATCGAAGCCGGAGCCGATTGGGTCAAGATGTACGGCTCGACGGGCAGCTTCGAGAACGTGACCGGCGATCAAACTTTCAGCTTTGAAGAAATGAAAGCCGCAACCGACGCCGCGCACCTTGCGGGCAAACGCATCGCCATTCATTCTTACGGGCCGAGCGGTGCGCGCGATGCGATCCGCGCCGGGGCCGATTCGGTCGAACACGCGACCGACATGGATGACGCCCAGATTGCCGAGATGGCGCGGCGCGGGACTTTTTACGTGCCGACGATAGATCATAATCGCTACTACGTGGACAATGCGGGCAAATACGGTTTTGCTCCTGGCTCGACGGAGAAGTTGAAAGATTACATCCAGCGCAATCTGGAAACCGCGCGCCGCGCTTTCAAAGCCGGCGTGCGTTTCGCCATGGGCAGCGATGCGGTCTACACGATGTTCGGCGAAAACACCCGCGAGTTGGGCTGGTTCATCAAAGCTGGCATGACACCCGCGCAGGCGCTCACGGCGGCGACGACTAACGGCGCGGCACTGCTCGGCATGGAAAAGAGCCTGGGCGCGATTGCCCCTGGATATTACGCCGACATCGTCGCGGTCGAAGGCGATCCACTCGCCGACATCGCCGTCGTCATAAACCAAGTCCGATGGGTGATGAAGGGCGGAGTAGTGGTGGTGAATAAAAAGAGTGGTCAGTAGTCAGTAGTCGGTGGTCGGTTGCAATAAATAATGAACGCCTGATCTCTGATAGCGAAATTGGAAGCTTCATCCACTCGCCCCCGCCGCTGGTTTCTGCCAGATGACTTCCGCAATCTGCAACTTTTCGTTCTTGCCTTTCAGCTTGGCCGTCTCAAGCCGTTTGAGGACGAAAGTGTCGTCGAGAGATTGCATGATGCTTTCACTGATCACGATCTGCCCTGGCTGGGCGATGCTTTCCAGGCGCGCGGCGATGTTGATCGTATCGCCGACAGCGGTGTAATCGAGCCGCTGCTCTGTGCCGATATAGCCGACAATCGCCGAGCCGCAGTTGATGCCGATACCGATGGAAATCTGCGGCAATGCAATTGCCGCCATCTCCTGATTGAACTCGATGAGCGCGCGTTGCAAATCTACAGCCGCACGCACCGCTTTGACTGCGTCGCGTTCACCGACAATTGGTGCGCCGAAAAGCGCGAGCACTCCATCGCCGATGTATTTATCGAGCGTGCCGCCGTGGTGAAAGATGATCCCGCTCGCCAGCGTGAAATAGCGATTGAGCAAGTTGACGATGTCTTCGGGCGGGCACGTCTCCGAAAGCGTTGTGAAATTGCGGATGTCAGCAAAAAAGGCGGTCACCTTCTGGCGCACGCCGCCGAGTTTGAGCGTCCCAGGCGAGCGCAGGATGTCATCCACGATCTGCTGCGGTAGAAAGCGTTCGAAGTTGGCGCGCTGTTGAGCCTCGCGTTGGAGCCGCTCGTAGATGGCCAGAGTGTCAATGGCGAGGCCGGTCTGGACGGCGACGGCGTTGAGCATATCGAGGTCGGTGGAAGTGAAAGGTTCAAGCGGGTTATGGCAATCAACATAGATGATGCCGAGGAGCAGCTTGCGGCGGCCAACGATCGGCGAAGCCATGACGGATTGAATCGGCCTGGAGGGTGTGCCTTGAGCGGGCATCTCTGGATTGGCCCGCTGAACTGGTTCGAGCAGCACCGAGACACGTTCGCGCGCCACCCTTTCAAAAACCGCCTGGCTCATGGGCAGCGGCCCGCTCACTTCTCCAGCTTTGCGCATCCGCACGGCGACTTCTTGAAATCCCCCTGGCTCGCTTTTGCGGAAGATCAGACAGCGCGAGGCCGACGTGACTTGGAACAAAACCTCGCAGACCTGATCATAAATCGCTTCGAGCGAGGAGACCGAGCCGAGCTTGCGGCTCAGTTCATAAAAGAGACCGAAGATCCGTTCCTTCTTCTCTAGTTCCTGCCGGAAAACCAGCGGCGAGACTTCTTTCGAGGCGGTCAGGTTGGTCGTGAAGGAAGTGTCGAGAACTTCGTCGGGCGGCTTCTCTAAGACTTGTCGCAGCTCGTCAGTTGACGGTAGAGGCGGCGCGGCCTCCTCAGCCTTGAAGATGAGCAGAGAGTTGCCGATCTTGATCGTGTCGCCATCAGCCAGCTCGATCTCGGTGATGCGCTCGCCGTTGACGAAAGTGCCGTTGTTGGTTTTGAGATCCTCAAAAGTGACGCCGCTCGTGGTTTGGCGCACGATGGCGTGACGCCGCGAAGCGCGCGGATCGGCCAGCACTAGATCGTTTTTCAGATCGCGCCCGATGGTCACTTCGGGCTTCGTCCATTCATAGACGAAGGTTTTATTGCCTGGAGCTTGGATGTGGAAGCTGGGCATAAGCTCGGAAGTCATGGCAGAAGCTTGAGCATTCAAGTCGAGTTTCTCAAGCTTCTGCCGTTTTCCTATTTCCCTGCTTCAGCTCGTGCGGCAGGGGCGAGCCGTTATCATAGCCCGGAGCAGTCAATGTGTACATCCCTTGCCGAAAACTGGTTCCATCAAGGTATAGCGCAGTTATTTACCCTGATCGTGATAAAGGCCAGGTTGCTCTTGATCCCCAGATTATTGATGACACTAAAGACGAACGTGTCAGTTCCCACGAAGCTGTTGGCGGGGACATAGGTCACATAGGGACTAAAGGTGAGCACACTGAAGCTGAGCCCTTTCACTGTCCCAAACCTCGGCTGCACATTAATGATATACCTCAGCCCAGGAGGCGGGAAAATGCTGATGGGCTGGAATCCAGATGGAGGGCCAATACCGCTCCGTTCACTTGCGAGGAGAGGGATGAGGACGGGTCTGCCCTGACAGGTCGAGGCCGACCTTGAGAAGGCCTGCGGCCGACAATTAGGGGTAAACAAGATCAAGTCTGGCCTGACCGACGTCACTCCACCTGGAACGATGAAGATATTGGCGCGCGCAGTGAACGTCTGGCCGTCCTGCACTAAGCTCGCTTCGACCGTGACCGAGGTGTTTGGAGTGATGACCGGCACGCCGCCCAGTACGAAACTGCCCGTGGCATCGGTGATGTCAGAGTGGCCAAGCGCGTTGACTGTGGCTCCCGCCTGTGGCCGACCGCTGCAATCAACCACGCGTCCGGTGATGGTCGTCATGGGACGTTCGACGGCGACGAAGTAGATGCTGGTGATTTTGACCGCGCCGGGAGCCGATCTGATCGTCTTTCCATCAGCCGAGACCGCGGCCGGGCCGACGGCGACGAACTGGCCGATCGTCTGGCTCTGCCGATCTTGATCGAGCATCCAGAGCGTGGCCGTTGACCCAGCGGGCAGGCCATCGGCATTGTTGAAGATGAGCGTCCCACCAGGAGTGAATTTGACGCCGAACTCTGTGATCTGAGCAACCAGGGTGCTGAAGATTCCTTGCGGCATAGGCACTGGCGTGCGGCTGCCAACCACATTCGTCAGCGTCACGTCGCCGTTGGTCGCGCCGTTAGGGAACTGCGCCCGCGTGCCCGCCTGGATTTCAAGCGTCACGCTGCCGTTGGTGAGAGTAGTGACCCTCTGATTCTGCGCGGCTAAAGCTTCGGCCCCCGCGTTCGGGCCGCTGACAGGTGCGTCGCTTTCTTCCGCGTCATCGCCCGGCCCACCTTCGCCGCCACTACCCACATTAGCACTGGGGCCAGTGGCTTGCTGAAGGTAGATCGGGTGCGAGAATTGATTGTCGCGACCGGAGGACACAATCTGCTTGAGCACCACCAATGGATATGGCGGCGAAGCCGGAACGGTCGCGCCATTTATCTCCACCAACGCGGCTCCGCCCCCGACATCCGCCAAGATGAAATTGCCAGTCGCATCGCTGATCCCCATGGAGGCGCTGCTCGACACCTGCGCGGTCATCCCGGCGAGCGGTTCGCTGGCGGTATTTTGCACTATCCCGCTGATCGAAGTCCGCAGCGTGATGGCGCTTGCGCTCGTTCCTTCACCCTGCGGCGTGCGCACCCTGACATTCCCGGATTGCGTGCCGAAGGGCACCGTGACTTGAAGTTGAGTCGTGGTCGCCGAAACTACGTTCGCGGTGAGCCCGGCAATGTGGACTTCGTTATCAGCGGCTTGCGGATCGAAGCCGCTCCCGTTGATGGTCAGCGTCGCGCCAGCCAGGACACTCGCGGGGCTGAAACCGCTAAAGGTGGGGAAAGCAGAAATCGGCTCGCTCGCGAATTCCAGTTCGAAGGCGTTAGAGGCGAAACCGTTCGCCGTCAACACGCCGCTCACCAATCCGGCCCCAATCAAACTTCGCGGCAATGTCACATTGACTTGATCGAGTCCTGGCGAGCCTTGCGGGCCAGCGAAGGATGGAGTCAAAACCTCTCCGCCAATGATGACGCGGACATTCGCCACTCCTCCAGTGCCGAGGCCTGAGGCGAAGAGAGTCAGCGCTACCACATCACCCGCCGGGGTGAGATCAATCGGTTTGGTGATGAAGCTGCCAGTAGCGGGATTGAACTGATAGGGGACTTCATTACTGACTGTTCCATTTGATTTGACACGTGTCAGCACGGCGTTCGGCGGGGGCGGATTAAAGTCACCATTTACGAAGAAAATGACGGGCGCGAAGGGGCGCACCTGAAAAGTGCCTTGAGAAATCGTGCCATCGCCGGAGGTGATGCTGATCATCGCCGCCCCAACTGCCGTCGCACTGGAAAGGACGAAATCCACCTGATCGTATCCCGGAAACTTCGTGATCGAGAGGATCTGCTGCCGCACTCCATTGACCTCCACAAAAGTTCCAACCAGTTCGGTTGGAAGCGGGCCTGGCGGCGGCGTGGCGGATGTGGTGGCCAGGAAAGTGCCGAAGGCGCTCAGGCGTGAGCCGGGCGCGATGGCCGTGGTATCGAAGGTGATGTTGGAGGTCACGACGACCGCCACGGGATTGATCATCACAGATGCGCGGCCGGCCGCCGCCGCCGGTTTCCCGGAGTACACCGAGAGTGCGGTCCAACTCATCGCGACGATGAGAGCTAAGGTCAAACTGAACCAGCGGTGAAGATAAAGGCTGGCATTTCGTTCGCGGTTTTTCGTCTTCTCCATAATTACCTCCCTCAAAAGGTATGATCTGATGCGGTCATCGCTCGGCGTTGATTCGCTGTTAGGCTGCTGGCGCGGTGCGAGGAGCAGGCGCGAGGAGCATGCTTGGTTAATTGCTTAGTTTTTGTCCAGCCACCCTTTGGCTGCTTGCTGCTTGAGGGATGAAGTTAAGAGCTAAGAGGCCGACTCCTGCCGAGCAGGTGCCGCTTGGCCACTTCACGTAGAATTAATACTGGGCACAGTATTTTTTCCGGTTGACCAGTGATGAGTCAGCGCCAAGCAGCAGCAACCTATCGTGAGTCTCCATTGCCATCAACCCGCTTCCGCTAAGCGCTCATCTGACGCGCAAGCTGGGATTCGCCGCCATTTGCGATCTCATCCTGACTGGCGAGCGACCTCCTGCCAACAAGGCTTCCACGATTGTGCTGCGCCGGCTGATCACGAGGTCTCGTTCCATCTGTTGCGCCCGCTTGCTGACTTCCACGACCTGGCGAAAGCCGGACGACCATAACTCTCTGACCTCGTTTGCGAGGGATCATACCATTGATCGGCCAAACTTAATACATAATTTACAAGGCCCATGTGAGGTTCCGTAGGGACAAAATACAAACGGCAGGCCGCGTAACCTACCGTGACCTGCCGTAAATATCATGAAGCCTGGTAGCGCGTACGGGACTCGAACCCGTGCTCTCCGCCTTGAGAGAGCAAAAAAGCTGATTTGCACGGGTTGGGAGCGAGTTGCATAGAGTTGCATAAATCTCGTTTTTACTGTGCCTTCCAGCCCCTTGCACCTTGTACCTCTTGGCATGGATTTGTACCCATTTATAGCGATCTTTGTTACCGTAGCGTTACCAGAATTTTACTCTTGAAACCTTGAATAATAAGGGCTTGGCAAAGCATCTGCATTACTCTACCAAGCCCTGTGATCTCAGCCGACCTTATCAGCATTACTATCGTCACGGCCAGCCCGCAAAGTTTGATATACCGCGCGATAGATAGCTTCGACTTCGCACAGATTGCACAGGGCGGTCATGACCAGAAAACGATGAAGCCTGGTAATCCCTCACTGATTACCAGGCCGCATCGTTAAAATAAATGCTGTTTGAAATGCAAACTCTCAGGCTATGGTGTGGGCAAGCTTGAATTATGCCCCTAATTCAAGCTCGCCCTACATCCTCTAGCCTAGTTATCTACACGCTTCATCAATCGGAATGTTCCCGCAAGATTTTCAAGAGCGCAGTAAATGGTGTTCTTGTGAAGAAGGTATCTCTTCTCTTTCGCCATCGCTTCAAATAGCTGCCTCCACTCGGTCAGCCCTCAGAATCCTGTCGCGGCGTGGAATATCTTCTGCGCTGAGCGAGGCAACAAAACGTAAAGTGGCGAACGCTTCGCTTTATGCTAAGCGGCATTGGTGTTCCGGCGGAATGGATTGTACTCGGTCGCCAGATAGCGCCGGGCGATGAATTTGAGTGTGGCCGAAATATGCTTACATTCAAAACCTGGCTCGCCATTACCGCGAAAGATAAAATCGCCACACGTACATACTAACCGTTTCGTATAGGGTTCGAGATAAAGATGGTATTCCCGCTCGCCGCCCGATTCTGAATAGGCCAGCCAGCCATAGGGCTTCGCTTCGCTGACCTGGACGCTTTCAGCGCGAGCCGCCCGCCATTCAGCGGGCGTCAAAGGTGACAAGTTGTCAGACTTTCCTTTTTTCTTAGCGGTCATGCCAATACCTTACTTCATAAAGAATCGCCGAAGCAGATTGACACGCCCAAGCGCTCACGCCATAAGTACGTGTTTGCTTGGCAGAGATCACGAGGCAATCTTCAGACGCTCCAGCTCTCGCTCTAACAAGATTGCATAGTCAGAGAGTGAATCTGTGGACACATCTGAAAGCCCTTTGAGTTGACTGGCTTCATGGACAGTCAACCACCCTTTCTCCTCTGCCATTCGGCGAAGATGCTGAACAATGGCATCCTTATTCCTGAAGTCACTATGCCCCTGGGTCTTCAATAAGCGGCAAAGGCTGGCGCAGCGGTCAACTAGGTCATCTCTGTTTCTTGAGGTCGAAGATGATTTATCGTTAGCTTGATGCGGCATGATCTGCCCTAGCGCTCCCATTGGTGAACGCTGCTCGACGGCTTGATATTCACCAGCCTGAGAGGCATTGACCATGATCATCATGTCTTCTGTGTCCTGAGTGAAAAACTCGCTGCCGTTAACCGCAAGCAACGTCGCCGCAATCAGCGCCCGCTTCTGCGCCATCTTCTGGAGAGTGTTAACCTGATCGGCAATGTTTTCGTTCGGAACCCGGCCCACAAGTTGATTCGTGATTTTTGGATCGTCCGCATTGAACTTCACGCCGCACCCGCCCTTCTTCTTGAAACATATCCAGCCGCCACCATACTCTTCCTTCCCACGGATAATGGCCGGTTGTTCGCACATCGGGCACTTCCGTTGGGCGTCTCGGAAGCGGTATTTCTGCTCGAAGCTATTGCAGGAACCATCACCCTCAGCGATCCCCAAATTTCCCCGCGAGAGTTGGCAACGATAGAGATAGTAAAAGAATGGCTCACCATTATGTTCACTGCCAGTCCAGTCTTCGACCGACTGAATCAACTGAAACCTGTTCGAGAGGCCAAAGAGGGTGCAGAGTTTTTCCGCCCCTGGCTTCAAAAGCGTTGGCTTATCCGTGCCAGGAATCCGGCCATAATCAACTCCTTCCCGCATGACCGTGCGGACGAACTCCACGACGGAGTTGTAACGCTCGACAGCTTGCTGGGTTGATAAAGCAGGCATGAAAGCTTCTGGATCTACTGGAACAAGTGTAGTGACTCCTGACTCTGATGAAAGCTGATTCTCAAATTTCGACATTTTTCCTCCAAATCTAGCGAAGCCCATCTCCGCCACTATGTTGCGCAGACGAAACAATAAGCCAAGTATACAACAACCAGCAATTAAGATCAATATAGGCTAAACTATCTCCAACTCAGTGTTTGCAGCACAATGTGAAGATGGGGAAGGTATCGTATCGGCACTATTTTGCTTTGCCAATGATTCGACAGGCACGTGAATAGATGAAGATTTTGGCTGGTCAATTAAAGAGCAAAAGCCGCTGAAAGAATGCCCCGTTATCCTCTCAGCGGCCCTTACTTCTAGTAAAACTACTACCGAAAAAGCAGAGGCAATATATCTATTGAACACAGTTTAAGCAAGAGAAAAGTAATCAAATAATAAGAATGATGCTAAACTTGTGTGAGTGTAACAGCTTACCAATAAGGCATTGAACTAGACTGTGGGTACATTCCGAGAAATGTCGAAGAAGTGGGCGAATCTTACTTCGGGCCAATCCAGCTTAACTATAACTAACACTGAGAGATAGTCAACTCCACCTCACACAAGGCAATCTAAGCAGTCACGGGTGAACCTCCTGATAGGGGCGGCGCACTGTGAAGCTGGGTGGGCTTCCGGTGTGGCCGCTCTTTTTTGTGATGCGCGCCTTTGAGCATGTAAGGTTCCCTTATCCCGCCCGCGCCGAGTTTGGAAAGGATGCGATTGTGAGAGATGGAGGATTGATGCGCACTGAGGATTTTCCATGTGGAGGGATGTTACTGTGGGATTCAAGATGAGGCGGGCGAAGCTGTGAGACCTCGCCCTCAACCAGTTAGTTGTTCGAGACATCCACGCCCACCCGCAACTCTTCCGCCGCGTGCCGATTCAGTCGGCGATTGGCGTCAATTGTGCCCTCAATGCTCCAACTTATAAAACCCTGCACTTGTATTGTCCCGGAATGACCGGGGCCGCCTTTGGTCTCGGCGGCCTGCTTGTCAAAGTATCGCGATCCATCGGTATTCCTCCTGGGTTGCTGATTTTGACTCCAGCAATCTTATAGGTTGGAGCACTGATGGGGACGTCAATCAAGGTCGGACGATGGGTCGGACGCTAAGTATTTTAGTATTGGTTGGATGGATGATGCTGCCCCCTCGATGCCGCCGAAATTGTATTTTAAGGTGCCGCCTTTAGCCTGTTCGGCCTGCTCGTCGGTCGGCGGCAGATCATTGATCTGCGCGGCTGGCTGGGCAGTTGTTTGATCGGTGTTCTTGCTCTTTGGCTGGTTCGCTTTCTTTTTCATCTTCATTCTCCTTATAGTTTGTCGAATTTCCGCGAGCACTTCATTTGCGCTCACCTCCTAAGGCGGAAAACGACAGGGAAAACTATCATCGGGTGAAAATTATTTTTGGCGCTGGCTTGATAAGAAGGACAGTAAGCGGGTGCGGCGGTGGGGCAGACGGTGGGAGCGCGGCCTGGCAAGCGCATACCCGTGGCAAGTAGTGCCGACAGGTCTAAGCCGAGGGTAAGTGAAAGCAAGCTCTCACTCCCTAGGCCAATCAACAATCAATCAACGACGATCAAAGATAACGATGGGGCACACGTTCCCAGCTTTGACGTTGCTCTTCACTTTGAGACCGCGCACAACGGTCTGGTTGTGATTCATGCCACCCATACCAGGTATACTTCCCCCCGCCTTCACGCCGCTCTGGATCTTGAGGCCGCGCACCACCGTCTGGTTGTGTTGATTTTGCCACCCACCAGCTTTCACATTCGATTTGATTTTCACAGTTTTCTTCTCCTATTGAAGTGTATTGGCGGCGATGATCGCCGCTCATCTATGCAGACGCATCCAAGAGCGGTTCTCTCTCACGACGGGAAGAATAAATTTACCTTTGGGTCTGACGCACAGGCGTGGCGTTGAGCTTGGTGAGCGGTGAAAAGCAAAGGCGGCAGACTCCCGCTCGTACTGACGCAAGAATCCGCCGCCTTATTCCAAGAACTATATCTTTATGCCGGTGTTGTCATATTGCCAATCGGGGAAGGATTCCAGAGGGGGCGAAGATTTGGCACTCGACTTTTAAGCAGGGCAGCAACCTGGCGTGGATGCGCTGGGCCGAGCGCCGTGGCTTGCTGATTAAACCAACCCGCATGCCGCCGTGGCGTGTGAGCTGAACACGTCACCCGCCACCGCCTTCATCACACCGCCACCGCCTCATCGGGAATAGCCAATATTCCCCGCAATTAGCGCAATGAGCAGATGAAGAGGGCAAGGCAGGCAACCCAGCGATGGTTGCAACGTCCTGGCTCTGGCGGTAGGATGTGGGCGGCAAATGGGCCGGAAAGGAACAATTATGCATCCTCAAACAATTGCAGCCCTTAGACGAGCAGCAGATATCGTGCTACAAACGTCTGGCTTTGAGGGGTGGGAACTTGAAGATATTCCAAACGTTCAGTCACCTTCATTACTCATCAAGCACAACTGCTGGCCTACATTTTAGAAATGGCCATCGCTTCGCGCAGATTCTGATCTCGCTCGAAACAGTAAGTCACGGCCCGGCTCCAACCGTCCAGGCCATTGTCAGCGCGCTGCGTGAGAAGATCGCTACGCATGATGGCCTCTTGACGATCTGCAACGATGTAGGCCGGGCTTTCGACATCGTATTCCAGCTTGCCAACCCTGCTTTAAGCGGTGAGGCGGTCGGCTGGTTTCTTAGTGACTATCCCGCCAATTCAGGCTACGAATACACAAAGCGCATCGTGCGTATAGAATCAGGCAACAGAAAGAGCAGCCCCGATATAAACATCGGGCATTGGCCGCTTGGCGACAACGAGGCGGCATATAGAGCGGCGGTGCGATCTGCTATTGAAGAGATTCGGAATAGCTGACGCCCACGCACCCCAGTCGCAGAGATGACGCGCTGAGAGCCGCCAGTGTGCGCTGAAACCATGACTCCATCCTTGCCCTTCGCGCCCACCCTCCCCGCTGCCATCTTCGGCGACCGCTACCTTGCCTATCAGAAAGCGCGACTCAAGCCGCGTGCTTATGAGCGAGAAGAGGGCATCATGAGGCTGTATCTCAAGCCCTTCTTTTCTAGCAAATTCTCCACCATCCGCCGCGCTGACATTCAACGCTATATCACTGGTCGCGCTGGTCGCACCGGTAAAGACAAAGTTTCGCCCTATTCGATTCAGAAAGAAGTGAATCTCATCAAGCATTTGTTCCGGCTGGCAGTGGAGTGGGAGCTTGTCCGGTTCAGCCCCGCGCAAGGCATCAAGTCGCCCAAAGCCCCGGCGGGCCGTGTGCGTTACCTTCAGCCGACAGAGTTGGCCACTTTGCTTAAAGCCGCTCCTGAATGGCTCCGGCCCATCATCGCCCTGGCCGTGACTACAGGAATGCGGCGAGGTGAAATTTTGGGGTTGCGCTGGCTTGACGTGGATCTGGACGCAGGCCGCGTTCTGTTGCCTCAAACCAAGAACGGAGAGGGCCGGATCGTCTATCTCAACGCACTGGCTCAAGACGTGCTCCGCTCTCTGCCCGCTGATAGCGAAGCCAAGCCCACTGACAAACTGTTTCCCATCCGTGCAGATTGGGTGACAGGGGCATTTCGCAGAGTGTGCGTTAAGATTGAGCTTCAGGATTTCCGCTTCCATGATCTGCGCCACACTGCCGCCAGTCGGCTCAGAATGCAGGGAGCCGATATTCATACGGTCGCGCAGATCCTCGGCCATAAAGACTTGAGAATGGCTGCCCGTTATCAACACCTCAGCCCGACGTTTCTATCTGAGGCGGTGAACAGATTGAATGGGGTCTTCGGTGACTGGGTTCGGGCTTTAAGTCACCAGAGCGTCACCAAGCTTTTAGTGACGCCCTCCGATGTGCCTGTAAAGGATTGAAAAGAAATGGTAGCGCGTACGGGACTCGAACCCGTGCTCTCCGCCTTGAGAGGGCGGCGTGTTAACCAGTTACACCAACGCGCCACAAATCATTGAGGAACCGTTTGTGTATAACACAGCCACCAGCAACTTTCAAGACTCGGCCAGTTTCAGCTCAGCCAGGTTCAAGCACGGCTCTGACTCTCATCGCAAGAGCCGTCTGACCGTCTTCAGATAATTCGCCCTGCCTCTATCAAGAGCCTTATTGCCCTACACTCTGGAACAGCTATTTCCTCTGATGGCCTTCAAGCACATCAACCTATGATTGATGTGAAACAGATCAGGGCGGTAAATTTTTCATAAATCAATAGAAAGTTTCTTCAACATTACAAGCCATCTGCGTTACGGTTCCTGGTCTGGCCTCATAGATGCGAGACTTAGCCACGACTGGTAATGTGTGGCACTCGGCATAATTATTGCTCATGATTTGGCTCGCAACGCGAGGAATGCCTACATCAACGTGCATAGGCTCGGACGTCAAGTATGGCGGTAGCTATTACTTTAAGTCGTCGCGCTCGCAGTGTGTGACCTTGAATTAACAGCGCGGTGATTGGATTAAGCCTCTACCTTACGAGAGAGCAAGTCGCTAACATCAAGGTAACGTCCACTACTGTGGTCATCTAAGGGCGAAGTGATTTTAGATCAAGCCGGCGCCTACTCCCTCGAAGCCACAGCTTTTGTCAAGGATAACAATCGAGGAGGCATTATTATGAGAATAGCCAAGACCACCGTCTTGATCTGCTGCTTGGTCTTCTGCCTCACCACTCTGATGTGGCGAGGGAAATCGGTGTCAGCCGATACGACAGTGACGGTCTGCGGAACCGTCTCACAATTTACCGCCGCAACAACTCTAACCGCCGGCTCAATCACTATTGGCGGAGTCCCATTCATCATCGCGCCCGGCGTCTCTCTGAGCGGCGAGGGATTGATCTCTATTGGCGCAGATCTGTGTCTTAATGCGAATCTCAATAACCTTGGTGTGATTACCCTGCCAAGTTCAGTGACGTCCAACGTGACCACGACAGTGAATATCTGCGGCACGGTGACGGGCTTTACTTCTGCCACAGGAAACGCACTTGGCTCGATCACGATTGATAGCACGACTTTTCCGATTGCCATAAACACGACGCTGGGCAATCAGAATTTGATCACCGTTGGGGCGGCTCTCTGTCTCAATGCCACTCTCAATGCACTCGGTCAGATCATTGTGCCGAGTTCCGTGAACGCAAACGCGACGACTACACTCAATGTCTGCGCCACAGTGACGGCTTTCACGGCGGCAACGGCCAATGCGCCTGGATCAATCATGATCGGTGGCTCAACGATCGCGATTGCGGCAGGCACGACGCTGGGCAATGAGAATTTGATCACCGTTGGGACGCCTCTCTGCCTGAATGCGACTCTTAACGCACTCGGTCAGATCAGTCCACCAAGTTCAGTTAACGCGGGCGCCACCACCACCACCAATATTTGCGGCATGGTGTCGGCCTTCACCCCTGCCACGGCTAATGCTCTTGGTTCGATCACGATTGGCAATACGACTATTCCGATTAGTGTGGGCACGACGCTGAGCAATCAGAATCTGATCACTCTCGGCTCCAATCTCTGCCTTAGCGGAACTCTCAATTTTGCCGGTCAACTCGTCGTGCCGAGTTCAGTCAGTGCGGCCGCGACGAGCACAGTCAATCTGTGCGGGACGGTGAACGCCTTTACGGCGGCCACGGCTAGCGCTCCCGGCTCGATCACGATCAATGGAACGACTTTTCCGATTGCCGCAGGCACGACGCTGGGCAATCAGAATTTGATCACCGTTGGGGCGGCTCTCTGTCTCAATGCGACTCTCGATGCACTCGGTCAGATCATCTTGCCGAGTTCCGTGAGCGCAAGCGCAACGAGCACAGTCAATCTGTGCGGCACGGTGACCGCCTTTACGGCGGCCACAGCCAACGCTCCCGGCTCAATTACGATTGGCGGGACGACCATTCCGATTGCTGTCAACACCACGCTGAACAATCAGAATCTGATCACTCTCGGCTCCAATCTCTGCCTCAATGGAACCACCAACTTGGCTGGTCAGCTCGTGGTGCCGAGTTCAGTTTCTCTGAACGGCAGTTCGAATGTGACCCTTTGTGGAGCAGTCTCAGCTTTCACAGCCGCCACGGCGAGTACGCTTGGTTCGATCACCATCGGCGGCACGACTCTCCCGATTGCGGCAGGGACTACGATCAATAACCAGAGCTCGATTATTCCAAATGCCAATCTCTGCCTGACCGCCACTCTCAATGCAATGGGCCAAGTCTCTCCACCTAGCTCGGTGAGTGTGGCGGCCAACGCGACTCTGAGGGTTTGCGGGAGGGTCACGGCTTATACGGCAGCCACGGCAAACACTGCCGGCTCAATCACCATCGGCGGCACGACCATCCCGATTGCGGCGGGCACTGTCATCGGCGGCAATGGGCTCATCAACGTTGGAGCGGATCTCTGCCTGGATGCCACTCTTAATGGCTCAGGTCAGATCATCCCGCCGAGTTCCGTCACGGTGGAAGTGGGGACGGGAGTAACTTTGTGCGGAACGGTCACAGCTTATACGGCGGCGACTGCAACCACTCCCGGCTCGATTACGATTGGCGGAGTGACGGTCACCATTCCGGCTGGGAGCGTCGTCAGCGGCGGGACAGTGACCATCGGCGCGAATGTGTGTATCACCATCGGCCCATCAGCCTCGCCGACGCCAACGCCAACGGTCACACCGACCGGCACCCCAACTCCGACGCCAACACCGACGCCG
>Ga0070694_100001231_pt1 | contig 14812 bp, 16 predicted proteins | sample KBSK1251metaG_FD_65470 | JGI IMG/M metagenome (GOLD analysis project Ga0070694, IMG submission 65470) | Corn, switchgrass and miscanthus rhizosphere microbial communities from Kellogg Biological Station, Michigan, USA - KBS K1-25-1 metaG | ecosystem: Host-associated > Plants > Roots >... | reverse complement strand
CGCCCGCGGGCGTGCTCCACGCAGAGCTCGAGGATGCGCTGCGCGGCGCCCGCCATCTCGGCGCACCGGGCGAGGGCGCCCAGGCGGAAGGCGGGAGCCAGCAGGGCCCAGCCGCCGCCGGGCGCGCCGAGCAGATCGTCCGGGCCGATCGCCACGTCGGTGAGCTCGAGCTCGAAGAGCTTGTCGCCGGTCATGCTGTCGAGCGCATGCGCGCCGATGCCGGCGCGGTCCATGGGCAGCAGCAGCGCGGTGGGGCCGGCGGCCCCGCGCCCCAGCACGATCACGTCGGTCGCCACGTGGGCGTCCGGGACGAGGAGCTTGCGGCCGGTGAGGCGGCCGGGCGCGGCGACGGGCAGGGTCAGGGCCTCCGGGTCGAGCCGGCCCGATTCCTCCGGCACCGCAAGCGTGCAGATGCGCTCTCCCATGGCCAGGGCGGCGAGCAGATCGCGCGCGCGTCGCCCCCCGGCCGGGCCGAGCGCGGTCGTGGCGACGACGGCGCTCGCGACGAACGGGCTCGGGAAGCAGGCCCGTCCCAGCTCCTCGACGAGGGCGAGGGCCTCGCCGACCGAGCCGCCGCTGCCGCCCAGCTCGGGCGAGATCAGGAGCCCCGGCCAGCCGAGCCCTGCGATCTCCTTCCAGAGGTCCGCGGCGAAGCCGCGCGGGTCGAGCGCCACTTCCTGCACGCGCTCGAGCGGGCAGCGCTGCTGCAGGAACGCGCGCGCCGACTGCTGGAGGAGCTGCTGCGCGGGCGAGAACGCGAGATCCATCATGAACCGGGGGGGAGCGACCGCCGCTCCTCCCCCGGGCCCCCCCACCGGTTCGGGGACTGCGCGTCTCGGTCGGGCATCGGGCTATCCGCGGGCCCTCGGCTCGGCCGGCAGACCGAGGGCGCGCACCGCGATGGTCGTCCGCTGGATCTCGGAGGTGCCTCCGGCGAGGGTGTGGCCCCAGCTCGTCTGGTACTGATGCTCGATCTCGCCGCGCAGGCGGGCCCCCCGGGAGCCGGCCCGGAGGACGCCGGAGGGCCCGAGCAGCTCCATGCCGAGCGACAGCACGCGCTGCCCCAGCTCGTCGGCCATCACCTTGGCGGCGGAGACCTCGCCGGTGGCGGGCAGGCCGCGCTCGATGAGCCACGCCGCGCGCCGGAAGAGCGCGCGGAGCGCGGCGATCTCGGTGGCGGCGTGGGCCAGCCGGTGCCGCGCCACCGCGTCGTCGGGTCGCTCCGCGCGCACGTGCTCGACCAGCAACCCCAGGATGCGGCGGAGGAACGGCGCCTTGTAGAAGCGACCCCAGAAGCGGTCGGTGTCGAGGCCGCGCAGGAGCTGGCCGAAGCCTTCGCCGGGCCGGCCCATGACGAAGTCGCGCGGCACGCGCACGCCGTCCATGAAGACCTCGTAGTGATAGACCTGGCCGGTGAGGCTCCGGATGGGACGCACGTCGAGCCCCGGCAGGCGGTTGTCGACCATCAGCATGGTGAGGCCGCGGCTGCGGGTGGACGCGGGGTCGGTGCGGGCGAGCACGGTGCCGTGGGTGGCGATGCCGGCGTGGCTCGACCAGATCTTGCGACCGTCGAGGACCCAGTGGTCGCGCTCGAGCCGCGCCCGCGTCTCGAGCGCGAGCAGGTCGGAGCCGGCGCCGGGCTCGCTGTAGCCCTGCCAGAAGGTGGCGCGCCCGGCGGCGATCTGCGGGAGAATCTCGCGCTGCAGCGTCTCCGATCCGTTCCGGATGATCGACTCGGCCACCTGGAGGCAGCCGGCGAGCGGGCCGAACGGGGCCCCGGCGGCGGCCAGCTCCTCCAGCAGGACGAGCAGGAGGCCCATGGGCCGCTCCTGGCCGCCGTGCTCGCGCGGCCAGGTCAGGCTGAGCCAGCCCCGCTCGCCGAGGGCGCGGGTGAAGGCGTGGGAGTGCGCGCCGGAGCCGTAGCCCGCGTCGGTGCCGTCGGGCGGAAACCCTTCCGGGGGATGCGCCCGCAGGAAGGCGCGCACCTCGTCCGCGAAGGCCCGCTCGCCGTCGGAGAACCCGAAGTCCAAGTCACTCCAGCCGGTACACGCGTCGCGCGGTGCCCGCGAACATCGCCTGCTTCTCGGCGGGGGAGGCGCCCGCGGTGATCCGCTTGAACGTGTTCCAGAGCGCGGCCCAGCCGATGCCCATCTTGTCGACCGGGAAGTTGCTCTCGAAGAGGCAGCGGCTCGGTCCGAAGAGCTCGATCCCGGCCTCGAAGTACGGGCCCCAGAGCGCGGCCAGCTCGGTGGAGGTGGGCGGCTTGGGCTGAGTGCGGTAGTCGTAGGCGGCAAGGCGCATCATCATGCCGCCGAGCTTCAGGCTGACGTTGGGGCACCGGGCCACCTCGGTCATCTGCGCCCTCCAGGCCGCGAAGACCTCCTTTTCCTTGCCGGTGTAGGGGCCGTAGCCGAGCACGCCGCCCACGTGGCCCAGGATGATGTTGGCGTCCGGGTGGGCCCGGGCCAGCTCCGCGACTAGGCCGAGCTGCGGGTGGAAGACCCACGCGTCGAGCGAGAGGCCGAGCCGGGTCAGGTGCGCGAGGCCGGCGCGGAACTCGGCGCGCCGGTAGAGATGGGGGCCGCCCGCCGCCTCGCTGTTGCCGATGACGTCGCTCGCGTCCCACGCCGCCGAGTGGCGCACGCCGCGGAAGCGCCCGCCGCCCGCCCGCAGATGGGCCTCCAGCACCGGCTCGACGCGATCGCCCAGGGTCAGGTCCGCGAAGCCCACGATGCCGGCGGCCACGCGGGTCGGCCCGTACTTCCCGCTGGCGCTCATCGCGGCCTGGCCGGTGACGAACTCGGTCTCGCCCACCGGCCGCATCTCCGCCGGCCCGCCCGCGCGGTACATCGAGTGGCACTCGAGGAACACGGTGGCGACGACGTTGTGCCCGGTGGCCACGTCGGCGAGGAAGTCGGGCAGGAAGTAGCGGTGGCCGCCGCGGTCCCACAGGTGGTGGTGGGTGTCGATGATCGGCAGCTCGGGCTCGAGGATCGGCTCGGGCGGGTTCCCGGCCAGCCAGGCCTCGTCGGGGGCGTGGATGCGGCCGAACTGGGCGGGCCTCACGTGGCGAGCCCGCGCAGGAGCGCCTCGCTGGCCGCGTCCGCGGGGAAGAAGCACTCCACGCGCAGCTCGTGCAACGTGATGTCGTAGGGCACGCCCAGGCTCGCGAGGGTCGAGAAGAACTTGACGTGGAAGTCGCCCTTGCGCATCTCGACGGCCAGGAACGGGACCGGGGTCACGTCGAGGTCGAGGCTGCGCCACTTCTGGGGCACGTCGGGATAGGAGAGCAGCTCCTCGAGCAGGCGGCGCGTCTCGTCGTCGCCGACGCCGCGGGCCAGATCCCGGTGCAGCCACTGGATCAGCGCCGCCGCGGTCGCCTCCCAGTTCACGATGTAGGGCCGCATGCCGCGCGGGTGATAGAAGAGCCGCATCGCGTTCGGGCGGCCGCCCACCGCGGCCATGTCCTCGGCGGAGACGAAGCGCGCCATGAGCCGCTGGGCGCCCTGGTTGCTCATCAGGAGGTTCCAGTGGCCGTCGACGACCAGGCCCGGGAAGGGCTCCTGCTGGCGCAGCGTGAAGTCGAGCGCGCGGCGTACCTCGCTCATCTGCGGGGCGTCGAGCGCGGTCTCGCGGTAGACCGGCGCGTAGCCGGCCGCTGCCAGCAGGTCGTTCCGCCCGCGCGGCGGCACGTCGAGGGCGCGGGCCAGGAGCAGGACCATCTCGCGGCTCGGCTGGGAGCGGCCGGTCTCGATGAAGCTCAGGTGGCGCGTGGAGATCTCGGCGTCGACCGCCAGGCTCAGCTGGCTCAGCCGCCGCCGCTCCCGCCACTGCTTGATGAGCTGGCCTACCGGGCTCGCCCGGGGCTTCTTGACCGTGGGGGTGGCGTGCCTCATGCCCGGGAAGGTACACCCGGGCCCGGCCGCTCCGCCATTACCTTCGAGGTAATTGAACTGCCTCCGGTGCTGGGCCAGGATAGCCGGGGCCCGAGCCCCGGGCCCAAGAGTCCAGAAGGAGGCAGCCATGGCGATCGATCCCAGTCTCTTCAACGAGCGCATGCAGGGCACGCTCAGCACCCTGCTGGGCCTCCGCATCGTGGAGGCGAGCCCGGAGCGGGTGGTGGCCGAGCTGACCATCCGCGACGACCTGCGCACCGTGGGCGGCGCGGTGCACGGCGGCACCCTGATGGCCCTGGCCGACACGGTGGGGGCGGCGGCCACGATCGTGAACCTGCCCGCGGGCGCCACCACGACCACGCTCGAGTCCAAGACCAACTTCTTCGCGGCCGGGCGGAGCGGCATCGTGCGCGCGGAGGCGACCCCGCTCCACCGGGGCAAGCGGACGCAGGTCTGGCAGACGCGCGTCACCGACGAGTCGGGGCGGCTGCTGTCGCTCACGACCCAGACCCAGATGGTGCTCGTGTGACGAGCGGGCGTCGGCTCCGGGTTGCCTTCGCCGGCGTCTTTGCGGGACAGATCGCGGACCGGGTGCGGGCCCGGATCGAGGTGCCGTGCGACGTGGTGCAGGGCGGCGAGGGCGAGGTCCTCGAGCGGCTCGCCGACGTGGACGTGCTGGTGAGCATGGCCTTCACCCGCGAGATGGCCGGGGCGGCGCCACGCCTGCAGCTGGTGCAGGTGCCCGGCGCCGGCCTCGACCGGATCGACCGCGGGGCCCTCCGGCCCGAGACCGCGCTGGCCAATGCCTACGGCCACGACGTCGGCATCGCGGAGTACGTCCTGGGCGCCATGCTCGCCCTCGCCCGGGATTTCTACCGGCTCGACGCGAGCCTCCGGTGGGGCCGGTGGGAGAGCGTGTGGTCGGGCACGCCGGTGCCGCTCTGGTCCGAGCTGGCCGGCAAGACCCTCGGGATCGTGGGCTACGGGCGGATCGGCCAGGCCGTCGCCCGCCGCGCCCTCGCCTTCGACATGGAGGTCCTGGCCATTCGCCGCGACGCGAGCCGGCCCGATCCGAACGGCCTGGCGTACCTGCGCGGGCCCGAGGCGCTCGACGACGTGCTCGGCCGCGCCGACTTCCTGGCCCTCACGCTCGCGCTCACGCCCGCCACCCGCGGGCTGATCGACGCCCGCGCCCTGGCCCGCACGAAGCCCGGCGCGGTGCTGATCAACGTGGCGCGCGCCGAGGTGGTGGACGAGGACGCGCTCTACGACGCGCTCCACCGGGGCGTCCTCGCGGGCGCCGCGCTCGACGTCTGGTATCGCTATCCGCAGGGCCCCGAGCCGACGTCGCCCGGACATCGCCCGTTCCACACCCTGCCGAACGTCCTCATGACGCCGCACGTGTCGGGCTGGACCGAGGGCATGATGGACTCGCGCGCGGCGGTCATCGCGGAGAACATCCACCGCGTCGCCCGGGGCGAGGCTCCGGTCAACCTCGTCCGCCGCGACGGCGGTGCCTAAGCGCGGCAGCCCCGCTGCCGCAGGCGGGAAGGGGCGAAGGCCCCGCGTCGGCTAAGTGCGCGCCAGGCTTGAGGCTCGCCTTGGCATCGCGCTTGCGATCCAGCCAGGTTATGGTCACGAGCCAGGTCTCGCAGCCGATCCGCGGAGCGTGCCGGTGCGGCCACATGCTGAGCATGCACTGCCACGTCGACGGGTCGGGGCCTTGCGCCGAGCCCGGATGCTCGTGCGCGGGTGCTACCATGGTGGCCGGTGACGGCCACGATCGACCGGGCGAGGATCGCAGAGACTCATAGGCTGATCCAGCCTCACATCCGCGCGACGCCGGTGGTGGAGCTGACCGGCGCCGATTTCGGCCTCCCCGCCTTCCCCCTCACGCTCAAGCTCGAGCTCCTCCAGCACGCGGGCTCCTTCAAGACGCGCGGCGCCTTCGCCAATCTCCTGACGCGCGCCATCCCGGCCGCGGGCGTGGTCGCGGCCTCGGGCGGCAACCACGGGGCCGCGGTGGCCTACGCGGCCATGCGGCTCGGCGTGCCGGCGCACATCTTCGTGCCCACCGTGTCCTCGCCGGTGAAGATCGCCCGCATCCGCGCCTACGGCGCCGAGCTCGTGGTCGGCGGCGCCCGCTACGCCGACGCGCTGGCGGCGAGCCAGGTGTTCGCGGCGCGGTCCGGGGCCCTGCCGGTGCACGCCTTCGACCAGGAGGAGACCCTGCTCGGGCAGGGCACGATCGGCCTCGAGCTCATGCGCCAGGCTCCCGGTCTCGCCACCCTGCTGGTCTCGGTGGGGGGCGGCGGCCTCGTCGGCGGCATCGCGGCGTGGTGCGCGGGGACGCCGCGCGTGATCGGCGTCGAGCCCGAGACCGCCCCCACGCTGGCCCGCGCGCTCGCGGCCGGCAAGCCGGTGGACGCGGAGGCGGGTGGGATCGCGGCCGACTCGCTCGCCCCGCGGCGGGTGGGCGAGCTGATGTTCCCGATCGCGCGGGCCCACGTCGCGCGCGTGGTCCTCGTCGCGGACGCGGCCATCCGCCGGGCCCAGGAGGCGCTGTGGGAGACGGTGCGGGTGGTGGCGGAGCCGGGCGGGGCGGCCGCTTTCTCCGCGCTGCTCGACCGCGCCTACGTGCCGGAGCTCGGGGAGCGGGTCGGGGTCGTGGTGAGCGGAGGCAACACGACTGCGGTAGACTTCGGCCGATGAGCAAGGCCACCCTCGCGAAGGCCCTCGAGCATCTCGCGGCGGGCGAGTGGCAGCCCGCCCACGAGATCGTGCAGGCGGACAAGTCCGTGCTCGCGGCCTGGATGCACGGCATCGTCCACACCATCGAGGGCGATCTCGACAACGCGCGCTACTGGTACCGCAAGGCCGATCGCGAGTTCCCCGGCGCGGGCGCGGTGAAGCAGGAGATCGCGGCCGCGCGGGAGCGCCTCGGCGCCCGCGACTAGGCCTCAGCCCTCGCCCAGGAACATCTCCCGCAGCCGAGCCTTCTGCACCTTGTCGCCGTGCGGGCCCGGGGTGCGCGGCACGTCGGCCACCACGCGCACGTGGCGCGGCACCTTGAACGAGGCGATGTGGCCCCGGCAGTGGGCGATCACCTCGTCCTCGCTGAGGTCGCCGGAGCCGGGGCGGGGGATCACGTAAGCCACCGCGGCTTCGTTGGTGCGCGGGTCGGGCACGCCGATCACGAAGGCCTGGAGCACCTTCGGATGGGTCTGGAGATAGGCCTCGATCTCCCCGGGGGCGACCATGAAGTGGCTGATACGCAGCACCTCGCGCAGGCGGCCGCGGAAGATCACGCGGCCGGCCGCGTCGCGCACCGCCAGGTCGCCGGTCTTGAACCAGCCGTCGGCGCTGAAGGCCTTCGCGGTCTCCTCCGGCTTCCGGTAGTAGCCCGCGGTGACCAGCCGCCCGCGCAGCCACAGCTCGCCCTCGCCGTCGACGGGCTGATCCCGGCCGGTCTCGGGATCGACGACGCGCGCCTCGAGGCCGTCGGCCGGCCAGATGCCGGCGAGGGCGCGGACCTCGGCCGGCTCGTCGAGGTCGTGCACCAGCGCCATCGCGTTGACCTCGGTCATGCCGTAGGGCTGGAAGGCCAGGCGCAGGCCGAGCCGCTCCACCACCGCCTCGAAGAGGCCCTGCACGCCGCCCGCGGTGGCCGCGAAGCCGCCGGTACGCAGCCGCGAGCGGTCGCGCCGCGCCAGGTCGGGGTGCTCCAGCATCGGCACCGCCATCGCGTCCACCCCGTTCCACACCGTGATGCGCTCGTCCTCCATCAGGCGCAGGGCCACCGCCGGTTCGAACGTCTCCATCAGGACGAGCGCGGCCCCGTGGGTGAAGGTCGCGAGCGGGATGCACACGCCGCCCCAGGTGCCGGACAGCGGCAGGGCGTGGAGCACCCGGTCGGTCTCGGTCATGCGCAGGACCGCGCCGCACCACCAGCCGTGGGGCAGGCAGTTGCGGTGGCTGATGATCGCGCCCTTCGGGAACGACGTGGTGCCGGAGGTGTAGAGGATGGTGAACGGGTCGTCGGGCGTGACCGCGCCGCGCGCGGCGTCGAGCGCAGCGGCCCCGGCGGGGTCGTCTCCGGCCTCCATCACGTCGCGCCAGGGGAGGCAGCCGGGGTACGGGTCGTCGGCGTGCACGACCACGCGACGGAGCATCGGGAACTCCTCGACGCCCAGCTCCCCCGGCACCGAGCCGGCCAGGTCGGGCAGCACCTCGGCGAGGGTCTCGAGGTAGTCCACCGGCCCGGCGTGATCCGCGCACACCAGCGTCGTCGCGTCCGACTGGCGCAGGATGTACCGCAGCTCGTGGGCCTTGTAGCGGGTGTTCAGCGCCACCACCACCGCGCCGATGAGCGCGCAGCCGTACTGGGCCACGAACCACTCCGGTCGGTTCGGCATCCAGAGGGCGACCTTGTCGTCCTTCCGGACGCCCAGGGCCAGGAGGCCGCGCGCCAGCCGCCGGGCGTCCTGGTAGAGCCGGGCGTAGCTGATCCGTCGGTCGGTCGCGACGATCGCCTCGCGGTCGCCCGCGCGCCGGGCCTGGGCCTCGAGCATGTCGCCCACCGTCGCGTGCAGGAACGGGTTGTCCTCGCCGGCCGGCAGCATGGTCCACATGCTAAGATGAAGGCGGATGAAGTGCCAGGACGTGCGGCGGGCGTTCCCGCTCCTCATCGCGGGTGAGATCCCACTCACGGAGTGGGCCCTTCTCGAGACGCACCTCGTCGGGTGCGCCGAGTGCCGGAAGGAGCTGGATCGGCAGCGGGTCCACGCGGCCGAGCGGGCGCGGACGCGCCGGCGCAACGCGACCGCGGCGGCCCTGGCCGCGACCGCGGTGCTCCTGATCGTGGCCGGCGCGGGATTCTACATCTACCAGGCCAGCATTCCGGATCCCTATCGTCCCGGGATCCTCCGCGTGCCGCCGCGCCCGCCGTCCCCGCCGATGACCGTCACGCCCGCGGCGCCCGTCGCACCGCCCCCGCCGGTCGCGCGCCCGCTCCCCGCGCCGGTCGCGCCGAAGAGCCGGCCCGTCGTCGAGACCGCGGCCCCCTCGCCGCCCGCGCGCCCGCCCGCGGCGGCGGTCTCGGAGGTATTGCCGCGCCCGCCGCGCCCGCCGCGCCCGCCCGCGAGCGCGATCCGGCCTTCGGAGTCCCCGGTGGAGGAGCGGATGCCCACGCAGGCGCGCCCCCCGGCGGCGGTGACCGCGGCGCCCGGCGCGGAGCCGATGCCGACCCAGGGAGCCTCGCGCTCCGCGCCGCGTCCGCGGGAGTGAGCCGCGGGCGCCGCGTCCTGATCACCGGCGCCGGCCGCGGCCTCGGGCTCGAGTTCGCGCGCCGCTACCTCGAGCGTGGCGACCAGGTGTTCGCGACCTGTCGGCGCCCGGCGGCGGCCCGCGCGCTCGCCACCCTGGCCGCCGCGCACGTGGATCGGCTCACGATCGTGCCCCTCGACGTGACCGATGCGCGCTCGATCCGCGCCTCCCATGCGGCAGTGGGCCGGAAGGTCGACGGGCTCGACCTGCTGATCAACAACGCCGGCATGTACTCGACCCGGGGGAGCGCGGACCCCACCGAGCGCCTCGGCGAGCTCCGCTTCGAGGACGCGCTCCTGCTGCTGCGGGCCAACGCGGTGGGGCCGCTCATGGTGACCCAGCAGTACCTGGACCTGGTCGCGGCCGGTCGCCGGGCCCGGGTGGTCGCCATCTCGTCGGAGTACGGCTCGGTGTCCGAGAACATCGCGGGCTTCCCCTACTACTACGCGGCGAGCAAGGCGGCCCTGAACATGCTGATGCGCTCGCTGGCCGCGGAGGCCCGGCGCCGCGGGATCGTCACCGCGCTGCTCGACCCGGGCTGGGTCAGCACCGACATGGGCGGGCCGGAGGCGCCGCTGACGCCGGCGCGGTCGGTGGCCGGGATGATGCGTGTGATCGACGGGCTCGGGACCCGGGACAACGGGCGGTTCTTCACCTGGGAGGGGCGCCCGGCGCCCTGGTAGCGGCGGTCAGGCGCGCTCGGGCTGGCTCTTGAGGTACTTGGCGACCGCCTCGAGGAGCAGCCCCAGGGCTTCCTTCTCGGTGCGGCCGGTCACGCTCACGTCCGGGTAGAGCACCGCGGTGGCCCGGTAGAGGCCGCCTTCCTCCTGCACGACTTCCACTTCGAGCCTCATGGGAGCTTCACGGCCGGCCCGGGCGCGCGCGCTCGGCCAGGAAGAGATAGCGCGAGAGGCTGAAGAAGTACTCGCCGCGCGCGGCCTGGGCGCGGACGTCGTCGGCCCAGCGCGCGGCCTCGTCCTCGGTGATGCCGCCGCGGTTGGCCACGAAGCGGGCGACCACGTCGATCATCCCCGGGCTGTAGGTCTGCTCGCTCGCCTCGACGTTGAGCACCGGGATCAGGGTGACGCCCTTCACCACGAAGCCGGTGCGCCGCAGCAGCTCGGGGAGCCGGGCGGGGAGGTGGGGATGGGCGAAGCGCTGCTCCCACGCCTGGAGCACGCGCGCGGTGCGCTCCCGGTCGCCCGAGTGCCACACGCAGGACTCCCAGTCGGTGTCGAGGACCGCCAACCGGCCCCGCGGCTTCAGGACGCGGTACGCCTCCGCCAGACCCCGCTCGACGTCCGGCATGTACTCGTAGACCTGCATCGCGGTGACGAAGTCGAAGGTGCCCGGGGCGAAGGGCAGCGCCTCCGCGTCGGCCTGGCGGAACTCGGTGCGGCCGGTCACCGCGTCGTGGCGGGCCCGCTCCTCGCAGGCCGCGATCATGGTCGGCACCGAGTCCACGCCCACCACGCGGCCGGTCGGCCCGACGTCGCGGGCCAGCTCGCACGAGAGCATCCCGAACCCACACCCGATGTCCAGGCCGCGCTCGCCGCTGTGGGGCGCCACGATGGCCCGCACGCGCGCCCGCTGCTCCGCCACGTCGGGAGTCGAGCGAGAGGGATCGGCCAGGGCCGGACTGGGAATTGCCACGCGGGAACGCTACCAGCCCCCACCCCGTCCGTCAACAACCGCTTCCGGCGGCGTCGAAGGGGCGATCAAGAGCGAGAGGAGGAGTGTTCGCGGTCGGGGTGAAGTCGACGCGCGGTGCAGCCCGGCTCTAGAACGTCAAGGGGAGGGCGGGGTCGGAGGGGCGGTGGGGGCCTTCCAGCCGCTAGCTCGACGGACGAGGCTTCGACAGCACCTGGAGCACGACCTGCCGCATATCCGCCAGGTTGAACGGCTTCTCCAGCGCGGGCTCCCCGGTCTCGGCGAGGAAGCTCGCGTACTCGTCGATGCCGGTGTTGGCGCTCATGAAGATGACGCGCGGCGGGTCGTCCGGGTAGCGCTGCCGCAGGGCCCGGTAGAGCTCGGGGCCCTCGAGCCCCGGCATGCGCAGGTCGGTCACCACCAGGTCGTAGCGGCGCTCCTCGGCCCGCCGCAGCCCCTCGGCGCCGTCGACCGCGCTGTCCACCTCGTGCCCGTCGCGCTTCAGCACCTCCACCAGCACGTCGCGCAGGTTGTCCTCGTCGTCCACCACGAGGATCAGGTGGCGGGCCATCGCGGGCTAGGCGCGGGCGTCGAGGATGGCCCGGGCGATCAGGCGCGCGCCCTCGTAGCAGCGCTCGGGAGACTCGAAGCTGAAGGCGAGGCGGATGAAGCGCTCGCCGCCCCCGTTGGGGAAGAACGACGGCCCCGCGGTGTACTGCACGCGGGCCTTCACCGCGCCGTCGTAGAGCTTGCCGGTGTCGGTGCCGGTGGGGAGCTTGATCCAGATGAAGAAGCCGCCCTCCGGCTTGCTGATCACGACGTCGGTGTCCTTCAGCACCTCCCACAGGCCGCGCAGCATCGCGTCGCGCTTGGCCCGGTAGACGCTGACCAGGAGGGCCACGTGCGGAGCGAGGTTGTCGCGCAGGAAGTAGGTGGCCACCCGCGAGGCGAAGGGATTGACGCCGCCGCCGAAGAGGAAGCCCTGGAAGGCGGGGATCATTTCCCGGGGCGCGCACAGCCAGCCCAGCCGGAAGCCGGCCCCGAGGATCTTCGACACGGTCCCCGCGCGGATCACCCGCCCCCCGCCGTCGAGGGCGTAGAGGGAGGGCAGGTGCTCGCCCTCGAAGCGCAGCTCGCCGTAGGCGTCGTCCTCCAGGACGAGGGTGTCGTACTCGTGGGCCAGGTCGATCAGCTCCCGCCGCCGCCGCAGGGCCAGCGAGGGTCCGGACGGGTTCTGGAAGTTCACGATCGTGTAGATGAGCTTGCAGCGCCGGCCCTGCTTCCTGAGCCGGGCCAGGTGCTCGCGCGCCACCTCGACGACCATGCCGTCTCCGTCCACCGGCACGTCGAGCACCTCGGGCCCGTGGCGGCGGATGGTCTGGAGCGTGCCCGAGAAGGTGGGCGCCTCCGAGAGGATCACGTCGCCCGGGTCCACGAAGGCGCTGAACGCGAGCGACAGCGCGTGGCCGGAGCCGTTCGAGATGATGATGTTCTCGGGGCCGACCTTGAGGCCCTCGAAGAGCCCGTACTTGTGGCACACCAGCTCGCGCAGCCCACGGTAGCCCTGGGGCTCGCCGTAGGTGAGGGCCTCGGCGCCCTCGGCTCGGATCATCCGCGCCGTCGCGTCGACGAGGCCGTCGTACGGGAAGGACGCCGGGTCCGGGAAGCCGCCGCCGAACTCGTAGAGCGCGTTGGTCACCGGCCGTCCGGCCGGCGGGGCGCCCCAGCCGATGCGGGCCCGGGTGGACAGGAGATCGACGAGGGAGTCGGGGGCGGTGGTCATCGAATGGCTCTCAGCGCTTCTTGGGTGGTGGCGAGTAGGTCGTGAGCACGTCGGCGCCCGCGCCGTAGAGCGTGCGGATCGCGGAGCCGTCCGGCTGCGCGGTGGCGCCCTCGAACGAGGCGCCCGCGAAGAAGCCGGTGGACCGGGCGTAGGAGTAGATCTCGGCCTTGAACGACCCGTCGGTGTTGGCCGCGTCGTGCAGGCTCTTGGGACCGGCGGTGAGCGAGACGTCGCCGCCCAGGGTGGTCTGGCCGCCGAGCTGCGGGCCGAAGCTGCCGCCCCCGACGGTGAAGAAGGCGGGCGGGCTCCAGCGGCCGTCCGCGAGCCGCTTGACGCTCATGACGCCCTGGCCGTGGCGGCCGCCCACCATCACCGCGCCCTTCTTGACCTGGGGGAAGACCGCGACCGCGCGGGCCCGGGCGAGCATCTCGCGCGGGATGTCGGTGTCCGGCTTGCCGCTGGCCATCTCGGACAGCACCGCGGTCGCCTTGCGCAGCCGCTCGGCGAGCTCGCCGGGGCTGTCGGCCCCCGCCTCGGGCGCCGTCGCCAGCAGGCCCAGCGCGGCCACCGCGAGTGCCCGGCGGGTCGTGGTCATCAAGTGAGCATATTAGCCCGGGGCGGCCGAGCTAGGCGACGATCTTCTTCTCGCGCAGGCTCCGGATCTCGGCGTCGGGCAGGCCGAGCTCGCCCAGCACCTGATCGGTATGCTCCCCGGTGTGGGGCGCGACGGTCCGCATCGTCCCCGGGGTGGCGGAGAGCTTGATGGGCTGGCCGAACTGCTTGACGATCCCGTGCACCGGGTGCCGCATCTCCACGATCATGTCCCGGGCCTGGATCTGCGGGTCGGTCACCACTTCCTCCGGCTCGTAGACCTTGCCCACGCAGACGTCGGCCTTGACGAGGAAGTCGTACCACTCGTCGCGGGTGCGGGTCCGGATGATGGCCTCGATCTCCTCCCGGCACTTCACCTCCTCCGCGTTGGCCGCGCGCACGAACTGATCGGGCTTGCGCGCGAACTTCACGAAGTCGGGCCGCTCGATGGCCTTGCAGAAGTTCTCCCAGAGCCAGGGCTCGGTGCAGCCGATGGTGAGGTGCTTGCCGTCCTTGGTGTCGTAGACCGCGTAGTACGGATAGGAGCCGCCCAGGAAGCCCTCGCCGCGCCGGGGAGCCATGCCGTCGCTCCAGAAGAAGCGCATGTTGGGCGTCGCGGCGAGCAGGGCCAGCGAGGTGTCGAGGTAGGACACGTCCACGTGCTGGCCGCGGCCGGTCCGCTCCCGCGCGAAGAGCGCCATCATGATGCCGAGCGCGCCGTGCATGCTGGCCCCGCCGTAGTCGGCCACCAGGTTGAGCGGGAAGATCGGCTTCCGGTCCGGCTCGCCGATCAGGTTCAGCACCCCGGCCAGCGAGAGGTAGTTGCCGTCGTGGGCCGGATAGTCCTTGTAGGGGCCGTTGTGGCCGAACCCGGACAGCGAGCAGTACACGAGTCGCGGGTTGACGGCGGAGAGCGTCGCGTAGTCGGCCCCCAGCCGCTTCATGACGCCGGGCCGGAAGCCCTCGACGATCACGTCGGCGGTCGCGGCCAGCTTGCCGAAGATCGCCTGGGCCTCGGGCGCCTTCATGTTGAGCGCGAGCGACCGCTTGTTGCGGTTCACGTAGGCGAAGGCGGCGCGCCGCTTGGTCGCGGCGTCCTCGGTGGTCTCGGGCGGGGTCTCGATCTTCAGCACGTCCGCGCCCATGTCGGCCAGGAACATCCCCGGCAGCTCGGCGGGCGGAACCCGCGCCATCTCCAGCACCTTGATTCCGTCCAGCACGCCCATGGCGATCTCCGCTTTCCCTCTCCCCTCAGGGGAGAGGGCAGGGTGAGGGGTGGTTGAGGGTGAAGGGGACTACCGGTACGCCTCCGGCGCCTTGATCGCCCGCTCCCAGAATACCGGATCGTGGCTCGGGAAGATGCGCCCCCCGGTGAGCCGCGCGAGCGTCTTGAGCCGCTGGATCGAGTGCATCGCCCGCGTCGGATCCCACACCACGCCGGGCGGGATCTCCTCGTCGATGGACCGCTGCCAGTAGCAGCAGTCGCCCGCGAGGATGACCGGGCCGGTGACCGGCAGCTGCACGAGCAGGGACTGGTGCCCGGGGGTGTGGCCGTCGCTGCGGAGCG
>Ga0070694_100001229_pt1 | contig 14813 bp, 13 predicted proteins | sample KBSK1251metaG_FD_65470 | JGI IMG/M metagenome (GOLD analysis project Ga0070694, IMG submission 65470) | Corn, switchgrass and miscanthus rhizosphere microbial communities from Kellogg Biological Station, Michigan, USA - KBS K1-25-1 metaG | ecosystem: Host-associated > Plants > Roots >... | reverse complement strand
AAGTCTGCATGCTCGGCGAGATAACGCAGCTTCTTGTCCAGCACGCGCAGACTCTTGCGCGACACCTCATCCGGATTGACGTTATCGATGCTGATTTGCAGGAATTCGAGGCCGGCTTTGTTTAGGCGCTTAATGCGATCAGGCGTGAAATAGTAGCCGTTGGAAATCAGACTGGCAATCATCCCGTGGGAGCGAATATGGCGAATAATTTGATCGAGTTCGGGGTGCATCATTGGCTCTCCACCCGAAATCGTGACAATGGACGTCCCCAGTTCGGCCAGCTTATCCAGCCGCTTTTTCATCAGTTCCAACGGTACCGGTTTTGAACTGCCGTCATATTCGTTGCAGTAGCCGCACGCCAGATTGCAGCGCCGCATCGGGATGATGTGAGCCAAAACGACGTGATTCGTCGAAAGCAGGGCTCGCGAGATCATCGCAGCTTCGCGGAGCTTTAATCTGAGAAAAGTAGTCGGTCGAACTGCCATTGGTTTGAGAAGGATAAGTCCGAGGTTAGCCGCGGTGCAAGTTGTCTCAGAAGCCCGCGCGTAAGCAAGGGCAATCCGCGCTGCATGCTACTCCGTTATCGAGTGACCGTCCCTCACGGTCGGGCTTCTGAAACGCCGCGCTACCACAAAAATCGAAGGGCTCCAGTTTCCCGAAGCCCTCCCTCTCGAAAAACGAGCGATCCGAATTTAGCCCTTGACCTTTTTGACGCTGGAATCGAGCTTCAGGTCAAAGATGCCCTTGTCGATCGTCTGGTTCTTCGCCACATTCGTCAGCCGGACCGTGGTCGAGTCGTTATTCTTCTCAACCATTTTGGTCTGCACCGGCATGCCGCTGGCGTCAACCCAAACCTCGATATAGTTATAGCTGGCGGCGCCCTTGGGAACGGCTTTGAAGTGAGTCGTCGTGACGCCACCCCAAAGGACTTCGTTTTCACGTAGATCCTGCAAGTCACCGAAGCGAGACTTGAGCTGCGAGGTCGACATATTCAACAGCGCGAGCACGTCGCTGTCCTTGCCGTTCTTAATCGAATTGGTGGTGCCGACGTATGCCATGTTCAAGCGCGGCCGATAAAGAACATATGCCCCGTTCGCCACGGCCAGAATCTCGTGTTGCGGCTTGGTCCATTCCAAACGCACGAAAGCGCTCTTGCCGCCCACCGGAATGTATTTCACGTTTCCGTAAAACTCGTCGGAATCACGGATCTGAGAGTTGTACTTCACCATGCTGATGTCGGCGCTCAGCGACTTCAAGGTCTGTTGATTGCGCTGCATCCTGGTGTACAGCGAGCTGACCAAACCTGCCTGCGCATCGGTTCGAGGAACGGGGACGGCGACCAGGGCAACAACTAACAAGGCGAGGGCCAAAATCGGGGTGATAACTCGTTTCATAATAGCTCCTATCTAAAACTTAAGGCCCCTGTGGGCCCCATGAAAACCTCAAGTGCGCCGTTGATGACGCGCCTCTCGGCAAATTATCCCCAGAAACTATCAGGGTTGGTCAACGAATGTCAACCTCATATGCAATCACCTTTCCCGAGGTGTCCGTCTGCGGATCAATACGCAAGACCTTACCTTCGGGTCGGTTTACGCGCTCGCGCGCGCGTCGCGTAATCTCAGGCGTATCTGACTGACTACCAACAAGTTCCTTCACCCAAACGACGGTCGTTTGGGTCGGGGGGGCGCTCGCAAACCAACTCTTTGGCGTCAAGAAAATAAAAACCAGGCATAACACACATAAAACATCCCATTGCCACGAGGTCCGCGGATAATTCCAAAAAACAATCTTCCTGAATGCGTTGGAAACGAAACCCATACTTATTCGTTCACGCTGCCACCCTCAAACTTCGCCCCGGCAACTTCGATTCCGGTGCGGAACTAGACGATGTGACCATCGCGCATTTGGATGACCCGCTGGCAGGCAGCGGCTGCTTCGGGATTGTGCGTAATCATTATGATCGTTTGATTGAAACGATCGTTCAGCTCGCGAAACATCTTCAAAACCAGCTCGGAATTCTCGGAATCGAGATTCCCGGTCGGTTCGTCGGCCAGGACAATTGCCGGGCGATTCACGACGGCCCGCGCCAAAGCGACCCGTTGCTGCTCGCCTCCCGAAAGTTCCAGCGGCTTATGATGCATCTTGTCCTGCAGACGCAACATTCGCAGAATCTCTCGCCTCCGATCAGGGTCGTCGCCGCCGTTTTTTCCGTGAATTCGCTCGGCCAGACGCAAATTCCCCTCGGCCGTCAGCGTTGGAAACAGGTTGAATCGCTGAAACACGAATCCAATCTTACGACGGCGGATATCTGTCCTTTTTGCGTCTGACGCCGCCGTTAGATCCTCGCCGTCAATTACGATCCGGCCCTTGGTTGGCGTCAACAGGCCGCCCAGCAGATGCAACATCGTCGACTTGCCGCAACCCGAAGGGCCCATCACCGCAATGAACTCGCCTTCCTGCACTGCAAGGGACACGCCACGTAAAGCCGGCACATCCACCTTTCCGACGCGATAAATTTTTTCGAGATTGTCAGCTTTAAGAATTGTGGCCATTCACTTTCTATGATTACAGTCGCAACATTCCGCGCACACCTGGTGTCAGAAAATTATTCATAGGCCAGGGCCGTGACCGGATCCAGGTTTGCCGCGCGCGCCGCCGGATAAAGGGCACCCAGCGCGCCACCGAGCAGCCCAATCAAAGCTGCAGTCAGCGCCCACCACCCACCAAATTGGAAGATCAAGCCCGTCGCTTTATGTATGCCGAAGCCGGCGAGGGCGGCGAGGGCAAACCCCACAATCAAACCTAAGAAACTGATCAGCAGAGCTTCCCGCTCGATCTCGCTGATGATGTAAAAGCGCGACGCGCCCATGGCTTTCAAAATTCCGATCTCGCGGGTCCGCTCGGTGATGGTTGTATGCATTGCCAGCATCACCACCAGCGCGCTCACAATAGCGGCCAGCCCCACCAGCACGCGCATGAAAATGGTCAGCCCCGGAATCGAACTCTCAATCGAAGCAAACACTTCACGGGTAAACTGAACTTTATTCCCCGGAAACTTTGCGTCAATGCGTTTGGCCACGGCGACCTGGTCGCTCGGGTTCTTGACCTTTACGTAGATGAAAGTGCACTTGTCCTGAGACTCGAGCAGATCCTGCAACGATTTCAGAGACATTTTCGCACGAGCTCCCGATTCCGGAGCGTAGATGCCGGCCACTCTATACAAGCCCGGGCCAAAAACTTTTAGCGTACTGCCGACCGGGTGGTTCCTGGCCGCCTTGGTCTCGTCAATCACGATCTCGTCAGGGGCATTTGGCGCGTGGCCCTGAATCAGTCGAATGTTATTCATCTTCGAAAAGCTTTCCCATTCAACTCCGTCGACCTTATCGACGCCAAACTGTCCGCTGGGATAGAAGTAGGTGATTACGGGCGTGACCGATTCGACTCCCTCGATCGTCTTTAACAGCTCGACGTATTTCGTGCTTAGGTTGGCTGACGAGGTATTAAAGCCGATTGCGCCGGGCCGCGTGAAGATAATCTCGGCCGTCACGTTCGAGGACCGTTTTTGCAAATCCTCGGACATTCCGTGCGCCAGTCCGGTAAATAGCATGACCAGCGCTACCCCCAGCGCTACGCCAATGACGCTGATGACAGACCTGAGCGGACGTTGTCGCAGATTGGAGACTACTAAACTATCCAAGTTATGCCCTTTCCAAACGGGCAATATTAATACACGCCTGTTGAGAAAGCCTAGCTGGAACGCAGATTAGTAAGTGGGTCAACTTGAAAACAAATGTCCGACAAACTTTAGTTTGTCGCCAAGTTTCGACAAGCTAAAGCCTTTCGGACATCAAACTGACCACTACACGGTACGAGTAGTTCGGCGTGGCACGGGCGTCCCGCCCGTGAATTACCCCGAAAATTCGCTCTCCGCTATTTCTGTGGTGGAGTAGTTTTCTTCGCGTCCAGATCAACTTCCGGCAGGTTCCATTTGTTCAGCAGCACGAACACATCGGCGTCATAGTCATGGTCCAGAACCAGTGATTCAGGAGCTTGGTAGGTGATAGTGATCTTGTAGTGGTCCTGAGGGCGGGTCAGGGAAATTTTCGCCGGCATTTGCGGCGCTGCACCTTCGGCTCCGAACTTCGTCAGCGGACCATAAGTAACGTCGTTGAGGAGGACACCCTTTTCATCGAAGCTTTGCAGGCGCGCCAGGCGAATTCCGCCGACGCGGTCGAACCAAAAACGCCGCAGCAGCCGCGCGGAATTGTCGGCGCCGGGCTGCAACTCGTCCAGCAGGTAGTAGCCGCGCACAACTCGCTTGTTGCTATCGGGCTTCACCGGATCTTTTTCAGATTCAAAGAACTCACTCTTTGCATAGAGAACACCGGAGGCGTGACCGTCGACGGGACTGATCAAAAGCGCCTCGGTCAGGTGTTGTGGACGCAAGTTCGAGAGCGCGTTGACAGTTTTCGCCTCCGAACTGGATTTTCCTTTTTTGTCCGCACCCGCATCCGCAGCGTCATCCACATCCAGCTTTGGATAGACAGCGCTGTTGGTTCCTTTTACAAAGCGGCGATACTTCTCGTCGCCTTTGAGAATCGCGATGCGAAAATGCTCGCCGTCCGAACTCATCTGCGCGATATCAATCGCCAGGGGCCCCTGGATCGCGAGATACACTTTTCCGGGCCGCTCAATCAGGATTGAACCGTCAGCGGTGCGATACTTGTCGGCTATTCCGGATGTGGCGAACGAGGTGTCCTCAAATTGAATATCCACACGGCCCCGAATTGAGCGCACACCAACCAGCTTGTTCACAACGGAAATCAGGTCCGACGTATTAGCTTCGGAAAGAGGCGTCAGTAATTTCTCGGTCTCGACCTGCCTGTGCACGAGGCTGCACGCCGAAGCAAAGAGCAGAGCCGCCAGCGCGACTGCGGCTACTTTTGTGGTTTTGGACAAAATACGGCGGGTACGCGTGCGCATCAAGGCTAATAAATACCGGCACGAAGGCCGGCTCGCTAAGTTAACGTCATTTATGCGAAGTCACGCTAACAAAGCAGGTTCGCGATTGTCAACGCGGCGCTCATTAAGCGGGAATCGAGACTGTTTCCTACCGCCGTTTGAAGCCGAAAATCATTCCCAGAGATAAAAATGCGGCGACCCCTCCGTAGAGCAATCGCCGCTGTCGAGTCGTTGACTCTACAACTACTGAGCGCTGCCCGCGCCGGTGGAGTTGCTCACAGACAAATTAAAGGTGGTTCCGCTCTCAAGACGCAGATTCCTCCCGGTCAAGCTCAGGGTTGATCCGCCCACGACGGATGCGCCGCCGGATTCAGTCCGGATCCGCTGGTTTGCGAATCTCGCTAACGGCATCCACTGTGCTCGCAACCGCAGCCAATCTCCATTACTCGCGATCTTTCAGCATTCTCGCAGTATTCGCTGCAGTACTTGCTGCCTTCCTCGGCGGGACAATCACAAGATCCGTGCGCACATTTGCCTGACTTTTCATCAGCCATGAGACGAGACATCCTTTCGATTTCGGTCGGGGACGTTCAGTTGTAGGGGAATGTTTTTATGCTAGGCGCGATTGGAAGTAGGGTCAAGTGCGGCAAATCGGTACGCACGCCTCCCGGCGTGCTTGTGAGGCTGCACTCCGGAGGAGTCCGTACCGTTCACTTCAACCGCCGTGACAGCCAGTGCATGATGTTGAGCGCCAGTTGCCTGTTGTCGATGCCCGGACGGTTCATTCCGAAAGCCATCTTATTCGGACCAGCCAACTGCGCCGAGAGCATGGCGGCTTCACCCAAAAGGACCACCCGGCCTTTGCCGGAACTGATCACCAGACCCTGTGCGCGCCCGGCCGCCGGCACCGGCGTGGTGTTAGGCATTACATCAACCGCTGAGTCGGCGAGCTTCATTAAGGCAAAACTGTCTGGCGGTCCCTTCAATGACTGACCGGTGAAAGCGATAATTCTACTGATGCGCTCAGAATCATTTCGCCCTCGGGTGATCGCGTGATCCGCCAGCCGGCCACTTTCGCGCGTGTAGACGATGAAGCCGTGATTGTTCGATTCCTTCTCGTAATTCTGCTCGTCGGTCGTGTACATCTTACTCATGTTCACGCCAAAACGATCACCGAGAACCTGATTTGCCGATCCCATCGGCGCATGGTCGGCAATCAACAGCAGCGCACCGCCACCTTTCACCCAATCTCGCACGGCGTCGCATTCGGCCTCAGTGAAGGCCGGATTGGCAGCCTCTGGCATGTTCATCTGCGCGGCGCCGAGCGCATTTGAGATCACCAGAATGTCGAAGCCTTTCAAGACCTTCGCGGAAAATTGTTCTTTATTCGGCGTGACCTGATAACCGTCACTGGTGATCAAATCGGCGAAAGGCTTGTAACGCCCTCCGGCGGTGTGAAAGTTGTTGTGTGCTTCGTCGAACAGAACTTTGGGGCCGTTTTTGGTGTAAGCCGGATGCGCGACCTTTGTGTCGAAGTTTGGGTCGGCGACTTGCTGGGCAACGGCAACGCTGCATGCCCAAACGCAAACAATCAGCATGTACGCGGTAGTTATTTTTCGCATTGTTTTGAGCTTCAAAGTCCGCATAACGAGTACCAGGCCAGGGTTAGAGAATACTCAAATATCTTTCACCGAACGCGTTAATCCTCGATACCAAGCCGAGGCCGCAAAATACGGTGCAGGATTGCCGCTCCGACGACTGCTATGATGATGCCGGTTAACAAACCGATCGTAGCGGCCCGCCGATCAAGTCTCATTTCCGTGAAGCCATTAACGACCAGCAGCAGGACTCCGGCAAAGATAAAGATCATCGCACCCACGAAGAACCAACTCCAGGTCCTTACCATGTAAGCATAGAGAGCGCCGTTTAAAAGAAAATCGAGTGAGAACTGCTGCCGCGACCGTTTCGGTTTCATGTCCTCATTGATAGGGCCCCAGAAGTTGTTGGGCATAAGCAGCAAATCGAATATGAAAATGGCCGCCACCAGCAAAGCGAGTGAACACGCGAAAACGACCGCGGAAAGTACTTTAAGCAGCTCAGTCGGCGGATCCTTCAGCAGTTCGACGAGCACCGGGATCGTAAATCCCGCCAGGAAGGTGCAAACCGTCATCTTCAACTCGATTTTCTTTCGCAGTAATTCAGACGCATCGTCCGCCCCAATTACTTTTACAATGTTGCCGCGCCCGCATTCCATATCGGCTTCAGATCCTTCGACGACGATGGCTTCACCGAATCCGATACGGCGAAGATTCTTATGGCCTGTCACAGAGCGCAACAGGTTTGGGATTGCCGGATGATGGCCGACAATCCCAACCACACGTATTTGACCGCCCAGGGGTTCCAGCTCGGCTGAAAGCTCCGACCACTGCGGATTCTCTTTGCCTGGAGTGAGCAGGTCCGTAGCAAACAATTCAACTTGTGGAAAAATCAGTCCGGCAGTGTCTTGCGAAGGTCGTTGTGGGCTTGAGAGCACGATGTTCGGGGTTACGTTCGCATCTCTCAACGCCGCAGAAGTTTCGCAGGCCTTTTTACGGCCATTGTCCGTAAGCGTGGCCTCGACTTCGTTAACGTCTCGACAACGCTCAGCATGACGGATGAGGATCAACTTCATGGTGACTCCTCTTGCCACTGGAGTGCTGGCCAAAACTGCTTGACCAGATTTCTAAAGACTGGGAGGGCGGTTGTCAGCCCCGCAGTTTTTTCAGACGCTCAGCTGCCAGCAGCAGCGTCTCATCTTTCTTGCAGAAACAGAACCGCACCTGCTGTGAGCCGAGTCCCGACGCCTCTGGACTGTAGAAGCTCGACCCGGGAACGCAGGCGACGCCGACCTCGCGAATCAGGTGGCGGGTGAATTCCACATCGTTTTTGAATCCAAACGCGCTGATGTCGGTCATGACGTAATAAGCCCCGTCGGGTGAGAAGGTTCCAAATCCTGCTTTCTCGAGTTCCGGCAGAATCAGATCGCGGCGCGCCTCGTAATCCTTTTGTAGCTGATCGTAGTACGTCGGCGGCAGCGATAAAGCGTAGGCGCCGGCCGCTTGCAGCGGCGCCGCCGCGCCGACGGTCAGAAAGTCGTGCACCTTGCGAATCGCGCTGGTAATCTCGGGACTGGCGATGCAGTAGCCCACCCGCCAACCTGTAACCGAATAAGTTTTCGACATCGAATTAACGATCACCGTTCGGTCACGCATGCCTTCAACCTGAGCCATGGAGATGTGGGCGATCTCGGCTCCGGCACGCGGATACAGAATGTGTTCGTAGATTTCGTCCGTGAAGCAAAGCGCGTCGAATTCCTGACACAACCCGGCGATGAATTCCATCTCAGCACGGGTGAAGACTTTGCCGGTCGGATTGTTGGGATTGCAGATGATGATCGCTTTGGTTTTGGGATTAAAAGCAGCGCGCAGTTCGTCCCGGTCAAAAGTCCAATCCGGAGCGCGCAACGGGACGTAGCGCGGCTTCGCATCCGAAAGAATCGCGTCCGGCGCGTAGTTTTCATAGAACGGCTCAAATACGATTACTTCATCGCCAGGATCGACAGTCGCCATCATCGCCGAGATCATTCCTTCGGTTGAGCCACAGGTGACGGTGATTTCAGTCTCGGGATCGATCTCAAGCCCCAAATACCATTTCGTCTTGCTGGCGATCGCATCACGGAAAGCTTTCGCGCCCCAGGTGATCGCATATTGATTCACATCGTCGGCAATGGCCTGCATCGCGACGCGCTTGATGTCTTCCGGGGCAGCGAAATCAGGGAAGCCCTGCGAGAGATTGACCGCGCCATACTTCATGGCTTCGCGGGTCATCTCGCGAATCACAGATTCGGTGAACAGACTCGCTTTGCGAGAAACGCGACGGGAAATCGAAGGTGCTGGTGTGGTCATAAGAAATTCGGCCGCGGATTTGCGCGGAGCAACGCGGATAGGAAGCCGGATTATTTCATTTCGTATTATCCGTGTCCATGCGCCTGTAATGTCCGACAAGCTTTAGCTTGGCGAAGCCTGAGCGACAAACTGAAGTTGTCGGACATTTACTCCGGCCGTTCCAATTTCAATTGCTCGACAATCGACCGCACCGCGCTGGCCTGCGATCCGTTGGGCGCCAGTCGCAGATAGTTTTCATAAGCGACAATCGCTTCTCGGTTGTTGCCGCTCTTTTCATGAGCGACCCCCAGCAACTGATAAATGATCGGCTCAGTATCCGCGAGTTGATTAATGGCAATCTGGAATTCGCGTGCGGCTAACTCGTACTGGCCCTTCTCTTCATAAATACGGCCTACGCCGACGTGCGCCTCGGGTTGAAAGCCACGGCTTTCGCGAATCGCGCGATTGAACGCGCCGATGGCTTCTTCGGTCTGTCCGGTCTCGCGATAGACACGTCCTTCGACTGCGGACGCTTCCGGATAGATCGCTCGGAGTTGTCGGGCATTTTCAATTTCCGTCAGCGCGCCATTTGTATCGTTGAGATCGAGAAGGACGCGCGCTAAGCCAAGATGTGCCGCGGCGTCGCCACGCAGTTTTAGCGTCTGGCGATAAAGGTCTGCCGCTTTCTGGCGGGCTGGTTCGTCCCGGGCGGTTTCACGCGCGGTCTCGGCTTGCTGAAAGAGAAGTTCGGCTCGGTCAGTGGTCCGGATCAGATTAACTTTCAGTTCACCGCGCCGGGTCGCCGGTACACTCATGGTTATCTGTTTGAAGCCATCGGCACGCACGCGCAATGAATGCGCGCCGGTGTTAATTTTCAGATCTGCCAGCCGGCCGCGCGCATCCGTCACGCCACGCCGGACTTCATCAATCCAGACGACGGCGTTGGGTTCGCTGATAATTGTCAGCGTACGCATTGTCGTCGCCCTTTGCGCTGATGTGTGAATCGTCGTGACGGCCAGGAGCGCGACAATAAAGAACGTGCTGGCTTTCATTTCGAGAAGATCTACCCCAACCGCCGACGCGACGCAAGGATTTCTGTTTCTGCCAATCTTGTAATACTGTTGCGCGGCGATGCGCTCTGGGTGTAATCTGCGCAGGAAATAAACGCAATCGGGAGCTTGGTGCTACTGGTATCTGTCGTACTCGCTTGTTGTTGCGCGAGCCACGACAAACTGAAGATCAGTTTCGGAGGAACCTATGCTTATCGAATCGATGTCGCACGCCGGTTACGTTATGGGGCTGCTCGATACCGGCCTTTTCAAAGTCCCCAGCGGTGACGAGTTAGCTCACATCATTCTGCGATGGCTGCACTTCGTCGCCGGCATCACCTGGATTGGATTGCTCTATTTCTTCAACCTGGTGAACGTGCCGCTTCAGAAGAAGCTCGACGCCGACACAAAGAAGAAGGTGAATCCGGAGCTGCTGCTGCCGGCGCTCTGGTATTTTCGTTGGGGCGCAGTAGTAACGGTATTGGCGGGCTTGGGTTATTACGTGATGTACACCGTCAAAGGAGATGTCAGTGTCGCGAACACGTCGGGGGCGAACGTAAGCGGCCGCATTCTGCTGCTTGTCTGGTTCTTCATTCCGATCGTTACCTTTCTGATTGAATTTCTGCTCATCAAGAAGGTGCCGGCGTTAATCAAAGACGGTCGGGTATTCGCCATCGTCGCCCTCATTCTGGTTGTGGGCATGTCGTTCGGTATTTTGAAATGGCTGGATACGAGTTTGATCGTTAATGGACAGCACTTTGCCAGCAACAAGACGCTTTCCATCGGCGTCGGCGGTGCGATGGGCATCATCATGATGCTAAACGTCTGGGGAATTATCTGGCCGGCGAATAAGCGGATCATCGCCGGATTGACCGGCGGCCCACCGGCCGCGCCGGAACTCGCGCGCCACGCCTTCATTGCTTCGCGAACTAACGCGTGGCTTTCGCTGCCGCTGCTTTTGCTGATGGCTGCTGCGCACGGTGACTGGCTGATTTTCGGCGGGAAGTAGTTAACTGTCCGCAGATTACGCAGATTTAGCTTAGGCAGGGTGCGTGCCCGAAGTCGCCCTCCGGGGCGGGCCTTGATTAGTAACTGAAGCTTTTCCGACGCGCTCAGTCTTTGGCCAATGAGTAATCTGCGTAATCTGCGGATAAATTCTCTCCGTCTGCCTTTCCTTCGCAACACTATTGGCTCTTCCTCTCCATCGCTTCGCCACACTTTCGTTTGAAAATCCGTGACAATCCTTTCATCGTGAGGTGAAGTATTTTCTATCTGCATTTTTAGGAGGGAACCATGGGTTCAAACGCATACCAGGCAAGACAATTCAATTTGAGCAACTTGAAGGGTATCTCTGATGAGACTTTGGAAATGCACTTCAAGCTGTACGAAGGCTACGTTAAGGAAACCAACAAGCTGAACGAGAAGATTGCTGAGTTTATCAAGGATGCCAAAGTTGATCAGGACGAATTTGCCGAATACTCAGAGCTGACCCGCCGGATGGGCTTTGAATACAACGGCATGGTCCTGCACGAGTATTACTTTGACAACCTAAAGACCGGCGGCGGCACGGGCGATCCATCTGCTAGTTCGTCATTCCGCAGCGCGGCCGAGAAAAGTCACGGCAGCTACGAAGTCTGGAAAGCCGACTTCGTGGGCATCGGCAAGATGCGCGGCGTTGGCTGGGCCATCTGTTATCAGAATCCCAACAACGGCGCGTTGTCGAATCACTGGATAACGCTGCATGAAACGGGTAACGTCGCCGGCTTTATTCCAGTGCTGGTGATGGACGTTTGGGAGCATGCTTTCATCCTGGATTACAAGCCGGCCGATCGACCGAAATATATCGAGGCATTCTTTACCAACATCAACTGGCAAACCGTCGAACAACGGCTGCAGAAACAGCGGGCGCAACCGATCGCCGCGTAGGAATCCGACAACTCAAGACTTCCAGCCGCGGAGCGGCGGAAGATCTGTAGCCCACGGCGTCAGCCGTGGGTCAGACTCAAGACAACGACGTTTCCCCCCGCCGGGGCTCCTTTGATCGTGTTGGCTCATAGTCCCATGGCTTACGCCATGGGCTACAGATCTATCGCCGCTCCGCGGCTTGTTCCCTGCCCGATTTTTGCGATAATGCATCGTTAACTCATTCAAAAGTTGAATCGGAGGTAGATGAGAATGCCGAACCGTTCTCTGATTTTACTTGCTGGCCTGGTTTCGATCATGTTAAGCGTGGGTTGTGAGCCCGCAAGCCAGAACGCTAACACCACCGCGACTACACAGGCGACGCCTCCGGGAGCGCAGAGTTTGACGGTCATCCCGCGGCCGCAAAAGCTTGCGGACATGATGAAGGCGCGCGGAGAACAGGATGCCGCCACGCCAACTCTCAAGATCATTTCGCCGGCGAAAGACGCCACGATCACGGGCGCGACTGTCGAAGTAAAGCTTGATCTGAGCGGCGATCTGAAGGGTTACATGCCGCACAAAGATCCAGCGACGCAGAAGGGAAATCACATTCACGTAATTCTCGACAATCAACCTTACGAGGCGTACTACGAAATCAATCAGCCATTCGAGTTGCGCAACGTTTCTGAAGGCAAGCACACCCTGCGCGTATTTCCCTCGCGGCCATGGCATGAAAGTTATAAGAACGAGGGCGCCTTTCAGATGGTGACTTTCACCGTGAAAGGTGGCGGCGATGCGACCAGGCCAACCACTACAAACAGCGGACAGACGGTGGCCGGCCCCGCCGCGACCGCCAGCGCCACGCCGGCGCGCGAAGGCAAGGACTACGCGGCCAGCCAGGCCGGCAATATCGATCCAGCGAAGCCTTTGCTGACTTACAGCCGGCCAAAAGGTGAATACAAAGGTGAAGACGCCGATCCGATCATGATCGATTTCTGGCTGCTGAACGGGAAACTGCAAAGCGACGGCGGCGAGTATCGTGTGCGCTACTCGGTGGATGGTGGCGAGGCGAAATTTATCGACACCTGGCAACCCATCTGGTTGAGCGGATGGACCAGTGGCAAACACAGCGTCAAAGTCGAGTTGGTCGACAAGAGCGGTAACCTGGTCGACAACGGCGGATACAATTCGACGACTCGCGAAATTACTGTAACCAAATAACTGCGCGGTAAACACGCCTCCGGCGTACTCCGTTGACTCACTAACCACGGCACGCCAGAGGCGTGCGTACCGATGCAACCCCAGGAGTACATCTCTCTTAACGATCTGGAAGACGATTTTTGGTGGTTTGCAGGCATGCGCGAAATCTCCGCGGCACTGCTCGATCCAGTTTGCCTGAATGATCAGAAAGAGCGTCTGGTCGTCGATGTCGGGTGCGGCACCGGAGCCAACCTGGACTGGCTCAGGCGCTATACCACCGCGAAAAGAATTATTGGTATCGACTTAATGCAAGATGCTTTGACCTTTTGCCGGCAGCGAGGCCGGGAGAATCTGATCCAGGCATCAGCGACTGACCTGCCACTGGCAGATCGCAGCGCCGACCTGGTAACAAGTTTTGATGTGCTGGCGTGTCCCCGCGGAGCAAACGCCGACGAGATCGCGCTCAACGAGATGTTTCGCATTCTGCGTCCCGGTGGAGTAGCTTTCGTGCGCGCCGCGGCCTACAGCTGGATGCGCGGCGAGCATGACCGGGTCACTAACTCAATCCGGCGCTTCACTCTGGGAAGTCTCACGGAAAAGATGAAGCACTCAGGTTTTGAGATTATCCGCGCCACCTATGCGAACACCTGGTTACTGCCCGTTGCCGCGATGCGCCGGCTGGTGCTCGAGCGCCTTGGTCTGCATCGCGGGTCTGACGTGAAACCGCTGCCGCCCGGCGCGCAATGGCTCAATCGCGGGCTGAAAAATATTCTGACGAGCGAAGCCCGTCTGTTGAAAAATCCTGCGACGAAACTTCCAGCCGGCCTTTCGGCCATCTGCCTTGCTCGCAAGCCTGGCCTCAAGTCGTTAGTTCCTTAGTTCGAATTTCGCGTGCCAGGACTGGATTCATCCCAGGCTTTGACCGCATCAATCACCGCCTGTTGTTCATCCTTACGCAGTTGAGGGTACAAAGGCAGCGTCAGGATTCTGTCTGCAGACGCTTCGGCCGTGGCTAACTGCCGGTGGGTCCGCGCGCCGGTTAACAACGGCTGCTGGTGGTTCAGAAACGGATAATCGATCATCGTCACGATGCCGCGGGAATCGAGAAAAGCGCGCAGATCGTCACGAGCCGCACACTGCACGACGTAACGGTGATAGACATGGGCCGACTCATCAAGGGGATGCGGAGTTTCCAGAGATGTCTCCGCCAAAGCTTCTCCGTAGATGCCGGCAAGGCCGCGACGCCGTTGGTTCCAGCCGTCAAGGTATTTCAGCTTCACGCGTAACATCGCCGCTTGAACTTCATCCAGACGTGAATTCACGCCGGCAATCGCCTCTCCGAGCGCGGCTTGATGACCGCCCTCACGCAAACGTTTGACGCGATCAACAAGTTGCGGGTCATTCGAAACGACTGCACCACCGTCGCCGTACGCGCCTAAATTTTTGGTGGGTTAGAAACTGAAAGCCGCAGCCTGACCATGCGCGCCTGCGCGCTTGCCGCTGAGCGTGGCGCCGTGCGCCTGGGCCGCGTCTTCGATCACGATCAAATTGTGGCGCACGGCGATCTCGCAGATTGCCGGCATCTCGGCCATCTGCCCGTAAAGGTGGACCGGTACGATTGCGCGCGTGCGCTCCGTAATGGCTTCTTCGATCGCTTGCGGGTCTAAAGTAAGCGTCTGTGGATCGATGTCAGCAAAAACCGGAACGGCGCCGGCCCTGACGATTGCTAAGGAAGTGTACCCGGCAGTGAGCGGGCTGGTGATCACTTCGTCCTGCT
>Ga0070694_100001228_pt1 | contig 14815 bp, 16 predicted proteins | sample KBSK1251metaG_FD_65470 | JGI IMG/M metagenome (GOLD analysis project Ga0070694, IMG submission 65470) | Corn, switchgrass and miscanthus rhizosphere microbial communities from Kellogg Biological Station, Michigan, USA - KBS K1-25-1 metaG | ecosystem: Host-associated > Plants > Roots >... | reverse complement strand
CCGAGTTGGCGGGTCAATTGAAGGATCCCGGTCGTATCAGACGACTGCGCTGGACGAATCACGACAGGCATGACGCACCTCTTTGGGTCCGTCCAGCGTCTCCCGTCAGAGACTCGCCTGACACTAGGCGCCGAGTTGACCTGCCAGATCGTTGAAGTCCTTCGCGGCGACGTCGACCGACGAGTCGGGTTGTAGGTCGGGCTTGCCCTGCGGTCCGTATTCCAGCGGCCGCGTCACGAACGCCGTCCGCAGGCCGACGCCCTTCGCGGCTCTCAGGTCGCCCAGGTGCGCGGCCACCATCATGACCTCGCCGACCTTCAGGTCGAGAAAGTCGGCCGCCGACTGGTAGACCTCTCGATCCGGCTTGTAGTGGCGCACGAGCTCCGCGCCGAGGATGCAGTCCCACGGGAGGCCCGAGTGCTTCGCGAGGTCCGTCATCAGCGAGATGTTGCCGTTCGACAGCGGCGCGATGGTGAACTTCTTCTTCAGCCGCGTCAGGCCGCTGACCGAGTCGGGCCATGGCCGCAGACGGTGCCAGGCACGATTGAGCGCGTCGACGTCAGGCTCGCTCAAACCCGAGACGCGGAAATCGACGAGCAGCTTGTCCAGGATCATCCGATGCAGCCGATCGAGCTTCGTCCACGGCAGCTCGCCGGTGCGAACGCGGTTCATGCTCGGCCCGTACCCGCCGCGCCAGGTGTCCGCGAATTTTTCGGCGTCGATCTCGAGGCCCTTCCGCTTCGCGAGTTGCGCCACCTCCTGCGTGACGGACGAGCGCCAGTCGACGACGGTCCCGAAGGTGTCGAAGACGAGCGCCTTCACCGATGCGAGCTCCGCCCTCGGACGCGTCCCCGCTTGAGCCGCGACGGGTGCGGCACGACCGGGGCCCGCATCGGCGGCAAGGATCGTGACCGCGGTCGCACCCAGAAACGTCCGGCGTGATACTGCCGCGCTTCGACGAGTCATTGATTCCTCCTTGCCTCGTGCTAATGCCTGCACCCTTTCCTGGTCTCCTCGAATCCATCGAAGAGGCGCGACGCGCTGGCGCCCGCGAGCGTGTCGAGGCGGTGCGGCTGCCCTTTCTCCACCGTATAGCGCGCGGTCGTCCCCTTCGAACGAAGGAACTCGGCTTCCTGCTGCATCTCGCCGTGCCACATGTACTCGTCCAGTTCACCCACATACATGAACACGCACATGTTCGCGATCGCCGTCAGCTTCGCCGTGCTGGGTTGCCACATGTATCCGGGGAAGGCCGTCACCGACAGGAAATACTGCGGGTTGGCGGCCGCAACGTGAAACGCCGCGATGCCGCCGTTGGACGGCCCCGCGACGTGGAACTTGCCGTCCTGGATCTTGTAGTCCGCGAGCACCATCTTCAGGAAGTCTGGAAAGATGCGGGCGCCGCGTTCGAAGAACAGGTCGCCGTCCGGCGCGGCCGGCGCGACGACGATGTAGCCGCGCTTCTCGGCTTCCGCGCGGAAGTTGCGCATCAGCGTGCCGTCAATCGTGTTCATCGTCTGCGGGCCGCCGCCGAACACGAGAATCCCAGGATATGCCTTGGCCGGGTCGTAGCCGTTCGGCAACACGACCTTGTAGTGCACGGTCGCTCCCGACACCTTCTTCGTCTTGTCGAGGACTTCAGCGCGCGCGGGCTGGACCGCGGCCATCAGGCCGGCCGCAAGCGCCATCATCAGAAGTAGAGATCCCGATGCCTGCCGCTTCATTCGACATCTCCTTCACGGCATCGAACGCGCCAGTCGACGGGCTGTCTAGCTCCGGGCGTCGAGTGGCGCGGTCAGGGTTGGATGAGTCACGTTACCGGTATTGAGTACACCCAGAGGCTCGAACAGCAGCACCGTTGTCTCGGCCTCCGCCACGGGGCGGTGCTCGACCCCTCGAGGCACGATCAGGAACTCGCCGGGATTGAGCTCCTGCACGCCATCGCGAAACTCGATGCGAAGATGTCCGGTGACCACCATGAACAGCTCGTCTTCGGCTTCATGGTGATGCCAGACAAATTCGCCCTGGAGCTTGACCAGTTTGACGGCCTGGCCATTCAGCTCGCCCACCACGCGCGGCCGCCAGTGCTCGGTGATCTCGCTCAGCTTCGCGGCCAAGTTGACTGGTGCCGGTATGACCATCGTTTCAAATCGACCTCGCCGACGAATTCGGCCGTGAGGATCGCCTGCCCTGTTACGGTCGCTCGTGACGTTTGCTCTGCGTCTTCAGACGATCGGGTCTCCGCGACGTTTTTCGAAATCGCCCGGCTCGCTCCAACGACCTCCATGGCTGTACTGGATGTGAATATGCGGTTTGGTAGGCCCTTGGTCGTTGTAAAGTACCCTGTATTTGTGCTTCCCGAAGCGGGTGTTCAGAGCTTGCTGCAACGCATTCGCAATCCTCTTCGAGACCACACCAACCCCGGCGTCAGGAAGCGTTCGGGTGCGTATGTCCAATGCATTCCCTGAATGATGCAAGGACCACATGCTGTGGTGAAACCATTCCTTGCCGGCCGTGAACTCGACCTTGAATGCTTTCGGCGCGTGCTGGAGGAACACTTGATCAACAACTGGCAATGCGGCAGACATCTGCGGAACCAGAAATAGTTTGTCTCGATCCATCTCCCACCTGCCTTCTATCGAACTGCGTTTGACCGTCAGCGCGCGGCAGGATTCGATTCGGCGAGCCGTTTCCGGAAGTTGGCCTCCGAGTCGTCGATCATCTTCGCCCACTGCCCCGGCTGCAGCGTCAGCGCGCTCGGCCGCTTGTTCGCCCACAGCGCATCGAGCTTGCCCTTCAACAGATTCTGCGGGTGGCCGGAGATCAGAATGTCCGGGTTCATCGCGCGCAGCGCCTTGTAGGAGCTGAACGCATCCTCGGGCCGCGTGTCGTATTTCGGATCGCCGGTGATCGGTCCCGGAGGACCGCCGAACACGACCTGATAGTTCCTTCCGTTCTCCTGAGTGTTGATGAAGTACGCGGCGGCGCCGAGCGTATGACCAGGTGTCCAGATCACCTTGATCGTGGAGCCGCCGAGGGTGATGTCGTCGCCGCTCTTGAGCACGCGGCCGACCTGCAGCGGCTCCTGCCCCCACGTCTCGTTGGACGACAGGTCGTGGCCGCTGACGAGCGCCGGCACCTCCGCCTCGAGCGCCGCCACCGTCGCACCCGTGATGCGCCGAATCGTCTCCATCGTCTCCATGTGGTCGTAGTGCGCGTGCGAGATCAGCATCAGCTTGATGTCGGCCGGCTTGTAACCGAGCTTGACGATGTTCGGGAAGATGACCGCCGCCATCTTCTGCGTGCCGGTGTCGATCAGGATGTGCCCCTGCGGGGTGGCGACGAGGATCGAGGCGATGTTGTTGGCGCCCACGTAGTAGACGTTGCCCATGATCCTGAACGGGGCCTGCGGCTCGCTGTCGGTGTCAGGCCGTCCGACGCGGTCCATGAACCAGGCGGTGTCCTTGCCGCCGATCGCGAGCGGATCGGGCGCCTCCGACTTCTGGCCGGAGACGATGGCAGCGGTGGATGCGAACGCGATGACGACCAACAGCGCGTAGCGCATGGGTCTCCTCATGAAGAGTTCTGCTCAGATGGCCTTCACTTCAGCGCGTAGACGTCGTACTTGACGTCGGTGCCGACACGCTCACCGACGGCGACCGCCTGCAGCTTCGTCAGCCAGGTGTACCGTTGATCGCCGGTTTCAAACAGCGGCGCCGCGCGGAGCGATGCGCCGGCTTGCGTTGTCTGGCCGATGCCGTTGTAGGTCACGAGAATCAGCGCGCCGTCGTCGGTTCGCAGCGTCATGCGCACATCGAGCTTGTAGCTGCCGTCGGCGCGGTTGGTGATCCAGTCGCCGGCCGGTGGCTGCACCGTTGCCTTCAGGCGCGGACCCTCGAAGCGGCCGCCGTTGACCTGCACGATGGTGCGCGTCCCCTGCGGTCCGTTTTCGACGACCGTGCGCGTGCCGGTCTGGACTTGCATGGTTCCGAGATACTCGAAGCCCGGGCCCGGCGGCGCGCTCGACGATTTCTGCGCGGTCGCCAGCGATGCGGATGTCGTCAATGTGAGAGCGACAAGTAGCGCGGTTGACAGTCGCACGATATCCTCCTGCGGAGACGCGTGGAACGGAGAAGCCGGATGCTAGCACATCGCGATCGCGCGTCACGGTCAATGTAGGCGGTCGATGACGGCGCGCAAGGCGAAAGCATCGCGCAGCAGACGACCCGGTCCGCTGGCGGTCACCAATGCATTCAAGTCGTTCGTGCTCGATCAGCTCGCGGACCTGGGGGATGTCGCTCCGCGGTCGATGTTCGGCGGGGTAGGCCTCTATCACCGCGGCGTGTTCTTCGGCATCGTCGCGGGCGACGTCCTGTACCTGAAGGTGGACGACACGAACAGGCCCGAGTACGTGAAGGCCGGCATGAAACCGTTCAAGCCGTATCCACACCGGCCGAGCACGATGCAGTACTACGCCGTGCCGATCGACGTGCTCGAGAGCCAGATCGAGCTCACCGCCTGGGCACGCACGTCGATCGCGGTCGCGGAGCACGCCCCGCGCCGCCCAATCGGGAGCTAAAAGCCGACGACGTCCGGCGTGGTCGGTCGCGGCAGCACGCGCGCGATTCGCCGCGAGGTGCCCTTGACCGTCATGACGACGGTGTAGACCTGACCGCTCGGCTCGAACGCGCCGTAGAACTCCGCCGCTTCGTTCTTGAGGTTCAGCGTGCCGTTCGGCGGCAGGTTCGCGACGGGATTGAACGCCGCCATGGGCGCGATCTGGTTCGCGTTCACCGCGTTCCGCCACGCCGCCTTCGCCTGCAGGCTGTTCGCGCTGGTCGGGGCGTCCTCGGTGCCGATGTGGCCTGCGTACAGCGCGCCGTTCAACTGAAAGATGACCAGCCAGCAGCCGCTCATCTTGCCGGTGAGGATGTCGCCTCCGGCGAGCGGCACGCTGCTCACCTGCCCCTTGACCCACGGCAGCCATCGAAACGTGCGGTGCCCCTTGGCGGCGTGGGCGCCGCCGACCACCTGGCTCGATCGCGTGGGGCTGAAGAACGACCCCACGTTCGTGGATTCCTGGATGTTGTAGACCCTGTTCGCCGCGAGAGCGAAGTTCGCCGGGAAGGCGGGGTTGATGGGCGGCGTCGATTGATCGAACGGCGGCAGGGTCAGCAGGCGATCGGCGATCAGCTTTTGGAGCATGGCTCTCTCCCGTCCCGAATCGGGAACTGGTTCGATGGAGGAACGGGGGGCCGCGGGCATTGTGTTGCGAGACGGCCAACCGACGCAACAGTTCTCCGCGACGAAAGACCGCTTCACCCGCGACGGCGAGGCACCTCGTAGTGCAGCTCCACGAACCCTTCGCCAACCGCCTGCGCTGAAATGAGGCGGAGCGGCGGGTTGACGATCGAGCGCGGCAGCAGCGGCTTTCCGCTGCCCAACGTCACCGATCCCACTTGCACGAACAGCTCGTCGAGCAGACCGCGATCGTAGAACTGACCTGCCAGTTCCCCGCCGCCCACGATCCAGACATTCCTGCCTCCGGCTGCCGCGACCATGTCGTCGTGCACCGGGCCGACGTCGCCGCGGACGAACCGGATGTCCACGTCAGGCAGTTGCGGCAGCGTGCGCGAGCTGAACACCCACGCCGGTTGGCGGTACGGCCACGGCTGCGGCCGCTTCGCGGTCGGACCAACGACGTTCCGCAGCATCCACTCGTAGGTGACCGAACCCATCGCGAGGGCGCCGACGTTCCGGATGAACGTGGGGTAGCTCGTGGCCTCGACATCGCCGAGCGGAAAGAGCCACTCCAGCGAATCGTCCGGCGTGGCGATGAAGCCGTCGAGGCTCGACGCGGTGTAGTACTGAGTGCTCACCGTCGCTCCTTCACGGTCAGCCCTCCGATACGTCAGACCGATGCGGGTTTCGCGGAATCAATTGAGGTGTTCGTAGATCAACCGCTCGAATCGCTTCAGCACGTCCATGCTGGTCTCGTTGTAGAAGGGCAGCACCTGCGTGAGGATCACCACGCCGATGCCGTTGTTCGGGTCGACCCAGAAATGCGTGTTGTCGATGCCTCCCCACGTGTAACTTCCGGCGCCGCGCTCGTGCGTGCGTGCGCCGTCCGTCATCGTGATCTGGAATCCAAGACCGAACTTGTCCGCCCCCGCGCCAAACGGAAATGCCGCCGACCGGCGCGGCAGCGCGGCCGGCATCGTCTCGACGACCACCGAGCCGATCTGGTTGCTCGTCATCAGCCGGACGGTCTGCGGTTTCAGCAGTTGCTGCCCGTGCCAGCTCCCCTCGTTCAGCAACATCTGCACGAACGCTGAATAATCCGCGGCAGTCGACAGCAGCCCGCCGTCTCCTCGTATCGACGGCGCGTACTGAGCCGGATTCGGATCCTCCGTCAGACGGCTTCCCTCGCGTTGATGAATCGTGGCCAGCCGCGCGGCTTCATCCGGGGCAGGCGTGTAGGTCGTGTCGACCATCCCGAGCGGTCGAAAGATCCTCGCCTGATCCCAGGCCTCGAGAGACTGCCCGGACAGCTTCTCGATGATGCTGCCGAGGACCGCCGTCGCCGGCGAATAGTTCCACTTCGTGCCCGGATCGAAGAGCAGCGGCAGATCCTTCGGATCCGTGCCGGTCCTCGTTTCAATCGCCAGCACGGCAGGGCTCACGAAGTCGTAGCTCAGTCCCGATGTGTGCGTCAGCAGTTGCCGGATGGTGATCTCACTCTTGGCCGGCCGCGTCGTGTACGTCGCGTCCTTCTCGTTGAACGTCGCGATCACCTCGCGCCCCTTGTAGGCAGGGAGATAGTCGCCGGCGGGGTCGTCGAGACGCAGTTTGCCTTGCTCGTAGAGCATCATGACGCCGACGGACGTGACCGGCTTGGTCATCGACGCGATCCGGAACACCGTGTCGGTCGCCATCGGGATGCCTTTGGCCACGTCCTGCTTCCCGAACGCTTTCAGGTAGAGCACGCGATCCTTGTTCACCACGGCCGCCACGACGCCGGGGATCTCTTTCCGGTCCACCGCGCTCTGAAACATGCGGTCGATGGCGGCCGCGCCGTTCGCCGGGAGACTTGGCAACCCGGCCGAGCGCGCCGTGCAGCCTGCCAGGATCAGAAGGATCGGTAACAGCCGGGAATGGCGGCGCACAGATCTACCTCCGCTCAAAGCGTGATCAAACCGAAAACGGATATTCTACGGCCGAACGTTCAGCCATTCCACACTCCACGCCACACCGAGGAGGCGAAGATGACCTCAACGCCATTCGCACGCATGTCGATCGGTATCGCTGCCACGGTACTGCTTCTTGGCCTTTCCACCACGGTGCACGCACAGCAATACGTCAAGGGCGAGCGTCCGCAGCAGCGCGGCTACTCGTCCGCGGTGATCACCGAGGGGGGCAAGACCGTGTGGCTCGCCGGTCAGATCGCAACCGTGGACGACGCGGGCAAGTCGCTGGCCGGCGACTTCGAGGGCCAGGTGCGGCAGATATTCAAGCTGCTGAACGCCACCCTCCAGAAAGCGGGAGGCAAGCTCAGTAACATGGTTCAGATGACCGTGTTCATCACCGACGTGCGCAACGGCGATCGCCTCACCGAGATTCGCAGGGAGATCTTCGGCGACAACTTCCCGGGCAGCGCGCTCATCACGGTCACGGCGCTGGCCGACCCCAACGCCAAGATCGAGATTCAGGGCTACGCCGTTATCGGGGGCAAGTAGCGGATCAAGGCGTCATCACGCAAGCAATATAATCTCCGGCCATGATGATGACTCGTCGAGATGCCGTGGCCTCGCTCCCCGTGTTCGTCGAGCTGCTCGCGGCCGGCCGGCGCGCCGACGCGCAGACGCAGGCCGGGCCGACGACACCGGCGGGATCTCCTGCCCCGCCGGTGTTCAAGCACGACCTGCCGAATCTGACGATGGATGACTGGGAAGTGACGGTCAGCCACGTCGACTATGCGCCCGGACGCGTCGGAGCGGCACATCACCACCCCGGCTTCGTGCTGGCGTACGTCCTCGAGGGCGCCGTCATCGCGAAGATCTCGGGCCAGGGCGAGGAAAAGACGTACACGGCCGGACAGATGTTTTACGAGCAGCCCGGCGCGACGCACGAGGTGTCGAAAAACGCGAGCCAGACGCAGCCCGCGCGCCTGCTGGCGATGATCTTCGCGAAGAAAGGATCGACGCTGACGACGCCCGCCTAAATTCAAAAACCGACGCCCAGGTGCACGCCGACGCCGACCGAGGTGAACGTCTCATTCGGACGAGTACTGTGAAAGCGGACGGGAACGACCAGTTCGCCGAACACCGTCGCGCCGCCTCTGACTCCAAACAGACCGTGATTCAGAATCGGCGTGAAGCCCCAGGATGGTTGACCGACATCGAAAGCCAGGCGGACCCCCGCACCCCAGCCACCGTCGAGGCCGACGACGATGCCCGGGTGCACTGTGAGATCGACGTGCAGCGGGTCGTTCTGGACGGCGGGCACGAGCTCCAAATCGAACGCAAACTGGTCGCTCTTCCTCACGGTAATACCCATCGGAAAGCCGACGACGAAATCATCCGAGATCGTCGTCGTCGTTCCGTTGGCGTGCGTGACCAGCGGAAACACCGCTCCAAAATGACCCCCGAGCCGATTCTGTGCCGACGCGGTCGTGCTCAACGGACTCAGCAAGATTATTCCGCCAAGGACTATGACGCTCATGCCACGACTCATACGATTGCCCTCCTCGAGAACGGCGAATGCTCGTTCCCGGTTGTAATCCGCCTGACAGCCGACGAGCGACGCGATTGATATACGTAGGACGCCAGGCGTGTTGGCCCGTGGACCGGAAGCCGCGCCCGCGTGGAACGCGGCGTGTAGAGCTTTACCTGTTTCCGTTCACCGCCCGGTACGCTGCCTCGATATTCGTAGGCATCCGCTCCTGGTACGACCAGCCTGCATACTCCGGCATGCGGAGCTCCCGTTTGATCTGGTCCAGCGATTTCCCCTCGCGGACCATCATGCCGACGCGCTCGAGCAGCAGCTCGTAGTAGCGCTGGCTGTCGTCGAATATCTTCGTCGTGCCGAACGATCCGTGGCCGGGGACGACGACCTCGGGATTCAGCGACTTCATCGTCCTGATGGCGGCCAGTATGTCGGGAATGGAGACGAACGGGCGGAGGTTGTTGATCGAATTGGGAATCGCCACCGAAGCCGCAAAAAGGACCCGCTCGTTCGGAAGCCAGACCGCCGTGTCGGCCTCGCTGTGGACGTTCTTGAAATGCAGCAGCTCGAAGGTCCTCTCTCCCACATGCACGGTCGTCTTGTCGTGATACTCGATGTGCGGCGTGACCAGGCGGTAGCCCTGGACGGCATCGCGCATCTCAGGAGACTCCTTCGCCAGCGTGCTGGCCCGTTCGGGGTCGTATGCTTTCCGCATGGCCTCGGATGCACCATCGTGGTTGATCACAAGAGCCGGTGGAGAAAAGACGAAATTGCCCGTCGTGTGATCCGGGTGGACTTCCGTGTTGATGACCAGGCGAACCGGCAACGGCGTCAGCTTCCGGACGGCCTCCATCACTTCCCGCGCATCGATCGCCGTCTGCCCCGTGTCGACAATGACGACGCCTTCCTGGGTGAGGATGATGCTGGACGTGGAGTTCACCTCGCGCGCCGACTGGACGTAGATCCCCTCCTTGATCTTCCGAACGTGGGGACCGAGGTCCTGCGCCCGTGCCGACGAGGCGACAACCGCCAGCAACGCGACGAGAATGGAAATGCGTCGTTCGAGCGTCATAAGTGCTGACCGTAGAGGCGTCGCCTAAATGCTAATGAGTCGTCGTGACCTTGCTGAATTGAGCCTGCCACTTCGCTCTCAACCCCGCGCGATCCACCTCCTGGCCCCGCAGGTAGACCTTCGCGATCTTCCGGACGTTGGCGATGTCGTCCAGCGGATTGGCATCGAGCACGATGAAGTCCGCGCTCTTGCCCGGGGCGACGGTTCCGAGCTGATCGAGCCGCAGCACGGCTGCCGCATCGCGGGTCGAGGCGACAATCACCTCGGCGGGTGTGAGGCCGGCGGCCACCATGTTTTCCATCTCCACGAGCGTCATCATGCCAATCCAGCGGTTGGAATCGCCCGCGGTGTCGCTCCCGAGGACGAGCCGTACGCCCGCCTCGTGAAGCTTCCTGGTGTTCGCCAGATCGAAGACCTGCGCGCCGCCGGCAGCCGGTGCGCCGGCGGTCCGCCTCTTCTCGTACATCTCTGTTCTCGCGTTGATCAGGACCGGACCAACGGTTTCGCGCACGAGCGGATCGTCGAACCATGCGGGTGTTCCGGTCGGACGAATCAGCGACGCGCGGTTGATCCCACCGAGGTTAGGCGTGATCCAGATGTTGTGCTCCTTCGCCAGCCTGATGAATTCATCGTCCACCGGTGCATCCCGGATGCTGTGCAGGAACCCTTCGACGCCCGCCCCCACGAGGCCCTTCGCATCCTCCAGGTCGAAGACGTGGGCGATGGCGCGCAGGTTGTGCTTGTGCGCCTCGTCAGCCGCCGCCTGATACAGCTCCGGCGTCAGCTTCTTCTGTCTTCCGTTCCTGTCGTCCACCCAGATCTTGACGAAATCGGGTTTGTGAACCGCGAGGTCCTGGACGGCCTTCCGCGCCTGCTCGACCGTCGTGACCGCGTACGGCACGTCGTTTCGCGAAGGGTCGTTGGGCCCCGATCCGGGCCATGCGAGGCCGCGGCCGACCGTCCGAATGATTGCCGCGTCGGGGATGACCTCTTCACGCAGCCCGTAGGCGAGATCGCCCATGTCGGTACCGGTGCTGATCGTCGCGGCGACCCCGTGATAGGCGTACCGCTGCAGGTGGTCGATGTAATTCGCTCGAGTGAAGTTCGCCTTCGACATGGTGCCGTTCGCCATGTCCAGGAACCCGAGATGGCCGTGCGCATCGATGATCGCGGGCATCACGGTCTTGCCCGTCAGGTCGATGTGCGTCGCGCCGGGCGGCACCATGAGCTCGCCTTTGCGGCCAACCGCCGTAAACCGATTGTTCTCGACGACGATCGCGGAGTTCTCGACGGGCGCGCCGCCATCCCCTGCGATGAGGCGCGCACCCTCGAACACGGCAACCGCGGACGAGGCAGCCGGCGCCTGGCCTGCGCTCGGCGACGAACAGCCACCCACGATGGCGGTCCCCACCAGCAGGAACGACAGGCCACGGATTGCAAGCGTTGCATGGCGCATGTCAGCCTCTTTCAGCGCGCGCGGCTGCGTTGCGAACCAACGCCGCGCGTCTTCGCGCGAAGGTCAGGTCGCGGTCCATCGCCGGCGCTTCAGCCGCGGGCAATCATGCAGCCGGAGTCCACGCGCTGCAAGCGCTTATTGGACGACTCGCCGGGATGGCGCCGGGGTGACGTGCTAGCATCAGCGCTTTCCGCTGAGGATGGTGAGGAGATATGGCGAAAAGGAAGACTGCGCGGAAGAGCGTCAGGAAAGCCACCGTCATGAAACGACGCAAGACCGTTCGGCGCCGGCCGAAGACGCTGGACCCGCTCGTTGCGGCGGTGAAAGGCGCCGAGCATCGCGACGTCGGCGGCGTCCGGCTCGACGTTGGACGCGCCGGCGCGGCACGGGTGAAGCGCATGGTCTATCCCGTTGGATTTCGCTGGTCGGTCGACATGAAACCGGTCGTCGGAACCGACCTCTGCATGCACGCCCACGTCGGCTTCCTTGCCAGGGGAGAAATCCACGTCGAGTATGCCGACGGGTGCATCGTGGAACACAAGGCTCCGCAGATCCTGGCGATCGAGCCGGGTCATGACGGTTGGGTGGTGGGCCAGGAGCCGGTGGTGCTGATCGAGTTCGACTTCGAGCGTGACACGATCCGCCGCCTCGGCATGCCTGACGCCCATCGTCATTCGTGACGTCGGTGCCCGCGCGAACCCGCGCGTTACCCTTATCGACCGTATTGCGTGAACATTCCCGTCGAAATGAAATGCGTCAGCACGCCGGCAAACGCAAACCCGATCACCAGCAGGACGCGCCGCAACCGTGCGCGTGATTCACGGAAGCCGGACATCTGGATGAAGACGTCGGCGACATAGACTGCCGAATAGGCGATGTTCGCCGCGACGGCCAGCACGAAAAGGCCGAGAAGGTGATCGAACGTGAGTGACTCTCGCGACGCGGGCCACGCGGCGATGAAGTGGCCGATGACGATGAGGGCCAGCCAGGCGATGTAGAACAATCGCCGCACCTCCCAGTAGCGGAGGGCGTCCGTGATGACCTCCGTGAGCTCACTCACGATTCAGCTTGGGCCGACCTGAAGGTCGGCCCCTACGTTCCTGCGTTCTTGGGCCGACCTGCTTGCCCCGCCGTAGCCTTGGCGAAGGCGGGAAGGTCGGCCCTACGTTCCTGACAGCTGCCTGCTGCCTGCTGCCAGCTGCACGCTGATCAGCTCAGAATGTCACCCTGAAGCCCAATTGCAGCTGGCGCTGCTCGTAGCCTCCCGTCGGCGCAAAGCCGGTCTTCACATCGGTCGGAATCGGCGCGAGCGGGTTTCCGGCCGCGTCGGTGGCCACGACCGTGTTCGCACCGGACCACTGGATCGTGTTGAACAGGTTCTTCAGCTCGGCGATGAATTCAGCCTTCGTCGAGCCGGCGACCGGAAACAGCCGTGAGTAGCGGACGTCGAGGTTTCGGCGTGCCGGCAGGTTCATCGAATTACGCGCGACGTCGTTGGGCCGGTCGCTGCCGATCGCATCGTTGTTGAGCTCGCGGTTGCTGCGGATCGTCACGGGAATGCCGTTGGCGACGAGCAGCGCGATGCCGAACTGGTTGTTGTTCAGGATTCTGCCCGCCACGCCTTCCGCTGCAAACTGCGGCTGCGCCACGACGCTGGCGACGAGCGTGTGCCGCTGGTCGAGGATGTTCGGCCCCTTGTCGCGATCGAGACTGGCGGGATCGGTTCGGCCACCCGTATCGCCCTGCACGGAGAGCGTGCTGGTGATCGGCGCATTGTCCTCGCCCTTGCCAAGCGTGTACGCGACATCCCACTGAATGCCGCGGGAGAAACGGCGCCCGAGCTGCAGCGTCATGTTCCTGTAGGTCGACACGCCGATCGCCTGGGTGGAGAAGATGGCATTGAAACGGGGATCGACGCGCGTCGCCGCATTGATCGCGGTGTTGAAGATCGGGCGCCCGTCGGGCAACGCGCCAATCGGGTTGATCAGGTTGATGTTGCTCACGACGGGCAGATCGTACCCGCGCGTATAGGAGAAGCCGACCGAGGCGACGTAGCTGCTGCCGATCCCGCGCTCGAGCTGCACGTTGCTCTGCCACATGCGGGCAATCTGGAACGCCGGATCGACGGTCCACGCCGTCGTCGACGCCAATGCTGTCCCGCTCGCAAGGACATTCGGAAATGCCGGCGCCCCGACCTGTGCCGGCTGAAGGTTCACATTGCCGCGCGTCGTCGTCCCATCCTGGACGATCGCCTGCTCGTAGATGGCGTTGATCGGCTGGTCGTAGGTCAGGCCGCTGTTTCCACGCAGCACCGTTCGCCGATCGTCGTCGAGCGTCCACACGAAGCCGGCGCGCGGCTGCCAGTTGTTCCGGTCGTTCGGAAACGAACGTGAGGCCGCGAGCACGGCGCCCGACGAGCCGTCCGGCGGCGTGTAGGTGTCGTACCGGACGCCGTAGAGGAGCTTGAACACCGGCGCCAACTGCCAGTCGTCCTGGACGAAGAGCGCATACATCCGCGTGTCGTACGCGTAGCTGGGCTCTCCGAAGAACTGCTGGAAGGAGCTGTAGGAGAACCGATCCACGCCGCTGCGGGCCGCCAGGTATGCAGCCGCCGTCGGGAACGTGTAGAGCTGAATCTGCGTCTGCGTCCGCGAGTCGCTCACGAACTGCGCGTTGAAACCCATCTTGTAGGAGTGGTTTCCACGGAGATGGGTCACGTTGTCGGTCACCTGGAAGATCTTTTCCGTAAAGCCAAAGCCGACGTCCGCATTGGCCGCGACGGGGCCGCCGAAGTTGGCGACGCCGGTGACGACAATCGCGGGGCCCGTACCTGCCTGCGACCCCGGCACGCGCGACTGATCCCGCTGGGCATACTGCACGCGCGCCTCGTTGAGCAGACTGCTGCCCCTGGTCGAGACGAGCTGCAGGGCGGCCGAGTGCTGTCGATCGCGGAAGTCCGTCCCGCGCTGCACCGAGTTGAGGCCGCCGTTGATGTTGTTGCTGATGAAGTTATCGAAAAAGATGTAGCGCGCCTCGAGGCGATGCGACCCCGACAGCGAATGATCGATCTTGCCGATCGCGAACTTCGTATTGCCGACCGCGGGCATGAATGCCGGCTCGTTCAATCCCAGCTGCGCCGCCGCAGCCGGACTGATCGTGATCACCCGGCCGCCCGAGAAATCGCGCCTGAGATTCTCGTAGCCGGCAAAATAGTGCGTCCGGTTCCTGACAATGGGGCCGCCGCTGTCGAAGGTGTAGACGTTGACGTCGGTCGGCGGCTTCCCGAGCGCGCGGTTCGGCGTGAAGAACGGAAACGCGGCAAACGGCTTCCGCTGGAATCGCCAGCTCCCCTCGCCGTGCACGGTGTTGGTTCCCGACGGCGTAATCGCGTTGTACACCAGGCCCATCGTCTGGCCGAACTCCGGCGCATAGCCGGTCGTGACGACCTTCACCTCGCGCACCATGACATCCGACATCGGCATCTGACGCAGGCCCGCGCGGTCCTTTTCGGTGTTGTCGTTGCCGTCGATCTGATAGTTGACGCGGAGGAGCGCGCCGTTCGA
>Ga0070694_100001227_pt1 | contig 14816 bp, 16 predicted proteins | sample KBSK1251metaG_FD_65470 | JGI IMG/M metagenome (GOLD analysis project Ga0070694, IMG submission 65470) | Corn, switchgrass and miscanthus rhizosphere microbial communities from Kellogg Biological Station, Michigan, USA - KBS K1-25-1 metaG | ecosystem: Host-associated > Plants > Roots >... | reverse complement strand
ACGAACCCGCCCCTTGTTCATCTGCGGGGGCCCAGACATGGCCCCCGCACTCCCCCAGCCGCCGGACAACCCGTCATCTGCGGTCAGACGAACCCGCCCCTTGTTCATCTGCGGGGGCCCAGACATGGCCCCCGCACTCCCCCAGCCGCCGGACAGCCCGTGCGGCGGTCGGCCCGCGGGGCTCCGCCCGATCATGGGGCCACCGGCCGGAACTCCTCGCCGAGCGCGTGCCAGATCTCGCCGTACTCCCGGGAGTACTCCTCGGTCTCGCGGATGCGGATCACGTCGCGCGGGCGCGGAAGCTTCACGTCGTAGAGGAGCTTGATGCGCCCCGGCCGGCGGGTCATCACCACGATGCGGTCGGCCAGGGTGATGGCCTCCGAGAGATCGTGGGTGACGAAGATCACGGTCTGCTGCCTGGCCTGCCAGATCGAGAGCAGCTCGGCGTGGAGGTTCAGCTTGGTGTGGGTGTCGAGCGCGCCGAAGGGCTCGTCCATCAGGAGGATCTCGGGATCGACCACCAGCGACCGCATCAGGGCCACGCGCTGCCGCATGCCGCCGGAGAGCGTCGCCGGAAAGGCGTCCTCGAAGCCCTGCAGCCCGGCGAGCGCGACGGCCTCGCGGACCCGCGCGGCGCGGGCGGCGGGCGGCACCTTGCGGTACTCGAGCCCGAGCGCGATGTTCCGCTCGACCGTCCGCCAGGGGAAGACGGTGTCCTTCTGGAAGACGTAGCCGACCTGGGGCGGCGGCGCCCCGGTGACCCGCAGACCGTCCACCGCGATCTCGCCGCCCGAGGGGGCGACGAGCCCGCCGATCATGTTGAGGATGGTCGACTTCCCGCAGCCGGAGGGACCCACGATCGCCACGAACTCGCGCGCGTGGACGTCGAAGGAGACCGGGGAGACGGCCGGGACCTCCCGCGGACCCTGGCCAAAGGTCTTCGAGAGGTCCCGGATCGAGACGCGAACGCGCGGCGTCACTGCCGCCGGCTTACTTGTACCGGGCCTGCGCCTTCTTGACGAAGCTCATGTCCACCGCCTGCTTGTACGGGATCGGCTTCTCGACCGCGGTGGGCACCCACACCTTCATGCCGCGCTCGTAGTCCTTCTCGTCGATGATGAAGTCCCAGTCGAAGATGGTTCGGTAGTAGCGCACGGACTCGAGCACCACCTCGCGCTTGAACGTATCCATGTACGGCTTCCAGAGCAGATCGGTGACCTCGTCGTCTTTCGCCTTGCGGATCCACTGCTGGGCACGATAGTTCGCGTTGACGTAGGCCTGCACGAGGTCGGGCGACTTCTCGATGGTCTCCTTCAGCACGTAGCCCACCGTGACCGGGATGGGCCCGCCGAAGACCCGGTTCCACGCCTTCTCGTCCTGGATGTCGTAGAGCGGCGTGCCGAAGCCCTCCTCGACCGCGGCCCCCTGCCACTCGGGCACCGCCATGATCGCGTCGAACTTGCCCGCCTTGAGCCCGCCGAGCATGGTGGTCGAGGCCCCCCCGCCCACCCAGTCGACGTGGTCGTTGACGGGCCGCCCGTCGGCCCCCTTGGTGTGCTGGAGCACGTAGACCCCGTAGACGTACGTGCCGGAGCCGATCGCGGTCGCCGCCACCACCGCCTTGCGCCCGACCAGCTTGGCGTCGGCCAGAGCCTCCACCGTCTTGACCCCCCGGTCCCACAGCTCCTTGCGCACCACGATGTTGGCGTAGGAGCAGCGGGTGTCGGTGGCGAAGATCATGAGGGCGTCCTTGCCCTTCTCCGTGATCTTGAGCGGGTGGTTTGAGTCGCCCAGCGCGAACTGCACCTGCCCCGCCGCGAGCGCCTGGACCACCTTGGCCCCGCCGCCCGGCACCACGAAGTCCGGGGTCCGGACTCCCTCCTCCTCGAAGAACTTCTTCTGGGCCGCGACCAGGTGCTGCCCGTACACGAAGGTCGACACGCTGTGAGAGGCCGTGATCGTCTTGAGCCCCTGGGCCCCGGCCGGCCGCGCCCATGGCGTGGCCGCGGCGGCACCACACGCGAGCCCCGTCACCTTGAGGAAATCCCGGCGCGTCCAGCGGCCGGTCCGCGACTGCTTCGACATGCGCACCCTCCTTTGGGAAACTGGGGGGCATGCTACCGCCCGCTCCGCGACCTGTCAACGGCTGGTTGACCCCAAAGACGTTGACAGATAAGGTTTTTTGGGCTATCGTTCGGCGATGGCAGCGCCTCAGCCCCCGGTCACCCTGAGCCTCCCGAGGCGTTCATGATCCGCAGCATGACCGGGTACGGGCGGGCCGAGTCGACCGGGGCGCGCACCATCCTCACCGTCGAGTGCAAGTCGGTCAACCACCGGCACCTCGACGTCTCCCTCAAGCTCCCGCGGGTCCTCGCCACCTCCGAGGCCGACGCGCGCCGGCTGATCCAGGCCGCGGTGCAGCGGGGGCGCGTGGACGTGAGCGCGACGGTGACCACCGCCGAGGGCACCGTGCTGAACCCCCTCACCGTGAACGTCGCGCAGGCCCGGGAGTACGCCGACGCCGCGCGCCGGCTCGCCGACGCCCTCGACCTCTCCGACGGCCCCTCGCTCGGCTGGGTGATGGGGCAGCCCGGCGTCCTCACCCGCGAGGAGCAGGTGGCGCTGTCCCCGGACGAGGCCTGGCCGCTGCTGGAGAAGGCCCTCGCGGGCGCGCTCGCGCTGATGGTGGAGCGCCGGGAGACCGAGGGCGCCGCCCTCGCCCGGGAGCTGACCGGGCTCCGGGCGGTGCTGGTCGGCCACGTCGACGCGGTCGCCCGGCGCACTCCCGCGGCGGTGGAGCGCCGCGCCGCGCGGCTGCGCGAGCGGATGCACGCGATGCTGGGCGACGCGGAGATGGACCCGTCCCGCCTCGCCGCCGAGGTCGCGGTCTGGGCCGACCGGACCGACGTGAGCGAGGAGCTGGCCCGGCTGCGCGCGCACCTCACCCAGCTCGCCGCGCTGCTGGCCGGCGACGAGCCGGTGGGGCGGACGCTCGATTTCCTCATCCAGGAGATCAACCGCGAGGTGAACACGATCGGCTCCAAGGCGGACGACCTGGAGATCTCCCAGACCGTGATCGCGGCGAAGGCCACGCTCGAGAAGATGCGCGAGCAGGTCCAGAACATAGAATGAAGCAGGAGTGATGCAGCTCATCAAGCGCCGCGGCACGCTGGTGGTGGTCTCGGCGCCCTCGGGCGCGGGCAAGACCACGCTCTGCCACGAGGTGCGCACGCTGGTGCCCGACCTCTACTACTCGGTCTCCTACACCACCCGCGCGCCGCGGCTGGGGGAGACGAACGGGACCGACTTCTTCTTCGTCACCGAGGGCGCGTTCACCGCCATGCGCGCGCGCGACGAGTTCGCGGAGTGGGCCGAGGTGCACGGCCACCTCTACGGCACGCCGGCCAAGGCGCTCGAGAGCGCGCTCGGCCGCGGCCTCGACGTGCTGCTCGACATCGACACCCACGGGGCGCGGCAGCTGCGCCAGCGCTACCCGGAGGCGGTCTCGGTGTTCATCATGGCCCCGTCGATGGCCGACCTGGAGGCGCGCCTGCGCGAGCGCAACAGCAACTCGCCCGGCGACATCGCCCGTCGGCTCAGCCGCGCCAAGGAGGAGATCGCGGCCTGGCGGCAGTACGACTACCTGATCATCAACCGTGACGTGAAGGATGCGGTGGACCAGCTCGCGACCATCATCCAGGCCGAGCGGTGCCGCACGAGCCGATTGACCCTGCGTTTCCCCGACATGGAGGTGCCGGCGTGATGTCGTTCCCATCGCTCGAGAAGTCCCTCGACAACGTATCCAATCGCTACATGCTCGTGGTGCTCGCCGCCAAGCGCGCCCGCCAGCTCAACCGGGGCGCCAAGTCCCAGGTCGACACCCGGCACAAGAAGCCCACGAGCACCGCGCTCGAAGAGATCGCCGAAGCCCGCGTCGGCTACCGCGTAAAGGAAGAGGACGCCCCAAAGCTCTGAAGGCAACACCCAAAACGGGTGTCCGCCACTGGGGGAGTGCGGGGGCCATTTCGGGGCCCCCGCAGCTGACAAGCTTAAAGACTTAAACGAGCGTCCGCAGCGGGGGGAGTGCGGGGGCCGGGGCCCCCGCATACAAACAAGCCTCAAGGCTCAAGCGGTGGACAGCAGAGACGGAAGACAGCAAGAACGACAGACAGCGGAAGCCATGAGCCTCCAAGACAAAGAGCTGATCCTCGGCGTCACCGGCAGCATCGCGGCCTACAAGGCGGTCTATCTGCTGCGCGAGCTCACCCGGCTCGGAGCCCGGGTCACCGTGGTCACCACCGCGCACGCCGACCGCTTCATCGGGCCGCTCACCTTCCGGACGCTCTCCGGCCGACCGGTCCTCTCCGATCTCTTCGATCCCCAGAGCCCGGAGGCGGTCGAGCACGTGGCTCTCGCCGAGCGGGCCCAGGCCCTCGTGGTCGCGCCGGCCACCGCCAACCTCCTGGCCCGGGCCGCCCACGGCATCGCCGACGATTTCCTGACCACGCTGCTGCTGGCCGCGCGCTGTCCGGTGCTGATGGCGCCCGCGATGGACGGGGGCATGTGGGACCATCCCGCGGTGACCGCGAACGTCCGCACGCTCCGCGAGCGCGGGGTCTCGGTGCTCGAGCCCGAGGCGGGCGCGCTCGCCTCCGGACTCTCCGGGCGCGGCCGCCTGCCGGAGGTGGACGCCGTGGTGGAGGCGATCGAGCGTCTGCTCGCCCCCCGGCACGACCTGGCCGGCGAGCGCGTGCTCGTGACCTCGGGCCCCACCCGCGAGCCCATCGACCCGGTGCGCTACATCTCGAACCGCTCTTCCGGCAAGATGGGGCAGGCGGTCGCGACCGCGGCCCTGCGCCGCGGCGCCGAGGTGATCCTGATCTCGGGCCCCACCGCGCTCACCCCGCCTCCCGGCGCGGTCTACGTGCCGGTGCAGACCGCGGAGGACATGCGCGAGGCGGCGCTCCAGCACCTCGACCGGGCCACCATCCTGATCAAGGCGGCCGCGGTGGGCGACTACCGCGCCAAGCGGCCGAGCGAGAGCAAGATCAAGTCGAAGAAGGACGAGGGCCTCACGCTCGAGCTGGCGGCGAACCCGGACATCCTGCGCGAGCTGGCCGCCCGCAAGGGCCGGGCCTTCCTGGTCGGCTTCGCGGCCGAGACCCACGACGTGCGCGCGAACGCGGCGGTCAAGCTCGAGGCCAAGGGCGTCGACCTCCTCGTCGTCAACGACGTGAGCGTGAAGGGCATCGGCTTCGAGGCCGACGACAACCAGGTGACATTGATGGATCGCTGGGGCGGCGTGGCCGACCTGCCCCGGATGAGCAAGCTCGACGTGGCCGACGCCATCCTCGACCGGGTGCTCGGCCTCCGCGCGGCCCAGCGCGCCTCCACGCCCGACCGCAGCGCGCGCTAGCCGAATGAGCGACCCGCGGGAGGACGTGACCCTCGCGCTGCGCGGGCTCGCCGACACCCTCCGGCACCACCGGGACCTCGGGCTGCGGGAGCTGACCCTCGCCGCGGTGCCCTTCCCCGACCCGGCCGACGCCCTGCGCGAGCAGGAGCGCGCGCGGCAGGGCTGCCAGCTCTGCAAGCTCTGCAAGAGCCGCACGAACGTCGCCTTCGGCTCGGGCCACGCCCGCGCGCGCCTCATGGTGGTGGGCGAGGGGCCGGGCGAGGAGGAGGACAAGCAGGGCGTGCCCTTCGTGGGGCGCGCCGGCCAGCTCCTGACCCGGATGCTCGCCTCGGTCGGCTTCGATCGCGAGCGCGACTGCTACATCGCCAACGTGGTGAAGTGCCGGCCCGAGCGCAACCGCAACCCGGAGCCCGACGAGGTCGCGGCGTGCAGCCCGTTCCTGATGGCCCAGATCGACACGGTGGCTCCGTACGTCATCCTGGCCCTCGGCAACTTCGCGGCCCAGACCCTGATCGGCACCAAGGAGGGCATCACCCGGCTGCGCGGCAAGACCTACGCCTTCCGGACCGCGGTGCTGGTGCCGACCTTCCACCCCGCGTTCCTGCTGCGCAATCCCGGCCAGGAGTTCAAGCGCATGGCCTGGGACGACCTGAAGCTGGCCCGGCGCGAGTACGACGCGCGCGCGACCGACGGGGGGCGGACCGGCGGTTGATCGCGGATATCGTCTTCGATATCCCGATCGACCACGCGTTCTCCTACGCGGTGCCCGCGGGCCTCGGGGTGAGCCGCGGGCAGCGGGTGAGCGCACCGCTGCACGGCCGGAGCCGCGTCGGAGTGGTGGTCGCGCTCCGTGAGGGAGACGCGACCTCCCTGAAGCCGCTGCAGCGCGCGGTCGAGCCGGTGCCGGTCCTGTCGGCCTCCGCGCTCGAGCTCACGCGCTGGGCCGCCGCCGAGAGCCTCTCGTCGTGGGGCTCCACCCTGCTCTCGCTGCTGCCGCCGCCGCCCCGGCCCTCCGCGGCCGACACCGTCTCGCCGCCCGCCGATCCGCCCGCGGGGGCCGCGCACCAGCCCGAGCTGTGGACGGACCATCGCCGCGAGGCCCGGCTCGCCGAGTGCCTCGAGCGGGAGAGCGGCGCCGCGCTCGTCATCGCGCCCGACCGCGAGGCGGCCGCGCGCTGGGCGCGCCGGCTCGACGCGGCCCGGCTCGACAGCGGGGTGCCCGAACCGGAGCGGCGCCGTGCCTGGTTCGCGGCCTCGCGCGGCAAGAGCCGCGTGGTGGTCGGAACCCGCTCCGCCCTGCTCGCCCCGCTGCCGCCCCCGGCGACCCTGGCGCTCATCGACGAGCACGATCCGGCCCACAAGCCTCCGGGCGCGCCGCGGCTGCACTCGCGCGACCTGCTCCTGCACCGCGCCGCGCTGGACGGCAGCCGCCTGCTGCTGCTCTCGGCCACGCCATCGGTGGAGACGTGGTGGCGCGCGCAGGACGGCCAGATCGACCGCACCGAGGCCGCCGCCGGCCCCTGGCCCCAGATCCTGACCGCCGACACCCGCGGCATCCTGCGCAACCACCCGCTCACCCTGCCGCTCACCCGCGCCATCGAGGACAGCGCGAAGCAGGGCCGCCGGGCCGCGCTGATCGTCAGCCGCCGGGCCGCAGCACTCGCCTGCGACGACTGCGGGGCGATCCTCCGCTGCCCGGACTGCGGGGTGCCGCGGGCCCTCTCGCGCGACCGCCGCGAGCTGCGCTGCCCGCTCTGCGCGCGCGTCGACGCGCCGCCCGACCACTGTGGCGGATGCGGCGGCCACCGCCTCTCCCCGTTCGGCTGGGACGCCGAGCGCGTGCAGACCTCGGTGGTCCGCCGCTTCCCGCGCCTGACCGTCTCGCGGCAGAACCTCGAGGCCCAGGTGGTGATCGGCACCCCGGCCCTCCTGCGCGCCCTGCCGACGCGATCGGTGGGCTGCGTCGGGTTCGTGGCCCTGGACGGGATGCTCCGCGTGCCCGACTTCCGGGCCGGCGAGCGCACCTGGGAGCTGCTGTGGGCCGCCGCGGAGGCGGTGATGCCCGACGGCCGGGTCATCGTCCAGACCCAGCATCCCGAGCACTACGCGGTCCGCACCGTGCAGGCGCAGGACCGCGCCGGCTTCTACAAGGAAGAGCTCCGCTTCCGGGCCGAGCTCGGCTACCCGCCCTTCCGGCGCCTGTGCGAGGTCTCGGCCCGCGCCCGCGAGGACGGCCGGGCCCGCGCACTGGCCGACGAGTGCGCGGCGGCCCTGCGCGGCATCGCCTCGCTCACGGTGTACCCGCCCGCGTCGGCCAGTCCGACCGGCGCGCGCAAGCGCCGGTGGCGATTCGTCGTCAAGGGGCCCGCCGACCTGCCGCATCTCCTGGCTCCCGCGCTGGCGCCGCTGCTCGGGAAGCGACGGGGCGCGGCCGGTATGGTAGAAGTAGAGATGGACCCGCAGGCGAATGCCTGAGGCGAAGCCGGTCGAGAGGAGACGAGCCCAGTGGCGCTGCTGACGGTGAGATTGTACGGCGACCCGGTGCTGCGGCAGGTGGCCGCGCCGGTCCGCGAGATCACCCCCGACATCAAGCGGATCATCGCCGACATGACCGAGACGATGTGGCACCAGGTCGGCATCGGGCTGGCCGCCCCGCAGGTGGGCCTGCCACACCGCATCCTGGTGATGGACGACGGCAACGGCGGCGTCCAGGCCCTGATCAACCCGGTCATCGAGTCGCGGAGCGGGACGATTCGCGAGGAGGAGGGCTGCCTGTCCCTCCCCGGCATCTTCGCGGACGTGGAGCGGAGCCGGTCCATCACGGTCAGCGCGCTCGACGCGGACGGCAAGCCGTTCTCGTTCGAGGCGAGCGGCCTCAAGTCGCGGGTGGTGCAGCACGAGATGGACCACCTGGACGGCGTGCTGTTCATCGACCGCCTGCCCCCGGTGACCCGGGACCGCATCAAGAAGAAGATCCAGAAGGAAGGCTTCCCCAAGGAGACCGCGCACCACGCCTTCGCGCTCTAGCGAGCCGGGGCTGCGCGTCCTGTTCTACGGCACCCCCGCCTTCGCCCTGCCGACCCTCGAGGGCCTGCTCGACCATCACCACGTCGTGGCCGTGATCACCCAGCCCGACCGGCCGGCGGGACGCGGCCGCCCGCTGACCGCCTCCCCGGTGAAGCGCCGCGCCCTCGAGGCGGGAGTGCCGGTGCTCCAGCCGCCGCGCCTGCGCGATCCGGGCTGGCCCGAGCGCCTCGCGGAGTACCGGGCCGACGTCGCGGTGGTGGCCGCCTTCGGCCAGATCCTCCCCAAGGCCGTCCTCGACGCGCCGACGCGCGGCTCGATCAACGTCCACGCCTCGGTCCTGCCGCGCTACCGAGGAGCGGCGCCCATCGCCTGGGCCATCATCCGCGGCGAGACCGAGAGCGGGATCACCACCTTCCAGATGGACCCGGGAATGGACACCGGCGACATGCTCCTGCGCGAGACGACCGTGATCGGGCCGGAGGAGACGGCAGGCGAGCTGTCGGAGCGTCTCGCCGGCATCGGCGCCCGGCTCCTGCTCCGGACCCTCGAGGAGATCGACGCCCTGCCTCGCATCCCGCAGGACGGAGCGCAGGCCACCATGGCCCCGCGCCTCAAGAAGCAAGACGGCTGGCTCCGGCCGGCCGAGCCGGCGCGAGCTCTGGTCAACCGCATCCGGGGCTGCAACCCGTGGCCGGGCGCGGCGCTGGTGACCCCGGTGGGCCGTCTCCTGATCTGGCGGGCCCGGGCCCTGCCCGGCCCCACGACCGCGCCCCCAGGCACCCTCCTCCCCCTCTCCCCACCGGGGAGAGGGCAGGGTGAGGGTGAGGGGCCCGAGGGCCAGGGCTCTCTCGGCATCGCCACCGGCGCCGGCATCCTTCTCCCGCTGGAGGTCCAGCCGGACAACCGCAAGGCCATGCCCTGGGCGGACTTCCTCCGCGGCGCGCGCCTCGAGCCGGGCGCGCGCGTGACCGAGCCGACCCCGTGAGCCCCGTGCTCCGGGCGGGACCGGTCTCGCAGGCGCGCTACGAGGCGCTGCACATCCTGATGCGGGTGGAGCGCGACCGCGCCTTCGCCGACATCGCGCTCGAGCACGCCCTCGAGCGCGCGCGCCTGGATCCGCGCGACGCCGCGCTCTGCGCCGAGATCGTGTTCGGCACGCTTCGCTGGCGCCGCCACCTCGACTGGCGGCTCACGCCGCACCTCAACCGTCCGCTCGCGAAGCTCGACCCCTGGGTGCGCGCGCTCCTGCGTCTCACCGCCTACCAGCTGATCTTCCTCGATCGGGTGCCGCGGTGGGCGGCGGTGGACGAGGCGGTGAGCGTGGCCCGCCTCAAGTCGAAGGTGCCGGGGCCGGCCGAGTTCGTCAACGCGGTGCTGCGCTCGTTCACACGCGCGCCGGGCCCACCGCGTCTGCCCGCGAACCCGGTCGAGGCGGCCGGCGTGCGCTGGTCGTTCCCCGACTGGATCGCCGCGCGCTGGATCGCCCGCTACGGAATGGAGGAGGCGGAGCGGCTGATGGCCGCGCTCGACGAGCGGCCGCCGGTCACCATCCGGGCGAACACGCTCCGGATCACCCGCGAGGACCTCGCGGCCCGGCTCCGCGACGAGGAGCTGGCCGAGACCGATCCCACCGCGCTGGCCCCGGAGGGGCTCACGGTGCGGCGGGGAGCGGTCAGTCGCTGGGCCGCCTTCGCGGCGGGCTGGTGTGCCATCCAGGACGAGGCCTCGATGCTGATCGCGCGCCTGCTCGATCCGCGCCCCGGCGAGCAGGTGGCGGACACCTGCGCGGCGCCCGGCACGAAGGCCACCCACCTGGCCCAGCTGATGGGCAACCGGGGACGCATCGTCGCCATGGATCCGAACGCGGCGCGGCTGCGGCTGCTGACCCAGGCCGCGGCGCGGCTCGGCGTCGACATCGTCGAAACCCACGCCGGCGGCGTGGCCGCGGTGGGCGGACGCTGGAAGGGCCGATGCGATCGGGTGCTGGTGGACGCCCCTTGCTCGAACCTGGGCGTGCTCCGTCGCAACCCGGACGTGAAGTGGAACCGCGACGAGTCGGACCTGGTGCGCCTGGCCGAGAAGCAGCGGGGCATCCTGGCCGCCGCGGCCGCGCTCGCCCGGCCGGGCGGACGGCTGGTGTACGCCACCTGCTCGCTCGAGCCCGAGGAGAACGACCTGATCGTGCGCGGGTTCCTCGACGGCCACCCGGACTGGAAGGTGGACCCCCCGGTGGACTTCCCGGTGGCCCCCGGCCCGGATGGTTTCGTCCGCTGCCTGCCCCACGTGCACGGGACCGACGGCTTCACCGCGGTCCGCCTGGCCCGGGCGGGCCGGCCCTGACCCGCCCGCGACGGGGTCCTTTGCGGGCCCCGTCGCTTTCGGGTAAGGTCGCAGCATGAGGATCGCCCCCAGCATCCTGTCCGCCGACTTCGCCGCGCTGGGGGAGGCGATCGCCCGGGTGGAGGCCGCCGGGGCGGACCAGCTCCACGTGGACGTCATGGACGGCCACTTCGTGCCCAACCTCACCATCGGCCCGCCGGTCATCGAGTCGATCCGGAAGCGCACCCGGCTGCCCCTGGACGTCCACTTGATGATCGAGGAGCCGGAGCGCTGGGTCGAGACCTACGTGAAGGCGGGGGCGGACTACCTGACCGTCCACGTCGAGGCCTGTCCTCACCTGGAGCGCGCCCTGACCCTGATCCGGGAGACGGGAGCCAAGTCCGGCGTGGCGCTCAACCCTTCCACGCCCCCGGAGGTGCTCCAGTACGTGCTGGACGACCTCGACCTGGTCCTGGTGATGTCGGTGAACCCCGGCTTCGGCGGCCAATCGTTCATCCCGACCGCCTACGAGAAGATCCGCCGGCTCCGGGCCCTGCTGGGCTCGCGGGACGTCCTGATCTCGGTGGACGGCGGCGTGAGGGCGGAGAACGCCGGGCCCCTGGCCCGGGCCGGGGCCACGGTGCTGGTGGCCGGGTCGTCCATCTTCGGCGCCCCGGACCCCGGGGCCGCGATCGCGGCGCTCCGGGGTGCAGCGGAAGTACCGAAAAGCGCTTGACTTTTTAGACCCCCGTCAGTATTCTTTAGCGTTTCCAGACGCAGCGTCCCAGGTGGTAACGCAATGCTCGACAGTCTGACCAGTCGTCTCACCGGAATCCTCGACCGGCTGCGTGGCTTCGGCCGGCTGACGGAGGAGAACATCCAGGAGGCGCTGCGCGAGGTGCGCGTGGCCCTGCTGGAAGCCGACGTCAACTTCAAGGTCGTGAAGGCCTTCGTCGAGCGCGTCCGCGTGAAGGCGGTGGGGCAGGACGTGCTGCAGTCGCTCACCCCGGGCCAGCAGGTGGTCAAGGTGGTGCGGGACGAGCTGGTGGAGCTGCTCGGCGGCTCGGGCCACCGCCTGGCGATGGCGCCGCACCCGCCGACGGTCGTGATGCTGGTGGGCCTTCAAGGCTCCGGCAAGACGACGAGCGCGGCGAAGCTGGCCCGCCACTTCCAGAAGCAGGGACAGCATCCCCTCCTGGCCGCGGCCGACGTGTACCGGCCCGCCGCGATCGATCAGCTCAAGACCCTGGGGGCGCAGCTCGGAGTGCCGGTGGTGGGGGAAGCCGATCAGCGCCCGGTCGACATCTGCTCGGCGGCCCGCGACGAGGCGGCCCGGCGGGGACTCTCGCCCCTCATCCTCGACACCGCGGGTCGCCTGCACATCGACGAGGAGATGCTGGAGGAGCTGCGCGCGATCAAGAAGGCGGTGGGGCCGCACCACGTGCTCCTGGTGGTGGACGCCATGACCGGGCAGGACGCGGTCACGGTGGCCGAGAAGTTCAACGCGGCCATCGGGATCGACGCGGTGATCCTCACCAAGATGGACGGCGACGCGCGCGGCGGCGCGGCCCTGTCGGTGCGAGAGGTGACCGGGCGCCCGATCGCGTTCGTGGGGGTGGGCGAGAAGACCGACGCGCTGGAGCCGTTCCACCCGGACCGGCTGGCCCAGCGCATCCTCGGGATGGGCGACGTGCTCTCGCTGGTGGAGAAGGCCCAGGCCTCCGTGGACGCCGAGCAGGCGGAGGCGCTCGCCCAGAAGATCCGGGACGACGCCTTCACCCTCGAGGACTTCGCGGCGCAGCTCAAGCAGCTGCGCTCGATGGGGCCGCTCGGCCAGCTCATGGACATGGTGCCCTTCTTCAAGGGGGCCAAGGGCCTGCCCAAGGAGATGGCTGGCGAGGAGAAGGAGCTGCACCGGTACGAGGCCATCATCGCCTCCATGACACCGCTCGAGCGGCGGGAGCCCGCGGTGATCAACGGCAGCCGCCGCTCGCGGATCGCGCGCGGCAGCGGGACGAGCGTGTCGGACGTGAACCGGCTGCTCAAGCAGTACGCGCAGCTCAAGAAGATGATGAAGGGGCTCAAGCAGATGGAGGGGCGCATGGGCAAGCTCAAGGGCGCCCTGCCCTTCCTGCCGCGCTGAGCCCCGGACGAGACGGCGGCGCAGGACAACCCAGAGAGAGGTGACCAGTGGCGGTTCACATCAGGCTGAGACGGACGGGGACGACGCGGAAGCCGGCGTACCGCGTGGTGGTGGCCGACTCGCGCGCGGCGCGGGACGGCAAGTTCATCGAGGTGCTCGGGCACTACAACCCGCTCACGAATCCACCCACCATCAAGATTCAGGTGGAGCGCGCGCAGGAGTGGATCAAGAAGGGGGCCCAGCCGAGCAACACGGTGAAGAACCTGCTGGCGCGGGCGGGGGCGGCGGCCGCGAAAGCCTCGTAGGTGGTCGTGGCGGACGCGCCCCTCGTGGCGGTCGGGGAGGTGCTGCGGCCCTATGGGCTCCGCGGCGAGCTCAAGGTGCGCCCGCTCACCGATCGGCCCCGCGAGCGGTTCGAGCGGCTCGACCGGTGCGTGCTCTGGGAGCCCCGGGCGGACCGGCGGGAGGACTGCCGAATCGCCTCGTGTCGCTTCGAGGGCGAGACGGTCTTCGTGCGCATGGACGGGGTCGACTCGCCGGAGGCGGCCCGGCGGTTCCAGGGTCGGCTCCTGGCGGTGGGGCGCGACGAGGTGCTGCCGCTGCCCGAGGGGCAGTTCTACCCCTGGCAGATGGAGGGCGCGGTGGTGCAGACGCGGGACGGTCGGCACGTCGGCCGGTTCATTCGGGTAGACAGCGGGGCGCAGGACCTGTGGGTGGTCGAGGACGACGAGCATCGCCAGCGGCTGATCCCCGCGGTGCCGTCGATCGTAGTGGAGGTCAGCGTGGCGGATCGGCGCATCGTCATCGATCCGCCGGAAGGGCTGCTCGAGCTGTGAGGATCGACATCGTCACCCTGTTCCCGGCCATGCTCGAGGCGCCGCTCGCCCAGTCGATCCTGGGTCGGGCCCGCGCCCGCGGCCTCGTGGACGTGCGCGTCCACGACCTGCGCGAGCACGCGACGGGACGCCACCGGGTGACCGACGAGCCGCCGTTCGGCGGCGGGGGCGGCATGATCCTCAAGCCCGAGCCGCTCGCCGCCGCGGTGGACGCACTGCGGGCGGACGAGGCGGAGGCACGGGTGATCCTGCTGGGGCCGGCCGGCCGGCGCTTCAGCCAGGACGTGGCCCGCGAGCTCGCTGCCGCCTGGCCGCGGCTGATCCTCCTGTGCGGCCGCTACGAGGGCGTCGACGAGCGGGTGAGCGAGACGCTGGCGGACGAGGAGCTCTCCATCGGCGACTACGTGCTGAGCGGCGGCGAGCCCGCGGCCCTGGTGGTGACCGACGCGGTCGTCCGCCTGCTCCCGGGGGTGCTCGGCGACGAGGACGCGCCCGCGCGCGACTCCTTCGCGCGGGGCCTGCTCGAGCACCCGCAGTACACGCGGCCCGAGGTCTTTCGGGGCGCGGCCGTGCCCGAGGTGCTGCGCTCCGGCGATCACGCGCGGATTGCGCGCTGGCGGCAGCTGATGTCGCTCTGGCGCACGTGGCGGCGGCGACCCGACCTCCTGGAAACGGCGGACCTCACGCCGGAAGAGCAGAAGTGGACGGACGGTTTCCGGCAGGGTCGGACGCCGGCCGATTTCCTGGACTAACTTCATCGAGCGAGGAGCAGATCATGGAAGCGATCCGAATCGTCGAGGCGGGAGAGCTCAAGAAAGACCGGGGCGGCTTCAAGCCCGGGGATACCGTCAAGGTGATGGTCAAGGTCGTCGAGGGCGAGAAGGAGCGGCTGCAGGCCTTCGAGGGCGTGGTCATCCGCAAGCGCGGGGGCGGCACCGGGGCCTCGTTCACGGTACGGCGCATCTCCTACGGGGTCGGGGTGGAGCGCACGTTCCCGGTGCACTCGCCGCGGATCGACAAGATCCAGGTGATGAAGCGGGCGACGGTGCGGCGGTCGAAGCTCTACTACCTCCGC
>Ga0070694_100001221_pt1 | contig 14849 bp, 14 predicted proteins | sample KBSK1251metaG_FD_65470 | JGI IMG/M metagenome (GOLD analysis project Ga0070694, IMG submission 65470) | Corn, switchgrass and miscanthus rhizosphere microbial communities from Kellogg Biological Station, Michigan, USA - KBS K1-25-1 metaG | ecosystem: Host-associated > Plants > Roots >... | reverse complement strand
AGCGTCCTGATGTTGCGGCACATGGCTCGCCCCTATGAAAGATCGAATCCTGCCTTTTTGAGCGGCAGGGAGCGGATGCGTTCCCCGCTCGCGACGAACAGCGCGTTCGCGACCGCTGGGGCGACCGCGGCGCCGCCGGCCTCGCCCACCCCGCCCCAGAACCCGCCCGACGGCACAACCAGCACCTCGACCGGCGGCATCTCGGCGAGGGTCAGCACGCGGTAGTCGCCGAAGCTCGACTGCTCGACGCGCCCGTCCTTGAAGGTAATCTCGCCCCAGAGGAGCGCGCTCAGCGCGAAGGCGGCGCCGCCCTGGACCTGAGCGACGACGTTGTCGGGGTTGATCACCCGGCCGGGGTCGAGCGCGATCACCAGCCGCTTCAGCTCGATCTTCTTCCCGCTCAGCGCAAGCTCGGCCACCGCGGCGGTGTAGCTGCCGCGCACTTCGGTCACGGCGATCCCGCGATGCAGACCTTGCGGCCACGGCGTTCGCCAGCCGATCGCCTTGGCGGCAGCCTCGAGGACGGCGCGTTCTTTTGACTTTTCGGGTAAAAGCGCCAGGCGGTAGTCGAGCGGATCGCGCTTAGCCGCATGGGCGAGCTCGTCGATGAAGCATTCGCGCACGAAGGGATTCTGCGAGTGGGCGGCGCCGCGCCAGTAGCCCACCGGCACGGCGCTGGAGCGCACGGCGTGCTCGATCCGCAGGTTGGCGATCGAATAGGGCTGGTCGGCGAGCGCCGCGGTGGCGTCCACGTCCTTCAACGCGGGCGCGGCGACGCGGCACTGGAGCGCCACCGGATTGCCCGCCTCGTCGAGCCCCGCCTTCAGCCTGGCGAGGCTCGCGGGACGGTACTGGTCGTGCTGCAGGTCCTCGTCGCGGGTCCAGATGAGGTTGACCGGAACGCCGTTCAGCGCCTTCGCGATCGCGACGCCCTGAGTCGTGTAGTCCTGCGCCAGGCGGCGGCCGAAGCCGCCTCCCGCCTGGGTGCGGTGCACGTACACGTTTTCCGGAGCGACGCCTGCCGCGGCGGCGGCGGCGGCGTGGGTCGCCTCGGCGTCCTGTGTCGACGTCCAGACGTCGACCTGCCCGCCCTTTACGACCGCCGTGCAGCTCGGCGGCTCGAGCGTGGCGTGGGCGAGGAAAGGCAATGCGTATTCCGCTTCGATCACGCGCACGGCCTGCGTCAGCGCTTTTTCGACCTCGCCCTCGCTCTTCGTCACGCTTGCCGCGGTGTCGGGCTCGAAGGCCTGCGCCAGCTCGCGCTTGACGGCGTCGCTCGAAAGGCTCGCGTTCGCACCGCCGTCCCACTCGATCTTCAGCGCGAGCAGCGCCTGCGCCGCGCGCCACCAGTTGTCCGCGACGACGGCGACGTACTCGCCCATCGCGAGCACGCGCAGCACGCCGCGCCGGCCGCGGGCCGGCGCCTCGTCGACCGAGCGCACGCGCCCGCCGGGAATCGGGCACTGCGCGATCGCCGCGTAGACCATGTTGGGAAGCTGGGTGTCGACGCCGTAGCGCGTGCGGCCTGTGACGATGTCGGGAATGTCCACGCGCGCGAGGGGCTTGCCGGCGACCTTCCAGTCCGCCTGCGGCTTCAAGGCGAGCTGCTTTGGAGCCTCGAGCTTCCCCGCCGCCGCCGCCACGCGGCCGTAGGTGATGCGCCGTTCGCTCGCGGCATGGGTGATGACGCCGTTCGCGGCCCGGCACTCCGCCGGGGCTACGCCCCAGCCCTGCGCGGCCGCGGCGACGAGCGTCTCGCGCGCCGACGCACCGGCGGCGCGCAGGACCTGGTGCGAATCGCGGATGGTGCGGCTACCGGCAGAGGCCATGGAACCCCACACCCGCTTGCGCCGGAGCTGCTCGTTCGAATCGGCGTAGTCGACGCGCACGCGCCGCCAGTCGCACTCGAGCTCCTCGGCGACGAGCTGCGCCGCCGCCGTCATGCTGCCCTGCCCCATCTCCGAGCGCGCATAGCGGATGATCACCTGCTCGTTCGGCAGCACCATCACCCAGGCGTTGATCTCCCCTCGTCCCGCCTGGGCCCGCGCCGGCAGATGCACGCCGAGCACGAGCGCCCCGGCGGTCTTGAGGAAGGCGCGCCGCGACAGCGCGCTCACGCTTTCTTCCTGGCCGCGGCCTGGATCGCGCTGCGCACTCGCGCATAGGTGCCGCAGCGGCACAGGTTGGTCATCGCCTCGTCGATCTGCCGGTCGCTCGGGCTCGGGTGCTTGCGCAGCAGCGCCACCGCGGCGAGGATCTGCCCGCCCTGGCAGTAGCCGCATTGCGGCACCTGCCGGTCGATCCACGCCTGCTGCACCGGATGAAGCCGCTCGCCCTGCGCGAGGCCTTCGATGGTGACGACGCGCCTGCCCGCGACCTTGGCGACCGCGAGCGCGCACGAGCGCACCGGCTCGCCGTCGACGAGCACCGTGCACGCGCCGCACTGCCCGACGCCGCAGCCGTATTTCGGCCCCTTGACGTCGAGCTCGTCGCGCAGCACCCACAGGAGCGGCATCTCGGGCTCGACGTCGACCTCGCGCGGCTTGGCGTTGACGGCAAAGCGGATCATCGTGTTACTGTAAACGCATCCGAGGAGGAGATTGATAAATGATCCGGTTTTGCACTGCGCTGTTGACAAGCGCCGTGGCCGCGTTCTCGCTGTCGGCGGCGGCGCAGGAGAATTATCCGAACAAGCCGATCCGCGTCGTCATCGGCTACTCCGCAGGCGGCGGCAACGACATCATCGTGCGCGTGATGACGCCCGAGCTCTCGAAGGGGCTCGGGCAGCCGGTGATCGTCGACAACAAGCCCGGCGCGCAGTCGATCATCGCCGCCGAGCACGTCGCCAAGCAGCCCGCCGACGGCTACACGATCCTCATGGGGCCGAGCGGCCCGATGACCATCAATCCCGCCACCTATTCCAAGCTGCCGTACGACCCGGTGCGCGATTTCACCCCGATCTCGATGATCTGCTCGTTCCCGCTCCTCCTCGTGGTCGATCCCAAGCTGCCGGTGAAGAACGTGAAGGAGCTCATCGCCTACGCCAAGGCCAACCCCGGCAAGTCCAACTACGCTTCGAGCGCGGGCATCTTCCAGGTCGCCAGCGAGATGTTCAAGCAGCGTACCGGGACGAACATCGAGATGATCACGTACAAGAGCAGCGGCGAATCGGCTCAGGCGGTGATCTCGGGCCAGGTGATGATGACGCTCATCGATCCGCCGCCGGTCAGCGGTCCGCTCAAGTCCGGCACCTTGCGCGGCCTCGCCGTCACCTCCCCGCGACGCCATCCGTCGTGGCCCGATCTTCCGACCCTGAAGGAAGCCGGCGTCGACATGGAAGTCCCGGTCTGGACCGCCTTCTTCGCGCCCGCCAAGACGCCACCCGCGATCGTCGCGCGGCTCCAGAAGGAAGTCGCGCGCGTAGTGCAAACCCCCGAGGTAAAGGAGCGCTTCGCCAGCATGGGCCTCGACCCCGTCGGCGGCAGCTCCGCGGACCTCGGCAAGCAGGTCGCGAGCGACATCCAGAAATGGACCGCCGTCGCCAGGGCCGCGAACATCAAGAACGACTAGGAATTCGGGCTCTGACCCCGAATTAGGCGCCGGAAGTGCGCTTCCATGCGCGCCGGGTCGGCCTCACGGCCGGTGAACAGCTTGAAGGCTCCGATCGCCTGGCCGACATTCATGTGCCCTCCGTCTACCGTCGCGCAGCCGATGCGCTGCGCCGCTTTCATGAGCGGCGTCTCGAGCGGAACGTGGACGATCTCCGACACCCACATCGCCGGGCGCAGGAGCGTTTCATCCAACGGCATGCCCGCATCGCTTGCCATGCCGACCGGGGTGGCGTGGATGAGGCCGCTCGCGGAGCGCAATGCGGCCTTCGGGTCGGGTGCCGGAACGACTGTACGGTCGGGAAAATTTGCCTGCAGCGCGGCCGCAAGCATGGTGGCGCGCGATAGATCGACGTCGAAGATCGCGAGTTCGCCGACGCCAAGTTCGAGCGCTGCATAGCCGACGGCCGAGCCGGCGCCGCCGGCGCCGAGCAGAGCCACGCGCGACAGATCCGCCTGAGGCAGGGCGCGCCGAAAGCCCCAGCTCCAGCCAGATGCGTCGGTGTTGTAGCCCACGAGGCGCTCGCCTTCGCGCACCACGGTGTTGACCGCCCCGATGGCGCGCGCCTCGTCTGAAAACGCGTCGAGCAGAGGCATCACCTGCTGCTTGCACGGATAGGTGATGTTCAAGCCCGCGAAGCCCATGATGCGCGATGCGGCGATCAGGCCCGGTAGCGACGCGATGCCGGCGCCCGCGACGTCGAGTTCGATGAGCTGATAGTGCAGGCGTATGCCGTGATGCCGCGCTTCCTCCTCGTGGAGCGCGGGCGCAAGCGAGCGCTGGATGCCCGCGCCGATCAGACCGCACAGAAAGGTTCCCACCGCCTTCATCCCGGAAGATCCCTCGAAGTCAGGGAATAGGCGCAGCGGTACAACCCCTCGACCCTGCCCGGCAGCGCGCCGTGGCTCTCGAGCTTGCCCAGCTCTGCGGCGACGGCTGCCTTCACCGCACCGACGTCGTATCCGGCAATCAGCAACACGCAGTCCGCTCGCCCGTCCATTCCGCGGATTCCATGCTCCTCAGTGCGGGGAACATCCGTGGCAAGCGATTCAAGGAGGTACGCACCGGTCAGCCCCTTGCGCTGCGGCAGCGACGGCAACACTTCGGCGCTCAGCCATTTCAGTGCGGACCCCCTGGTCCGCGGCGACGGGGAAAACCGGATCGTCGCCAGGATCTGCGCCAGCCCGCCGCCGAAGCTTGCGCGAACCCGGCAAAGGCTGCGGACCATGTTGCGGTGATGCGGCATCATCTGGCGGGACCACGGCGTGGGTTGGTTGAGCCGGTCGAGGTAAGCGCCGCTCGTTATCGTTTTCCGGTCCCGGGTTTCGTAAAGAACGAAGTACGAAGGCGCGCCCGAGTCGGCGACCCAGCGCGTGCCGCGCAGGAATCCCGGGATGCCGAGGCGCTCGGGCATGTGCTCGTGCGAGTGCCAGTCTTCCCACTCCGCGCGCACGTCCGGCGGCACGTCCCACCACATGGCAACGGCGGCGCGGCCGAGCATAGGCGGCGCTCCCGCTACCCCTTGTAGCCCAGGATCCGGGGCAGGAACAGCACCAGGTCCGGCACGTAGGTAATGAGCGCGAGCGCGCCGATCATGACGGCGAGGAACGGCATCACCTCCTTCACCAGCTCGGTGAGGGAGACGTCGGCGATCTTCACCATCATGAAAAGCAGCAGCCCGTAGGGCGGCGTGACGAGACCGAGCATGACGTTGACGACGGCCACCACGCCGAAGTGCACCGGATCGATTCCCAGCGCCTGCGCGGTCGGCAGCATCACCGGCAGGATGACGAGCAGGATCGTCGTTCCTTCCAGGAAGCAGCCGAGGACCAGCAGGATGACGTTCGCCACCAGCAGGAACATGGCCGGCGACATCTGCCAGCCCTTGAGCAGCGCGGCGACGACCTTCGGGATGTTCTCGACGGTGATGACATAGTTGAAAACGAGCGCGCCCGCGATCAGCATGCCGATCGAAATAGTGATGCGGCTGCTGCGCACCAGGGTGCCGTAGAGGTCGCGCCAGCTCACGCTGCGGTAGAGGATGGCGGAAACGGCGAGCGCGTAGGCCGCGGCGACCGCGGCGGCTTCGGTCGGCGTGGTAACGCCGCTGTAGAGGCAGCCGAGCAGGATCACCGGCATCAGCAGCGCCGGCAGCGCCTCCCAGGTGATGCGCGGCCACTCGCGCATGGGAATCGGCGGCTCGACCGGGAAGTTGCGGCGCTTGGCGTTGAAGGCGATCAGCGCCATCTGCGCCGCGCCGATCAGCAGGCCCGGGATCACGCCGCCGAGGAACAGATAGCCGATCGAGGTGTCGGAGATGAGCGCATACAGCACCATCGGGATCGACGGCGGGATGATCGGCCCGATGACCGACGAAACGGCGGTGAGCGCGGCGGCGAAGCTGGCGGGATAGCGGCCGTCGCGCGTCATCAGCGTCTGCATCACTCTGCCCGAGCTCGCGGCATCGGCCAGCGCCGATCCGGACATGCCGGCGAAGATGATGCTCTGCACGACGTTGACGTGGGCGAGGCCGCCGCGATAACGGCCGACGAGCGCGTTACAGAAGCGCAGCAGCCGGTCCATGATGCTGCCCGCGTTCATGAACTCGGCGGCGAGGATGAACAGGGGAATCGCGAGCAGCAGGAAGCTGCCGTTCATGCCGTTGATCAGCTGCTCGGCGGCGGTGCCCATGTCGAGCCCCGCCAGCCCGAGGTAGAGCACCGAGCCGGCGATCATGGCATGGCCGATCGGCATGCCGAGCAGGCTCAGCACGACGATCGCCGCGAGGCAGGCGGTGAACGGCGTCACAGGCCCGAGCTCACTTCGACGGAGTCGGAGGCGCCCGGGTCGCGGCCCCGCCAGTACTGCCACACGATCCAGGCGTAGCGCACGATGATGGCGACGGCGAAGATGATGTAGATCGAGTACAGCCAGTCGAGGCGGATATGCAGGTAGGAGCTCTTCTCCACCTTCATGTAGGTCACGTAGCGGACCGAAGCCGGCAGCGACATGGCGTAGAGGATGACGAGCGAAGTGCCCACGATGACGCCCATCACGCGGCGCACGCGCGGGCCGGCCGCGGAGTAGATCAGGTCGAAGCGGATCTCCTCGCTTTCCTTGAGGACGAACGCCGAGCCCAGCAGCACCATCCACAGCCAGCAGATGATCGTGAGCTCGGTCGTCCATCCCACCGGGAAGTTGAAGAAATAGCGGAACACGATCTGCAGGATGAACGCGACGAACATCACCGCGAACAGCGCGGCGACGACGTTCTCGGCCCGGCGGTGCAGCCAGGCTGCGGCGCGGCGGAGATTCACGCGGCGCCTACTTCAGGGCGTTGATCTTCTCCAGCATCCCCTTCGGCCATTCCTTCGCATCGTCGGACGCGAGGTAGACCTTCTGGGCGTGGGCGCGGAACGCGTTCTGGTCGGGGCTGTAGACCAGCAGGCCCTGCTTGCGGAAGCCGTCGGCGAGCTCGGTCTCGCGCTTCAGGTGCTCGGCGCTGCTCCATGCGATCGCCTTGTCGGCGGCCGCCTGGAAAGCCTTCTGCCTGGCCGGCGACATCGCGTTCCAGGTCTTCAGGTTGACCGACAGCAGGTCGTAGCCGACGAGGTGCGAGGTGAGCACGATCTGCGACATGACTTCGTAGAACTTCATGTTCTGCACGTTCGGCAGCGGGTTGTCCTGGCCATCGATGGCGCCGGTCTGCAGCCCCGTGTACACCTCGGCGTAGGCCATCGGCGTCGGGTTCGCGCCCAGCGAGCGGCCGAGCAGCTGCCAGGCGTCGCCCGGCGGCATGCGCAGCTTGATGCCGGCGAGGTCCGCCGGGGTATTGACCTTCTTGCTCGGCTTGAGGCCCACCTGGCGCGTGCCGAAGAACGTCGGCCCGAGGACCTTGATCTTCACCTGCTCCTCGGCCTGCTTCTTGTACTGCGCGCCGAGCTCGCCCGACCAGAAGTGCGCGAGATGATTCGCATCGCGAAACAGATACGCCGACGTGAGGAGCGACCAGGCGGGCAGCTGCTTGGAAATGTCCTGCGGCGCGATATTGCCCATCTCGAGGTTGTCGCGCTGCAGGGCGACCAGCTCGGTGCCCTGCTTGAAGAGCGAGCCGTTGAGGTAGGGCTCGACCTTGAAATCGCCCTCGACCTCCTTGGCGAACATCTGGATCATGCCGGCACGGATGTCCTTGTCGGAGAACACGGCGGCAAAGCGCAGCGTCGGTTTTGTCGTTTGAGAAAAAACCGGAAAACTAGCCGTAGCGGCGAGCGCGGCGCCCGCCTTGAGCGCCGTGCGACGGTCGAAACGTGTGTTCATGTCCTTGCTCCTCGGGTCAGGTAGCTGAGAATCAGGTCGGCGACCAGCTCGCGGCGCCGGGCGATGTTGCCCTTGCGCCCCATCTCGCGCTGGAAGATGCTGCCGAAGGTGTACTGGTTGGTGACGTTGAACATGCCGAGCGCGGCGATGGCCTTGTGCACCTCCACCGGATCGACCTCGCGGCGGAAACGCCCCTGCGCCTGCCCGCGCTCGATGACGCGCGCCAGGCGCTCGATGATCGGCCGGTTGAGCGTGCGCATCATCTTCGACTTGCGCAGGTGGCGGCCGCGCGCCTGGTTCTCCGCCACCACCAGCCGCACGAAGCCTTCGTGCTCGACGTAGTAGTTGTAGGTGAACTCGACGATGCGGCGCAGCGCCTCCACCGGCGCCAGGTGATCCAGGTCGAGCCCGCCTTCGGCCTCGCGGATCTCGCCGTAGACCTGCTCGAGCACCGCGATGTAGAGCTTCTCCTTGCTGCCGAAGTAGTAATTGATGAGCGCGCGGGTGGTGTGGGTGCCCGCAGCGATGGCGTCCATGCTCGCGCCTTTGAAGCCGCGGGCGGCGAACTCGTCGATGGCCGCGGCGACGATGCCGGCGCGGTTCGCCGCCGGCGCCTTGGGCTTGCGCATCGCCGCGGTGCGGCGCGGGGCTTCGGCTCTTGGAATTAACGACATTGCAAGGTAAATTTAACAGGCTCGCCAATTCGAGGCAACGCCCCCCGCCATGACCGCCCGCGCCGAACGCCTGCCCGAACCCTCCAACCCCCTCGGCATCGACGGCATCGAGTTCGTCGAGTACGCCACCTCGCAGGCGCAGGCCTTCGGCGCGGTGCTGCAGAAGATGGGCTTCGCCCCGGTCGCGCGCCACCGCTCGCGCGAGGTGACGCTCTACCGCCAGGGTTCGATGAATTTGATTGTCAATTCGGATTCCCCTTCCGGGAAAAATGAGCCTGATAAGACCCCCACTTTGGCTGCCATCGCGCTGCGGGTGCGCGACGCCGGCCAGGCGTTCCAGCATTCGCTCGACCTCGGCGCCTGGGAAATGCCGACGCGCGCCGCCGCCATGGAGCTGCACATTCCCGGCATTCACGGCGTCGGCGACAGCCTGATCTACTTCGTCGACCGCTACCGCGACTTCGCCATCTACGACGTGGATTTTGTTTTCGATTCGGATGCAAAACCCGACCCGCCGGCGCTCGCCGGCCTGCACTGGTTCGGCCTCGTGCAGGCCATCCTCCCCGACCGCACCGCCGACTGGCTCGACTTCTACCGCACCCTGTTCGGCTTCCAGGTGCTGCCGCGCGGCAAGTACTTCGGCGTGCTGCCGAAGGGCACGCTGCTCGAGAGCCCCTGCCGCAAGTTCTACCTGCAGCTGATCGAGCCGCCGGCCGGCGCCGAGGAGGTGCGCTGGAACGAGGGCCTGGTGCGCGTCGGCCTGGGCGCGCCGGACGTGCCGAAGGCGGTGAAAGCGCTGCAGCAGCGCGGCGTGGTGTTCGTCGACCACGGCGCGGTGCAGCCGAGCGACAAGGGCGCGCTCACGCAGGTGTATCTCGGCGGCGCCACCTTCGAACTCGTGGTTTCCCATTTGTGAGCCACCTGTGAACCTCGATCACTTCGGCATGGACACCATCACGCTCGCCGGGCCGCTCGAGGCGAAGCTGAAGGCGGTGCGCGAGGCGGGCTTCACGCAGATCATGCTCAACGCGACCGACATCGTCGGCCATCCCGGCGGCGAGGCGGCGGCGGTCGCCGCCGTGCGCTCGAGCGGCCTGCGCGTCACGGGCTTCCAGGTGCTGCGCGACTTCGAGGGGCTCTCGGGGACGCTGCACGCCTACAAGGTGGACGTGGCGAAGGGCATGCTCGAGATGTGCCACGCACTCGGCTCGACGGTTCTGCTCGCCTGCTCGACCGTCTCGCCGCATTCCACCCATGACTTCTCTTTAATAAAAAAGGATCTGCAGAAGCTCGCGATGCTCGCCGTGCCGCTCAACATCCGCATCGCCTACGAGGCGCTGTCGTGGGGCCGGCACGTGAATCTCTTTCCGCAGTCCTGGGAGATCGTCGCCGAGGCCGACCGCGCCAACCTCGGCCTGTGCCTCGATTCGTTCCACATCCTCGCCCACGGCACCGAGCTCGAGCCTCTGGAGGACATCGACGCGCACAAGATCTTCCTCGTGCAGCTTTCCGACTTCCTCTGGCAGGAGACGCGCTCGGCCGAGGAGCGCATCGAGACCGCACGCCACTCGCGGGTCTTCCCCGGCGAGGGCGTGCACAGCGACAAGGTCGCTGCCATCGTGCGCCAGCTCGACGAGACGGGGTACCGCGGCGACTACAGCTTCGAGGTGTTCAACGACGACTACCGGCAGCTTCCCCTGCCGATGGTCGCCGAGCGCGCGCGGCGCTCGGTGAAGTGGATCACGGGCGTGGTCTCGCGCCGCAGCCTCCCGGCGCGCCGCGCGACGGCCGCAGGCGGCGCCGGATGATCGAAAGACCGGCGCTCGACAAGCGCGACTGGATCGCGGGGCTGGACAAGGGGCTGCGCATCATCCAGGCCTTCAACGACATCCACCAGCGCCTGACGCCGTCCACGGCGGCGCGGCGCACCGGCATCACGCGCACGGCGGCGCGCCGCTACCTCCACACCCTGCACCATCTCGGCTACCTGAATAGCGACGGCCAGCTCTACTGGCTCACGCCCCGGATTCTAAGGCTCGGTTGGTCCTACCTCGACTCCGCCCGGGTTTCGCGCGCGGTGCAGCCCTACCTGCAGCGGATCAGCGCCGCACTTGGCGGCGCGGCGTACTTCGCGGTGATGGACGAGGACGAGGTCATATACGTAGCGCGCGGCGGCTCGACCGGCATGCGCAACGTCGGCTTCGTGCTGGGCGCGCCCGTTCCCGCCAACGTCTCTTCGGCCGGCATCGCGCTTCTGTCCTGCTCGAGCCCCAGGGAGGTGAACCGGTGGCTCGCCAAGCGCAAGTTCGTGCCGTTCACCCCGTATACGGTCACGACCCAGGAAGGCATGCGCGAGCTCATCGACAGCGCCCGACGCAAAGGCTACGCCCTGCTCGAGCAGCAGCTCGAGCGCAGATTGCGCGGCATCGCCGTGCCGATCCGCAACCGCAGCGGCGAGACGGTGGGCGCGATCAGCGTCAGCCTGCCGATGGAGCACGAGACTCCGGCGCAGGCGCTCGCGCGTTCCATGCCCCTGCTTCGCGAGGCGGAGTATTCCCTGCTGGCGCTGCTCTGAGGCGGCGTAACAATCTGGGCGATTATCGTGCGCGCTTGTCCGATCAGCGCGCACTAACGCTGTTGCACCCGTTTGGCTCTCTTTCCCCGGTCAATAACATCGAAGGCGCGTTTCCACTGGGGAGGAGCACAAATGAAAGCTACGAGGATCGCGCTCGCGCTCGGCGCGCTCGCGTCGATGACGGCCGGAACGGCCACAGCGCAGACGCCGCTCACGTACAGCTACAACGGCGCCAACCTGACGCTCTACGGTAACGTCGATTACTACCTCAACTACCAGAAGAGCAGCTCCGGCAGCCACATCACGTCGCTGCAAGACGGCGCCTACCTGCGCACCCGCATAGGCCTGCGAGGCGACAAGAGCGTCGCCGAGGGCTACACCATCAAGTTCCAGGCCGAGCAGGGCCTGAACGACACCACCGGCGCGCAAGCCGATGCGACGCGCCTCTTCGACCGACAGCTCTGGGCGGGCCTTGCATCGCCGATCGGCGAATTCCGCGTCGGCCGCCAGAACACGGCGGTGTTCTACAAGGGCAGCTACATCGACAACACCACCCGCACGCTGGGCTCGGTGATCAACGCCTTCGGCGTGCCTTCGCGCTACGACAGCGACCTCGCGTACATCTCGCCGCGCTTCTCTGGCTTCCAGGCCGAGGCGCACTATTCGATCGCGGGATCGGCGGTCAACGACACGAGCAACCAGGCCGTCTATCAACTCGCGCTGGAATGGGCAGGCGGACCCTTCCGCTTCGGCTATGCCGGCGTCTACGGCGAGCCGCCCGACAACGCGGCGGTGCGCAACAAGGTCAAGTACGACAGCGTCTATGCCAACTGGGACTACGGCAAGGGCAAGGTCTACCTCGCCGGCGTTCGCTCGAACAATAACGGCCCGACCGCCGGCGCCCCTGGCATCCTGAATAACGGCGCCTCGCCTCTCGGCAACACCGGCAGCCTCGTAACCGGCACCGACACAGGCGCGCTGACCTTCTACAAGATCTACCAGGTCTCAGCCGACTACCAGATCACGCCCAAGCTGCGCGTCGGCGGGCTGTACGGGCAGATCAGAGCGGAGAGTGGCACCGACAAGGACGCCGACGGCTGGAGCGTTGCCGGCTACTACGACATCTGGCGCGACACCATGGTTTACTTGATCGTCGATCAGATCAAGAACGACGCCAACGCCGGCTTCCGGCCTTCCGGCTCCGCTGGTTTGACCAAGACCTTTACCGCGGCAAACGACGTCAACGGCCGCACCATCAGCGGCGCGCACGTCGGCTTCGTCTATCGCTTCTAGTCTGCGAGCACGTGACGCGCGGTCCTCAGCCGCGCGTCGCGCATGTCGTCGCCGCGCAGTTCGCGTAGCGCGTAGGTCGCGAACTGCGCGCTGACGTCCTTCCTCCAATAGAGGTCGAGGTCAGCGTTGTCCATGGGCTTCGCACGTGAGGCGACGAGGCGCGAGGCTTCTTCGATCACCTCGTCGGTGAGCTTCTTGCCTTTGAGGAACTCGCCTGCCTTGTCGACCAGGAAAGGACGCGACGCGACGGCACCTAGCGCGATCCGCACTTCCTCGACGATTTCTCTATTCATTTTGAGCGCGGCGCCGACACCAAGAACCGGGAAATCAAAAGCGCCGCGGCGGCGGAGCTTCCAGTAGGTGCTCTTCCAACCCGAGGGAATGCTGACTTCTGTGAGGATCTCGTCCGGACGGCGCTTCAGGTAGTCGATGCCGTCGTTGTTGTAGAGATTCTCGAGCGCGACTTCCCTCTCGCCTGAAGAAGAGACCAGCTTGACGCTCGTGCCGAGGGCCATCAGAGCGGGCGCGCAATCGGTGGACGAGGCTGCGACGCAGCGCTTGCTTGCGGTGGCGACCCAGCAGATGTCGCCGTCCTTCTTCAGGCAGAAGTCGATCGCCTTGCGCCACTCGTAGTTCTGGTTGTAGTAGTTGCAGCGGGTGTCGAGGCAAAGGTTGCCGCCGATCGTGCCCATGTTGCGGAGATGAACAGTAGCGACCTGGTGCGCGGCCTGGCGCAGGCCGAGTGGCAGCTCCTTCTTGTTGATGATCTCGGTGAGCGTCGTGCCCGCTCCGAGGACCGAGCCGTTCTTCTTCAGTTCGCCGATCTTGCGCAAGGACACAAGAATCTTCGGCGCCATCTGGCGACGCTTCATGTTGGGCAGCAGGTCGGTGCCGCCGGCGATCAGCATCGCGTTGGGACCCTCTCCGGCGAGGATGCGCGCGGCTTCCTGCACCGAATCGGGCGAGCGATGCTCGAACCAGGGGAGCCGCATCATGCGGCGGAGACCTTGAGCTTGGGCTTCTCGGCGCCTTTTCTCGCGTTGCCGTCGCCGCCTTCCCACGGTGGCGAGACCTCGACCGGCTGCGGATACGGAACGAAGGGGAATGAGACCGGGCCGACGCGCGGTTCCTTCCCTGCGGCTTTTAATTCCAAGGCCTTGAGAACCTTGTCGGGCGTGATCGGAATCTCGTCGATGCGCACGCCGACCGCGTCGTAGATCGCGTTCGCGACCGCGGGCATCACGGGGAGAAGCGGGCCCTGCCCCACTTCCTTGGCGCCGAACGGGCAGTTCGGGTCCGGGTCCTCGACGAGGATGGTGTCGACCTCGGGCATGTCGAGCGAGGTGAGGCTCTTGTACTCGAGGAGCGACGGAATCTTGTGCACCAGCGCATGCGAGAGCTTCGGCGGCAGGCGGCGGAACACCTGCTCTTCCATCAGCGCCTCGGAGAGTCCCATGTACACGCTGCCTTCGACCTGGCCGCGCGCGAGCACCGGGTTGATGGTGCGGCCGATGTCGTGGGCGATCCAGATCTTCGGCACGGTGATCCAGCCGGTCGCGGGATCGACCTCGGCCTCGACGACGCACGCGGTGTACGAGTACGCCGGCGAGGGACCGACGCCCGCACCTTTGAATCGTCCCGGCGCGCGCGGCGGACGATAGGAGCCGACCGAGCCGAGGGTGCCGAACTTTTCTTCGGCCAGCCCTGCGGCTTCGGCGAACGTGAGGCTCTTGTCCCCGGAGGAAACGCGGCCGTTGGCGAACACGAGGCGTTCGGGGGACACTCCGAGCTCCCCGGACACGGTCTCCGCAATCATCACCTTTATTTTTGCGGCAGCCTGGATTGCGGCGTTGCCCATCATCACCGTGACGCGGCTCGAATAGGAGCCGAGGTCCACCGGCGTGATGCCGGTGTCGCCGGTGATGCAGCGCACGCTGAACGGATCGATGCCGAGCACCTCGGCGACGATGGCGACGAGGACGTCGTCGGAACCCTGGCCGATCTCGGTCGCGCCGCAGAAGACGGTCACCTGGCCGCTGCGGTCGACGAGGAGCTGCACCCCGCTCTGCGGCATCTTGTTCCAGTAGATCGGAAGCCCGGCGCCGCAGAGGTACGAGCCGCAGGCGATGCCGACGCCGCGGCCATGCGGCAGTTTTCGATGTTTCTCTTTGAAGGAAGAGCGTGCTACGACCTGGTTAATGCACTCGGCGAGGCCAATCGAGCCGACCTTCAGCCAGTTCGCGGTGAGCGAATCGGGCTTCACGATCATGCCGAGGCGCAGCTCCGCCGGATCCATGCCGAGCTTCTCGGCGATCTTGTCGAGCTGGATTTCCTGCCCGAAGCGCGGCTGCGGCGTGCCGTGGCCGCGCTTGGGGCCGCAA
>Ga0070694_100001220_pt1 | contig 14852 bp, 12 predicted proteins | sample KBSK1251metaG_FD_65470 | JGI IMG/M metagenome (GOLD analysis project Ga0070694, IMG submission 65470) | Corn, switchgrass and miscanthus rhizosphere microbial communities from Kellogg Biological Station, Michigan, USA - KBS K1-25-1 metaG | ecosystem: Host-associated > Plants > Roots >... | reverse complement strand
TCAGCAATTTCATGAGCTCGTCATAGCAGCCATGGATATCGCCGACAACAATTGTGCGAGACGCCATTCAAATCCTCCTGTAGTAATTCTTATAGCTCAGGAATTTAAGAAAAGCGAGAACGTGTTTCAAAAATTGGGCGCAAAAATCGGTCTCCCGGCCCGTCCTGCAAACGGCTTTTTGCTTTTTCTTGAGCGACGGCTATCACAGTGCTATCATTTGCGCCGGCCGTTGAAGCCCCAGAACTCTTTAATTCCCTGCTGAAATGATTATTACGAGGCCCATGATGACTGGAAAGAAATATCTCCGCCGCACGTGGGGTTTGGTTGCTATTTTCATGTTCGCCGCGATCGCTCACGCCCAGGAAGCCGCAGCGCCTGCCGCAAACAATGTTAGTGTCAAAATAAAAAACTTTGGTCAGATGGACGACCGGTTCTATCGCGGCGCTCAACCGGATAAAAGAGACTACAAAGATTTAGCGGCCCTGGGGATCAAGACCATTATCGACTTGCGTGAAGATCCGGAATCGTACGAAAAGCCGCTGGTTGAATCCCTGGGAATGAAATACGTAAACATTCCCATGCTTGGCAAGCAGTATCCAACTCCGGAAGCGACGGAAGCTTTCCTGAAAACGATCAATGATCCGGCTACGGGTAAGTTTTTTGTGCACTGCGCCGGCGGTCGTCATCGCACCGGCGCGATGGGGGCTGTCTACCGTTTTCAGTTTTATGACTGGGATTACGATCAGGTCTACAAAGAGATGAAGCAGTACGATTTCTACACCCGCTTCGGTCATCAGGCCTTCAAAGACTTCGTGTCGGATTACGCGAAGACCCACGTAAACAAGAAAGTCTCCGCCAACCAGATTCAGACCAAACAGTAGGAAGAGTGGCACGGGCGTCCCGCCCGTGAGAATCACGCGCAAGATGCGCGTGCCACGTTTACTTTGCCATCGCCTTGAAGTCGAATTTCTCTGACTTCGTTCCCTCGCCGCCGTCGACGATTGCACTCAATCCGCCGGCAGAATTCTTGCGATAGATGATTCGCTTGGGAAAGTCGTGTTCCGGATTCTCGAAGACCGCCTCCTGACCAGAGAGTCGTGTGAGCTTGAAATCAGTTGCCGGACAAAGGCCTTTGGGACTGGCGACGTAAAAGATTGACTCACCGCGTACTTCAATTCTAAGAAACTCGAATGATCCGGTGCGGTCGCCAACCAGCGTGCGGCTGACGCCAATCATCAATCCACCGGCCGGACGCGTCCAGTGCTCCTCAGAAACAGCTCGGCCCGTTGGGTCAGTCTGCCAGTCACCCGCAATCCATCCGAGATCGGCAATGGTCCAGCCGGCGCCTGGGTTCGGATTCGCACCTGCAGTTTGACCACCGATGAGAGTAAACGATACCAGCAGTGCCATCACGAAAAGTATTTGAAAGGAATGTTTGCAGTTCATTGAATTGTCTTCGCCTCAATTTTCAGTCTTTGTGGACTCGTCGTCGCGAGAGTCCAGCCGCGGAGCGGCGATAGATCTGTAGCCCATGGCGCAAGCCATGGGACTGCGGGCAAACTGAAGGACCGAGCCCCGGAGGGGCGAAACTATCCGTTATTGTTCCATTGTCACGCCGCTCCGCGGCTGATGTATCGATGGTGTCTTTTACCCTCACGCCGTGGGCTACAGATCTTCCGCCGCTCTGCGGCTTGCCACTGGAAGTTTTGATTCTAAACCGAAGCGACGTTTCGAAGATTGGAAAAATCGGACACCCGATTCTTTCTGGTAAAGGCCTCAGTCAGGCCACTCGAACTAGCGAGGAGTACGGAAGGAGTCTGTTGCGCAAATTGACGGAAATCATTAATCAGATGCGCCTGGTCATAATATCCACACTCAAAAGCAATGCCTGCCCATTCGGCCACGTTCTGGTCAACCGCCCGGAATACTTGCTGAAAACGCAGCAAACGGCACAAGAGTTTTGGGCCCACACCGACTTCTATCAGAAATCTCCGGCGCAATTGCCGCGTGCTGATACCCGCTTCTGCGGCCAGCGTATCCACCGACAATCTTCCGCCTGACCTGACAATCCTGGCTGTCAGATCGACAATCGAGAAGTCATGGTCGCGACTGCGCAAACGCTTTGCGAGCAATTGTTCAATCGCCAGAATCTTCAGTTGAAGTGAGGCAGCGGCATCCGCGGCCTCTTTAAACTCACGCTCAAGATCAGCAGCGATTGCCCCCAGTTCTATGATCCGGTCAGTAGTCTCATCCATCGGAATTGTGATGAACGGAAAAGTGCCTCCGGGATGAAAACGAATCCCGATCAGACGGACTAAACCGTTGGGCTTAATGATCACGGGCCGCGTCATCTGGCCAACCAGAAAGTGATAGGGCTGTAGTTTCTCGCCTGAGCGTTCGTCGATTTCAGTGAAGCGATCGGCCAAACTCAGGATGATTTCGACGCAACCGTCAGGAAGAATTCGTTCGGGCGTACTCTCAGACGGATCAGGTTCGCCCTCGAGGGTCCAGAAACATTCGATAAAAGGCGCCAGCAATTTACCCGGTTGGATTTCCTTATACCGCATTTTTTTCTGGATGCTTTTAGTCTTCGCCGCGTGGCGGCGGATTGAGTTTAGCCCGGCCTTTCACAGGACGTGTCAGAACCGCGAGCGGTAGCGACCGGATCAGGAAGTCTCCGCGAATCAAAAACGAAACCTTGCGGAAAAAGGATTACAGCGAACCGGGCCGAGATGAATTTCGCGGCTCTTCCTGATCCGGTCGCTACCGCTCGCGGTTCTGACACATCCCTCTTCAAGGCCGGCACCAGCCAGCCACCAAACCTCGTCGCGTAACGTCCGCTCCGCGGACTGAAACAAAATCGCTTGATCGACTCTTTGGGCAAAGCCTCGGCGGCCTAGCGATAAATGTATGTCTTACTTTCCTTTTGGTCCCATTGAATGCTGTCAACGTCTTCGGGGTCTGCGGTAAAAATCTCTTCACTGAGCCGGTTTGTGCTGAGACCGGTACTAAGGTTGACGAGGTAGACGATCCTGCCCATCGGCTCATCCTGGTCTTCGCGATCAAGCTCTCGCATTTCGGAGTCCAGTTTATTATTTGAGAAGACCTGCTGCATCACCTGATTGGTGCGATCAACCTTGCGGGTCTTGACGATGATTTCCATCGAGCGAAAGACCTGCGACTGTTCGAAGTACTCCAGAATCGCCAGCGCCAGCAAAACAAACAGCGTGAGGATGACCGCCATGTCCCAGCGTCCTACGCCGGCGGCCAGGCCGACCCCCAGACAGATGAGCAGCACGGTGATTTCTTTCGGGTCGCGGATGTTGGTGCGAAATCGCACGAGCGAGGCTGCGGCGAAAATGCCGAAGGCCCGCGCCGCGCTATCGCCAACAACCATCATCATGGCGCCCACGGCGACGGCCATCAGGATTTGCGTCTGCGCCACAAATGGATTGCGGCTGCTCATCGAGACGCCACGCCGGGGACGAAACGCCAGCAAGGCCGCCAGGAAGGCCGCCAGCGAAAATCGCAAAGCAATCTTGGCAGCAGTGGATTCCCAACTGGCCACACTGGTCGGCGAAGAAGCGGCCGAATCAAATCCGAAAAGCTGCCAGAGCAGGGGCCGATTCTCAACGGACGCCGCCGGCGTGGCGGTCGGATTTTCCGTTCGATTTTCGGTCCGTTGCACACTTGGGCCTGCGGGTACGGTGTGGTTTCGCAAAACGAAAGCGAGCAAACCGCTTCCCAACAGGAGTACGAGGAAAGTGGCAAGCAGGCCTACAGTCAGTCTGTTCATGAGTCGGTCCTTTCCGAAGTCTCAAGCCCCGGAGTCATTTCTCCGTGGAACTCTGTGAACCTTCCGCGTCTCTGTCGTGGACTACCCTTCACCAGAGAGGCACAGAGGACCACAGAGCAGCACGGAGAATGATCTTCCAGAAGCCTCATTTTTGAGCGAGCAACTTCACTGAAGGCTCGTCAATTGATTAATCCGGGCCCGCGTGGCATTGGTCAAAACCTGCACTTCGTCCGGCGTGTAATTGGCCGCGCGAAACGCGTCGCTGAGTTGTTTGTCGCTCAATCGCGCCAACCAGGTCCCAATCCATTTCGCCTGCTCGACCGTGATGTTATCGAACAGTCCGGAGTTCTTGCCGCCGTAAGCGAATTTCACGCGACTGCCTTCGACGCCTTCGATGAATTTTGCTTTGGCGTAATCCTCAGGCTTGTTGCGACTGCGCGAGATAAAACCACCCGTCTTCCCGAACGTCGCGCCTAGATCGCTGAGAATGTATTGAAGTTCGGGGCCGCCACTCGCTCCCTTCGGCACATAGAGAATCCGGTTGTTGTCGTCCTTGAGGTCCCAGTTATTCATCAGAGACATCATTACAATCATACCCTGAAATTCTTTGGTCCCGGTGAAAGGATTGTTGGCCCATTGCCAGTTTTCCAGACGCTTCACTTTGGCGGGTCGCGCTTCGAGTTTGGCGTTGGCAAAACCGCCGTCCTCGCACTTCTTTACTTTCTTTGCCGGCGCGCCTTCGATCCTGATGCACGGCACCAGATAATTGATTTCAGTCACGTAACCGAGCGCCCACATTAACCTGACCGCCGCCGTTTCCGGTTGCGCTTCTGACCGAAGTTTCGCGACCCAGACTTTTCCAGATCCGTCGCGCACGCGATAGTTGATCGAATAACCGCCACCGGCCTGATCTTTCAGGAAGGTCACTTGCGAAAGGTCCGGTTTCATGGCCTCTCCGCCCGGACCAAGGAAAAGATCGCGCGACTCGATATCCGTCGGTTCGCGCCAAAGCACTTTCTCCCCGGTTGGCGGCGGCTTCTTCTGTTTTGTTTTTTGCGCCAGTGCGGTGGTCGAAAAACTGAGCAGCAGCACCGCCAGAATGATTATTTTTTTGACCACAGTCGTTTCCTCTTCTTCGAGTTATTCTTTTCCACTGCCGGAAAACTATTATCGCCTTCAAAGAATGTTTGACTATTGAAAAGTTCTTCGTCCGGTCCGACTTGCGGGACCTCATAGGTTCCTTCGGCATTCAGGATCCGGGCCTGGACATTATCGCGCAAGTACGCCGCCAAAACCGTATCTTTCAAAAATTTTCGCAATTGAGCATCGAGCACCGGCGCGACCACTTCGACGCGGCGACTGAGATTTCTGGTCATCCAGTCGGCGGACCCGATATAAACCTCTTCCTCGCCGCCATTGGCAAAATAAAAAATGCGGCTGTGCTCGAGAAAGCGTCCCACAATACTTCTCACGTTGATCGTCTGCGACAAACCGGGAACCCCCGGCCGCACCATGCAAGCCCCTCTGACGATTAGATCGATGTCGACGCCGGCCTGCGATGCGCGATAGAGCGACTCGATGATTTCCAAATCGGTCAAACGGTTCACCTTGGCCGTAATGCGAGCGGGCCGTCCGGCTGTGGCATGGGCCGTCTCGCGCTCGATCAACGCAACCATCCGCTCGCGCAGATTCAACGGCGCCACCATCAGCCGCGTGAACTCCTTCTGCATCGAGAACCCGGTCAGGTAATTGAAAATGTCTGTCGCGTCATCGCCGATATCCGGATCAGTAGTCAGCAGCCCGAGGTCGGTGTACAGCTTTGAGGTCGTTGGATTGTAATTGCCGGTGGCGATGTGCACGTAAGTCTGCAGTCCGTGAGCCTCGCGCCTCACTACCAGCGCCAATTTGCCGTGGGTCTTCAACCCCACGTGCCCATAGACTACGTGGATGCCGGACTCAGCCAGGCGATCAGCCCATTCGATGTTGTTGGCTTCGTCAAACCGCGCTTTGATTTCGACCACGGCCGTGACTTGTTTGCCCCGCTCGCTGGCTTCGATTAGCGCTTTCGGAATCGGAGAATTCTGCCCCGTGCGATAGAGGCAGATTTTGATCGCCAGGACCTTTTCGTCGTACGCCGCCTGTGAAATGAAATCAGTAACGGTTGTGAAAGAAGTGTAAGGATGATGGAGCAACTGGTCCTGTTGTTTGATCGAATCAAACAGCGTCTCCTTCCGCCGCAGCATTGACGGCACCGTGGCTTGCAGCGGTTTATCTTTAAGTTCAGGCCGGTCGAGACCGTAGAGTCCCATCAAGTCCGGCACATTCAGGACGCCATCGATCGTATAGACATCATCCGCGGCAATCTGCAGTGATTGAGTCAGATACTCAACCATTTCACCGGGCATCGTGGCGGACACTTCCAGACGGACGGGCAGGCCGAAGCGGCGCTCCCGCAAAGATTCCTTGATCAGCGCCAGCAGGTCCTCCGCCTTGTCATCACGAATCTCCACATCTGCATCACGCGTGACGCGAAACAAATGTCCTGCGCTCGCCTTCATGCTGGGAAACAACGCATCGACGTTCGCGGCGATCACCTCTTCAACCAAAACGAACTTCGATCCATCTTTGCCCAAGGGCAGCAGCCGTGGAATCACCGGCGGAACCTTGATTCGCACAAACCGGATCTCATCCTCGCCGCGCCCGACGGTGAGACCGATATTCAGGCTCAGGTTCGACATGTATGGGAACGGGTGGGCCGGATCGACCGACTGTGGCGTCAATACCAGAAAGATGTTTTTGGTGAAGTACTTTGCCAGTTCCTGTTTTTCGCGTTTCGCGAGTGCCGCGTATGGAACGATCTCGATGCCGTCACGTTTCAGACCGGGGATTACCTCTTCATGTAAACAACGCCCCTGCATTTCGACGAGCGGCAACACACGTTTCCGGATTTCCTTTAACTGCTCGACCGGCGACAGTTCCCCGGGCATGGGCTTGATGTCCTCAACGCCCATCGTCTCTTTGATCCCGGACGCCCGGACCATGAAGAATTCATCGAGGTTGGTGGCAAAGATAGAAAGGAACTTGAGCCGTTCCAGCAGAGGGACTGAATTGTTGGCTGCTTCCTCAAGGATGCGCCGAAAGAATTCCAGCTGCATCAGATCCTGGTTGAAAACAGACCAGGCCAGAAAGTGTTTGGGCTTTGATGATTTAGTTGACGGCTTTTTCCTGTTGGGGGTCATAAAAAATAACGTGTCAGAACCGCGAGCGATAGCGACCGGATCACGAGTTCAACCTGAGCGATTGCGAGACCCCGCCTCATCATCAAACGAAGGCAACCTCTTGATCCCGTCGCTACCGCTCCGGGTTCTGACACTCCTCGCTCAACGCGCGTTGATTCTTGTGGCACGCGCATCCTGCGCGTGATTCACGGGCGGGACGCCCGGGCCACTTTCCTCTCCTAATTCGAACAACGCGCGTTGATGATCGTGTTTGCCTTCCGCACAAATTCCGCGGCCCACGCTTCGGCCGGTTGATCACGTTCAGCGTTGCGCGACGCGCGAAACACGCGCGTGATTGTCTGATCACGCTGCTCTGCTTCGAGTAATCTCTGAAGCCCTTTGGCCAACAGTTGCCGTCCTTCTTCACTGACGTTGGCATCGCCAATACTCTTCGCGGTTGAAGTGCAGCGGCCACCGCTTACCTTGATCGGATCCTTACCTTTCCACGCCGCCAGCGTCGCTTTCTTTTCGCTGGAGGCGGAAAAGCCAAAGGTTGAACCCATGTCGCTCACATAAAACACCGCCTCGCCCGGTTTGCAGATCCGGGTGCCGTCCCCGTTCTTCTTTGAGTCGAGGCAGGCAAATTTATGATTGTCCGTCTTCGTGTCGCCGTGATCGATAAAGGCCAGCCAGATCTTGAACGCGTCGATCTCAGCCCGCGGCGCGCCACTCTGAAGCAAAGTCTGAAGAGAGCCGGCCAAAGGTCCCGAGTCTTTGTCGTTGCACTTGACGTCGATCCCCCGGCCCAGAGACATTTCAATTCCGGCAGCGGGTTGAAAAGGCGACCAGCTGGTACCCTGAAAACCCTTGGTCAAACTCTTTTCACAATCGGGACAAGTTACATCAGCGACCCATTCATCGTCAGCAAAGAAACCCATCGCCTTCGAAAAACGCGAAGAAAGAAACTCGCCAAATATCTCGCCATTCATTTTGTCTTTGGTCTGTCCCTTGAAGTGCGGCTTCACCTTGTAACGAACCAGGTCGCCGTTATCGTCGACATTTCCGGGGACTGAACAATGAAATTTCGGGGTCGTCCCGGCGCCCGGTGTCTCATCCTTATTCGCGACGCAGTTAATCGGTTTGGCGAGCCCGTTGTCATCAACCGGCGGCGAACCTTTTCGCGGTCCCACGCTGGGATTGTAGCCAAGCACCGGATTGTAGCCGGGATCAGGCGCGCGCCAGACCTTTGCAGACCGCTCGGCCTGCGCCCGCGCCTCCGCAGTGAAGCAGGACTTTTCCTTTTGAGCGGCAACCCCCGCAGGTACCAGGAGTAAAGTTAGAATGACAGCTGATAGCACTAGCGATTTGTAAACCATGGCGAAATCCTTTCATTGAAAATGTCCGGACTTGTAATGCTCAGTCTTAAGATTAGGGGTTATGTAATTACGACAATAACTATCTTGGGAAATAGTTTCAACCAGGGAACTGTACCGCAGACTGTCCAATCTGCGGCTTCACTCCCCCGGAATCCGCAGGCTGGACAGCCTGCGGTACATCCTACTTCGCCCCGCCCCACTGGCAACTAGCCATGCGGTTCACTTTGCAAACATCCTCGCATCGGACTTTGGTCAGGGTCTTACCAAGGTTTACTGATTTTTGCTGGTCATTCACTCCCGTACATTCACGTTCCGGATGAGCCGGTGAAGATCTGCAGATAACACCCGTCTCCACGTTAATCGTCGTTTTTTTCAGTCGCCAACGCTGGTTAGTGCCATTGCTGCAAGCTTGCAGGTTGACCGGAGAATAGTTCCCAGTCGCTTTGCGCTCGATGTCCAAACAATGATTGCTCTGCACGTCGCGGATTTCCAGGTTGACGCCGTACTGGGACATGGACCACTTTTGGCTCGCCTTACCGGGGACGCATTCAGCCTGAATGACTGGAATGTGGTCGCGATATTTTTCAGCGGCGACCTCAAGGCACAAATCGCTATGCACCGGCGAGATGGTGTAGTTACCGCTGCCATCACTGACGACATTGAACTTTTGGTTATTACTCGCATCCGTGCGATCGCAATCAAATGTCTGCAGAGGGACCGCTGACCCGCATGAGTTGTTGGGCACTTCCAGACAACGCTTGCTGGCTTCTCCGACGATCGTGTACATGCCGTCAGCAATGTTGCCGGGATTACCGGTAATGAGTGTCTTCGAGGTTGTCGAACTGCCGGCCCAAAGCAGTAGCAAGGACAAAGCAAATAATGTCGCGGTGCCTTTTTTCATGTCGAGTCTCCTGACGCGTGACTTGGACAGGCTTATACCACCGATTGCCAGCCGAATCTATCCACAGATTACGCAGATTTCGCCGATTGGAAAACCCAGAAGACTGATCTGAGTTCTGGCGACTTCAAGTTCTGATCGCGAATGCCAATCCTGTCATTCACTTGATTTCCATCTGCGAAATCTGCGTAATCTGTGGATAATATTCCCATGGCAGAGTTTCCCGATTGGATCCCTCCCATGGCCGCGACGCTCACGCAGGAGCGTTTCACTGGACCCGAATGGATCTTCGAACGAAAGTTCGATGGCATACGGCTGCTCGCCTACAAGAACGGCGCAGACATTCGGCTCTACTCACGCAATCGACTGCCGCAAAACATTCCCACGCTTTCACAGGCCATCGCGAAACTACCGCACCAGGAATTGATCCTCGACGGCGAGATCACCTGGCACGGTCCGTTTAATTACGACATCTTCGACATCCTCTGGATCGATGGCCGCGATGCCAGAACGCTGCCCATCGAAGAGCGCCAGGCTCTGCTCAGCAAACTGCCGCTGTCACCTCCCATGCAGCGCGTCGAGCCTCTCGATGACGATGCGCCCTGGGAACGTGCGGAAAGAGAAGGCTGGGAAGGCGTGATCGCCAAGCGCCGCGGCTCAATTTATGAGTCGCGCCGCTCGCCGCTCTGGCTCAAGATGAAGTGCGAGTTAGCGCAGGAGTTTGTCGTTGGTGGCTTCACCGATCCGCAGGGCAAGCGAGTCGGCCTCGGCGCGCTTCTGGTCGGTTATTACGAAGGTGATGACTTTGCTTTTGCCGGCAAGATCGGCACCGGCTTTGATACGAAGCTTCTGCTTGATTTGCGCGCGCAACTCGATCAAATCGAAATACCAAAGCCGCCGTTCACGAAAGCGAAAGGCTTGCCGCGCCTGCGCGCTCACTGGGTCAAACCAGAGATTGTTGTGCAGGTGGGCTTCATTCAATGGACCACGCACGGAAAGCTCCGCCATCCACGGCTGCTCGTCGTGCGCACCGATAAAGATCCGCGCGAAGTGGTGCGAGAGTGAAGTCATCCGCAGATTACGCAGATTACAATTGGCCACAAAAAGGCACAAAAGACACAAAAAATAAAACTCAAACGATGGAGGGTCATTCGAACTGATTCTGATATGAAAGCTTTTCTTTTGTGCTTTTTGTGCCTTCTCGTGGCTAATTCCTTTTCTGAATCTGTGTAATCTGCGTAATCTGTGGATAAAGTTTTGATCACGCATCCTGAGAAGCTGCTCTTTCCCGAAGACGGCATCACCAAGGGCGAGCTCGCCGCCTATTACGAAGCCATCGCCCCGGTGATGCTTCCGCATCTGCGTCGCCGTCCGATCACGATGGAGCGTTACCACCGAGGCATTAACGCGCCCGGCTTTTTCCAGAAGGACGTATCAAAGGGTTTCCCTCCCTGGCTGAAACGTGTCGAAGTCCCCAAGAAAGATGGGACCGTGCATCATCCCCTCGCTAACGACACGCGCTCTCTGCTCTGGCTGGCTAACCAGAACAGCATAACGATCCACGTCTGGCCATCGCGGGCTCCGCGCCTGTTCTACCCGGACATTTGTGTCTTCGATTTTGATCCGGCGAACGATGAGGAGCCGGACGTTTTGCGCGCGGCGGCGCTGAGACTTCGCGATCTGCTTCTCGAGTTGGGCCTGAAGAGTTGGGTAAAGACTTCTGGTTCGAAGGGCTTTCACATCGCGGTGCCACTCGATGGCAAAGCAGACTTCGGCGTGGTCGCACGCTTTTCTCATGCGGTCGGGAGTCTGCTCGTCAGTCTTGATTCAAAACATCTGACGCAGGAGTTCAGCAAAGCCGATCGCGGCGGTCGCATTCTGATCGACACCGGCCGCAACGGGTACAGCGCAACCTTTGCCGCCGCCTACACCGTACGCGCCAAACCCGGCGCGCCCGTTTCGGCGCCCTGCACCTGGGAAGAAATTGAACGCGGCGAGGTCGGCCCACGCACCTTTGCTTTGCGCACAATGCCCGCAAGGATCAAAGAGGTCGGCGACCTCTGGGCCCCGATGCTCAAAAGCAAACCTTCGCTGGGGCAAGCGATAGAGCGCCTGCGCCAGTTGCGGGGTAAGCAGGAGCCCCAACGGTAGACTGCCTCGGCGTACGCACCGACAAAGACCCGCGCGCAGTGGTGCGAGAGTAAGAGCCATCCGCAGATTGCGCAGATTAAGAAAACCGGCCACAAAAAGGCACAAAAGACACAAAAAATGAATTTCAAAACGATGCGGTTCATTCGAACTGATTCTGGGATGAAAGCTTTTCTTTTGTGCTTTTTGTGCCTTCTTGTGGCTAATTCCTTTTCTGAATCTGCGTAATCTGCGTAATCTGCGGATAAGGATCTCGTGTCGCGCGCGAGGGACGCGACCTACCTCGTCTCGTGTCTTATAATCTTGAGCTATGGAATACAAAGATCCGCGCGCCACCACCGCTCTACCCAACCTCGATTCGCAAACTGAAGATGCAGCTAGCGCACCTGCACGCGCCTCCCTGCGCGATGAACCGGAACCCGTGAACCGGTTTCTGATCCTGGTCGTAGACGACTCCGCGGATAACGTGGCGATGCTCAGTTTGGCTCTGCAGCAGCAAGGTTATCGAGTTGTGACTGCGACTAATGGTGAAGAGGCAATCAGCGTCGCCTGTTGCACTTCGCCTAACCTAATCCTGATGGACATTAGTATGCCGCGGTTGGATGGCCTGGGCGCCACCCGCCGCCTCCGCGAAATTGAAGCGCTGCGAAATGTGCCGGTGATCGCGGTTACGGCGCATGGAACTGAAGGATTTCAACGCGCGGCGTCTGATGTGGGAGTTTCCGGTTTTCTCACCAAACCTGTGGATTTTGACCGCCTGCACCTGTTGGTTGCGCGACTGCTGGCACCCGGAGGTTCCGGAAATCTCACCGGCCTCTCATAATCGCCACTTCAATTAGTCTATTGGCCGTCTCATTAGGACTGTAAACACCCTCAGCTAGTGCGCGGTCTCTCCTCGCTTCGAAATTCCTTCTTCACTAATCTCCTTGCAAGAGTGTCCCTAAACCATGTCGGTTCGGCATCTCTCCGACGATTGCTTTTGATTCTGACCATATATGACTCCGTCAACTCTTTTGCGCTCGGAGCTCGTCGAACACGGGCACGCTCCTTGCCGCAACCCTTTACGAAGGAATTCTGAGTATTGAATCAACACGGTTCTTAAGTCCAAAGTGGAGTGCCCAGCGAGGGCCGCTATGTGTGCTAACCCACAGACGGCTACTGAGACAGTCGTGTATAAGTCTCTAGCTCCTCGCTTTGTCAGCTCCGCCAGAACGCCCTCCTAGTTAGCACACTGCGGGACAACCGCCATTTCGCTGAAAGCGTGAGCAAACCAGAGGATTAACCAAAAACATCTAGAAGGAGAGTTTTATGAGCAGGATTAAACTATGGCCGCACGGGGCGATCATCGCAGCAGTGTTCGCAGTCATCGCCGGCCTGGGAGTGTGGTTCTACACAAAACATGAACAGACGGTAGAGGCTGACGCGCTGCCTTACGCGGCACGCATACAGCGTGTCGAGGGCGACGTCGCCTTCAGTGATGACCGCGCCAACAATAATGCCGCTGATGCCAAAACCCAGTGGACCGCCGCAACGGCGAATCAACCTTTCTCAGAAGGAGATCGGATTTACACACGTGATAAGTCGCGCACTTCGCTCGCTTTTAGCGGACGCAATTTTGCGCGGCTCGACCCAAACACTTCCCTCGACATAGTGTCGCTCGGTGACCGCCGCACACAGCTCGCGCTCCGCGACGGCTCAGCCATGTTCGACGTTGGGTATTTACAGCCTAATGAACTATTTGAAGTCGCTACCCCCAACGGCTCGATAGATTTTGCTCAGCCGGGGCTTTACAACGTCGGCTTCGATCGGAATGGCGGCGTGCTCGTCTCAGTCTTAAGCGGACTGGCGCGGGTAGTTGGACAATCCGGTTCAGGGGCAATCAATAAAGGCGAAATGCTTACCCTGCTCGGCCAGGCGGCGGCCGAGGTCGCCCTCTCGAAATTGAATCATCAGGACGCCGGATATCAGGTGGATGATTACTACCGCTACCAATATCCGAATTCCTACGACGGTCGTTACAGTAATTACGATACTTATCTTAATGACCCCTCTTATTACGATCCTTACCAGCGCAACGTGAGCTACAAGTATGCGAGTTCAAACATTCCGGGTCTCAACGACCTCGATTCTTACGGCGACTGGCAGAATGTTGGCAGCTATGGCTATGCCTGGCGGCCGCGGGTAGAAGCCGGCTGGGTCCCTTATCAGCAGGGTCAGTGGACCAGTAGTAATACCTATGGGCCGACCTGGGTTTCCAGTGAGCCCTGGGGCTATGCGCCTTATCACTACGGACGTTGGGCCAACGTGAATAACCAGTGGTACTGGGTTCCTGAGGCAGTGAACACCACGCCGTCGTATGCGCCGGCCCTGGTCGCGTTCGTTTCCCTGGACAAAAACCAAATGGGCTGGGTGCCGCTTGGTCCGGGCGACAGTTATGCGCCGCGTTATTATGACGAGAACTGGCAGCCACGTTATCTATCTCAGACGAGCGTGGCGCCCGCAAGACTTATCAATCTTGGCATACCCGGGGCAGTGACCGTTGTGCCGGTGGATGCCTGGGGCCGCCCGATCGATCGGCGCACACTCCAAAGGATTGACCAGCAGAGGTTAGTGGGAGTGACGTCAACGCTCGATCCTTTGACCCTGACTCCGCTGCGAAACGCAGTGATTCATTCCGCCTGGGGCCGGGGCAAGATGGATTTGCCGCCGGGCATCGCGAAGAAACTCTACGACACACGCGTGTTTGTGGGTAACGATGTCAGAGAGTCGAAGTTTCAGAAGGACCGGGCCAGGGCGATGCGCGTCGAACGTGTTTCCGATCAGGCCAGGAATCAAGAGTTCAAGGTTAAAGACGAGCGCCAGCAAGAGCGGCAGGCAGATACCGGACGCAGACAGGAAATGGGCCGCGTGAACGGCGAAGCCAGGAAAGATAATAAAGACAATAAGGCCGCGCAGCAGCAGACGCGTCAGCTTGAGCAGCAGCAACGAAAAGATACGCGTGATCAGGAAAAAGCGGATCGCTCTAAGCAGCCTGCGCAAGAGCGCGCTAAGCAGCCCGCTCAACAGAAAGCCCAGGCGCCCGTTCAGGATAAAGCCCAGCGCAAGGCTCAACAACCGAAAGCGCAGGGAGAGCGCGTAGGCAAGCCGGCCAAGTCTGAGGCGAAACCGCAGACGACCGGCGCGCCAAAGGAACGCAAGCAGAAATCACCAGCAGCGCAGCCCGGCGAACAGGGTAAGGGCCAGGGCGGCGGCAAAGGCAAAGGTAAAAAGCCGTAGGCTGTAGACCGGCATGTGCTCCCCTCCCTTTGAGAAGGGGCGCAGCTAGGCAAAGAGAAAAGCAAGTTACCTGCGCGGGCTTTCAAGCCCGCGCGTTTTTTTGTGGTTATCGACTCGTAGCTGCGCCCCTCCCCTAACAC
>Ga0070694_100001218_pt1 | contig 14860 bp, 12 predicted proteins | sample KBSK1251metaG_FD_65470 | JGI IMG/M metagenome (GOLD analysis project Ga0070694, IMG submission 65470) | Corn, switchgrass and miscanthus rhizosphere microbial communities from Kellogg Biological Station, Michigan, USA - KBS K1-25-1 metaG | ecosystem: Host-associated > Plants > Roots >... | reverse complement strand
TCGGTGCCGATCTTGAACTTCACGTCGACTGGATCGGTGAAGTCGCCGCGAGCGAGGATCGGTGCGGACAGCACGCCGGACGGCGGGGTCCCCAGGGCCGTCCCGGCGACACCCATGAGGAGCAGGGCAGCCGCCGCAGCGGAGAGCCGGATTTTCGGAACATGCATGGCGTGTTCTCCTTCCGTTGGGCTGATTCGAAGTCCGATGGCGCCGCCGTCAGGGAGACGGCGGCTGCCAGGTCGGTGGGCTGGCCCCGACCACGCGAAGTGGGTCCAGACCCGAACGCTGAGCGGCGAGCGCAACTTCGCGGTCGGACGGCGCCTCGAACGTGAAGTGGCAGAGCTCGTCCTCGGGAACGTGGATGGAGCCACCGAACCGGACGCGCGTTTCCTCTCGCGTCGGCGCTTCGGCCGCCAAGCTCGCCCTCAGGCCGCCAGGACCCGGACGAGACTGGCGCCGGCCGGTCGACGGCGCTGGCGCGTGGATTTGTCCGCTGAGAAGCCGGTCATCGTTCCCTCTCCATTAGCCGGCGGGGCGCGTGCCCCGCTTCATCCAGGGGAGAGGGTGGTTCTCTGGTCGGCGCACCGCATCGGCACGGTCCTTAGGCGGCCGACCCGAGTTTCCTCATTTCCTGGCCGGATCAGCAGGTGTAGAGGGGGGTGCCGCTTGCGAGCTCGGCGACGAAGTCCACCGCGGAGATGATCCGAGCACCCTCGATCAAGTCGTTGTCGGTGATGCCCCGCGGCTTCGTGCAGGCGCCGCAGGCCCAGATCTCGCCGCCGTTGGCGAGCAGCGAGGCAAGGACTTCGCGGAGCGGCGGCATGCCCTCGTGGTGGATGTCGTCCGCGTAGCCGTTCGTCGCCAGCCACACGCCCTCGATCGTGAGCAGGACAATGGCCTCCTGATCGGCCGATGCGGCGACGTTCGCGACGATGAACGGCAGCGTGGCTCGTTCCGGATCCTCGCGACCGTGCGTTGATTGCGCCATGAATCGCGGCATCGATCTGCTCCTCCAGGCTACTTTCGACGCAGGTAGTAGCGGGTCCGCCCTGACTCGTCCTCGACGATGGCCACGATCGGATTGCCGGTCAGCCTCGCCCAGGAGGCCAAGCCGCTGCGCGCCGTGGGGTCGTCGGAGATGACCTCGAGGACCTGCCCGCTCGGCAGAAGACGCATCCGAGCAGCGATGATCGGAGTCAACGTCGCGCACGCCTGCCCGACAAGGTCCATGCGAACGTCCGGTGCCGGGGCACTCGATGTATCCATGATCTCTCCGTTCTTCCCGCGTTGCGGGGAGGGTATGTTTCGGCGGCGATCCACTGCAATGGGCTGCTCCTTAGTTTTCGCCGGCTCGAGTGCTTAGGCCAGCCCACATGTAGCCGATTCACTCGCCAGGGGCCGATAATCGCCCGATGACCGTGCGGATCGCGAGTCCCGTGTTCGTCGGACGCGGCGAGGAGCTTCGACGGCTGCAGGCCGTGCTGGAAGGTGCCGGGTCGGGCGTGGTCGGCACGGTCATCGTCGGGGGCGAGGCCGGCGTCGGCAAGACCCGTCTGCTTGCGGAGCTTCGAGCGCGCGCCGAGCCCGCCGGACTTCGCTTCCTCGGGGGTGCTTGTGTCGATCTCGGAGACGGCGCGCGTCCGTATGACCCGCTCGTCGCTGCCCTTCGCCCGTGGTTGAAGGCCCTCCCGTCCGAGGAGTTCGACCGCATCGTCGGGCCTGCCCGATCCGCGGTCCAGCAGCTGATCCCCGACCTCGAAACCGGCGGCGACGGCGAGACTGGTGCCGGCACATCCACGTCCGCCACCCAGTCCACCCTCTATCTCCAGGTGCTCGGGCTGATCGAGCGTATCGCCGCGGACGCGGTCACCGTCATCGTGCTGGAGGACCTGCATTGGTCGGATCGCTCGACCCGCGACATGCTGCGATTCCTGGTGCGAAACCTCACGCACGGTCGCGTGGTGCTGATCGGCACCTATCGAACCGATGAGCTGAATGAGCGCCATCCGTTCCTTGCCCTGCTCGCCGAGCTGGGGCGCACTGGACAGGTCGAGCGCATCGAGCTCGCCCCGTTCACGCCGAGCGAGGTCCATGACCAGCTCGCGGGGATCCTCGGCAGTCCTCCGGACCGACCCCTCGTCACCAGCCTCCACGAACGCGGCGGAGGCAACGCGTTCTTCACCGAGGAGCTGCTCGTCGCAGAGCAACGGGGAGAGCGACGGCTTGGGCTCACCCTCCGAGAAACGCTGCTGGCAAGAATCGGCGGGCTTTCGACCGCATCGCGGAACCTCCTGCGCGTGGTCGCGGTGGCCGGTCAATCCGCAAGACACGACGTCCTGGCGATCGTCACCCGAATGGAGCCGGCCGAGATGGCCGGGGCTCTGCGAGAGGCGATCGATCGCTCCCTGCTGCTGGCTGGCGACGATGAGGTCATGCAGTTCCGCCATGGCCTCGTTCGCGAAGCGGTCTACGATGAGCTGCTGCCGGGTGAGCGGCTGGCGCTCCATGCCGCGGTGGCCACGGCGGTCGAAACGGTTCATGCCGGCGCCGATGTCGATGCGACGGTAGCCTCCGAGCTGGCGCATCACTGGTACGAGGCACGCGACCCGCGCCGGGCGCTGCCGGCCCTCGTCCGCGCCGGATTGGCGGCGGAGCAGATGTTTGCCTTCGGCAACGCATTTGCGCACTTCCACCTCGCCTTGAGCCTGTGGCCCACTTCCACGGAGACCGTCGAAGGGCTGACGCGCCATCAGCTGACGATGCGAACCGCCGAGGCAGCCGCCCTGACCGGGGCGTACCGCAATGCCATCGATCTCGTCCAGGTAGCGCTCGGCGCCGAGCCCGTCGTCGAGCCGGACCAGATGCGCTCCGGGACGCTCCTCGAACGCCTCGCCGTCTATCACCTCGGCTCAGGCAATCCCGACGCGGCACAGCCCGTGGCCCTTCGAGCGCTGGAGCTCTTGCCGGCCGATCCTCCGTCGGTCGCACGCGCCCAGGTATTGGGCGTCCTGGCCCAAGCGCTTGGGCTGAAGTGCCACTTCAGTGAGTCGAACCGCATTGCCGAGGAGGCCCTATCAACCGCGCGGGCAGTTGGATCGGCCGCCGCGGAGATTCGCGCCCTTGGCTGTATCGGGCGCAACGCCGCGGCGGTTGGCGAAGCCGATTCGGGAGTCCGAACCCTGCGCGAGGCGCTGAGCATGGCGCGCTCGGCGGGGGATTTCACCGGGGCGGCCGAGATCTGCATCGAGCTCGCACTGGCACTCCACTGGGCCGGAGACCTGGATGAGGCGTGCAACGTGGCCGAGGAGGGGATCGCCGAGAGCGGGAAGTGGGGAGCGGAGGGATACGGGAGCGCCCTGCGAGCGATCAGGGGTGTCACGGCCTTCCTCCTCGGGCGCTGGCCGGAGGCGGACGATTGGATCTCGGGCGCCCTCGAGCAGGATCCTGAGGGATCGCACGGAGTCCTGGCGCATGGCGCTCAGGCCCTTCTCGACCTGGGACGCGGCAGGTTGGACTCCGCCGCCGAACACCTCGAGACCGTGCTGCTGATGTGCAAGGCGTTTACCGCGACCGCGTATGGATGGACCGACCTGTACTCGAGCAGCGCCCTGTTGTCGATCGCGCGCGGGCAGCCGTCCGAAGCCATCGACTCCGTGAGAGAGAGCCTGGCGCGATCGGCCGAGCCGGAGCGCGACGTCCACATGCGAGTGAGCCATCGCCTGGCGATCCGAGCTGCGGCAGACATCGCCGAGGCAGCTCGTCCGCTCGGCGACGCGGCTCGGTTGGACCAGGCGCTCGCGATCGGCCGCGAGTTCGGCGAACGGCTCGATCGTCACGCGCAGCTCGTGCGCGAGCTGCCTGGAGGGGGCGACCCACACCTGGCCCTCGACGCGGCCCTCGGCAAGGCGGAGCTGACCCGGCTCATGGGTCGCTCAAGTGCAGCAGGGTGGGCCACCGCCGCGGCCGCAGCCGACGAGCTGCGGCATCCCCATGACCAGGCCTACAGCCGATTCCGCCAGGCCGAGGCGCTCCTGCTCGCCCGCGGGTCGCGTGCCGCCGCGCAAGCGGTTGCAGTGGAGGCGCACCAGATCGCGAGCCATTTGGGGGCCGCTCCCCTCCAGCGGGAGATCGAGCGGCTGGCCGTGCGGTCACGGCTCGACCTCGCTGGCCGGCCCGTGGTGTCCGGGCGGGCGTCCGGCGCCGCGCCCGTCGGCCGAGGGACGTCATTCAGGCTGACGCGACGCGAACAGGACGTCCTCGAACGCCTCACCTTGGGGCGCACGAACCGGGAGATCGCCACCGACCTGTTCATCAGCGAGAAGACGGCCAGCGTGCACGTATCGAACATCAAGTCGAAGCTCAGAGCGAACGGCCGCGCGGAGATCGCAGCGATCGCGGTTCGCCTCGGCCTCGTATCCGAATCGGCCGACGGAGACGAGATGGCGGGATGGATGGCGGTTCGGCGCTGAGCTGGCGTCCGACGCTCGTCGTCGGCGGCGCCGGAGACCCGTTCTATTCGTGGCCCTGTTTCGCGCTAGCGCGGCGGGGATGGCGCGTGGTCGGATCGTCGGCAGGTTCGGCGGTCAGGCCGGTCGGATCACCCGGAGCCCTCGGCCGGCTGCCGCTGTCGCGAGTCGGTCGTCATAGGTAACGAACCCCCGCAGGTCCGAACCGAACTGCTCGCGGCAGGTCTTTCAGATCGGCTTGGGCCGGCACGAGATCGCCGGTTGCCCGCAAGCGGTCGATCGGGCGCTGATCCGGCAGGGGCGCGAGCACCGCAACCGGCCGCCCCCGGTCGGTGATCTCGATCGTCTCGCCGGCCTCAACCCGCCGCAGCAGCTCACTGGCCCGCTGACGCAGTTCCCGAATGTGTCTCATGTCTCGGGCCGTCTCGAGCGTTTCGTGGCAGGCGTTTCTGAATTTGGCTGGCGCGGATGAGACGCTTCAGCCGGAAGCCGGTATGCGGTATCACTCCCCGGTCAGCGGTGGACCTGGACGTTTCCTTCGGTCAGGACCCCGCCGGCGGCGTAGCCGTTCGACAGATGGATCGTCCAGCTGTCCGAACCGCTGCCCGACTCCTCGAGATCGGTGACATCCATCCGGTAGCGGACGGCCGCGCCGTTGAAGACCGCGTTGCCGAGGATGACCGCCCAGTTGCCGGACACGGCGACCGAGGTTGCGTCGAGGCACTTCACCATGACGTCCGCGGTCGCGTCGACGACCGCGCAGCGACCCTTGGTCCCGGCCTTGTCGCTCGCCGCGGTGAAGCCGAAGGTGACGTCGCCGACGCGACCGCCGCCGGTCGCCCGCCCGCCCGTTGCCGCCACGAGGCCCGATTGGGTGCTCGTGAAGGCCTCCTGCACCGCGTCGACTTCGGCGATGCCCGTACCGGCGAAGTGCTCGAGCAGGAGACCGCTCGTCCCCGAATCGAGGTAGGCGGCGTCGTCCGTGATGACGATGGCCTCGTACGCCATCGAGAGAGCCGCGACGCGTCGGAACGTCCCGCTCACATGCGTCCCGTCCGGCGCGATGAAGTCATCGAGGTCGCGACAGCCGCCGAGGTCCGTGGTGCCCGTCAGCCGCTTGCTTCCGATCACCTGGCCGGTCGGCGAGTCGATCGCGAAGAACGCCTCGACCGAGACGAGATATCCGAGCTGCAGCCCGTTGACGAATGCCGGCGCCGTTTGCGGGCCGACCGTCGCGGTGCCGGTCTCGACGAAGGTTCCCGGGTAGGGGCCGAACGCGTCACCGCTGACGGACCACGCGATCGTCGAGGTCCCGGCCGGATCGCAGGTCGCGACGATGTCGACCGTGCTCGTCGGAATGAACGCGGGAAACGCCGACAGGAACTCGCCGGTCAGGGTGGGCGGCGGAGTCACCGCCAGGGCGGGCGCCGGCATGCCCAGCGCACTCGTGAGGATCATCGTGGCGACCGCGATGCCGCCTGCTCGCCTGAACGCCGACCTGGACATGTCCCGTCCTCCCTCGCGCGGCCTGGCGCCGCGACCTCCCCCGGGACTCGCGCTTCCTCCGCTCGAACTATCCTGCGCCAGCGGCGCGGACGTGTCCATGCGGTTTCGCGCGGGTCGCGCGGCGTCAGCGGAGCTCGTGGCGGAGGGCCGAGCGCGCCGCGAGCATCCCGCACATTCCGTGGACGCCGCCGCCCGGCGGAGTCGACGAGGAGCACAGGTAGAGGCCGTCACCCAGGCGGTATGGATCGGGCATTGGCCACGGCCGGAAGACGAGCTGGCGGATGTCCTGGATGCCGCCGTTGATGTCGCCGCCGACGTAGTTCGCGTCGTACGCCTCCATCGCCGCCGGGCCGTGCGTGGCGCGGGCGAGAATGAGATCGCGAAACCCGGGCGCGAACCGCTCCACCTGGGCTTCGATGCGGGACGTCATGTCGACGATCGATCCTGCAGGCACGTGGCAGTACGCCCAGGCGGTTCCCTTGCCGGCCGGCGCGCGCGAGACATCCCACGGCTGGTACTGGACGAACAGCACGTACGGTCGATCCGGATGACGTCCCGCGGCAACATCCGCCTCGGCAGCCGCGATCTCCCCGAGCGTCCCGCCGACATGGACGGTGGCCGCGCGGCGCGGGCCGTCCGCCATCCATGGGACGGGCCCGTCGAGCGCCCAGTCGACCTTGAACACGCCCGAGCCGTACCGGAATCGCTCGGCATGGCGCCGGGTGCGGGGCGTCAGCCGATCGCCCGCGATGGCGACGAGCTGGCGGGGAGTGACGTCGAACAGGACCGCCCGGGCCGGCGGCAGCTCCGCGAACGAGGCGACTCGACGGCCGGTGACGACCGACCCGCCGGCTGCCTCGAGCTCGGCGACGAGCGCATCGACGACCGCCGCCGACCCGCCGCGGACCATCGGCCAGCCGGCGGAATGGGCAAACGTGGCGAGAACGAGTCCGAACGACGCGGTCAGGGGCCGGTCGAGCCGGAGCATCGAATGCGCCGCGACGCCGGCGAACAGGGCTCGAGCCGCCGGATCCCGGAAGCGGCCATTGGCGAAGCCTTCGGCCGAGCGCAGGGCCGGCCGGCCGAACGTCGCCAGCGCGAGCGGGTGGCGCGGCATGTGGAGGACAGGCCGCAGCAGCTCGTCCGCGAGATCGTCCGCACGACGCACCAGCGGGCCGAAGGTCGTGCGCCACGCCCGGCCGTCGTCAGCTCCGAGCCCGGCGGCGGTTGCGCTCACGGATCGTTCGAGCACGGCGGCCGCGCCGCCATCCAGCGGATGCGCGAACGGAGCGTCGGGATGGATGAGCTCGACGCCCCGGGCGGCTAGATCGACGGTCCGGAAGAACGGCGAGGCCGCGGTCAGGGGCACGATCGTGGCGCATGGATCGTGCCGGAAGCCGGGCAGGGTCAGCTCGGCCGTGCGCAGTCCGCCGCCGGCGACGTCGGCGGCCTCGAGCACGCGGACGGACCGCCCGGCCCGGGCGAGGGTGATGGCGGCGGCGAGCCCGTTCGGGCCCGCCCCGACGACGATCGCGTCGACCGGGCCGTCGCCGGTCTCCGGGCCGGTGTCCTGGCCAGTCATGATCGCGACGTCACCGCGGCGCTGCGCCGAGATCGTGGTCCACGTCGTCAGGGTATGGCGTCCGGGGGTCCCGGGACGCGCGCTGTCGGCATGCTGATCGGGACGCCATCACACGGCGCCGTCGTTTCGTAGACTCGGCCGGTGAGAGAGCCACCGAGCCATGCGCCGCGCCGCCTCGTGATCCTCGCCGAGGGCAACTTCGGCTTCCACCATGGCAAGACCGCCGTCGGCGTGATCCGCTACGGGTCCGACGACGTCCGGGCGGTCATCGACTCGACCCAGGCCGGCGGCAACGTCGCGGCGATCCTGCCCGGCCGGGACATTCCGATCGTCGGCTCGCTCGACGAGGCCCTGGCCCGCGAGCCTCGGCCGGACACGCTCCTGATCGGCATCGCTCCGACGGGCGGCCGCCTGCCCGACAGCTGGCGGGCGGCGATCCTGGCCGCGATCCGGGCCGGGCTCGACGTCCATTCCGGGCTCCACACCTTCCTGGGCGACGATCCGGAGTTCGCGGCCGAGGCGGCCCGTGCGGGCACCTCGATCGTCGACTATCGCCGGCCACCCACACGGATGGAGACCTCCGTGGGTCGACGGCACGGTCCGGGCAAGCGGGTGATCCTGACGGTCGGCACGGACTGCGCGATCGGCAAGATGTCGGTCGGCCTGGAGCTGCGCGCCGCCGCCCGGGCCGCGGGTCGTTCGACCGCCTTCGTGCCGACCGGCCAGACCGGGATGATGATCGAGGGCTGGGGAGCGGCGGTCGATCGACTGATCAGCGACTTCGCCCAGGGCACGGTCGAGTGGCTGGTCGAGGAGGGCGAGCGGCGCGCCGACTGGGTGATCGTCGAGGGCCAGGGATCGCTCGATCACCCCGCGTACTCGTCGGTGACGCTGGCCCTCATCCACGGGGCGACGCCCCAGGCGATGGTCCTCGTCCACAAGGCCGGCCAGACCGAGCACGACTTCGATCACCTGCCCGACGCGTCCTTCCCGATCGCCGACCTGCGCCCGTTCATCGACCTCCACGAGCGCGTCGCCGGGCTGATCGCCCCGTCGAAGATCGTCGCGGTCGCGTTGAACACGTCGGCGCTCTCGTCGGTCGACGCGGCTCGAGCCGAGATCGCACGGGTCGCGGCCGAGACGGGTCTGCCGGTCGACGACCCGGTCCGGTTCGGCGCCGGCCCGCTCTGGGAGCGGATCGAAGCCGCCGTCGGCGAGCTTCCATGGGTCGCGGGCCGCTGAGGTGGCGCTCCACCTGAGCCACGAGGTCCTCCACCTCGGTCTGCGCGAGCCGTTCCGGATCGCCCGCTCGGACCATGACGCCGGCCGCGCCGTCACGACGGTGGTCGTCGAGCTGCGCGACGATCGGTTTCCCGGCCTCGTCGGGATCGGTGAGGGATATCCGGAGCGGTTCTACGGCGAGACCGTCGAGACCATGGTGGCGGTCACGCCGCTGTTGCTCGACGCCGTGGGCGAGCCGGATCCGACGAGCGCGGCGCTCGTCGCGGCCGGTGAGCGCATGGCGGCCGCGATCGCCCACCACGGCGGGGCGAAATGCGCTCTCGACGTCGCCCTCCACGACCTCGTCGGCAAGGTCTCGGGCCGGACGATCACCGACCTCCTCGACCTCCACGGGCCGATCCCGCCGACCGACTTCACCCTCGGGCTCGACGAGCCCGCCGTCGTCGCCGAGCGAGCCGTTCGGGCGGCCCACTTTCCCGCCTTGAAGATCAAGTGCGGTGGACCCGCCGACCTCGCGACGCTCGAGGCCGTCCGGGCCGTCTACGGCGGACCGATCCGGGTCGATGCCAACACGGGCTGGCAGCCGGAGGACGCCCTCGCGCTCCTGCCGGAGCTCGAGCGGCTCGGTGTCGAGCTGATCGAGCAGCCCTTTGCGGCACGCCGGCTCGATCAGCTTCGCTGGCTGCAGGAACGCTCCTCGTTGCCGATCGTCGCGGACGAGAGTGCGGTCACGATCGACGATCTCGACGGCCTCGTCGGGGTCGTCGCGGGGGTGAACGTCAAGCTCGCCAAATGTGGCGGGATCGGTCCCGCCCGGGCGATGCTGAGCCGCGCCCGCGAGCTCGGGTTCCGAACCTTCCTCGGCTGCATGGAGGAGACGTCGATCGTGATCGCCGCATCGGCGGCCGTCGCCTCGCTCGCCGACTGGGTCGACCTCGACGGCAATCTCCTGCTCACCGCCGATCCCTTCACGGGTCTGGTCCTCGACGATGCCTGCCGCTGGCGACTCGCGGAGACGCCGGGGCTGGGGATCGAGCGCCGCCCGGCCTGACGGTCCGGGGCGCGGCGTTCGGCGGTCACCGGCAAGCCCTGGTCGATTCTGCGCAGAACGTCCGTTTCATGTGGACAAGTTGGTGGACGAGTTCGTGGACAAACCCCCTTCTAGCGGGCGGCCCGGCAGCCTACGATAGGTGCCCATCGCGAACCGAGGGCGCCTCCGGGAGGGTCGGAGCCTCGATCGATGGGTCCCCGCGGAACGTCCGGGCCGACCGCATCCGTCGGCGTGTCGGCCGGTGGCCGTGGGTTGCCATGCGCTGGAGAGGACTGGAGGACCGGCCATCGATGGACCGAACGAACGTTGGCGAACGTGCGTTTGCCGCCACGCCTGCCGCCGAGCCTGAGGCCATCGACTTCGTCCGCTTCTGCCATCGCCGGCGTCGGGTCGGCTGGCCGGAGCTGTACGACGAGATGTGCGCGGTGGCGGGTCGTGGCCTGTACCGAGGCTACGGAGCCGAGGAGCTGTCCTCGATCGGAATCGGGTTCGGGCTCTTCCAGATGCCGGCCCTCGCCGGACTCGTCGCCCAGGTCGTCGCCGAGGACGTCGAGCGGCGGCGGCGGAGTGCCGCGGCGCTGCAGGCCAGCCTCGCGGCGCAGGAACCCGAGCGCGTGATGATCGACGGCGCCGATGCCGCCGCAGGCCCGACCCCGACGCAGACCCGGAGGATCGAGCCGGAGCCGGTCGACGCCGGCCTCCCGGACCATGGACCGCTCAGGATCGCGGTGGCCGCCGGAGCCTGAACGACAGCAGGATTGATTGTCGCGTCGTTATCGACGCCGAAGAGCCCCCACCGGTCAGGGTGGGGGCTCTTCCTTGTGTAGCTGTCGCGCCTTCGCGGCCGATCGCGGCGTTGGCGACTGCGCTCCTCACTCACGCACCTGCGGGTGCGCTCGTTCCGGTGCTTGCCGCCGCCTTGCGCTCGACCACGCATGCGCGACGAACGCAGTCACGGGTCACCGAGAGCGCTGTGGCGTTGGTTCGGTCACGCGGCGCAAAAGGACGGCCGTCAGGCGCGGATCTGGCGCCTCGCCATCTCGCCCTCGATCTGGCGCTCCGCCTCGACGTAGCGATCGATCTCCTCGCGGATCTGATTCGCCTCGGGCGTGTACAGGTGCACCTGCTGCTGGAGGATGTACGAGAGGCGGCGGCTCGTCATCCGGACGTGATCGAGGTTCTTCATCAGCACGAGGGGGTCCATCGCGGCGAGGTCCGTCGGGTGGTACATCTGCTGCATGCGCGCATTCTAGCCGTGGCGGGCTGGCACACGGCGGCCGAGCGGCAGGCTCCAGATCCGCTTCCAGCCGGACCCGTCGTCGGCGATGACGTCGAGCCGCACGGCCCGGCCAGCTGCCGGCAGGGAGGTCCAGGCGCGATCGGTCGTCACCCGGACTCCGTCGAGCGCCGGTCCCTCGGCGACGGTGATGTGGGGTTCGAACCGGAAGCCGGCCGGCCCGCCGTAGATCGGGAAGGCCGGAAAGGCCGCGGCCAGGTCGGCCTGCAGGCGGATGAAGGGATCGGCGGGCTCGACCCCCGCGTAGATCACGTTCGGCCAGCTCCGCGGTCCGCGCACCTCGTAGTCGATCGGCTCATGACGAGTCGCGATGGCCGCGATCGCCGACCGGGTCTCCGGGCGAAGGCCGTCGGGCTCGACGAACGGATAGAGCATCGTCAGGTGCGCCGGGAGACCCCGCCCGGCCTCGTCGACCCAGGTTCGCCGGAGGGCCTCGAGGCCTGCCGGCAGCCGTGCGCGAACGATCACGGCGGACGCCATCCGGCCGCGGCTCAGATGGCGCGCAGCCCGCGCGGCGGCCAGTCCCAGTCGATCGGCGTTCGGGCGGCGGACAGGGCGCGCCGCCGACCGGCCTCCGTGGCGCCGATCACGAGGATCCGGTCGGTCTTCGTGGCCTGTCCCGCCTCCGGGCCCCACAGCTTCGTCATCTTCCGGCCGGCGGCGACATCGTCGAGCGCGATTCCGGCGAGGCGATAGCCCTCCGGCTCGGCGGCCCGTTCCCAGACCCGCTCCGCGAGCCCGACGGCCCCGCGGATCGGCCGGCCGCGGTCGGTTTCGACGTCGCCGATGACGAGGACGACGACCGCGTCATCGGCCAGGATCGAGCGCAGATCGGCGAGCACCTCGCGCATGAACACGAGGTACGGCTCGCGGTGATGGGCGTCGTCGAGCGCGGCGTCGATCGCCCGCGCGTCTTCGCCGAGGAGCCACGTCCGGAGCCAGTTGTAGTAGCCGTACTTCACGACCCGCAGGTACGGCGGCGACGTGACCACGAGCCGGACGCGCTCCGGCAGACCTCGCTCACGGAGGGCCGCTCGGGCCCGGCCGGTGCTGTCGCGAGCGTCGCCGAGCAGGGCGATCCCCGGCGTCCTCGGCAGGGCCTCGCGATGGAGCCGCCCGAGCTTCTTCTCGAGCCCGCCGAACACGTCGCGATCGGGCGACGAGAACGCCGTCCGGGCGGCGAAGTCCAGGACGTAGCGCGGGGCCATGCTGAACGTGTTCGGCATGAGCTCCGACAGGTAGGAAGCGCTCTTGCCGTGGAGGATCCCGGTCAGCGCGGCGGCCAGGAATCGATCGGTCCGGTCGTCCCGGCGGAGAACCGTCCGGACGAACAGGAGCTGGCCGAGCGTCCGCGGATGGAAGGCCACCGCGACCTCCCTGGGGACCGTTTCGACACGATCCTCCGGCCGGCGGCTGCCGGCGGCGGGGACGGCGACCGTCGGCCGATCGCCGGCGTCGCCGAGGACGTCGGCCGCGAGCGCCAGCCAGTCGGCCGATGACGCCGCCCAGCCGAGGCGCAGCGCCGCAAGCCGGGTCGCGGCCTCGGCCGGGGTTGCGGGCTCGACCTTCGCGGCCGTCAGGAGGTGGGCGAGGGGGTTGAGGTCGTTGCCGATCCCGATCCGACCCTCGGCGCAGGCCTGGAGCGGCGTCGTCCCGCGCCCGGAGAACGGATCCAGCACGACGTCGCCACGCCGCGAGTAGCGAGCGATGAAGGCATGGGCGAGGGCCGCCGGAAAGCTCGCCAGGTACGAGCACATCGGGTGGAGCGACGGGCCCCACAGCCGCGCCTGGTCCTTCCACTCGGGCGCGATCGGGAGCACCGGCAGCGCGGCCGGGACGTCGAGATCGAGCGCGAGCTGGGCGGACGTCCGCGGGTCGATCGTCATCCTGGGCTGATGCTCCTGCTGGCCGACGGGCCGCGCAGCATACCAGAGCGGATTCGGCGCTTCGGTCCTCCGCCGAGGCCTGCGGCGCCGGATGGAGCCGGGCGGTCCGGGCGGTCCGGCCGCTCCGGGCGATCGTCAGGCGGCGACGACGCGGTTGCGACCGGAACGCTTGGCCAGCACGAGCCCGACGTCGGCGCGCGTGACGATCTCCTCGAATCGCTCCTCGCCCATCGTCATCGCCGCGCAGCCGGCCGACACGGTCGCCGAGATCGGCGAGCCATCGGGTCCGTCGACCCTGACCCGGGCGAAGGACGTCCGGATCTCCTCCGCGACGGCCTGTGCCTGCTCGAGCGTCGCACCGTCGAGGATCGCGAGGAACTCCTCGCCGCCATAGCGGGCGACGACATCGGTGCCCCGGAATCGTGCCCGCAGGACGTCGGCAAAGGCGCGCAGGATCGCATCGCCGGCCTGGTGACCGTGCCGCTTGTTGATCTCACCGAAATGGTCGAGATCGAAGATCGCCACGGCCGCACGGTCGCGCGCTTCAGGCGCCCGGCGCGTCCGGATCGCCTCGAGCCGGGCCATCGTGGCATCGAGGTAGCGGCGGTTGAACAGGCCGGTCAGCGCGTCCCGGACGGACAGCTCGATGACCTCCGCATGGAGGAAGGTGTTCGTGATCGCGAGGGCGACGACGCCGGCCACGATCGGCAGGGCTTCCAGCTGATCCGGGGTGAAGGGTCGCTCGAGATCGTGGCGGACGAGGGCCAGGGCGCCGACGACGACGTCATCGCGAACGAGCGGGACGCCGACGCCCGCCGACGGCTCGGTCGGAGCGCCGGCGGCGATGGCTTCGGGGTTGGCGGTCGGGTCGAACCGGGGATCGATGACGAGCGCCCGGTCGCGAATCGCCCGCCCGGCAAGGCCGATGCCGGGTTGGATCGGCAGCCCGAGGTACTCCTGCTGGCGGCCGGCCACCGCCCGCATGACGTAGCCGCCGGTCGGCCGGTCGAGCACGGTCAGCCCGACAGTGTCGGCACCCATGAGGTCGGCGAGCTCGTCGACGATCGCCTGCTGAACGCGGTCCGGATCGAGGGTGGCGTTGACTGCGGTGGCGAACGAGGTCAGCCGGCGGAAGAGCTCCGCGCGGGCGGCCAGACGCTCGCGCTCGCCGGCCAGGGCGAGGGCCGACGCCATGCGCTCGGCCACGAGACGCATCGTCTCGACGTCGCTGGCGTCGAGATCGGCGGTGCCTCGGGCCTCGACGTTGACGACGCCGACGAGATCGTCGCCGATGAGGAGGGGTGCGCTGATCTCGGCTCTGACCGCGCCGGCAGCGCTGCGATAGTCGGTATCGGCCCCGACATCGGGGACGAAGGCCAGCTCCCTGCTGCGCATGACCCGGCCGACGACGCCACTCGAGCCGTCGAACTCCTCGATCACCGTGTCGTAGCCCGCCTGGACGGCGATCCGGAGACGGGTCGCCGATCCGAAATAGACGGAGACGAAGTCGTAGCCGAGATCGTCTTGGAGCAGGCCGACGATCCGCTCCAGGGTCTCGGGAGCCGGTCCGGTCGAGGCGAGCAGTCGTCCGACGCTCTCGACCGCCGCCAGCTGCCGGGAGCGCCGGCGATCGCGGGCGAGAGAGGCGCCGAGCCGGCGAACGGTCTCGGTCAGGGCGGAGATCGACCGTCGCGTTCCGATCGAGAGGAGGATCGCCGTCCCGCCGAGGGCGATCGCCCGCTGGGCGTCGATCGACAGGTTGTCCGGCGATGCCGACACGACCGGCACGAGATACAGCGCGATCGCGGCCGATCCGACGAGCAGCGCCTG
>Ga0070694_100001217_pt1 | contig 14860 bp, 19 predicted proteins | sample KBSK1251metaG_FD_65470 | JGI IMG/M metagenome (GOLD analysis project Ga0070694, IMG submission 65470) | Corn, switchgrass and miscanthus rhizosphere microbial communities from Kellogg Biological Station, Michigan, USA - KBS K1-25-1 metaG | ecosystem: Host-associated > Plants > Roots >... | reverse complement strand
ACTCCGGCCCGAGAAGCTCAGAAGTGAAATCCTGAAGGAAGAACGATCGGTTTCCATCTACACGCCTCCGGGCTATGACCCGAAGAGTGGATCGTACGGTTTACTGGTTCTTTTTGACGGTCAGGATTATCGAGGGCCGATGCCCATACCGACGATTCTGGACAACCTGGTGGCCGCGAAAAAGATTCGCCCGTTAGTGGCGATTCTGGTAGACAACCTGAGTGAAGAGTCGCGCGATCGCGACCTTCAATGTTATCCACCATTCGCTGACTTCCTGGCCAAAGAACTGGTGCCGTGGGCGCGCCAGCGTTATCGCTTTAGTGCTGAACCCGAGCGGACCACTGTGGGAGGCGTGAGTCTCGGTGGCCTCAACGCCGCATATTGTGCGTTCCGCTATCCGGAAGTTTTCGGCAACGTCCTATCACAGTCGGGCGCGTTTTTTTATTTTCCAGGCTGGGAGGATCAAGAAGAGAACTATGGTCCATACGGGTGGTTGATTCGACAGTTCGTGACGACGCGGAAATTACCCATCAGATTCTATCTGGAAGCCGGATTGTTCGAAAACGATTGTCCGGAAACCCTGCTGGCCCAAAACCGTCGCATGCGCGATGTGTTGGAGGCCAAAGGGTACTCGGTCGTTTATTCGGAGTTTGCCGGAGGTCATGAGTTTCTCAGCTGGCGTGGCTCGGTGGCAGATGGACTGATCGCACTCGCGGGTCGAGAGCAGTAGAGTTTCGGCTCGGCCTGCTTTTCAGCCGGAGATGCACTCGGCCACAGTCGCCCTCCCTTACGGTCGGGCCTCTGACACGGTCGCCACGTGCACTTTGGTGCTTCCAGGGTTAAGCTTATTTGCCCAATCAAAACCAAAATAGGAGAGACGACATCAGATGCCAAATCGCACGGCAATTATTCAAACCAACAAAGGCACGATCAAATTCGAACTGCTCGAGGAAGACTCACCGAAAACCACGGAGAACTTTCGCCTGCTGGCGGAAAAAGGTTTCTATGACGGCGTAATTTTTCATCGCGTGATTAATGGCTTCATGATCCAGGGTGGTGATCCGACGGGAACCGGCCGCGGTGGTGAATCGGCCTGGGGCGGTCGATTTAATGACGAGATTGATTCTTCATCTGAAGTTTACCGTAGCGGCTATAAGGCAGGCACCGTAGCGATGGCCAACGCGGGACCAAATACCAACGGCTCGCAGTTCTTCATCATGCACGTTGATTATCCGCTGCCGCCCAGTTACACAATCTTCGGACGCGTGACTGAAGGCCAGGACGTCGTCAATGATATTGCGACTTCAAAGACGAGTGCGGGTGACCGGCCCGTGTCTGAAGTGAAGATGGAAAAAGTCACCATCAGCGAGTAGGGCAAAGCGTGAGCTAGCGCCCGGCGTTCCCGGAACCGCTGGCCCCGCGTTGCGCCAGGCCCGCGGCATCGCGAATTGTTTCGGCGACAAACTCTTTTCCGGCGACGACTGATTCTTCCAGATTCATGCCCCGGGCCAGGCACGCGGCAACGGCCGAAGACAGAATACAGCCCGTGCCTCGGACCGGGGGCGACTCGATCCATTCGCCACTCAAAACCTTAACGTCATCCTCAAAGTCCAGGAGGTCAACCGCGTATCTCTCGGATTCATTATTGAGGTGTCCGCCTTTGATCAAGACCGCCTGCGCTCCCATTGCCCGTATCATTGCAGCGGCTTCGCGCATGTCGGCTTCGTCAGCGATTTCCAGTCCGGTTAGCGTCTCCGCTTCCGGAATGTTCGGCGTCAGCAAACGAGCCAACGGCATCAGCTCAGTGACGAGCGCCGCGACAGCTTCTTTCTCCATCAACGCATAGCCTGAAGTCGACTGCAGGACCGGATCGACGACCGGCGCAGGCAGATCCGTCTCGGTGAGCAGTCGCGCGATTTCCAATACCAGGTCGGCAGTCGGCAGCATGCCGATCTTTACGGCAGCGATCCGGCCTTCTCCCACAACAGGGAGAATTTGGGCGCGTAGAGAGGCGCCTGTTTCGTGAGTGGCCCCGAAGACTCGTTCAGAATTCTGAAAAGTCAGCGAAGTAATGGCCGCCGCGGGACGCACACCAAAATGAACAAAGGTCCTGACGTCGGCAATGATGCCCGCGCCACCGGAAGGGTCAAGGCCGGCGATTGTCAGCGCCATCGGTTGGGTGGTCTGGATCATTTAAGGGTGTGAAGTCTTTGTTCAAACTGCTTCAAGACAGGCGCCTTGCCTTTACGGATGAAAGCGAAACCTTCCCTGCGCAGATGGCGAGCCTGCTGCTCGGGACCTCCGGGGAACTTTGGATTCAAGCTGCCGTCATCTTTTATTACTCGCCAGTACGGAGTCAATCTTTGACGGCCGTTGGCGCGATCCTCTTCCGCAGCCTCAGCGGCGATGCGCACAAAGATTCCGGTTGTTAACGGACACGTTACGTCAGCCTCAAAGTCAGCTGCCATCTTTCGCCGCAATTCACCGACTGTTAAGAGTTTGCCTTTAGGAACTTTGCGAATCAATCCGTCCACGAGCTTTGGCGTGGGAATAAGCATCGTGCCTTTTCCGAAATGCGACATTTTTGGCGGGATCTTTACGACCCGGGGATCCTGCGGCCGCTCGAGCTTTTCGCGCCAACTAGTTCGACTCTTCATCTCTAGTTCCCTTCGCGCATTTTCTAATCGCGGCGGCTACCAACTCAAGCGCTGCCGGTTCGCTAAAGAGACTAATGCCGGCGACGCCGCTGGCGCTCGCCTCGAAACACTGGCGGGCGGTGAACTCCGAAACTCCGCCCAATGCCAGCACCGGAAAGCCAACGAGATTACCGCAAACATCGGATAACTTCTCAAGGCCCAGTGGTGGCCCAAACTGCTCTTTGGATTTCGTTGGAAAGATTGGACCGAAGACGATAAAGTCCGCGCCTTGTTTATGCGCCCGTCGCGCTTCTTCCCCGGAATGCGTGGAGGCACCGACCAGAAAGGTCTGGGCGAAACTCTTTCTGATCACCGCAATCTCCAGCGACTGGGTCGTGAGATGTACGCCATGCGCGCCGGCCCCCGCAGCAATGTCAGCGCGATCATTAACCAGGATTCGCGTCGACGAGGCGCGAGTAATATCGACAGCCCGCTCCGCCAATTCGAACAAGACCCGTGCGTTAAGTCTTTTCTCTCGAATTTGAACCAGGTCTATTTGAGCTGCGGCCGCGGCTCTGATTTGAATCAGGATATCCTGGAACTCGGGGCTCTGGGGCGAGGTTGTTTCAGTGGTTGCGCCGCGGGTAATCAGATAAAGGATCGGTGGTGACAGGTTTTTCGACATCTGGTGCCGCGCTTTCAGCCATTTTCGATGGCGAGCTTTTCACAAAAGGCGCACCGCCGTCCAGCGTCCGAACCGTTCGTCGAAAATTGAACAGCTCCCATACACCCATCCCCAGATTCAAAATTCCCACACCCGAAACAGCGCCGCGTACCCAGCCAGAGGCAACAAATCGCTGAATGCCGAAGCCGACCTTCCGCGAAGCCAACAGCAGAAAATAGTTATTACCCCAATCACTCAGGCCCCACCAACCGTGCGGGACCCACGGCAAGGCTGTGAGCACGATGCCAATCTCAAAACAGAGAATTATGTAAAAAATTACCGACAGTCGTGAAGACATCTTTTCATTTCCTTCAAAACAAAAATACCACAAAGCTAAGCTCGATGTCTTAGCCTCGTGGTTTGATTTTGGTTCAGGAATCAGCCCTTAGGCTGTTTTATTGAAGGCGCAAGTCCCAAACTTGGGCTCTTCTCAAGCCATCAGCGTTTCGAGAGCCTTGAGCCTTTCGTTCACACCGCGATAGGAAACATTGACGCCGTAAATCTCCGTAAACAAATCTTTAGCCCGATCCAAATCACCTGCCCGCTCGTAGGCGGCAGCCAACTCGAATCTCAACGCCTGCCGTTCGTCATCAGAAGTGTGCGGAGCACCCAACCCTTGAATGAACCATTTAATAGCCAGTTGGGGTACGCCTTTCTGCATAAAGCAATGTCCGAGCAGGTTGCAGCATTGCAGATACCTGGCCGTTCCGTCGTCGGGAGAACACAAGCCAATCGCGATCTGAAACTCTTCCAAAGCCTCTTCGAACAAATCCATTTCGTGGTAGGCCAGGCCCAGGTTGTAATGCGTCTCGTAATCTTCGTTGCCATTCGTTCCAGCTTCCGCTGACACGCGATACTCCTCGAAAATTTCGGCCAGGCCGGGATCTATGGCCTGAGTAGATCTACCGTTGCCGTTGCCCGCTGAAGTTTCGGGGCCGATTACTGTTGACGATGGCCTGGGTTCCGGCACTGGAGTACTGAATTCAAAAGTAGGTTCGGCCGCGGCGGGCAATGACTCTCCAGCTGCGAGTCTGTTCAGTTGCTCTCGCCGGCGCTGGATATCTTCGTGTCCTCCGAACTGTCTCTCCAGCAGGTCCAACGTATCGACAGCAATGTCCGCATAACCCTGCGCAATATAGAAGTCGACACTCTCCAATTCCTGGGCGCGAATCATTGCGTGACGATCTTCATCCTCAGCGTTGGGCGCGACGAGCGCCTCATCACCCGAAGACTGCAACTCCTCAGCAACGACGGCTTCAAAAGTGAAGCCACGCTCAAGCGGCATTTCGTCGGCCGGCGACTCATTCCGCAGGTCGGCCATGTCGGCCACGGAATTCCATTCAAATTCGTTTTCACCGTCGGCTAAAGAGCGGTCCTCACCGTCGGGCGTGGCTTCGTAGGGAGCTTCATGATCCGATGCAGCATCACCGTCCGCAGACTCAGCTTGCGCCGAAGCAGCAGGTTCGAATTCCGGCAGCGCCTCGGCCGCAGCATCTTCTTCTGCGCCGCCAAGCTCATTGAGCCGCTCGACGTAATGACTCGACTCCGGTGAAAGTCTCGTCAACTGGGTCAGTGCATAGCGCTCGTCTTTCTCCAGACCAGCCGCCTGGGCGGCCTCAGCGAGGCGTTCAAGCGCTGCCTTCAAATTCTCCATATCGCGCTGCCACCAATGCGCGCGCACCAACAAACGCAGGGCCTGAACGTTATCGGAATCGCTGGCCAGAAGTTCGTCAACAAGTTCGAGCAGTTGAGTCTCTTCGCGCTCTGCCAGCATCTGCTCAGAAATGCCCGCGACCACCCGCACCGCCTCTCCAATTTTGTCAGTTTGCACGTAAAGACGCGCAACTTCGATCAGCCGCAGATAAAGCGTGCCATCGCTGGCGATCAACGAGAGAATAACGGCTTCGGCTTGTTCGGGATCTTCTGCTTCAAGATACGCGCGAGCCAGCATCGCCATTAAGTCGGCGTCCTCGGGGTGTTCGCGGGAGGCCGATGCGACGATTTCTGCAGCCTCGTATGCTGTGCCTCGGGCCACGTGCGTATCGAGCACGCCTCTTAACGTTTCTCGATCACCCGATTCAATCTTCAGCGCCCTGGCAAAGACTTCCAGCGCTTCATCTAACGAACTGCGCCCTAAAAGATTGTGGCCCGCCTCAGTAAACGAGGCGGCGGCTTCCTTAAGCATGCCCTCGCGTAAATAACCTTCGGCAAGTTTGACCCGAACCTCGGTGTTCTGCGGATCCAGATCAGCAATCTTTCGCAAAACCTCGAGCCCATCTTGTGTGGCGCCGGCCTGGGCATGCGCATTTGCGACGATCAAATAATGCGCCCGGGCCTCGGTAACTAAATCCTGTTGGGCGTAAAGATCAGCAAGGTGCGTCGCAATCTCAACGTTGCCTGGTTGCAGGCGATCTATTTTCTTGAACATCGCGATCGCCTTCAGGGCAAAATCCTGATCGCGATAGTGTTCGGCGATGCGACGAAAACAGGAAATCGCTGCCGCTTGATTCCCGGTGCGCACCTGTAGATCGCCGAGAATATTCAGCGTCGTGAAATCTTCTGGTTCGCTCTCGACAATCCTGGAATATTCTTTTATGGCCGCAGGTATTTTCCCGGTTTCGAGATACCTCTCGGCCGCGCGCAAAGTCTTTGCCTTATCGAACGCCATGTTTTGAGATCGCGGAATGAAATTGTTTACGGCGACGGCGGTTGCCTGACGCCAATGGAGGAATACCCGACGATAGCAGTACCCAAAGCCGCATTGGAGCGTGGCGGCAGTCCTAAGCTAACACGGCAACGTTGAGGTGTCAACGTTGTTTTTCTATAGCCAACATCTACAAAACAGGGGAATTTCGCACGGTTTTTGGCTAAATAACATCGGCGAAGTTCTTACGCGTGCGAGCAAACCACCAGTACCCAAACAGGAAAGCGATTGCAGCAAAGGCCATGAAGTAGGCCAACCCCCACCAATCCGGCGCCTGGCCCTCGATCAGGAACCTCCGATAGTTGCGAACCAGAGGTGTGAATGGGTTCAGATTCACCGGGTTGCGATAGCTCTCCGGCACCAGCGATTCAGGATAGATAATCGGCGTCAGGTACATCCAGGCCATCAATACAAGCGCGATTCCCTGTACGATGTCACGAACAAACACTCCCAGCGAGGCGACCAGCCAGGAGATCCCGCAGGTGGCGATCAGCTGTGGCAGTAATACCAAGGGCAGCAAGACAATCGTGGCGTGAATTTCCCGGCGCAGGACGGCGATGGCTATTACGAGCACCAGAGTCCCAAACAGCTGATTGGTGATCGAGGCCAGGCAGATTGATACCGGCAAGGTTTCAAGTGGGAAGACCACGCGTTTGACCAGATTGACGTGAGAGACAATCGTGGTGGATGAAAGCTGTAGTGATTCCTGAAACGCGTTCCAGGGCAACAGCCCGCAAAACAGATAGAGCGCATAATCCCATTGCGAGCTGCTGGAGCCGAACTTTGCCTTGAAGATCCCGGAAAAGATCAACGTAAAAATCGTAATCATGACGATGGGAGTCAGCAGCGCCCAGAGTATTCCGAGAATCGACCCACGATACCGCGCAGCCAATTCACGTCTGGTCAACGAAAGAAGCAGATCGGAGCGTCCGGGCAGCTGCCACAGCGGTCGCCAAACGGCGCGTCGTGCTGTCTGCGCAGAAATCATGCTGCCATCTTAGTCGGTTAGTCTAGAGATTGGCACCGGTGCGCGATGATGAAGCACTAAGCGTTTCACGAAACGCATTGAGGAACGTCTCCATTTCGGATTGCTTGCCGATGGTAACGCGCATGTGATTCGGCAGTGAAGGAAAGACCCGTCCTACCTGGACACTCCGCTGCCTCAGCCCATCAATCGCCGGGCGCACTGGCTGCTTCAGGTCAATCATCACAAAGTTCGCCTCAGAAGGAATATGTTGAAAACCAAGTTTCGCGACCTCGTCTAGAACGAATTGTCTTGTTTGCTTATTCAGGCGACGGCTGTTCGCGACTTGCTCGGCGTCGTTAAGGCTGGCGATTGCCGCGGCGAGGGCCAGGATGTTAACGCTATCCCAGCTTAGGTGAGGTCGAATGCGCTGCAACGTCTCCTGCTGTGCAATGCAGTAACCACAGCGCAACCCTGCCATCCCATAGATTTTTGAAAACGTGCGCGCCACGATCAGGTTTGGATGGTCCTTGATCAATGGAATAACGCTTTCATAGTCAGGACTATCAGCATAGTGAAAATATGCTTCGTCCACGAGGACCATTGTCTGGAGCGGAACCTTTTGGACAAAGTCACGCATCTCGTTCCTGGGCGTGATGCTTGCCGTCGGGTTATTCGGATTGCAGACATAGATCAGACCCTCGTGAGCAGCGGACAGCATCCGCGGCAAATCGTGCCCGAACTTCTTATTGAGCGGAACCTTGACTACGCTCGCTCGATTAACGCGAGCGTGATTAAGAATCGCTTCATAGGTTGGATCAGCTGCGACCAGGGTGCCACGACCGGGAACAAATGTGAGCGCCGGCCCGCGCGTGGGTTTCGCCAATTCAACGGGACCATCACTGCTGCTGGTGGGACCGGTAAATGCCGACGCGCAAATTTTCAGAATCTCGCCCGATCCATCTCCCAGAATGATCTGGTCTCGATTGACGCCGTTGATTTTCGCTATCGTTTCAATGAGTGTGTCGGCGTGCTCATCCGGGTACCGCCAAACCAACTCAAAAGCCTGCGTCATAGCTTTCAACGCGTGGGGCGATGGTCCATAAGGATTTTCATTTGAGTTAAGGCGAACCAGCGTGCCGGCCGGCGAGTTCCTCACGACGAAGGATTTGGAAAGCGCCTGGTTGGACAGCGCTACCGCTGGCTGCGCTACTACGCTCGCTGCGCCTACACCCATCAACTGAGTAAATCTGCGTCGAGAGATCGAAGAGAGTTTTCGCATTTTTAACCTCCGCCGGCATTTGATTGCGCTGCATTATCCTTCACGTCCGCCTGCGACACAAAGCGTTTTGGAAACCCGAATCTCTGAGATGCCTGCGATTTCCACTTGTGATAGGCTGGCTTTACCACGATGCAGCAAAGAAGACCGACGAGTTTGTTTCCGGAAATGACGGAAGTAAGCAGCATGAACGCCGCTTCCTCGACGTCGGCTCCATTGGCAGATCGAATGCGCCCGCGGACCCTTGACGAGTTTGTAGGCCAGGAGCAACTCGTCGGCGAAGGCCGGGTTCTCAGGCGGTTAATCGAGGGCGGAACCGGATTGCCTTCCTTAATCCTTTGGGGCCCGCCGGGAACAGGCAAGACAACGCTGGCGCGGCTGCTGGCTGAACGAAGCGATGCCCGGTTTGTCGCGCTGTCGGCCGTATTTTCAGGCGTGAAGGATTTGCGCGGCGCTATTGCGGAGGCCCGTCTGAATCGTCAGCGCGGGCAACGAACGATTCTTTTCATCGATGAAATTCATCGCTTCAATAAAGCGCAACAGGATGCTCTGCTGCCGGCAGTCGAAGACGGAACCGTAACCTTGATCGGTGCAACGACTGAGAATCCTTCTTTCGAAGTGATCAGCGCATTGCTATCAAGATCGCGCGTGCTGGTCCTGAACCCGCTGAGCGAAGATGACATTACCACTATCATTCGGCGCGCAGTGGAAAACGAGGAACGCGGTCTGGCCCGTTTCAAGGCCGCTATTTCCGACGAGTTAACTGATCGGCTCGCCCACTTATCCGGAGGCGATGCGCGGGTCGCACTCGCTGCACTGGAAGCTGCGGTAGCAGCCACGAAACCGGATGCTGAAGGCGTCAGGACAATCACCCGCGAAACTCTGATCGAAGCGATGGGCCGGGCCCAGTTCGGCTACGACAAGGGCGGCGAAGAGCACTACAATCTAATTTCGGCGCTGATAAAGTCGCTACGAAACTCGGATGTGAACGCTTCGCTTTATTGGCTGGCGCGGATGATTGAGGGCGGTGCGGATCCGGTTTTTATTGTTCGACGACTTTGTATTCTGGCGTCGGAAGATATAGGCATGGCTGATCCAAACGCGATGGTGCAAGCTGCGGCTGCGGCAGACATCGTAAAATTGATCGGAATGCCGGAAGGTCTGTTCCCTTTGACGCAGGCGACAATCTATCTGGCACGCGCTCCGAAATCGAATGCCATTCTGCGGGCCTATTCAGCGGCGCATAAAGACGCCGCCGAGACTTCGCGCGAGCCGGTACCCTTGCATCTGCGCAATGCGGCGACGCCACTGATGAAACACCTGGGCTATGGCAGAGAGTATCGTTATGTGCACGAAGATGCGGGCGCACAGGACGAGATGTCGTGCCTGCCTGAGAAGTTAAAGGGTAAGATCTATTTCGACAATGAATTAACCACGGAGGACACAGAGAAAACCACTAAGGACGAGAGCTGAAATTCTTTTTTTCATCTCTTCTCTGTGTCCTCTGTGGTGAAAAGTCATGGAACGTAAATCACCAAAAGAACTTGCCTTTCTTCACGATCTTTACATCGCCACTGATTGGGGCGAACGATTCGCTGAATTGGTTGATGCTCACGTAGACCTGCCTGAAGAGGGCCGCGCCCTTTATGTAGAAGCCGGCACAGGCGGTCATGCGCTCGCATTACAGGAACGCGCGGGCGCGAAACTAGAGCTGACCTGTGTGGATCAAAATGATGAAAGCCTGGAAGTCGCGCGCGCCAAGGCAATGGCGGTGCATGAGTCGACGAAGTTTCAGTGCGAGGTCATCCAATCATTGTCCTTCCGCGACGACGAATTCGACCTCGTGCTCGGCAACGCTTCGTTCGTTCTGTCTGAGGCTGTCAAGCCGATGCTCGCCGAAATGGTGCGGGTGACTAAACCGGGTGCACGGGTAGCCTGGTGGATCCCTACCTTTTCCAGTTTTGGCGAGTTCTTTTCGATCTATTGGGAAGCCCTGCAAAGCGCCGGCCTGGACGACCACGGCGTGGAAGTCGAACACATGATTACAGCGCTACCGTCGATTTCCGACGCTGAGCAGTGGGCGGCAGAAGCAGGGCTGATTGATATTACCTCCTGGACCGCCGTTGAAGAGTTCGACTATGAGTCAGGCGAGCAGTTTCTCAACTCTCCGATGATTACGGATTTTCTCCTGCCGAACTGGTTCGAACCGGTTCCGGCCGCAGCCCGTAAGCGGGTCATGAAAGAGCTGGCACGCATCATCGATGAAGAACGGCACAGCGGTGAGTTTGGATTGACGCTAAAAGCGACGCTGATTGTGGGAAAGAAAAGCCAGATTCAATAGGACCCCGATTCAATAAAACTTAGGCCGTCTCACGAAGAGTTGCTCCATATCAAGACAGCGCAGGCGCGGAAGCTCCGGCCTTCGCGCCTGCAGCTGGTTAAGTCAGTCTATAAAGGCGAACCTAGCGGTCAATCTTCCTGGCTTCGTCCGCGCGCATTTGTTGCGCCCGCCGGCGGGCCTCTTCAAACAGCGCCTCGTCGTCAATCGAGTCCAGCTTTGATTTTGAGTCAGATGCGCTCTCGCCTTCTGAGATGCCTTCTTTGAATGCTTTCTTACTCTGGCCCAGCGCTTTCGCTAATTGGGGCAATTTCGATCCGCCAAAAAGCAGGATGATCGCAGCCACCACCAGGACTACGATCCATTCAGTACCGATTACCAACAGCGTAACTTTCATCATGTTTCTCCCAGCGGCGATTTAGCCCAAGTCAGGCGCGCACGCACAAGTCCCTGTGGCCATCGGATTCGTAGAATAAGTATTTGCGCCACGTCACATCCGCCCGACCGATGTAGCGCATGATTTGCCGATTAACATGCAGCGAAAATGCCCGCGGCCGTCGCAGCAGGTTCATGTCGGATTCTTCGGGCGTTCGATTTCCCTTGCGGTGATTACAACGCTTGCAGCACGCCACCAGGTTATCCCAGGACGATTCACCGCCACGCGAACGCGGCACAATATGATCAAGAGTCAACTCAGCAGGCGCAAATTGCTTCCCGCAATACTGGCAACACGAATGGTCGCGCAGCAGAATATTCTTGCGCGAAAGCGAGCGACGCTCGAACGGAATATGGCGATACTCTGTCAAACGAATAACAGAAGGTGCGTGCATGATGATTCTTTGCGAATGCAGCATGTGGCCGTTGTGTTCTTCCATCCGCGCCACGCCTTTGAAAATCATCACCACTGCGCGCCGCTCGGTGCACACGTTAATGGGCTCAAAGGAAGCGTTCAGCACTAAGACGCGCGCGTTCATTATTGAGGCTGATATTACGCGAGGCCCGAGGAGAGTGTCAAAATTGGCCCCCGGTACGCACGCCTCCGGCGTGCTTAAAGGGGAAATACAGCACGCCAGCGGCGTGCGTACCTCACCTGAACTTGTCCGTCGCTTCGACCAGAGCGCTCAAGTTTCCCGGCTCCATGATCGAATGGCCCGCGTCAGGAGTGATGTGCAGTTGGGCTTCCGGCCAGGCGCGATGCAGGTCCCAGGCGCTGGTCATCGGGCAAACGACGTCATAGCGCCCCTGCACAATCACGCCGGGAATATGGCGAATCTTTTGGATGTTTTCTACCAGATAGTTGTCCGTCGGAAAGAAACAGTTATTCATGAAGTAATGGCATTCAATCCGCGCAAACGCCTGCGCGAAGGTCGGATCGGCAAACCGTTCGATCGACGCCGGATCGAAAAACAGCTTCGAGGTCGTGCCTTCCCAAATCGACCAGGCACGCGCCGCTTCGATGCGCACCTTTTCATCATCGCTGGTCAGACGGCGATAGTAAGCACCGACCATGTCGTGCCGCTCAGGTTTCGGAATAACCTTCAGGTATTCCTCCCACACGTCAGCAAAGATCCAGCTACAACCTTCCTGATAGAACCATTTGATCTCCTGCGGCCGGCAAAGAAAGATTCCGCGCAGGACAAGTTCAGTCGCACGCTCTGGATGCGTCTCAGCATAAGCCAGCGACAGAGTGCTGCCCCACGATCCACCAAAGACCTGCCACTTCTCGATGCCGAGATGTTCGCGCAGTTTCTCAATATCAGCGACCAGATCCCAGGTCGTGTTTTCCTCGATCGAAGCATGCGGTGTGCTCTGCCCTGAACCTCGTTGATCGAAAAGGACGATCCGATATGCCGATGGGTCGTGGAACTGTCGATACTCAGGCGTCAACCCGCCACCAGGTCCACCATGAAGAAACACTATCGGTTTGCCATTCGGATTACCGCACTGCTCGTAATAGATTTCATGAATGTCCGACACTCGCAGACGACCGGTGTTAAAAGGCTCGATTGCAGGGTAAAGAGATCTTAGTTCAGACATGGTTCAGGGATTTTATAGTTACATTGGGTTTTGAAACAACGAGCTGTACTTTTCGGAGGCAGAATTTTGGCCTGCTAGACCTAATCTCCAAGTCCTATTTTCATAGGATTGAAGCCCTTCGACAAGATTCCTTGCCGCAAGCATGGCTCGCGTGTAAGCTTCCTACGAAGCAAGATCCTTTGCAATCCGCAACGAACGACGTTATGTCCGCAAACTTAGAACGAGCAATTCTAGAAAAACTTCAGGCTCTTCCTGACGAAAAGCAGGAGGAGGTTCTGGCGCTGGTCGACCAGATGCTCAGGGAAGAGCGGCCTCAATTCGGTGAGAAAGCGCGGCCAATCTGGGAAATCATTACAGAACTCAGCGCGCAGGTGCCGATGGAGGAATGGGAGAAACTCCCGAGCGACGGCGCTGAACAGCACGACCATTATCTCTACGGCTCACCTAAACGACGTAATGATTGAGGAAGCTGAGTGTCAGAAATCTTTGCGGACAGCTTCTATTGGATTGCCCTCGCAAATCCTGCGGATGCATGGAACCAGACGGCGACCCACTTTAGCCAAACCAGTGTAGAAACTATGCTCGTCACGACCGATGAGGTTCTCATTGAGTTCCTCAACTATTTCTCGGCTGCCGGTGAACGGAAGCGCACGTCGTTGCCAACATGTTTGAGGAGACGATGAGCCATCCACGCGTCCTGGTTATTCCACAAACGCGGGAATCGCTTTTGCGCGGCTTTGCCTTCTACAAAGCTCGGGCAGACAAGGGTTACAGCCTCACCGACTGCATCTCAATGATCATCATGAGGGAACGAAACATTACGGACGTTCTCACACACGATCGCCACTTTGGCCAGGAAGGGTTCACTGTTCTGTTTTAGTGGCCCTCTACTGGTCAAGCGCGCGCGACTGTCAATACAAATACTTTTTCTGCCCCAGCGCTTTTCAAAACCTCGGCGCAAGCAGAAACCGTCGCACCGGTCGTAAACACATCATCAACCAACAGCACGCGCTTCCCGGCGATTAGTTCGCGGTGACGAACGACGAAGGCGCCGGCGACGCTTTGGCGCCGGGCTTTCGCATCCATCCCGGCACGATGGCGCTCAGTGTGAAGGCGGCGAACGACGCTGTGTTCGTCGAGGGGCAAACGGCTGAGGCGGGCCAGTTCAAGAGCGATCACCACAGCTTGATTGAACCCCCTTTCGCGTTCGCGGTCGGCGTGGAGCGGAACGGGAACGATCAAATCGGCGGCATTGAGAGGTACGCGCATTTGCACCTCGTGCAGCAATAACGCCAGCCGCCGGGCGATGTCCGGTGCCCGCTTCAACTCCAGTATCGAGGCGCGCAGCGCACCCTCGTAACCACCGCAAGCGCGCGCCGCGTCGAACATATCGTCGTCGCACCGGCCGCACCGTACACTATCGCGCCGATCTTCTTTCACGCTCACCTGACTTAGTGCTCCACACTTCCAGCAAAGCCCAGTGGCTTCGTGAAAGAGCGGCGTCGACTGCCAACAGCGGCCGCACACCACGCCATCGTGACGTGACTCGACGCTATCGCCGCAGACGGCGCAGGCCTGCGGATAGACGAGTGCCAGCGCGGCCTCATAGATTTGACTGGAGAGTCCTGTAATCACGACTCTTTGAACGAGACGGCGGTGCCGGTGTGATCAAAATAAGAAAAGCCTCCCGGTTTCCCGGGAGGCTGCGAATTATCTCACAAACCAGATTGAGATCTCAGATCTGAGATCTCAAATTTGAAATGCTTAATTTACTCCTCTTCCGGAATCAGCAGTCCGCGCTCGTTCAAATCCTGGCAGCGCAGACAGTGCCTGGCCCAGGGAACCGCTTCGAGTCGTTTGTCCTGAATCGGCTCGCCACAGTGATCGCATTTGCCGTAATCTCCATCGGCGATCCGATACAGTGCTGCGTCGATCGATTCCAAAAGTTGCCGGTCGTTTGTGGACATCGACATCAACAACTCTTTCGTATAAGCATTGGCGGCCATGTCAGCCGGATCCTGCGTCGCCTCGGCGTCGCGCTCACGGCTGTAAGCTTCCGCCGCCTGCACCTGGCCCACCAGGCCCTCGCGCCGTGACATTAGTGCGTCTCTAAAAGTTTTTGATTTCCTCTTATCCATCGTTCTCTCTTCGACCCTCCCAATTTATCTTCCTACTTTT
>Ga0070694_100001215_pt1 | contig 14868 bp, 14 predicted proteins | sample KBSK1251metaG_FD_65470 | JGI IMG/M metagenome (GOLD analysis project Ga0070694, IMG submission 65470) | Corn, switchgrass and miscanthus rhizosphere microbial communities from Kellogg Biological Station, Michigan, USA - KBS K1-25-1 metaG | ecosystem: Host-associated > Plants > Roots >... | reverse complement strand
GTGGCCCATGATCTCGCCCCCGAGCCGCGTGGCCGCGACCAGGGTCTCCATCGGAGAGAAGCCGAGGAGCTTCACGAAGAGCCAGAGGTCGCGCGCGTAGGTCCCGTGCGGGGTGTAGACGAAGCCGTAGTCGCCGCCCGGCAGCACCCGGATGCCCCGCTTGCGCATGCGGCCGATGGTCTCGACCGAGGCCGCGAGCTCCCGCTCGAAGCCCCGCACGCGCTCCGGGGTGACCCCCCACTGGCCGTTGGCTTGGGTCAGGTTGTAGGTGATGCCGAGCGCGGGGGCCACGAAGACGCGGTCGCGCGCGGCCTCGAGCGCGTCGAGCGCGCGCTCGTCGCAGTAGTTGGCGTGGTAGATGATCTCGATGCCGTGGCGCAGGGCCAGGAGCACCGACTCGCCGTTGCGGCAGTGGGCGCACACGCGCAGGCCGCGGGCGCGGGCCACCTCCATCGCCGCCCCGACCTCGGCCTCGGCCATGGGGGTGAGCTCCGAGGACCAGGCCGACGTGCCGAGATCCCCGGAGAGGTTCAGCTTGAGCAGGTCGACGCCCTCGCGCGCGAGCAGGCGGCAGACGCGACGGATGGCGTCGGGCCCGTCGGCGACCCAGCAGAAGGTCGGCGTCTCGTGATGGGGCAGGTGCAGCAGGTTGCTGTCGCCGAGCCCGCCGGTGACCGTGATCTCGGGGCCGTTGGCGAGCATCCGCGGCCCGGGCAGGCGCCCGGCATCGATCTCGCGCTTCACCACCACGTCGAGCCGCGGCTTGGCCGCCGCCGCGGAGAGCGCGCCGGTGTAGCCCGAGTCGAGCATGGTGCGCGCGTTGCGGATGGTGGCGAGCAGGTGCTCCTCGGGCGGCAGGCGGGTGAGCTCGTGGGAGACGACGTCCGCGAAGCTCAGGTGAGCGTGCGGCTCGATCAGGCCCGGCATCAGGGTCGCGCCGCGCCCGTCGATCGCGCGCTCGCCCGGCCGGGCCGCGAGCGGCGCGTCGGCCACCTCCGCGATGCGGGGGCCCTCGACGCGCACCGCGCCGGGGAAGGGCGCGCGGCCGGTGCCGTCGAGGATCCGCACGTTGGTGATCAGGTAGCCCGTCATGATCGGCGCGATTCTAGCATCGGGTCGGGACGTCCGCGATGGCATCCCCCTTGCCTGTTACTCGCGGTTCAGGGGAGGAGAGCGCCATGCCGAGCTACACGATGACCTGCACGCACTGCGGCTACGAGGTGGTGTTCCGCACCGAGCCGGACGCGAAAACCGAAGGCGTTCGCCACCTTCGGCAGCAGCCGACCCACGGGGTGAAGGTGACGCCGAGCGAGGACGCGCTGATGCGGGAGGCTGAAAAAGTTACCAGGTAACTTCGGCCGGGGGCCGCGCCGCGGCCGGGCTAGAGATACTGCCCGGGCTCGCGCGGCCCCCCGAGCTCGCCGCCCGGGCCGGGCGGCAGCCCGCGGCGTCGGCGCATCTCCTCGATCTCGGCGCGGGCCTGCATGTGCTGCGTCCAGAGCGCGGCCTGGATCCCCTGGAACAGACCCTCGAGCCAGCCCAGCAGCTGGGCCTGGGCGAGCCGGACCTCGGACTCGCTCGGCGTGTTCTCGAGCGGCAGGGTCAGGGTCTCGAGCTCGTCCTGCAGCTCCTTCGACACCCCTTCCTTGAGCGCGGCGAGCGCGCGCTCGTAGACCTCGCGCAGCCGCTTCCGTCCCGCCTCGTCGGGCTTCGACTGGCGGACGTCCTCGAGCAGCTCGCGGATCATGGAGGCGATGCGGATCAGCTTGGCCGGCTGCCCGACGGCGGGAACCGGCGAGGATCCGGGCAGGATCATCGGCATCTGCTGCGGGTTCTCGACGGGCGGGTCGTCGTCGTTCCCGGTCGCCATGCATGGAATGCTACCACGCCGCGCGGCGAGCGGGAGCGGTCGGCGGGACGCGGTAAGACCTTCCACCTGCCGCAGGGCGGGGCGCGCAAGTGGGCGGAAATCGGGCCGGCACGGTCCTTGCCCATTGCGGACCTAGCGTCACATCGAAGAAGGGAGACCGGGATGACACGCTGGCTCGTGATGGTGGGTCTGGTGCTGGGATCGGGCGTGCTCGTGGACGAGGCCGCGGCCGGCATGGCGTCGATCGTGACGGTGACGCCGGTGGCGGAGGGCGAGAGCCAGGAGGGGGTGGAAGCGGCGGCGGCGAGCGCGCTCCGCCGCGCGGTGCGGGGTGCCCAGGCGATGGGGCTCGACGACATGGTGCTCAGGAGCATCCGGCTGGTGCCGGGCGCCGGCGTGGTGGTGGAGATCCTGGCGTCGGAGTCGGGCGCCGCCGCCGCCGACTCGGATCTGGAGCGCTCGCGCCTCGAGGGCGCGGCCGGCTCGCGGCTCTAGGACTTCTTGCCGGGCCGCTCGGCCACCGGGTAGCCCTTGCTCTTCCACGCCGCGAAGCCGCCGTCCATCTCCACGACCGCCTCGAGGCCCATCTGCTGGGCCACGTCGGCGGCGAGGGCGGAGCGCCAGGCCCCGTTGCAGTAGAAGACGAACTCCTTGTCCGCTGCGAAGACCTCCTTGTGGTAGGGGCTGTCCGGGTCGATCCAGAACTCGAGCATGCCGCGAGGGCAGTGGAAGGCGCCCGGGATCATGCCCTCGCGCTCGAGCTCGCGCACGTCTCGCAGATCGACGAACACGACCCGCTCGCTCCCGAGGCGCTGCTTGGCCTCCTCGAGGCTGATGGTCTTGATGCGGGCCTTGGCCTCGTCCACCATTTGCCGGAATCCCTTGCGGGGTGTCTTCATGCGCCTCCTCCCTCCGGTGCCGTGAGGGTATCTCGACCCCGCGGGGCAAGTCAAAGGGCCCGGGGCTCGCCTGGCCGCCGCCGAGAGGCTAGGATGGCGGACATGCTCAACGTGCTCGTGACCATGCGCTTCGACGGCAAGCAGCTCGATCGGCTGCGGGCCGTGTCCCCCGAGATCTCGGTCTCGCAGGCGGACCCGGACGTCGCCGACTACGGCAAGACCCACGTCCTCTACGCGGGGGCGCCCCCCCGCGATCTCTCCCGCGCGCCCGCGCTGCGCTGGGTGCAGCTGCACATGGCGGGAGTGAACGCCCTCGTCGACCACCCGCTCTACACCGAGACCGCGCTGCCGCTCACCACCACCAGCGGCGTGCACGCCGCGACCATCGCCGAGTACGCGGTGACGATGCTGCTGGCCCTGGCGCACCGGGTCCCACGCATGGTCGAGTGGCAGGCCCGGGGTGGCTGGCCGCCCGACGAGCAGCGCTGGCCGCTCTTCGTGCCTGCCGAGGTGCGCGGCACCACGCTCGGCGTCATCGGCTACGGCAGCATCGGCCGCGAGCTGGCGCGCATCGCCAAGTCGGCCTTCGGCATGACCGTGCTGGCCAGCAAGCGCGATCCCGGGCGCCGGGCCGACGACGGCTACTGCCTGCCGGGCACGGGGGATCCCGAGGGCCGCCTGCCCGACGAGTGGCTGGGGCACGGCCAGCTCGACTCGCTGCTGGCCCGCTCGGACGTGGTGGTGCTGTGCGCGCCGCTGACCCCGGAGACCCGCGGGCTGATCGGGGACGCCGCGCTCGCGCGGATGAAGCCCTCCGCCTACTTCATCAACGTGGGGCGGGGCGCGAGCGTGGACGAGGCCGCGCTGGCCCGGGCCCTGCGCGAGCGGCGGATCGCGGGCGCGGCGGTCGACGTCTTCGCCCAGGAGCCGCCGCCCGCCGGGCACCCGCTCTACGGGCTCGACAACGTCATCCTCTCGCCCCACGTCTCCGGGTTCCTGCCGAGCTACGACGAGAAGTGCTCGGTGCTCTTCGCGGAGAACCTGCGTCGCCACCTGGCCGGAGAGCCGCTGCTGAACCTGGTGGACCGGGGGCGCGGCTACTAGACGCGCCGGCGAGCGGGCCCGAGGGCGTGTTCGCTCACGCGACGATCGGGATCAGGTTCGTTGGCCTCTACCGGGTGGCGTCCCCCGCCGAGGGGGTGGCGGGGCCGAGCGAGCCGGAATGCAGTGCGCGCAGCTCCACCTCCGCCCCGTCCGTCAGCGCCAGCATCACGAGGGCGTCCGGCGAGATCTCGGCGTGCCGGCCGTTGCCCGGCATGAGACCGGCGACCCAGGCGCGCAGCGGCGCCCCGCCCGGGTTGACCAGCTCCACGATGGCGCCCACCGCCACGCCGAGACGCGCCGCGGTCTCCGAATCCAGGCGCACCAGGCGCCCGCGGTCGGCTTCCAGATCGCTCGCCGCGACGAGGCGGACCCGGGGGCGGGCCGCGCGCAGCGCCTCGCGCCGGGCCCGGGTCGCGGCCTCGTCCACGCGGCCGGCCCGGCAGACCACCCCGTAGTCACGCTCCGCGCCCGCGGGGGTCACGTAGCCCTCCGCCAGGTCCGCGGCCACCCGCGCGGGGTCGCGCTCGAGCGGATCGCCGAAGCCGCCGCCGCCCGAGCTCTCCATCACCACGACGTCGCCGGGCTCGATGGGGAACGCGCCGACCTTGCCGGGCAGCGGCGAGGGCTGGATCGGTCGATCGCCGCGGCGGACCCAGAAGCGGTTGGTCGCGCCGGCGGCGCCGCCGCAGACGCCGAACGGCGGCAGCACCGCCTTCTCGGCCAGCACCGAGAGGCGGCTCGACGGGACGAGCACGCGGACTTCCCGCGTCAGGCCCAGGCCGCCGCGCCAGCGACCGGGCCCGCCGGAGTCTTCGCGGAGGCGGGTCCGCTCGATACGAACCGGGTAGAGCTGCTCGACCGCCTCGATGGGCTGGAGCGTGGTCATGTCGCTCTCGGTCCACGTGCGGACGGTGTTGCTGCCGTCGCCGCCGTCGAAGCCGCCGGTGCCGCCGGCCGGGTACTCGTAGAAGATGAACGTCTCGCCGGTGCGCGGGTCGGGCCCCCCGACATAGCAGTGGTTGCCGCCGCCCTTGAGGTCGCCCGCCACTCGGCCGTCGAGGGCCTGGGCCAGCGCGCCCATCACCGCGGTCTCCACGCAGTACTTCACCTCGACCATCCCTCCGCACGGGGCGGGGGGATCGGCGTTGACGATCGAGCCGCGCGGGGTGATGACCCGGAGCGGGCGGAACGCGCCCGAGTTCACGTCGGTCCCGGGGTCGAGAAACGACTTGATGATGGTGAACGCGCCGGTGGGGGCCATGGCGGGGCCCACGTTGGTGGGGGCCGCGGTCTGCGGCGAGGTGCCGGTGAGATCGACCGTGATCGTCTCGCCCGCGACGGTGACCCGGGCCCGGATGGTGAGCGGCTCGAGCCGCACGCGGCCGCTCTCGAGGTGCGACTCGTAGGCGTACTCGCCATCGGGCAGCGCGGCGATCGCGCGGCGCATGCGCAGCTCGGCCCGGTCCATCAGCTCGACCACCGCGGCGCGGACGAGCGGGGCCCCGTAGCGGGCGGCCAGGGCCGCGACCCGCTCGGCGGCCTTGCGGCAGGTGCCGATCATGGCGTCGAAGTCGCCCTTGCGCTCCCGCGGCCCGCGCATGTTGGCGAAGATCAGGTCGAGCGCGGCCTGGTTCGGGGCCCCGCGGTCGGCGACGCGGATGGGCGGGATGCGGACGCCTTCCTGGAAGATCTCGGTGGCGTCGCCGGTGAGGCTGCCCGGGCTCATGCCGCCCACGTCCCCCCAGTGCGCGCGCACCACCGGGAACACGAAGAGCCGGCCGTCGGCGAACAGGGGGTAGATCATCGCGACGTCGTTGAGGTGGGTGCCGCCGGTATAGGGGTCGTTGTGCAGGAAGATGTCGCCCGGATGGATGTCGTCGCCGAACTTCTCCCGCACCGACTTCATGGACCAGCCGATCGGCACGATGTGGAGCGGGTGGTCCTGCCCCTTGGACATCGAGACGATCTGGGCGTCGCCGTCCATCAGCACGCACGAGAAGTCCTCGCCCTCGTAGAGGATCGAGGAGTAGGCGGTGCGCACGAGCGTCACGCGCATCTCGCGCACGATGGACGAGAACGCCTCGCGCAGGACCTCGAGGGTGATGGGGTCGACGGTGCTCCCGCTCACGCCCGCGCCTCGCGCTCGAACCGAAGGTTGCCGTGCGCGTCCAGGGCGCCCCGCCAGCCGGGGGGCACCACGGTCGTCGCGCCGAACTCCTCCACGATGGCGGGGCCCTGGAGGCTCGCGCCCTCGGGCAGCCGGTCCCGCTCCCACACCGGGCAGTCGTGGGCGCGGCCCGCGAACCAGACCGGGCGCCGCTCGACGAGGGCGGCGTCGAGGGTCCCGCCGGAGCCGGCGTGCCGCTCCGCCGCCGGCTTGGGCACGAGCCCGTAGGCGGTGAGCCGCGCATTGACCAGCTCGACGGTGGCCTGCGGGTTCGCGTGTCCGTAGTTCTCGCGATGGCAGCGGTGGAAGTCCGCCTCGATCTGGTCGATCGCGGGCAGCGCGCCGCCGGCCGCCGCGTCGCCGATGCCGAGGTTGAGCTCGAAGGCCTGGCCCCGATAGCGGAGGTCGAGGGAGCGGAGGAGTCGCTGGGCCTCGGGCACGAAGCCCTCCCGCTCGAGCTGCCGGCGGGCCGCCGTCTCCATCTCGGCGAAGGCAGCGCGCAGGGCGGGCAGGCCCTCGCGCAGCGGGCCTACCCTGGTGCGGACGTCGTCGTGCTTGATGTCGGCCGCGAGCAGGCCGAGGGCGGAGAAGTTGCCGGGGTGACGCGGGACGAGCACCCGCGGGATGCCGATCTCGTCGGCCATGGCCAGCGCGTGCATGGGCCCGGCCCCGCCGAAGGCGATCAGCGTGAAGTCGCGCGGGTCGTGGCCGCGCTGGATGGAGATCTCACGGATGGCCGAGGTCATGCGGGCCACCGCGATCGTGACGATGCCCTCCGCGAGCGTCTCCACGGGGAGGGGGCGCTCCATGCGGGCGGCGAGCGCGGCCAGCGCGGCGCGCGCCCGCTCGGGGTCGATGGCGATGCTGCCGCCGAGCCGCTGACGGGTGCCGATGCGGCCCAGCAGCACGTTGGCGTCGGTCACGGTGGGCTCGGTGCCGCCCAGCCCGTAGGCGGCGGGGCCGGGGGAGGCGCCCGCGCTGCGGGGGCCGACGGCCAGGCTGCCGTCCACGTCGAGCCAGGCGATCGAGCCGCCGCCCGCGCCGACGGTGTGCATGTCGATCTGCGAGACCTTGACCGGGAACGCGCCCACCATGGCGTCGGCGGTCATCAGCGGCTGCAGGGTCCGCACCAGGCACACGTCGGTGGAGGTGCCGCCCATGTCGTAGGTGATGAAGTCGGGGATGTCCGCGGCCGCGCCCACGAAGCACGCCTGGCTGACCCCGCCCGCGGGCCCCGAGAAGATGGTCTTGATCGGCAGCCGGCGCGCGGTGTCGGTGGTCATCATGCCGCCGCTCGAGGCCACCGTGAGCACGCCGTGGAGGTAGCCGGTGGCGAGCAGGCGCTCCTCGAGCGAGGTGAGGTAGCCCTCCATCAGCGGCTGCAGGTACGCGTTCAGCACCGTGGTGGAGAAGCGCTCGAACTCGCGGTACTCCGCCACCACGTCCGCCGAGCAGGAGACGGGCAGGCCGGGGGCGCGGCCCTTCACCGCGTCGGCCACCGCGTGCTCGTGCGCGGGGTTCAGGTAGGCGTGCAGCAGGCAGACCGCCACCGCCTCCGCGGGCGCGGCCAGCGCCGCGTCGAGCGCGCGGTCGATCGACGCGGGGTCGAGCGGTACCAGCACCGCGCCGTCTGGGCCGAGGCGCTCGGTCACCTCGAAGCGGTCCTTGCGCTCGACCACCGGCTTGGGGCGCACGAAGGTCGGGATGAACAGGGCGGGAATGTTCCGCTTGGTGCGGCCGATCTCGATGAGGTCGCGGAACCCGGCGGTGGTCAGGAGCGCGACTCGCGCGCCGCGCCGCTCGAGCACCGCGTTGGTGCCCACGGTGGTGCCGTGCACCAGGCGGCGCACGTCGGCGCTCGCGATCGTGAGCGCCCCGAGGCCGGCCAGCACCGCGGCCGCCTCGTTGCGGGGCCGCGAGGGGACCTTGGTCACGACCACGCGCCCGGTCTCCACGTCCACCGCGGTGAGGTCGGTGAAGGTGCCGCCCACGTCGATGCCGACGATGTACACGGCTAGAGCCCCGCCTGGTCGAGCACGCGCTGCGCGGCGGTCACGAGGGAGGGCGCGCGATCCGCGATGTGGGCCATGCGCGGATCGGTCGACTCCCCGCGCACCCAGCGGCGGTGGAGCTGCACGACGACCACCACCGTCTTCCACAGCGCGAAGGCTTCCCACCAGCGGGCGGCCCCCGGATCGGTGCCGGTGAGCGCGGCGTAGCGCGCGGTGATCTCCGCGCGCGTGGGCAGGCCCATCCGGGCCAGGCCCGGGCGAGTGCCGCGCGCGGTGGCGGCGGTGTCGGTCGCGTCGGGCCAGTAGTTCAGCAGGGTGCCGAGGTCCACGAGCGGATCGCCGAGGGTGGTCATGTCCCAGTCGAAGATGGCGCTCACGCGGTCGGGGCTCTCCGGGGCGAACTGGCAGTTGTCGAGCTTGAGGTCGTTGTGGACGATCGACGCGCGGCCGGGCCCGGGCTTGGCGCGGGCGAGGCGGGCGTGGATCCGCTCCATGGCGTCGTCCGCGCCGTCGGGGCGGGCGAGCGCCCAGCGCTTGGCCCAGCCGTCGAGCTGGCGGTTCACGAAGCCGTCGGGGCGGCCGAGGTCGCCGAGCCCGCACGCGGCGGGATCGAGCGCGTGGAGCTCGGCCATCGCCTCGACCAGGGCGAAGGCGACGCGGCGGCCGACGTCCGGATGCGCGCGCAGGGCCGCCGGCAGGCTGTCGCGGATCACCTCGCCCCGGCGCCGCTCCATGACGAAGAAGTCGGCGCCCAGCACCGCGCGGTCGTCGCAGAAGAGGTAGGCGCGGGGGGCGCGGTCGAAGTGCCGCCAGAGCCGCGAGAGCACGCGGAACTCGCGCTTCATGTCGTGCGCGCCCGGCGCGATCTCCCCGAACGGGGGCCGGCGCAGCACGAGCTCGGTGGACCCGACGCGGAGGAGATAGGTGAGGTTGGCGGAGCCGTTGGGGAACTGCAGCACCTCGATCGGACCGCGCGCCTCGGGCAGCACGGGGCCGAGCCGCGGCCGGAGCCACGCGTCCAGCGCGGCCCAGTCGAGCGCCTCGCCGACCCGGACCGGGGCGATCTCGGCGGGCGCGTCGGGGACGGGATCCTCCGGAGCGGGCGCGCCCTCGGTGGCCGGGGCGCGCGGGGAGCGGGCGGTCAGGCCGCGCCTCCGTGGACGCCCAGCACCGCGCCGGTGGTGAAGCTCGAGGCGGCGGAGGCGAAGTAGAGCGCGGCCCCCACGATCTCCTCGGGCTCGCCCCCGCGGCCGAGCGGCATGGTCTGCCTGGCCCGCGCGCGGAAGGCCTCGAGGTCCCACGCCTTCGAGATGTCGGTGAGGAAGGGGCCCGGCATGATGCAGTTCACGCGCACGGTGGGGCCGAACGCGCGCGCGAAGCCCTCGGTCATCGCGTTCACCGCGGCCTTGGCCGCCGCGTAGGGGATGACGGCGGCGGACGGCCGCACCGCCGCGGTGCTCGACACCATGATGATCGAGCCCCCCGCGCCCGCGGCCATCCGCGCCCCCACCAGGGCGGTGAGGCGGAAGGGGCCCTTCAGGTTCACGTCGAGGACCTTGTCCCAGAGCTCCTCGGTCACGTTCTCGATGCGGTCGTAGATCGGGGACATCCCCGCGTTGTTCACGAGCACGTCCACCCGTCCGAACTCGGCGTAGGCGCGCTCGGCGAGGGCCTCGACCTGCCCCCAGTGGCCCACGTGGCAGGCCACCGGCAGGGCGCGGCGGCCGGTCGCCTTCCGGACTAGGCCGGCGGTGGCCTCGCAGGAGGCGAGCTTGCGGCTCGCGATGACCACGTCGGCGCCGGCCTCCGCGAAGGCCAGCACCATGGCGCGTCCGAGCCCCCGGCTGCCGCCGGTGACCAGGGCGACCTTGCCGTGGAGGTCGAACAGGCGGCTCAGCATTCGAGCCGCTCGGCCAGCTCCACGAAATCGCCGGCCACCACGTCGAACGGCTGCGCGGTGTCGGGCTCGTCGGCCGCGCGGCCGGGGCCGTGCTCGAGCGGGCGCGGCACGTAGGCGGTCCGCAGCCCGCAGCGGGCGGCCGCCGCGAGATCGTTGGGGTGGGCCGCGACCATCAGGCACTGCTCGGGGCGAAGGCCGAGCGCCTCGGCGGAGCGCAGGTAGGCCTCGGGGGTGGGCTTGTAGGCGCGCGCCACCTCCGCGCCGAGGATGGTGTCCCACGGCAGCCCGGCGCGCTTGGCCATGTTCACCATCAGCGCGATGTTGCCGTTGGAGAGCGTGGCCAGGATGTAGCGGCGCTTCAGCCGGGTCAGGCCCGCCACCGCGTCGGGCCACGGGTCGAGCCGGTGCCAGGCGTGGTTGAGATCGTCGATCTCGGCGGGAGAGAGACCCGCGACCCCGAAGTCGCGGAGCAGGCGGACCAGGCTCTCGCGATGGAGATCGTCGAGGCGGACCCAGGGGCGCCGGCCGCTGCGGACCTCTTCCATCGCGGGCTGGTAGAGGCCGCGCCACGCGTCGGCGAACTTCGCCCAGTCCACCGAGACGCCGCGCGGCTTGCCGAAGATCTGACCCTCGCGGATGATGCTGCTCCGCCAGTCGACCACGGTGCCGAAGACGTCGAAGGTGAGCGCGCTGATCGAGGCCGGGTCCATGAGCTCGGGCTCCTCCGTCGGGAATGCTACGACGCCGGGCACGGGGAAGGCAAGCCGTGGGGCAGCCGTGGTAATGTCGGCCGCGGAGGCGCAGCGACCACTTCGGAGCACGGAGGCGACCATGATCGCGATATGGGTGAAGGTGCGGATCAAGGCGGCGATGCGGGAGAAGTTCCTCAAGGCGATCGAGGCGGACGCGCTCGGCTCCGAGGGGGACGAGCCGGGCTGCTTGCGGTTCAACGTCCTCCAGGACGAGAAGGACGCGAACGTCTACTACTTCTACGAGGTCTACAAGGACCAGGCCGCGCTGGAGGCCCACCGCAACACGCCGCACTACGCGATCTGGCGCGGGGTCGCGGACGTGCTGGACGGGCCGACCGAGCCCACCCGCTGCCAGACGGTGTTCCCGGCGGCCCGCGCCTACTGGGGGAAGATGTAGCCGCTAGCGCTGCCCGAGGGCGCGGTTGGCGACCTCCACCGTCTTCTTCTCCACGTCGAAGCGGTGGGTCTCCTTGGTCTCGACGTCGCCGCCGGTGACCCGGAGGAAGAAGGTGTCGTCGCCGAACTCGATCGAGTGGATGTCGCCCACCGCGAAGGCGGCCGCGTGCCCGGGCTCGTTCATGAACTCGCGCTGGAGCGTGAGGTCGGCGTGGCCGGGCCGGCTGCCGTCGTCGAGGCGGCGCCAGCGCCGCATGCGGGTGGGGTTCTGGTAGTTGCCGTAGACCACCCAGCACGGCCCGTGGTCGTGCACCGACGACTTGCCGCCCTTGGCCCGGCCGTGCACGAGCACGTGCACGTCGGTCTCCGGGTCGTGGCCGATGGTCGCCCGCTCGACGTGGGGCACGGGGTCGCCCAGGTGTTTCTTGAGGAGCTCCGGGTTGTGGAGGAGCTTCTCCAGGTGTTCGCGGATCTCGGCGAGCCCGGCGGGGATGCCCTTGGTCTTGATGGTGGCGCGGGTGTCGGCGAGGAACTGATCGAGCGAGTACGTGGTCTCCATGGGGTGGACCCCTCCTTTCCAGGGACCCCGATCATAGCAGAAGTGCCGGGGGCGCTGCGGCACCCCGGGGCGACGGGACCGCGTGGTGTAGACTAGGCTCCCGTGTCCGACTCGACCGCCCGATCCGCCCTCCGCAGCGACGTCCGTGTCATCGGGGTCATCGGCGCCGCGCACTTCTTCAGCCACTTCTTCCAGCTGGTGCTGCCCCCTCTCTTCCCGCTGCTGAAGACGGTGTTCGGCGTGACCTACGTGGCGCTCGGGCTCACGATGAGCGTGTTCTTCGGCGCCTCCGGCATCGGCCAGAGCCTTTCCGGCTTCCTGGTCGACCGGGTCGGCGCGCACCGGGTGCTGATGGGGGGGATGGCCCTCTTCGCCGGCTCGATCGCGCTGGCCGGCCTGGTGCCCTCGTACTGGCTGCTGCTGCCGGTCGCGCTGCTGGCCGGCCTCGGCAACAGCGTGTTCCATCCGGCCGACTACTCGATCCTGAACGCGCTGGTCCATCCGCGGCGGATCGGGCGCGGCTATAGCGTGCACGCGATCTCGGGCAACCTGGGCTGGGCGGTGGCGCCGACCGTGGTTTTCGCCCTCACCGCGAGCTTCGGCTGGCGCCCGGCTCTGGTCACCGTGGGCGGGATCGGGCTGGTGATGGTGGGGGTGCTGGCCACCCAGGGCGCCGCCTTCGCGACCGCGCGGGGCGGCGCGCGAGGCCGGGAGGCGACCGACGTGCGCCTGCTGTTCACCGCGCCGATCCTGGCCGCCTTCGCGTACTTCGCGCTGATCGCGACGGCGCTGATCGGCGTGCAGACCTTCGGGGTGACCGGGCTCATGCGGGTGTACGAGGCGCCGATGGCGCGGGCCACCGCGGCGCTGACCGCGTTCCTGCTCGGGAGCGCCACCGGGATCCTGGCCGGGGGTCTCCTCGCCGATCGCACCTCGCGGCACGACGTGATCGCGGTGAGCGGCCTGATCGGGACGGCGGCCCTCATGATGGTGCTGGCCACCGGAAGCGTGGCGATCCCGCTGCTGCCGGTGGTCCTCGCGGTCGCGGGCTTCTGCCAGGGCGTCACCGGGCCCTCGCGGGACATGCTGGTGCGCGCGGCCACGCCGCCCGGTGCCTCCGGCCGCGTCTTCGGCTTCGTCTACTCGGGCCTCGACCTGGGCTCCTGCCTCGTGCCGCTCGCCTTCGGCTGGATCCTCGACCACGGCGACCCGCGCGTGCTGTTCCTCGCGGTCGGCGTGCTGATGCTCTGCACCATCGGCACCGTTGTCCAGGTCCGCCGCAGCGCGCAGCCCGCGCCGGTTGTCGTCGCGCCCTAGGCTCGTTCTGCTACTCTGTCGCGCGCACCTCGGCACTCGAGGCGCCCGGCTTTCGTCTCGATGTTGATTCCGTGCGCGTGCTCGGCCGTCGGGAGGGTGACCGGGCGGGTGGCGCCGGGGTGGCCGTCCGCTCCGGGTGGAGTGGGCCCCCCGAGTCCGGCGCGCCGCTCGAAGAGCGGCGAATCCGGCGAGCGGGTGACGGAGCCCGGAGCGGACGGCCACCCCGGCGACAGGACCCGCCCGCCTCGCGCCCCGGGACAGCTGAGGGCGAGCGCGCTAGAACCAGTGGGCCTTGTCGACGACGTTGCGGAGGGGCTGGTTGGCGAGGAAGCGGCGGCAGTTGTCGAGGAGGATCTCGCCGCGGCGGTCGTCGAGGTAGGGGCCGTAGCCCGCGGTGTGCGGGGTGATCAGCACGTTGGGCGTGGTCCAGAGCGGGTGATCCGCGGGCAGGGGCTCCTGCTCGAAGACGTCGAGGGCCGCGCCGGCGATCTCCCCGGCCCGGAGGGCGGCGACCAGGTCGTCGAGGCGCGTGGTCATGCCGCGCCCGATGTTGATGAAGAACGCGGTGCGCTTCATCCGCTGGAAGCGGGCGCGTTGCATGAAGCCTTCCGTCTCCGGGGTGTGGGGGACGGTGAGGATCACGAAGTCGGCCTCGGGCAGGAGCGCGTCGAGGGCCTCCGGTCCCTCGAGCTTGAAGACGCCGGGCGGGGCGTCGCGGCGGCGGGCGTCGATGCCGATCACCCGCATGCCGAAGGCCTCCGCGAGCCGCGCGGTCTCGCTGCCGATCCCGCCCACGCCCACGACGAGCGCGGTGGCCTCCGGCAGGTGGACGACGCCGGTATCGACCGGGGCCGGCTTCCACTCGCGCCGGAGCTGGAGCGGCAGGTAGTGGTGCAGGCCGCGCGCGAACGCGAGCACGAAGGCCATGATGTGGGCGCCGATGTGGTCGCTGTAGATCTCGCGGAAGTTGGTGACGACGACCGGGTGCGCGACCAGCTCGCCGAAGTAGTAGCCGGCGGGCGGCGCGGCCTGGGGCGCCTGCAGCCACCGGAGGCGGCGGGCCTGGCCGAGGAGCGCGGGCGGGATCGTCCCGAAGGCGGCCTCCGCGTCGCCGATCTCGCGGGCGGCCTGGGTCGGGTCCTCCGCGACCACCACCCGCAGCGCGGGCAGGGTGGCCGCCACGCGGGCGGCCCACCGCCGCGTGGTCTCCGTCTGGGGCGGGAGCATGAGCAAGGTGGTCAAGGCCCCTGAACCATAGCATCCCGGACCGCTTGGTGGGGGACGGACCGGGGGGCTAGGATCGAGGGAGGATGGCGAGCCGGATCGGGGTGCTGGGCTGGGTGACCGGCGTGCTCTCGGCGGTGCTGGGCGGGCTCGCCTTCGGGGCGGTGCTCTGTCTGTGGTTCCCGGCGGTGCTCACCACGCCCGCGCTGCGCGACGTCTACCCGATGGAGATCGTGCGCACCACGATCAAGATCGCGCTGGGGGTGGCCTTCGCGCTCGGGGTGTCGAGCGTGCTGCTCAAGCGGCGCAAGGCCCTCGGGCTCACCGGCGCGGGGCTGGCGCTGCTGGCCACCCTCCTGGGCGGCTCCGAGGTGGCGGTGGCCACCCCGGTGGCCCGCTCGAGCCACGTGGGCCTCGACTGGTTCCTGCTCGATCTCTTCCTGCTCTCCGCGATCTTCGTGCCGAGCGAGCTGCTCTGGGGGCGGCTGCCCCAGGCGATCTTCCGGAGCGAGTGGCGCACCGACCTGTGGCACTTCGGGGTGAGCCACCTGCTGGTGCAGCTCACCGTGTTCCTGACCATGGCGCCCGCCGCGATCTTCTTCCGCTGGGCGGTGGCGCCCGAGCTACAGGGCGCGGTGGCCGCGCAGCCCTACGCCCTGCAGTTCGTG
>Ga0070694_100001214_pt1 | contig 14873 bp, 16 predicted proteins | sample KBSK1251metaG_FD_65470 | JGI IMG/M metagenome (GOLD analysis project Ga0070694, IMG submission 65470) | Corn, switchgrass and miscanthus rhizosphere microbial communities from Kellogg Biological Station, Michigan, USA - KBS K1-25-1 metaG | ecosystem: Host-associated > Plants > Roots >... | reverse complement strand
TCTGTCATTTTTCTTCCGACGAATAAATGCAATGTAAATTGTGAGTACTGCTTTGAGAACAAGACCGCCGACCGCATGTCACTCGATCAACTGTCAACCGTCACGGTAAAACTCCTGGATTTCATGGACGATAGCAGTATCTCTTCTCTCACACTCCACTGGCAGGGCGGCGAGATTATGACCATGCCCGTCGAGTGGTTCGAGCAGGCCCATGAGCGCATCGGCGCGCTGGCCCAGGCGCGCAACAAGCGCGTAGACCACGGCCTCCAAACCAACATGATTGCCTACACGCCGCGCTGGAACAGAATCATCAAAGAGATGTTCAGTAACAGCGTCGGGACTTCCATGGATTATCCCAACCTGTACCGGAAAATGTTTCGCGGCGGCCCGGATGACTACACACGAATCTGGAATCGCAACATTCAGTCGGCGCGCGCGGCCGGAATAGACGTCGGTGTCATCTCTGTCCCCAACCGGGAGACGCTGAAAGTGGGAGCTGAAAGCTTCTACTCGTTCTTCGTTGATGAATTAGGAATCACTGACTTTCAAGTCAACACACCCTTTCCCGGCGGCGAGCAGAACGATGCGAAGCGAGATCTGAAGCTCGAGAATAAAGAGCTAAGCAGGTTTTTCCTGGATCTGACTGATGTCTGGGTCGAGCGTGGTTTGCCTGAAGGCGTCAAGCTCGGTCCAATAGATCAACTCGTTGCGCACTTCTCAGGTGAGCCGAGCTGCCTCCCATGTATCTGGCAGTCGAATTGTGCGGATGAGTTTATCTCGATTGACGCGCGTGGCTTTGTCGCGCAGTGTGACTGCTGGGTCACAAGTTATCCCGAGTATTTTTTCGGCAACATCTTCGAGCACGATACCCTCTCAGGTCTGCTGAAGAACAGCCCGGCTCGACGTGAGTTCGTTGCTAGACCCGCGGCGATCGTCGATAAGGATTGCATTGAGTGTGACTACCTTTCGTTATGCCACGGCGGATGTCCCGTCAGAACATACACCATGCGACATACACTCTTAGAGAAAGACCCGTACTGCGAGCTCTATAAATCTCTGTTTCGTCATACAGAAATTGTAGCTACCAGACTGGCGGGGTCACGAGCGGATGGCGCTGATTTGAGAAAGACATTAATTCATACGGGTAAAGGAAAATCGTGCGGCAGCAGCTCACAAACTACTGCTGCCGCCGGATGGCAAACACAACCGTTGGTACAGCTCGAGCGACGCAAGGCTTTATCGTAAACGGATATTGAGAAGGCCTTGCGCAAAAGCTCACAAGATCGCTCTTCTCTGTGCAACCTCCGAGTGCTCTGTGTCTGCTCTGAAAAAGACGTGCGGAGGTTGCACAGGGAAATCAAAAACGTAGGGGCTTTTCTGCAAAGGCTAACCTACAAAAACGGGCGGTCGTGTCATTTTCATGGCAGTTCCATCTTGAGGGGGAGTGAAACCTCTAATGATGTTTCACTGGGTATTTGCTCCTTCGCACGTCGCAGGTTTAACGCCACCACAGGAAAGAGCAGCAACGACACCATGCCGGCGCCGATCAGGCTGGCAGCGGTTACCGTTGATACAGCACCGGACTTCATTCCAATGATGGCGATGACAAGTGGCAATTGGGTTGATGAAAGGAAGCCAAGCGCGATTCTTGAGCGGAGATCCAGATCGCGACGCGCCATAAGGGCAGGTAAACCGCGAATGACTAAAAACAGAACCAGAAACATCGGTAACTGGAGCAACGCCATCTTGTTCGAGATCAACGCGTTTAGGTCATAACGCAAACCTGTCCCAATGAAAAAGATCGGCGCGAAGAAACCAAAACTGATTGCCTCCAGTTTGTGCCGCAAGCTCTCACCGTGTACGCCGGGTGAGGCCAGAGCCACAAGCACACCAGCAGCGAGCGCTCCCAGAACCGCATCAAGTCCAAAATCCCGCGCGAGTATGACCAGGCTCGCCAGCACCAGAATCGACAGTCGTACTGGCAACTGGGCGCTGGTGTGCATCTTTTTCTGTAGCAGAAGAATTATTCGGGGTGGTCTGTACTTGAAAGCGATGAAGGCGCCCACAATGATAATCAGCGTGAAGACAAGCATGAGCAATATAGAGCCGCTGTGCTCGCCTTCGCCTGACGACAACGCCAGCACGACCAGAAGTATGGGACCAAATTCACCCATTGCGCCGCTCGCCATGACGTAAGCACCAAACTTTGTCCGGAGCTCGTTAGCATCACGCAAGATTGGTAGCAGTGTGCCAAGTGCGGTTGTTGACATCGCTGCTCCAACGATCAACCCGGATTCGACGATGCCCGCGGCCTGAAGACCGAATCCGACGCTCAGGCAAATAATCAGCGAAGCGAGCCAGCCGAGCACCCCTACGGCGAGTGGCCGTCCGCGTATCGCGGGATAATCAATCTCAAAGCCGACAAGGAAAAAGAGAAAGGCAAGGCCAAACGTGGCAAACACCTGAATAGTCGGCCCGGCGATCGCAAGTTTCAAAACCTGTGGGCCGATCAGTATTCCCAAAACGATTTCCAAAACCACCAGCGGCAGCCGGATGTGAGGTATCCATTCACAAAGGAATGGCGCCGACCCTGCAATGACAAGGATCAGTAAAAGAGAATGGAGTTCGCTGATTTCCATGAGTCGTCACGACTATCCGCCCGTGATGGACGTAGAAATCCCGTAGCCGGGCGTGGGCGAGCGGAAACTCTATTTCAGCCACGAGTGATCAGCTACTGTCAATTTTGACAGTGTTGTCAGACAGTATTTTCGTCATGCAATGCCGTTATGGCAGGTCAAGTTAGACCACAACGACACACAACGTTGATTCTACTCACACTATTGCTTCTTTGCCGGAGTGTGAACGGTCAATCCGCTGCTAAACCAACTCCACAACCTTCCCCAGTCGCTTCTCCGAATCCTTTAGTGATCCCGGTTCCTCAGATCGCTGCTGAATCAATTCAGCTTAATCAACGATTGCGGAGTCTGCCTGATCGAATCGTCTCGGACGAATCGCTTGGAGAAACAGAGCACCAGGTAAACGAGCTGAGCGCTACGACAGGTGAAAAAGACCACGACACTCAGGCGACGCTTCAAGCCGGAGCGATCCTCAGCGAGCTCGAGCAGTTGTCGGGTGATTGGCAAGCCCTCACTAAGGAAGTGAAAGATCTTTCAGAGCGGTTGACGAAACAAGCGACCGCTTTGGAAAACGAGATTCGCTCGCTTCGCAGCGAGGAGTCGAGGTGGTCGGCGTCCGCAACTGAGCTCAGGAATCAACAAGTTGCGCTGGAGCTCCTGGATATCAACGACAAAGTCCTTACGGATCTGAGCGTAGCGATAAAGTTAGCTGAAGATCGCAGTGCCCGACTCGTGACCCTGCAACAATCAGTGGCCCAACAAGCCGTGTTTGTTACCGGCGAGATTGAAAACCTGAAGAGGGAGATGGAGGTATCGCAGCGCAGTCTGCTGGAAGCAGACAGTCCGCCGCTGTGGAAAGTTCAGTTTGATTCGCAGAGCGAGGATAGTCTCGCGCGCTTGCTACAGCGATCTTATGCCAGTGACCTCAAGCGCTTGAAGGCATTTATCATTACCAGGCGAACGGCACTGACTGTCGCGGGTCTGATTACTCTGAGCGCCTTATTTCTTTTTGTATGGCTGGATCTTAAGTCAGGGGTCAAAACTACCGCACCGGATCAAACAAAACCTGACCAGATATTTAGTCGCCCAGTGTCACTGGCGTTGCTGGTGGGGATTGTGGCAACCATGCCGCTTTTCCACGATGCGCCGCGCGGAGCGAGAAGTCTGCTCTATTTGATTGGCATCGTTCCCGCAATCAGATTGCTGAAACCACGTCTGACACCGGCTCGCCGCCAGATACTCATCGGTTCAATTATCAGTTTACTGGTCTGGCAGCTCATCATATTCCTGCGTGTTCCGCTGTGGCTCAAACGCGATCTGGTCGAGATCTTTATCGTTTTGGTGGTTAGCTGGTTCGCGTGGCTTACGCATAAAGCGCGACAGGAAAGAGCGGCGCAGAAACAAGGCCGGAGCGTGCCAATGCTGGGTGTATACCTCGCGAATGGACTACTGGTCGTGGCTTTTATGGCGAACCTGTTTGGTTATGTTGGAATGTCGGACTTGTTGGTCCAGGCGACGTTGGCGAGCGCTTATCGCGCCGTCGCTCTTTACACGATCGTGGTGATTGGATCATTGCTGATTTCATCTGTCCTGGAAGCGGAGGCTAGTCAGCGCCTGGCCTCGGTACGAGCCGGTGGTGAGGGTCTCGTGCGACGCTTGTCGTTTGTGCTGGCGCTGTTAATGCTGCTCGTCTGGATCCATCAGACGCTTAATCTGTTTGCTATTCGGCAGGATGTGTACGAGGCGATCGGTGTGGCCCTGAATTACCAGTTTAAGATCGGTTCAGCCACTCTCGCCGTTAGCAGCATTGTGGCCTTCATACTGACCCTGGTGCTTGGCTATCTGGTGGCGACAGTGTTGCGGGTGATTCTGGGCAAAGAGATTCTGCCACGACTGAAACTCTCGAGCGGACTTCCGAACGCAATCGCCACGATTACCCACTACGTACTACTGGTATTGATTTTTCTGTTGGCGCTGGCGGCCGCCGGAGTTGAATTGTCGAAGTTCACGATTCTCACGGGAGCGCTGGGTGTCGGGCTCGGTTTTGGTTTGCAGAATGTAGTGAACAATTTCGTCTCAGGTTTGATTTTGCTTTTTGAGCGTCCGGTCAGAATCGGGGATCTGTTGGAGATCGGTGGCGTCAGTGGTGCGGTCACCAAGATCGGCTTTCGCTCGAGCACCTTACACGCGTTCGACGGATCGGATCTGATAATTCCAAATGCCACCTTGATCTCGCAGCAGGTAGTTAATTGGACCTTGACGGGAACACGGCGCCGGGTGGTCCTGAATATTCCCGTGGCTTATGGAAACGATCCAGCTCAGGTGCGCGATCTGCTACGCAAAACAATGGCGGCTCATCCGGAAGTCTTGCGCTTTCCTGTTCCGATGGTTCTGTTTCACGGTTTTGGTAACAACGCGCTTAATTTTGAGATTCGCTTCTGGGCCCCGCGTCCTGAAATACTTCCGGAGCTGAAAAGCGATGTTGCGTTGAGCATAGCTGCGGCGTTGAGCGAAGCCGGGATCAAGGTACCAATTCCGCAAGTGCACATACGAACCACGGATCAGAAACCAGTGGAAGCGGCCGCTGCTGCGATCAACGACGGCGGCTAACGAACAACCTGCCGGCTGTTGAAACCTTCAATGAAGCTCTGCGCTACTCCGTGTCCATGACTACGCTTCACGCCCGTGGTCATGAGCGTCCTCTAGCGCCCTGTGGCGAATCGTCCAACTGTAAGATCTACCAGTATTCCTCACAGAGACACAGAGAACACAGAGGTTGCACAGAGATCAATTGAGGAAAACCGCCTGTCATTTCTACCAGTTCCACCTGGTTGCGCTTAAAAATAGAATTCACACTCACCGTAACTGAGGTGGCCGGCGCTACTAACACAGGAGGATAGCACTGGCAATTTACCTCAGCTTGATGGGCCAGAACGCGACGAGAAGGGAAGCGCTGGCCCATCATTATGAACTTCTCAGATTCGGAAAGGAGCAAAGGCAATGGATGAGTTCTCACTTTCACAAAGAATGCGGAGTTCTTAGGGACGCTCGGGTTGGTTCTGGGTGGCTGCGGCAGTGCGGTGCTGGCCGCAGCCTTTCCCGAAGTCGGTATCGGGCTGCTTGGCGTCGCTTTCGCTTTGGTCTATCAGTGCTGACCATGGTATACGCGGTGGGCCATGTTTCAGGAGGTCACTTCAATCCAGCCGTAACCGTCGGTCTATGTGCGGCACGTGCGCCTCAGGCATTGGCGGGCGTAGCGATCGGACTGGCTCTAACGCTGATCCATCTCGTATCGATTCCGGTTACAAACACGTCAGTGAATCCTGCTCGCAGCACACGGTCGGCCATTTTTGTGGGAGGTTGGGCCATCAGGCAATTGTGGCTGTTTTGGTTAGCACCGATCGTCGGCACCGCGTTCGCTGGACTTGCTTATCGTTTTCTCGCTGAAGGACGAAACGTCGTGGAAGCAGCCTTCGCACAGACGGCAACGCCGCCGGCCTAGGTCGATGCGGTTGTAACCAAACAGTTCGTCAGTTTAGCTCATTATCTTTGGAGTACTTGGTTCCCTTGCCGGTCAACTCGAGTGCGAGGCCCTTGTCGGTTAACTGGTACATCCAAACACCTGGCGATACTGCTACGGCGCCCTCAAGCGATCCGCCGCCGTCACTGGTTTTTGCGGCCGCCGTAGTTTGGGCGCCAAACTCCCAGCCGCTATTGGTGAACTCTTCCAATTTCTCCTTCGTCTCAAATATAAAGATGGTGCTGAATTTCTTCACTCCCATTCCCAATCCAGCCTGAATCTCCCGCATCTTCATATAGACCACCTTTTGGGTGACGTTGTCGACGGCGATCCCCTGGCCTTTGCCGCCTCCCGCCATGAGAATCTTCATGCCGGCGTTACTGAACACCGCGTAACCGGCTGCTGCTTTGATTGCACCCTGCGCGGTGGGCTTCGCCTTATAAAGACGCGCCAGCACTTGATCGGCTTTCTTGCGAGCCTCAGCCTGTTTCTCTTCCTTCGACTTTGCGAAGGTGGTAAGCGCGCTCACCAAAATCAAAGCTGGTAACAGCAACAGTTTTACTCGATTCATCGCACCTGTTTCCTTTCGTCCGGTGCAGACAAAAGCCACAAAGCACCCATTGTCCGGAGATTAGCAGACGTTTGAGTAGAGAGTACCTGTCAAAACTTACAGGGTCCGATGGTCCAACGTGGCCGTGATCAGTTCTTTGCAACCAGTGACCAGTCTTCATCTTTTGAGCGCTTCTCAGTTAGAACCCCACACCTGGCTCACGATATTTCGCGGAACCCGCAATATACAGTGACTAACTTGAACCTGGATCGGTTTCGACGCAGCTTAGGAAAACCCTTCAATTGCTTCCAGACCGTTGGTTTATTTACACCCGGCGTTACGACTCGCTTCTTTGGCCCGCTATTTGAAGGAAGAGTCTCCGATCCAGAATTGCAAAAGATTACCAGTACAGTCGAGTTGATGATCTGAGCGACAACCACTTCGCTACAGGTGTAGTGATCAAGGTCCACTGTAGTGATCAAGGTCCACCGAAAAAATGACTCACCGATTACATTTCACCGAAGTCATTAAATGGAGTGTTGATAGGCTATGAATAAGAACACCCTCCCCGAAGCTGTTTTGTTATGCGAGAAACAGATTGAACGACGCGTTGATGGGCAGCGGTCCGGCAACTCACCAGTTCTGTCTGCGAACATAATTGAGAGGCAACTCATTTGGTCGTCTTGTAGACCAGACGATTGGGAGATCCTCGTTTACAAACAAACTGAGGGTTGGGAGGTGTGTTTCTTTCGATGGCCGCTCCATCACGAACATGCGACTGGGTCTTCATTCGATTCGGTGCGGCAAAGGGCTGAGCAGAGGATACGCACTCTCGAAGCGGGCCGTCTAAGGGCCACGAACTGGCGCCGGCATGCAGCGGCAACTTTTACAGGAGCAAAGAGGCCGGGAATTCTACCTTCGTGAGTGGGGCTGGGATTTCGGGGAGGGCCGACGGTTCACATAAAAAAGGCAAAACTGCGTCCACTCCGCGTCATTTTGTTGAGCCATGTCAACCTAAGTTTGTTGAATAGGAGCGAGTATGCAACGCGCCCTCAGTATTTCACAGCCACAGATGACATCGCAGCGAGAAGGTTTGGTAATTATTCTCTCTGTGCCTGAACGACTTCTGGGAACTCTATTTGGGTGTTGGCATCGCAGGATGAGCTGGCCCATCACGCGCGATGGACAGACTTACCGCGCCTGTCTGAAATGCGGTGTACGTCGAAGCTTTGATGCAAAGACGTGGAAAACTTTTGGTTCATTTTACCGCCGTGATTAGCCAACACAGGGCGGGGTTCCGGCAGGGCAATGCGACTAAACTGATGGAGGTGATAATCCGCCTCGTCATAAATATTTTCTCGGACAGCAACACGAGCGAGCAGCAAGCGCACAATGACAGTCAACTCCGGAAAGTTTGCTTGGTTACAAAGGTGGAGAGCATCGGACAAGATTGTTTCGCCTCCGTCAGTTTCTGTCGACTGTTCGGCATTGTGTCGCGATTGAGAATTTCAACTTCCTCCGCTCGGCTTCCTTTTTGACAGTCGGTAACGCACACACTGTTCGATAAACCAGCGGCCTGGCGGATCTGTTCAAGGCAAGATAGCGAGAAGTTATTGATGCTGGACCAGGTTTTCAGGTTCTGCTGTTGAAAGTCCTGGTAGCATCGGCGATTTCCCAAGCCCAAATAAGAGATTTTAGAAAGTTCACGCACCAGGGAGAAGACTCCACCTCTGAAGCCATTATGTTGCGGACGCACTTAGTCGAGTCGAAGCGATCAGCGTGAAACACTTCCTGTTATGCGCGGTATTGATTGCGCTCGTTGCGCTAGTTACGGCGGCGCAGGACAGAAGTTCTGAAAAGAAAAAAGATCGAGGATCAGAATCGACACCCTCCATAACCATCGGCTCCAGGGCACCTTGGAGTTTGCAGCCAAAAGGTTTCAACCGTCGTCCCACGCCGTTCATCACTTTTCTTGAATCCTCCGCGACATCGACTCTACTGATACCTCACCGAGAGTACAACGCAGTGGATCAGGCCGGCGAAAAGGTTGCGGCCCATCAGAGCTTTCATTGGTTAACGGCGATCAAGCAATCTCTGCTATTTCTTGGCGTTCAGCACGGCTACGCTATGACGCAACCGAAAACTCGTAGGGATCTAAAGGGCCCTTTCTTTAAGGACTATGTTCGCTCCGTCAAGTCGCTACACGGTTGGAACGACGGCGGACGGTTCTTCACTAACTACGTCGCGCATCCGATGCAAGGCTCACTCTTCGGATTTATTCAAATTCAGAACGACCCCAAGGGTATCAACCTGTCGTTCCACAACTCGAATGCTTATTGGCGCAGCCGTCTTAAGGCCCTTGCATGGTCAGCAGCCTGGAGCACTCAATTTGAAATTGGCCCAGTCAGTCAGGCGTCAATTGGTAATGTGGGCTTACACGGAAAACAAACGTACGTCGACCTGGTCGTGACACCGATAGGCGGGTTTGGTTGGATAGTCCTGGAAGACTTTGTGGACAAGAACATCATCCACATGATTGAACGACGAAGTTCGGAAAACTTCTATATCAAGATTGCCAGTCGGACGTTCCTTAACCCGTCGCGTAGCGCTGCAAATCTACTGCGATTCAAAAAGCCATGGCACCGCGACAGCGGACTGCGCTAATTACTGTTGCTGGACCACATTCAAAGATCAATCCGATCACGAACTTCCGTCTAGTGAAGTTCGGACTCGAATCAATGAACTCATCGCCAAAAGTTTAGGATTGCATTTCGAGTCAAGGCGGCGAAACAATGTGACTCATTCTTGTTCCAACCTGTCAACAATCACTGAATCCGTTGGGATCTGATTCCCAAACACTCATCGCGATTGTTTCAGTTCGAAGAAATTGATACGAGTCTGAAGCTCAGCAGATTAATTGGCATGAGGGTTCATAAGAGATTGCCGAATGTCATGTGAGCGACGCGGGATTGTCAACACTAGCCCGCAAGAGTTGTCAACAACACTGTTGAGAACAGAGTGAGGAACAACTGAGGTACAACTGGGTGCGGACCGTACCGATGGTGCTGACAGTGCGGAACACAAAACTTGCAGTTTTCCTAAGATAATCAAAAAACCCCAGTAAAAACCGCAAAAAGGATGTATCGCTGAAAAGCCCCCCTTCGGCTCCAATCAAAAATTTAAGCATCCAAATAAAGAACTTAGTCAGACGACCCTCCAAGCCTGTCACAACTAAGGTACAACAACATTCCAATACTGAGAATTAGCCGGGTCTTGGAGCGTCGGACGACGATAACTCCGGGGATCAGACTTCCAAGTTGATGGTTAGATCCCGTCGCCCGCGCCAGACGTACTCGCGAATCCCAGTAATCCTGCGGAAGTCCCATCCTTAGATTAGCTTCTGTTAGTCGTGAACCCGCTTGATTTTCCCGCGTGACTGCATTAATAGGACTGCATTATCAAATGTCGATTCCCGAGACAACATCCACCGGAGGTTTGGAAAGCTACTTAGGTGGGAAATGTCTGTTTCACAGTCGCGGAGAGGCATGGCGCGACCTCAAAGCCTGGATCGTAGCCCAACCACCCGAGGGTGATACATCGACTCTACCAGCAGTCAGCGAATCATTCCTTGCATGGACGATTTCGGGTGAAGTGGATTTTCAAGAGCGAGAATACGAAGGACCCTGGATCACTCATCGAATCAGGAAGGGTTCGTCTTTCTCACCACGGGCGGCGCTCCTTATGATGTCCGTTGGAAGGCCGTGACGGCGGAACCCTTTCAGGTTATGTTCGTGTTCGTCGAGTTGCCGGTTCTTAAGCGTGCAATCGAAGAGGTCTTTGGGTCTGAGGCAGAGAAAGCGAGAGTGCGCGATCTTTCGGCGTTCACGGACGATGCGTTGAATTCGTTGATGGAGAGGTTGCGCGAGGAATTAATGCGGGTTGAGGCGAGTCAGCTTTTCGTTTCAGCGATTTCGCAGGCAATCGCCGTCCATATCGCTCGGAACTACGCCGAAACGGTTGATGAATCGCGCCGGGGGTCTCCCTCGCTTCCAGCCTATAGCTCAAACGGGTAACAGAGTTAATGGCGCAACATATCGCCGAAGATCTCAGTCTCGTTCAGTTGGCTGCACAAGTCGGGTTGAGCAAGTTCCATTTCGATCGACTGTTCAAACGCGCCACTGGTCTCTCACCTTCGCAGTATCAGATTGAATTGCGTCTGAACGAGGCGCGACGATTACTTCGTGAAACGAAGAAGAGTATTCTAAATGTCGCGCTCGAGGTCGGCTATACGAACCCAAGTCATTTCGCAAAGCTCTTCCGCAGAGAAACGGGCTTAACCCCAAGTGACTACCGCCAACAGCGCTGAATTAGTTCGCTGTAATTTTTCGCAAAGCCTCACCTTTTCCTAGTGAATCTGCAACGCTCACCGGCAGTCCGTCTTTATGTCCTCTTTCGTACGACTCAGCCCTGCCTTTTGGAGCAAGATCGCAACAGGTCGCGCAAGAGCACATGCGACTGCTGACTGCGATCTGAATAGGATTAGCTGGTCCACTGCGGTGTGAGCCGCAACAGGAAAGAAAGAGAGGGTAAACATTGAGAGGGGCAATTCTTTACGGTCCGCGCGATGTACGGTTCGACGAACGCGCGACTCCGAGCATTATCGAGCCAACCGACGCCATCATCAGCCTATCGATGACATGCATTTGCGGATCCGACCTGTGGCCGTATCGCGGACTGAATCAGGTGGACGGACCGACGCCGATGGGCCATGAGTACTGCGGTGTCGTTGAGGAGATAGGTTCTGACGTGACGTCGATCAAGCGGGGCCAGTTTGTTATCGGCTCGTTCTTCGCTTCGGACAACACGTGTCCGCATTGTCGCGCTGGTTATCAAACTTCGTGCGAGCACATGCAGCCGGTGATTGGAGCGCAGTCACCGATCTTGCGCGTCCCGCTCGCAGACGGCACGTTGGTACCGACGCTGGAAAAGCCATCGAAAGATCTGGTTCCAAGCCTATTGGCACTTTCCGACGTGATGGGAACGGGCTGGTTCGCTGCCGATGCTGCAAACGTCAAACCCGGCGGGACGGTAGTAGTCGTAGGTGACGGCGCTGTCGGACTGTTGGGAGCACTCTCAGCGAAGCATATGGGTGCTGAAAGGATCATTGTGATGAGCCGTCACTCGTCACGGCAGAAGCTGGCACTCGAGTTCGGCGCAACAGATATCGTTGCCGAACGCGGCGAGGAAGGCGTTGCTCGAATTAAGGAGCTGACGAAAGGCGTTGGCGCAGATTCGGTATTGGAATGCGTGGGCACAGATGAGTCGATGACGCAGGCAATTAGCTCGACACGGCCGGGCGGATCTGTCGGCTTTGTCGGCGTGCCGCACGGAGTCAACATTGACGGGTCGGAGTTGTTCTTCACGCACGTTCGCCTTCACGGTGGGCCCGCGCCGGTGCGCCGCTATCTGCCAAAATTGATCGACATGGTATTCAACGAGCAGATGAATCCCGGCAAGGTCTTCGATCTGACTTTGCCTCTGGATCAGGTGGCGGAGGGTTATCGCGCAATGGATGAGCGTCGCGCCATCAAAACGCTGCTGCATCCGTGATGACACTCTCCTGCAACAGCCAGCAACCGATAGATACGGAGAAAGCCAAAATGGAAACGACACAAAACAACTGTAGCCCCAACATCGAACACTGGCACGGAGTCGTTTGGCTCAAGCCTGTAACAGATGATGAATACAACGCCGGCGCGTAGGTCTATTAAAATGGCAAGAGTATTCATCACCGGATCGGCGGACGGCCTTGGTCAGTTGGCGGCAAAGGCACTGATCGCACAGGGTCACCAGGTCGTGCTCCATGCACGTAATGAAACCAGGGGACAACAGGCTATGGACCAAGTGCGCGGTGCGGAAGGTGTCGTGACATCTGACCTCGCGATTATCGACAACACAAAAGAACTCGCTTCAAAGGTGAATGCTCTGGGAACATTCGAGGCGGTCATTCATAACGCTGGTGTTTATCAGGATTCAGCCGAGCAGATATTCGCGGTCAACACATTGGCACCTTACATCCTAACTTGCCTGATACAGAGACCAGAGCGGCTGATCTACCTGAGTTCCGGCATGCATATGCAGGGGCATTTAAGACCGGAGAGTTTCAAGGGGCAGGATGGTCACATCTCCTATTCCGACTCAAAGCTACACGTACTAATGCTCACGAAGGCAGTCGCACGCCGCTGGACCGACGTTTACTCGAATGCGGTCGACCCGGGATGGGTCCCCACCAAGATGGGTGGGAAAGGTGCACCCGACGATCTGCAAAAAGGATACGAGACCCAGGTATGGCTTTCTACAAGCAACGACGCGGAGGCAAGGGTAAGCGGCAACTACTTTCACCATCAAAAAGTGACTCACCATAATCCTGAAGCTGATGATGTGCGCTTACAAGAGAGGTTTCTAAGCTTATGCGAAGAGGTGACCGGAGTTTCGTTTCCATGAACTTGAGTCGAGCCACACAGAAATGAGGTACGTGAATTAGAAGTGACTGCTTTGAGCGAGAGGTTGAACACCGTGAACAGGGATGCGTCCTTAATGCCGGCCATACCGGTGATAGAACAGGTAAACGAGCAGAGCCAAAGCACATCCTAAGACAATGCCAACGTTCGGCGTTACAAAGTCATGCCAGACGAAGTATTTCAAATACAGTGTTTGGGCGAGTACTACTATCGCGGAGATTCTAACGATCCTGGATTTCGAAGATAGCAATGCATAACTGAGCAGCAGAGTGTGGCCGGAAATAAACGGCACATCTCCGACTACCCGTCCGACTGCTAATCCAAAAACTAAAAAATCAACACCATGCTGAAAGAAGTTGGCTTCGCGCGTATGTTCCACACGCTCGAACATGAACGCTATCATTGGCACCATCAGTGGTACGAAGTATTGGAAAGTACCTGATGGATCGAATACCGTCGCTCTGACTGACGCGTGACGCAAAAGCCACAGTCCGATAAGAGCTGCTCCTGCAAATGAGCAGAGGAGCACCATCCGAGGGCGAAACATCTGTATGCGAAGGTTGAGCAAGGCGCTCATTCGCGGGATTCAGTGAATCGCATACAACAATCCATCGGTACTGCCAAAATAGACCACGCCTTTATCAACAACTGGTGAAGACCAGATTGCACCCACGGAGAACACTCGAAAAAAAGCGAGCACCATGTCCTGGTAATCACCAAAATAACGTGCATAGATCGCCTCGTTATTCAAACCGCCATCCGGCTTCAGCATCTTCATCGGGTCCCGCTTCGATCCTTCGGTCTGAAAATCCCACAACAGCTTGCCCGACTTAATATCAACCGCTAACAACCGTCCATTTGATACGCCGACGTAGACCATCTCGCCGGCAAGCGCAGGCGATGAGAACACGGCGCCTTTCGCATCCAGCGTGAATTTTAACCGCCCCGTTTTCGCGTCAAGCGCGAAGAACCGGTAGCCATCCGACGTCCCGGCGTAGACCACGCCACCACGAATCGCCGGTGTACTATTGACCCACCCTTTATTCGTTGGATAGTCCCAACGTTTACGACCCGTCGTGGCATCGACTGCATAGAGATGTCCATCTCGACAACCAACATAAATAGTCCCGTCCGCTATCGCCGGTGAAGATTGAAAGCCCTGTTGATTATGGACGTACGTATCTTCACCGGTTTTGAAGCGCCATTTTTCCTGGCCCGTCTCCGCGTCAAGCGCGTAAAGGTAGCTGTCCCAGCTACCAATGTAGACGGTATTGTTCGCAATTGCCGGTGATGCATGAACGATGTCGCCCGTAGCAAACTTCCATTGCAGAATTCCGGTTAACGCATCTACGCAGTAAATATTTCCGTCGCCGCTGCCAATATAAACTCGTCCATTGGAGACTGCCGGCGAAGATGTGTAGATGTCCCATGAATCAGGAATGGTTTGGAAGCCGGACGGATAGCCGTGCAGTCGTTTGCCTTCGAACCGTCGCTCATATTCGGATACGAAGGTCCATTTCATCGCGCCCGTTTCGGCATCAACCGCGTAAAGAATTCCATCGAAGCCGCCGAAATAGACCAGACCATTGGCGATCGTTGGTGATGAAGTAACCTGTCGCGAGGCGAACGTTTTGAACTTCCACTTC
>Ga0070694_100001213_pt1 | contig 14883 bp, 10 predicted proteins | sample KBSK1251metaG_FD_65470 | JGI IMG/M metagenome (GOLD analysis project Ga0070694, IMG submission 65470) | Corn, switchgrass and miscanthus rhizosphere microbial communities from Kellogg Biological Station, Michigan, USA - KBS K1-25-1 metaG | ecosystem: Host-associated > Plants > Roots >... | reverse complement strand
AGCGTGCGCACGACTCGGAACAGATCTCCGACGTCGGAGAAGTCCACCGCCAGGATGTTGGGCAGTTGCCCGCGCTCTTTGCCGCAGGTGCGGGCGCGGGCGAGCAGCACGTTGTAACTGTTGACGATCTCGGCGTAGGACGGCCGGGGCGCCGGCGTGGTCTCAATCCAGTTGTTGATCTGGAAGAATGGGGCAGTTGCGGGGCCGCGGTTGGCCCGGCACGAGAAATCCTTCGGCAGGTGAAACGTATAGGGCGTCTCCTGCATCGAGTCCCACGCCGGCCTGAGCCAGGGGACACCGGGCCTTCCAGACTCGCTGAACACCACCAGGCGCTGGCCCCAGTCGATCAGCTCGCGCAACGTCGGGAACGGCCGCCGCAACGGTCCGGTGTAGATCAGATCGAGGAGACCTGCGTCCTTGAAGGCCACCGCGAGGTCTTGCGGGCTCACGTAATCCTCGACGACGATGATCACGACCTCGCCCGGATTCGCGAGCATGAAATCGCGGATCCCTTCCAACGCCGGCACGACGGTATACGCACCCAGCTCGCAGAAGCCATGGCAGAAGTAGAGCGCCGAAGGACCGGTCTCGTGGCCGAGGAACCGGTTGCGAATCCGGACGGCGGCGTCCGTTGCCTCGGGACCCAGCACGCCCCGGATCTTGTCGACGGACCCGCCCTCGCGGTCAAAATCGGTGATCACGTGCTCTTCCGCCGGAACGCCATAGTGGACGTCGATCAACAGCGCGCGCACGCCATCCGCAAGCTGACCTGGAAACGCATGGTTCTGATGCGGGAACAGCCAGCCGGGAATCTCGGCGTTGGACATCGCGTTGTGGGCGCCGGCGAAGACGATCTGATTGAGCGGCCGATTGCAGAGTTTGGGTGACCCATTGCACGCGGTCACGACGCCAGCTTCGTCCAATGGCGAAGGCGGCGCGCGGAACACGAGCAGCGCTGTGCCGCCAAGCGCGACGACGAGCACCACGGCGACAACCGCCAGCGTGCGCCACGCCCGCGCCTCGGTCCGCGCGGTGGGCGCCGAGTTTGCGGCCGTCGAAACGCCGGTCCGCGCCAACACCAGCCGGAATACCTCTCGCAAACCGATGTACACGAGGAGCAGACCGATTATCGCGATGATGCCCGCCGTCGCGCGGCTGGGGCTGACAACGGCGTAGGTTCCGGCCGCCAGGAGCAGAACCGACCGGCCGATTTGCACACGCGGCTCGAGCGGAGCCGTCAGCCAGCGGAACAGCGCCTTGAATCGCGCCAAGGGATCCAGGGCCTCGAGCATCGTCCCACCAGCCGCCGCGAGGACGACGCCCGTGGAGCCGGCAATCAGGGCCAATGGCTTGACCGGCATGAAAAACGCCGCCCAGAGCCCGTGTACGACGCCGCGCAGGGTGGCGTCGGGTGTAATCGCCGCCGCCACGATGCGTCCCGCGGGGAGCACGGCGATGAGCGCCAGCGCCACGCCGAACAGCGCGCCACCTGCCCGGACCAGCGCGCTCTGGCGTTCGGGGGCGGCCCAAATCGACGCGGCCACGGCCAGCACTCCGAGCAGCAGCAGCGCCCAGGCGCCCCAGAGAATCTTCCCGACGAGCGCCCACGCGTTGATGAACCGCGTGAACGCGCGCTCGGCATTAGGCGAGGCGAGCGACGCTTCGATGCCCGCAGGAATCTTGGCGGCGAGCTCCGGGTTGACGTTCTGGAGCGCGCCGCGCACGAGCACGGAGACATCGGGGAGTGACAGCACCAGATTTTTCGCCGCGGACTCGAACAACGAGCGGTGCGCCGCACGCGCGGACGTACGCACGATGGCGCGGAATGGCGCCGATGCCACGACGCCGTTGATGGATGGCTGGATGATCGAGCGTACGCTGACGAGGTTGGGTCGCTGGGCCACAATGGCGTCGGTGATGCGCGCGGCGACGTACGCGGAGACGCGGGGATCCGAAAGGGTGGCGGCCACGCGCCGCGCGAACGGATCGGGACGCACGATGCCGCGAGCCGAACCCCCCACGATCAACGCCGTCCAGATGGCGACGGCGCCGCTGATCAGTAAGAGTGTCGATTTCCGGGCCGAACGGGCGATCGCCATAGCCGAGACGATGAGGTTTCGGCACGCCGTTGGTTACTGCCCCAAGGGTCAATGGTCGCTTTTTGGGCCCACCCGTAGGCTGGCATGTGCTCCTGCTCTCTGTTACTGCGATTCTCGCTCAGGCCGTCGCAGTGCCGCCCAATCTCATCCTGCCCAACTACGATCGCCTCCCCGTCGGCCAGCGTGAGGGAATCGAGGCGGGGGCATTTCTGGCCCGAACCAACGATGCGGGCGCCAACTGGTACAACCCCGCCGGCCTTGGGAACAGTGTCGAGACGTCGTTGAACGCGGGAGCCACCGCGTACGAGTGGACGAAGATGAGTCTCGAAGGATTTGGGACAACCCAGGGGCGGTCGCGCATCAACACGATCGGCACGTTGCTCAGTGTCGCGATCGGCAAAGGGACGATCAAATCCGATGAATGGCGCCTGGGATTCTCCTTGACACGGCCGATCGTGTGGCAGCCGAGCAGTATCGATTTCGCGTTCTCACCGGCCGCCAACCAGGTGGTCGCGTACGCGTCCACAGTTGATTTCAACGTCATGATCCCCGGCGTGGCGATTGCGTATGCGCCGGGCGGCGTCGGCACCGGCCGGCTCCGCATCGGCGCCGGACTGGGGATGGCCATCACATCGCTCACGCAGAATCAGTCGATCTCGTCCCGCGTGACCACGACGACCAGTGCGTCGCTCGCCGAGCAAAACTTTTCCGCCGAAGGATCGACCTGGCAGCTGCAGCCGTCAGCGGGCGTTCAGTGGAATGCGACATCCAAGGTCATTGTGGGTGCGCGGATCGCGGCGCCGGGCATTCGGATCCTCGGGAGCAGTCGCCTCACGTTGCAGACGTCGCAGTTCACGTCTCCGACGTCGACCGATCTCGTGTTTCGCGATGACACAGCTACCTTTGATTACAAGCGCCCGCTCGAGGCGTCCGCCGGCTTGGCCTATCTAGCCCAGCGCGGCGAAATCGAAATCGACGTCCACTACTACGGCGCGGTCGACTCTTATGAGCTGTACGCCAGCGCGGTGCCCGGCACGCTCACCACGGTCGACGGCAGCGGAACGCCGACAGTGACGACGCAGCCATTCGTGCCGACGGCCAACAGCGCGCGAGCGGTGTCCAATGTCGCCGTCGGCGCGAACTACAAGCTGTCGACCTCGCTCCGCGTGCATGCCGGATTTGCGAGCGACGTCTCGCCCGTCGATGATCAGGCGCAGTCGACTTTTCGCAAGGTCGATCTGTCGCGCTTCACGACGGGGCTCTCCCTCACGGGACAGCGGCTCGCCGGGTCCCTCGGCCTCGGTTATTCTTTTGGGAGCGGGACGCGCGAATCAGTCGGGTCCACCACCGGTCAGACGCGCTTCACGGTGAAGACGATGAATGTGCTGTTCGGACTCTCGTTTGCCTTCGGTCAGTAGGAAGGGTTGCCCAAAGGGCCAATTTTGGGGTCTGCCGCAAGGGGAGAGGTATAGAGTATGTGGAAGGCGGCAGGCCCCTCGTTCCTGTTTCTGACCCTCGCGCTCAGTGCGTGTGAAGGGCGCGTCAACCCAGTTATCGGCGTCATCACCGATACCACAGGATCGAATATCGGCGGCGGCAACAACCCGCCGGCTGTTGCCTCGGTACTGATCGTCGACAACGAGTTCCAGCCGACCCTCTCGATCATTCGCAGTGGCGGAGTGGTGGTATGGGTTTGGGCGCAGGGCGCGACCCAGCATAACGTCACGTTCGACGATGCGGCACGCAGCAGTCCCACGCAGTCGCAGGGCACCCATTCGGTCACATTCCCCGACACGGGCACCTTCAACTATCACTGTACGATCCACGTCACGATGACCGGGAGCGTCGTGGTCCGGTAGACGCCCCGCCGGCCGATTCCCCAAAGTCTCATGGCTGGACCTCCGACGCTCAGGGCAGTTTTCCCCGTCGCCACATTTGACTACCCACAAGAGGAAGGTCACCGTGATTCGACAACTCACCGCGCTCACCGCCGTGCTCGCAGTCGCCTGCGGCGGGCCGGACATCACCGTCCGACGGGATGCCAACCTGCCCGTGCCGAAGGCGGCGTCGTGGGTGTGGGGCACGCGCGACACCGTGAGCCAGTACGAGCTCGATCCGGTCGCGCAGAACTCCATGCTGCACTCGAAAGTCAAGCAATCCATCGAGAGCAACCTGGCCGCCAAGGGATGGAAACAGGTCAACGATCCGTCACAGGCCCAGGTGATCGTGACCTACCACATCGGGATCAAGCGGACCACCGAGCTGCAGGGCACGACGTCGACGATGGGCGGCGGCGGGTGGTACGGCGGCTACGGCTGGGGAGTGTACGGCGCGCCGACGTACTCGTCGACCAACATCCGGCCTGTCGACTACACCACCGGCGGCCTGCTGGTGCTCATCCGTGACCAGAAGTCGGGTAACCTGGCCTGGGAGGGACTGTATAAGAAGGAGGTCACGAGCGTGGACCGCGTGAGGTTGGAGAACGTGCCCAAAGCAGTCGACGAGCTGCTGGCCGATCTCAGGTAACGACCTGACGCTGTTGCTCGAGCGCTGGTTATCGCTGCGGTCCAACTGGGTGCGTTTCATCCTCGGTTGGGCCGCCGCTGTTTTGTGGGGGCCGTCGATCGCTTCGGCACAGCGCTGCGACTTCAGCAAGGTCCCGGGCGTGGTGTGGTGGGGCACGGACACGCGCATGACCGTGCCGCGGCTCGTGTCCTACATGGCGCCGGTGTTCGAGTTCTCTCCCGACGAACCGAACCTCGCCGGCGCGAGCGGGCCGAACATTCGGATCCCGGAACCGCTGCCGGGCGAGGCGCGGCCCGACCGCCCCGTGCTGTACTACCAGGTGAATCGCGTCCTCAAGAGGCCCGGCGCCAAGAATCCCGCGATCCTCCGGGCGCCCGGCGGAGGAGCGAGCAACAGCATCGACCTGACCACGACGGCCGTGGTCATCGTCCGCTACTTCGCGTACTTCCCCACCGAGGAAGGACTCGGCGCCCATCCGCACGACATCGAGCCGGTAGAGTTCCGCGTCGTGGTGCTGCCCCACACCTGGGAGGGGTTTGAGAAATGGATTCGCGGCGGCGCGCGCTGCGCGACTCCCACATACGTGATGGCCGTAACCCGTGTCTCAGCCCAGGCACACGGTTTGGTGTGGTTCTGGAACGTGCTCAACACGGACGATCACACGCAGTTCCCCATGCATCTCCTCGTCGAGGAGGGCAAGCACGCGCTCGCCACGGACAAGAACGGCGACGGAGTCTTTACCAAGGGCTACGACGTGAATGTGCGCATCAACGATGCCTGGGGTGTGCGCGACATCATTCGCACCGGGATGCTGTTCTCGGGCGGCTATGAGTCGTGGATGACCAAGGTGCGCCATCCCGAGCACCGCGTGCTGCCGCCGCTCCCCGACGACAGTCCGCTGCAGGGCGCGCTGCGGCGCCGTGGCGGAGCGTCGAACGCGGTCTACGAGCTCCGTCCGTTCCCGCCGCTCTCGAGCGCCGGCGACGATCACGTGCTCGCCCATCTCATGGAGGACAAGGTCATCGAAAACTGGCCCACGGAAGAAGGGCTGAATGATGCGAAGGGCTGGGGCAAGGCGCTGGAGGAGGGGGCGGTCATCAAATCGTTGTCGATCGCGTACCGCAATGACGGCGAGGCGGGTTTCGTCTGGTCATTCCCGTTCCTGATTGTCAAACATCTGGAAGACCCAATGACGGGCGGATACATCCTGCAGCGCATGTACGTGCAGGGACCACACCTCCGCGACTTCGGTTGGACAGCGCTCTACACACCTTCCGCCTCGCGCTGGCTCGATACCTATCTCTCGGCGGGAGCCGAAAACGCCCATTTCAGCGACTCGACCGGTGCGGTCGTCGGCAAATGGGGCTTCGTCTTCGAAACGGGGATCAAGTTTCGTGTGAACATCAATGAAACCCCTGTCAAAGTGCTGCATCACCTCACCGACTACTGGGGACTCCGCCTCGGGATCAAGTACAGCGGGTTCCACGAAATCAATCGCCTAGCCTATGTCCTGGAGTTCGGCGCGGGGTCCTTCTAGACATCAGAAAATCCAGCCGACGGTGACCTCCAGGCCATAGTCGTGCTTTGCCGCAGTGGAGGATGAGGGCCGGCTGTCGAACGTGTCGAACAGTTTCAACCCCATGTTGAAATCCCGAATGAATTCGTGCGTGATGCCCGCGTTGAAGTCGCTGCGCACGCGGCCAAAATCGGTCAGGCTTGGATACAGCGTCAGCGTCGCTTGGATGCTGGTCCTGGGATAGTCGCGCTTGAAGTAGGTGCCCTGCCCGGTGATCAGCATCTCGAGGTTGGAGGTCGCTGAGCCGCCGAAGAAGCGCTCGTTCGTGTAGGCGACCCCGGCGAGGGTGCGTATCTCGGTGCGGTTGCTCTGCAGCAGGAATCGGCCGCCACCCGCTCCCACCAGCGCGCGCAGCTCCAGCTCGAGCTCTTTGTTTTGCTCGAGCTGCCCCGCGGCCGTCACCAGCCAGCGCGCCGGGAGAAACCGCAGCTGGCTGAGCGCTAGCGAGTTGCGGCTCGTCGACGCCGCGCCCTCCTGTGACTGGAAGTACGTGCTCCCCTCCAGCTCTGTCAGCCGTACGCGCGTGCGATAGATCGCGTCGAGATCCAATCCGACGCTGCGGAGTCGATTGGCGCGTTGAAAGGTCAGGCTCGCATTGAGGGTGCCCTCGATCCGCGCCCAGAACCCGAGACCGATGGGATAGATCCGGACCACGCGCAGGATGTCCAGCGTGTCGACGAACGTGGTCACCGCCACAACCATCCGCTGGTCGACGCCCGGGGACAGCAGGGCACCGTAGTAGCGGCGGCCTGTCTCGTCCTCCACTTCGAAATAGCGGGGACTCACGATGCGGTGGATCTTGTCCCACTTGATCGTGAGGGTGCCGACGTCGTTGGTCTTGTACGTCAACGCCCCGTGGTCGAGACTCTTGATCTCGCCCACGATGCGATCGCCATTTCGCAGCGTGACGGTATCGACCTTTTGAGCACAGACCGGTGTCGCCGCGAGCCACGCGACGACACAGCCGATCGTGCCTGCTCGCGAGGCTCCGCGCATGGGCCGTAGCTTGCGTGTGCGCGTGCAGACCTGATATGCGACTTTCGTCGCACGGCCTCACTGGCGCGCATTGGCCCAAGGTGCAATGCCCGCGCATTGGCAGGACGGTGGAGGTTGGTGCATGATGGTGAGGGTTTGTGGAGGTTGTGTTTCCCCTGGAGGCAACAGCATGGGCATCAAGACATTGAGCGCGATCGGACTCTTGTTCGCGGTTGGGGCACTCGCTGCCCAGGAGCCGGCGACTGCCGCTCCGCCGGCGGCCGACGGAAGTTGTCCGCCCGGCTATACCTGTGCGACCCTACCGTCACGCGCCACGCAGATGGGACTCTATGTGTTTCCCAGCGCGGGCCAGACGAAGGGCGTGCAGTTGAGTGAAGAGCAGCAGTGCTACGACTGGGCACAACAGCAGAGCGGCATCGATCCCACGAAAGTGACGGCGAATACCGATTCGGCGGCGAAGGCTTCGGGCGACAAGGCGGCCAGTGCCACGCAAGGCGCGGCTGTGGGTGGTGCCGCGCGCGGCGCCGCTGCCGGAGCACTGATTGGTGCGGCAGCTGGGGACGCGGGCAAGGGGGCGGCGATTGGAGCAGCCGCGGGCGCGGTGGGCGGACGGCGCGCCAAGAAGAGAGTCGAGGGTCAGGCTGCGCAGCAGGGCGCGAACCAGGCGGTGGCCGTGGCGAACGACCAGATCGTGCAGTTCAAGAAAGCGATGACCGCGTGCCTCGAGGGAAAAGGCTACACGGTCAAGTAAGCCGGGCCTCGCTTAGAGAATCTTGTCCTGCAGCACGACGCGGATGACGAGCGCCGTGAGGGCACCCTTGCCCGTCACCGGCGTCACCCCCGAGTTCGTCCCCGTCGCGACGATGCGCATCCACAGGGTGTCCTGAGAAAAGAGACCGTGGACTGCCGGGCTCAAATCGCCCGAGATCGTGACGGGGACGGTGTTGCTGCCGCTGACGCTCGTCGCGGGAATATCGAGTGCTGACGGCGAGCTTAGTGTGCCGGCCGAGTCTGTGGCAAAGAAGAACGAAAACCCGAGCGATCCCGTCCCGCCGCTGTTGATCAGATTGGCGCCGCCGACGGTGATGCGCACGGAATCGACGATGGAGCCGCCGAAGCCGGGCGGGAGCTGAACCTTTTGGAACGTGGACGCGGACGCCGATGATGCCGGTGGGATCGCGTATGGAATCGTGTCCTTCCCCGTCCCAGCCATGAAACTGTAGACGTCGACGTTGAAAATCGCTTTTCCCTGCCCGCAGGCAGCGACCAGGATCAGCAGAGTCGCAGCAAGAGCCTTCATGGGTTGCCCCTTAATAGACCGAAATGGACGTCGCCATCGTCATGGTGCGTTGCTCGGCCAGCGTGCCGCTACTTGTCCAGACACCGACATCCAACCCGAAACCGCCGAACCGCAGGCCGCCGCCGAAGCCGAACTGAAGCTTCTTGCGCTGGTCGCGTGCGACGCCGCCGCGCGCCGCGAAAAGCCCCCAGCGCTGTTCGGCGCCGAGGTGAATGACCGTCCCGCGACCCGCGTTGAATACGTCACCACCGACCGTAGTGCCCGTGCCCATGCGGAGTGCGGCGTTCGCGATGTAGCTGATCGGCAGCTTGGTGGTGCTTTCGACGTGATTCGCCAGCAGCGTTGTGCTGATCGAGTCGCCATTCGGATCGTACAGAATGCGCTGGACCTTCGTGTCGGACCACGTCAGCTGCGCGCCGATGTCGTTCGCACCCACGCCGACCTCGAAGGGGCCCGTGATCCAGGCGATGCCGACGTCGGCGCCGATGCCGTGACCGTTCGGCTTGTTCGACGTATGCACCAGGCCATCGAAGAGCACGTTCGGCGAGGCGCCGAAGATCGGATTGCCGACCGTGAAGCCGGCGGGACCGACGCCGCGAGCGTACGTGGCGCCGAAGTAGTAATGTGCGGCCGCACCCAAGTACACGCCGTCGTCGGCGTTCTGGTCCGCGGAGGGGGCGCCGTTAGCCCCGCCCGCGGCGGGCTCCAGGGCCGCGGGATGCCACACGCGCGCGGAATAACTAATCGTGGGTGTGAGACCGGTCTGCGCGACCGCATCCGTAAGGATGAAGTAGCTGCTGTCGGGGCGAACCGGGATGGTGTCCTTCAGCACGCTGCGCAGCGCCGAGTCGAGCGTGAAGCTAAGGTCGTAGTGCACGAACCCCATCACGCTCACGTGAAACGCACCGAACCCGGCTCCCAGGTCGAGCAACCGGCCGCTCGTCCCCATACCAAAGGACCCATCGGGAATGAGGACGCGAGTCTGGCCGAGGTTCATGATCAGCTGATTCTTGCCGATCGTGAACTCGACGTTATTCGTCGGCGCGGGCGGCTTGCGGAGCTCGAGGAAGAGCGGCGGGTTCAGAATGAGATTCAGCAGCTCGACCGGATTGAACGCCGCCGAATCCGGATTGAACGCCGGATCGTGGGTGAGCTGGCCGATCGGGTGATCGCGGAAGAAACTGTACAGCCCGATCGGAATCGGGATCGTGACCTTCGGGGCACCGGTGCCGAGACCGGAGCGATTCTTGACGGCCCGATATGCGGGATTATAGCGACTCGCGTTGCCGTCTCGACCGAGCGACACGCCGCCCATGCCGAGCCGCCGCGCGTCGAACGAGATCTGCGCGTGCGCTGCCCGGACGGGGGCGAGAGCGAGGACGGCCAGCGTAAGAGCGACGACTCCGGTTCGCACGGGACACCTCGGACAAGGGAAAAAACCGGCCCACAACTTTGCACATTGTGGTCGATTCTCCAAATCCGCGGTGTGAGGAACGTCACGTAGGTCGTTTCTAGACTGCGGTTTGGAGCGTCAGAGTGACCCGTGTCCCTTTGCCAGGCTCGCTTTCCAGGGTAATCTCGCCCCCCCAGCTCTCGACCAGCCGGCGTGCAATTGCGAGGCCCAAACCCGCCCCGCTCGACGTGGTCGAGAACGTCGGCTCGAACACCCGCGGCAGCACATCCGCGGCAATCCCGCGCCCGTCGTCGGACACGGTCAGTTGCCGGCCGCTCGCGGCGACCTGCACCGTCACGCGTTTTGCATCGGCATTGCGCGCGTTCTCCAGCAAGTTCCCGAGCACTTCTTTCACCTCATCCTTGCGCGCCAGCGCCGGCACGCCGTTCGACGCGCTGACTTCAAAGCGGGTCGGCGAGCCGAGCTCGTAGAGCTGCACCACTTCGCGCGCCGTGGCCGCGAGGTCGACCGGCTCGAGCGGCCGCCGCTCCGAATCCGACGGTGCGCCGAAGCGCGAGAACGCGCGCGCGATCTCGTCCAACCGGTCGATCTCGGCGAGAATGCGCGCGGCGGTCTCCTGCAGCGTCGCCTCGAACGCCGGCGACGGGGTCTTGCCGCGCACGCGCTGCAGATGTTGAATGCCGAGCCGAATGGGCGTGAGGGGATTCTTGATCTCATGCGCCACCTGCCGAGCCATTTCGCCCCACGCGATCACGCGCGCCGCGCGCGTCAATGCCGTGGCGTCGTCCAGCGCAATCACGCATCCATCCGGCGCCGTGCCCAGGAGCGCCAGCTGCACGCGGATCTGCCGCCCACCGACATCGAATTCGCTTTCCTTTATTACATCGCGATTCTCCGCGATGAACTCGGCGACCGCCTGCCACACGGGCGCCCATCCCGGAGGCGACGACTGCGGCAATTCGTTCCCCGGCGCCAACGTCTCCGTCCCGCCGAGCACGAGCTCGGATGCCCGCGGATTCGCCATCGTCACGCGCAGCCCATCATCGACCGCGATCACGCCGGTGGCGACGTTGGCGAGCACGCGCGCCGTGCGGTTGCGCGCTTCCTCGAGCGCCCCCTGACTCCGACGCAGGTCGGTGACCATCCGATCGAACGCGCTGAACATGGGCTCGAACTCGCGCGGCGCCCCGAGCGGAAATGCTTGCGGCTGCGCTCCCCGGCCGACCGCGAGTGCGGCCTCCCGCAGCGCAGCAACCGGTTTGGCTAAGCGGCGGGCGGCGACGCCCGCGAGATACATCGCCCCGAACACCGCGATGACGGTCCCGAGGACGAGGCCGAGCGCGAGATCCTCTTGCTGCTGCCGGACACTTTCGTCATCCAGCAGCTGGGGTGCAGCGAGGACTGCTTGCTCGCCCGGAGCACCCGGACCGACCACCTTGTATCCAATTCGCGTGCGGCGGCCCGCGGCCCGCGCGTCCATCGTCACCTCGAGCTCATCCGCCAGCGTCGCCTCGAACGCCCGGCTCGTCAGGAACGGATCGACGAGGCCCAATTCCGCCAGCACCGGCGACGAGGTTCCGCCCAGCACGCCGGAGCGGTACAACCACAACTCGGCATCGAGCCGGCGGCCCAGGTCCGCCAGCGAATGCCGGAGCGCCTCGGTGCGTTCGCCGGCAACGCGCTCGGCGCCGCTGGCGGCATCGCGGAGGGTCTGCCGGATCAAGAGATCGCCGGCCCGGCGCGATTCGTCGGTGAGCCGCGCAAAACTCCACGCCGCAAAGCCGAGTACCGGGAGCAGGAGAAACACGCTGAGCACCGCCGTGAGCTGCGCGCGATAACTCGTGCGCACCGCGCCGACGAGCAGCGCGGGGCGCGGACGCCACCCCTCGGCAATGACCAGACCAAACAGCCAAATGGCGCCGAGCAGCACAACGTCGAACGAGACGACGAGCAGCCCCCGGACGAGCAAGGCCCATGGACTCCGGAGGTCGACGCGCAGATGTACGTGCCGGCGGCCTCCCGGCAGGTCGATGCGCCGCTCGCCCCGCGCCGACCAGCCATCGCGGCGCCACTGCAGCGCGTCGCTGAACCCGGGCGTGTCGGTGCGAGCCGCAGCCGAGAGCGAAATGGTGTAGGGCGGCTCGACGCCCGGGTCTCCGCGCAGAAACCGCGCGACGCGATCCGGCGGCAGCAAGCGGGTGCGCGGACCCACTCCCACGGTCAACACCGTGCCATTGGCCAGCGGCGCGAGCAGCACGTAGTGAATCCCGGGGACGCGCTCCAGGCGCTCGACGCACGGACCGTTCACCGTCCGGACGAGCGTGGCTAACGAGTCGGGGGAAAGATCGAGCGATGCGAGACGCAGCTCGGCCAGCGACACGCCGTCGGCATCCCACAAACCAAGCATCGCGGGATAATCTTCGGCGACGAGCGGCGACGTCGTCCAGAGCGCGTAGAGGTCGCTCGCGCTTCTGGGGATGGCGGACGCCGTGGCGACTTGTTGACTCAGCCGCTCGAGCAAGGCCACGGCGACGGCATCGCCCTCGCGTCCCAGTCGTTGCGCATCACGACTGGCAAGTGCGAGTCGCCCTTCGACGGCGGCGCCCCACGCCAGCAACGCGGCAGCCGTTCCGCCGACGACCGCTATTCCGACGAGCGTCCAGCGGCGCGGTGCCGGGAGAATGACGCCGACCAGCGCCGGGAGCCAGAGAAATGTGTACCACTCGGGCCAGGCGCCGTGCGGATCCCACAACCAGAGCCCGCCCACAGCTGCCAACGCGCCCCAGACACACGCCGCGGGCAAAGCCCATCCGACTCGTGCAGGCTCGCGACTGCCACGGACCAGGGCCGCCGCGAGGAGAATGATGGCCATGGCGGTGACGGCGAGCCCCGCCTGCCAGGACAACCAGAGACTCAGACTGACGCCGCTCGCCGGCGGCGCGATGCCGCGCCCGAAGTAGCGCACCAGGTACGGCGCGATCAGGATCAGCACTGCCGCTGCCGCGAGCCCCCACCACCTGCGCGGGATCCCACGTCGCCACAACCAGCCCGCCGCAAGCAGGACGAGCACCGCGGTGAGAAAAAGCGAGCCCGCCGACGTGCCGACCTCGGCGATGGGCCGGTAAAACGTGGCAGGGGAAAACCAGGCGGCGGGCCCCATCGGCCCCCGCACCAGCGTCCACCCCCCGACGAGCGCAACGGCCCAGCGAGCAGGCCCGTGGGGGGCCGCGACGAGCAGGAGGACGAGCATGACGCCCAGCACCAACCGGGCAAGCCACGCGAAATGTTCGAGGGCGGCGAGCTTCGCGTCTCCTTGCGAGGGCGGAATGATCTCCACCGATACGAGGATGTCGCCGTGCTCACAACCGCTCGGCGGCGGGCAAATCTCGAATACGCTTGAATCGCGGGGGCCGAGCCCGGGCGGGAAGAACCGCAGCGAAACACCGTGTTGGCGCGCGAAAGCCGCGGCGATCGAGCGATCGCCGTCCGCGATGGCTGGCGCCGCCCACAGGAGCACGTTGCCCACGGCGACACCGTCGTGCGTCTGGCGGCGTGCCTCGAGAAGCGCGTAGAATGGGGTCATGACCACTTGCAGCTCGGTCGTGTCCGTCGACGGATTGGGGATCATCCGGTGCCGGCCCAACCATGCGACGGGCGCGACGGTGGGATCGGCCGGCAGGATGGCCACCCCGCGCTCGATCGCTTGGCGGCCCCCCATCTCCGACCGGAGCCGATTGAAGGTCGCGGACCGCGGCAGGACCGACGCTGTCGCCGCGCGTTCGGCGAGGCGGCGTGCTTCGGCGATCGCCTCGCCCAGTGATTTTTGCAGCGCGCGGGACGTGCCAGGCACGCTCCGCTCGACCAAGCTCGGCCAGCAGCATTCGATCCGCCACACGCGCAACGCGCCACCAACGAGTACCGCGCCCAGTGCCACGCTCGCCGCAGCAGCTCCAACGGTGAGCGGCTGGCGTAACACCGGTCGCCAGAGTGCCAGCACGAGCGCCGCCAGCCCGGCGAGTCCCGCGAGCCACGCCCAAACGACGGCGTTGCTGCGCAGCCATTCCGCCGCAGCAAGACTCGACAGACAGCCGGCGATTACAACGTGAGCTTGCCGCTGCACCTGAGTGTCCTCACTCCCGATGCCGTGCGGGCCGCGCTGGCACGCGACTCACGTCTGCTGGTGCCGGTGGGCACCTGTGAGCAGCATGGACCCCACCTCCCCCTTGGTTGCGATACGTTCATCGTCGAGCGACTGTCCGATGACCTGTCGGCCGGTTTTGGCATCCTCCGGGCGCCGACAATTTCGTACGGCGTCAACACAGCGACCAAACGCCCCTACCCCGGCAATGCGACAGTCCGACGCAAGACCCTGCACCGCTGGATGAATGACCTGCTCGGCTCGTGGGAGCAGTGCGGCGTGGGCACTTTCATTATTCTTACGGCGCACGGGCACGATCCCCATCAAGAGGCCCTTTCGACCCTGCGCACCCACCGGGCTCGCATATTCACGGTAGACGTCTTTGCCCTCGACTTCACCGGCTATCTGGACGACCCCGGCGGCCCAACGCACGGCGGCGAGCTCGATACGTCGCTGATGCTGTATCTGGCGCCGCAGCTCGTCCGCATGGAGCTCGCCCAGGACTTTCCTCTTAGTAAGCGTCAGGTGGCCCGCTTCCGCCGCCGCGCCGCGACTTCGGTGCCCGCCCAGTCCCCCGGTTCCGTAGGGCGCCCCACCCTCGCGTCGGCCGAAAAGGGCGAACGCCTGTATAAGATGATTCATGACCGTATCGCGACGCGAGTTTTGGGGGCGGTAGCCGCTTGATCGGCTGGCTCCTGGTTCTTGGGCTGCTGCAGCAACCTGGTCCCAGCGGGGGCACCGCCGTGGACGAGGGCGTCTTTGTGGTGCGCCTGGATACGCTCGAGGTCGCGCGCGAGTCCTTCCGCCTTTCGCAGGGTCGCCTCTCGCGAGGGG
>Ga0070694_100001212_pt1 | contig 14885 bp, 16 predicted proteins | sample KBSK1251metaG_FD_65470 | JGI IMG/M metagenome (GOLD analysis project Ga0070694, IMG submission 65470) | Corn, switchgrass and miscanthus rhizosphere microbial communities from Kellogg Biological Station, Michigan, USA - KBS K1-25-1 metaG | ecosystem: Host-associated > Plants > Roots >... | reverse complement strand
GTCAGGAGCTTCAGGCTCCTCGTGGTCAGGAGCTTCAGGCGCCCCGGGCCCAGGACATCCAGGCTCCGCGCGGTCAGGACCTTCAGGCGCCGCGCTCGGCCGATTTCAAGAAGGCGTCCGCTCTGGTGAGCGAGGCCGAGGCCGCGTGCAAGGCCGGCAAGTCGTCCGTGGCGGCCGACAAGGCCAAGGCGGCGATGCAGCTGCTGAAGAAGTAAGTAGCCTCGAAGACACCGACGGCCCCGGGGCAGCACCCCGGGGCCGTTTCTTTTTTCTCGCGATCACACGAGGCGCGCCCGCAGCCGCGAGGACGCGAAGTCGACCACCATCACGAGCACGACGAGCACGAGCAGCACCGAGGCCGCCGCCGGATAGTTCAGCAGCCGCAGGTAGGTCTGGACGTAGAAGCCAATACCCCCCGCCCCCACGAAGCCCAGGATCGCCGCCGCCCGGATGTTGGTCTCGAACCGGTAGAGCGTGAACGAGAGGAACTGCGGCGCGAGCTGCGGCAGCACGCCCCAGCGCAGCACCTGGAGCGATGTGGCCCCGGTGGCGCGGACCGCCTCGACCGGGCCGGGCTCGATGGCCTCGATGGCTTCCGAGTAGAGCTTGGCCAGCACCGTGGCGGTGTAGACGACGACCGCCAGCACGCCCGGGAACGGTCCGAGCCCGACCGCGGCCACGAAGAAGAGCGCATAGACCAGCGTGTCGATGGCCCGGAACGCGTTGAGGAGCAGGCGCGAGGTGTAGAAGAGCCAGGGTGGTGCCGCGTTCCGGGCCGCCGCGAAGCCCGCCGGGAGGGCCAGCACCGCGGCCACCGTCGTTCCCACGACCGCGATCTGGATCGTCTGGATCGCGCCGTGAAGGGCGTTGCCCAGCACCGAGGGGTCCGGCGGCACCATCCGGCGCAGGAAGTCCCACATGAACGGCAGCCCCTCGATCATCCGGCCGAGCGAGACCTCGGTGGCCACGGCGGACCAGATGAACACCGCCGCGATCGCGGCCCCGCCCGCCCAGCGGCCGGGGCGGCTCACGCCGCGCCGCCGGCCAGGCCCGGTCCGAAGATGCGCGCGGTGGCGGCTCCGTCCAGCGAGTCGGGCGGACCATCGTGCACCACGCGGCCCCGGTGAAGCCCGATGATCCGCTGTCCGTACGCCTGCGCCAGCTCGAGCACGTGGAGCGAGGTCACCACCGTGATCCCGTCTTCGTGGTTGATCCGGCGCAGCAGCTCCATGATGGTGTGGGCCAGTGACGGATCGAGGCTCGCCATCGGCTCGTCGGCCAGGATGACCGCGGGGGCCTGGACCAGAGCCCGGGCGATCGCCACGCGCTGCTGCTGGCCACCCGAGAGGGTGTCGATGCGCCGCGTGTCCAGACCGTCGAGGCCGACCCGAGCGAGCGTCGCCCGCGCGCGGGCCAGGTCGGCGGGGTCGAACCAGCCCGCGAGGGAGCGCCAGCGCGTGGCATGGGGAAGGCGGCCCAGGACGGTGTTCTCGAGCACGGTGAGACGCCGGAGAAGGTTGAACTGCTGGAAGACGAACCCGATACCGGAGCGGATGCGGCGAAGGGTCTCCGGAGTCGCTCCGGTCACTTCGACGCCGTCCACCTCGATATGGCCCGCGGTGGGTGTCGCGAGGCCGTTGAGGCATCGGAGGAGCGTGGACTTTCCCGCTCCGCTCGGCCCGATCAGGGCCACGAACTCCCCGCGTCGGATGTGGAGGTCGATGCCGTCCAGCGCCCGCGAGCCGCCCGGATATTCCTTGCGCAGGCCTCGCACCCGGATCAACGGCGGCCGGCCGTGAAGTGGAAGTGGATGTGATAGACGACCTGCCCGCCCTCCGGCCCGGTATGGCAGGAGAGGCGGTACCCGCGCTCGGCGTAGCCGGTGCGCTCGCCGAGCAGGCGAGCCACGTGGACGCAGCGCCCGATCAACGGGGCGTCGCCGGGCTCGAGGCGCGCGATGGATTCGATGTGACGCTTCGGAATGATCAGGAGATGGATCGGGGCCTTCGGGTAGAGATCACGGAACGCCATGACCTCGTCGTCCTCGTACTCGATCTCGGCCGGGCTCTCCTTGGCGGCGATGCGACAGAACATGCAGGGCTCGGTCACGGCTCCTCCCGGCTCGTGTATAATGCTCCGCGCAAAGGAGAATGACATGGGGACCTGCCCCAAGTGCAAGCTTCGCATCCGGAAGAACGGTAACCACGTCAAGCTGGGATCGGTCTGGGTCCACAAGATGTGCCCGCCGAAGCCGGCCCGCTCCGCCAAGCGCGCCTAGCCTTTCCCGCCCCGCTCGCTTTCCGTCCGGGTTTCAACCGTAGCCGCACCGATCAGCACCCGCATCAGAGCACACGGGAGGCTGTGCCGGGCGTGCTCGCAAAGGAATCGGCTGAGCGATCGGTGACGTCGAGGGCTCGCCATGTCCCCCCCGATGGTCACTGGCACATACCGGAATCTGTCACTCGGGGCCGAGGCCTGCAGGAGCTCGGGCGGCCAACTGCTGTGTAACTCATTGAATCGACGTGAATACTGCAATGCGTAATCCCCTGGGCGGAGACTGGCCCGACTCTTGAAGCGGCTCTTCAACCTTGTAAGAACGTCCTACTCTCTTTAGCCAGGAGGAGTGAAAGGTATGCATTGCTCAACTGAGGTTCAGGCAACTCGCGCTCGGCGTCGCCAGCGCGGCTTCACGCTCATCGAGTTGATGATCGTGGTAGCCATCATCGGCATTCTCGCTGCGATCGCCATCCCGCTTTACGCCAACGTGCAGGCGCGCGCGCGTCTCGCGAAGGCCCAGGCCGATGCGCGGGCACTCGCGTCCGCCATCAGCATCTACTCGGCTCACACCGGAACGCTTCCGGCCGCGCTCACCGACCTCACGTCGACGGTGACCAACTCGATGGGTCAGCCTGGCGGTCCGTTCATGGCCAGCGTCCCGGCGGGTCCGGCCGGCTGGGGTACCTACGTCTACAGTCCGGTGGCGTCGGCCGGCACGTTCACGGTGAGCAACTCGGGTGACAGCACCAGCGTCAGCGTACCGTAACGCGACGCTGCTAAGACCAACGGCCGGGGCTCGATGCCCCGGCCGTTTTACTTTTCGGACCCTGCCTCGGCAATCGACGACGCGAGACAGCCGCGTGAGGAATTCATGGTGGAGGGTAAGGGATTCGAACCCTCGACCTCGGCGTTGCGAACGCCGCGCTCTCCCAACTGAGCTAACCCCCCGTCGGATCGGTACATTGTACTCGGCCGGGCTCCGGGCGACAAGCCCGACGGCCGCGCCCGGCGCTCAGCTCTTGGGCGGCGGCGTCTCTCCCCCGAAGGCCCGCAGGAGCGGAGTGAAGAGATCCAGGGGCAGCGGGAAGAAGGTGGTGGTGTTGCGCTCGGAGGCCACTTCCCGCATGGTCTGCAGGTAGCGGAGCTGCACCGCGATCGGGAAGCGCATGAGCACCTCGGCGGCCTCGCCCAGCTTGGCTGCGGCCTGGAACTCGCCCTCGGCGTTGATCACCTTGGCGCGCCGCTCGCGCTCGGCCTCGGCCTGCTTGGACATGGCGCGCTGCATATCCTGGGGCAGGTCCACGTTCTTCACCTCCACCGCGGCCACCTTCACCCCCCACGGACTGGTGTGCTGGTCGATGATCCGGGTCAGCTCCTCGTTGATCTTCTCGCGGCTCGCCAGGAGGTCGTCCATCTCCTGCTGGCCCAGCACGCTGCGGAGCGTGGTCTGGGCCATCTGGGAGGTCGCGTAGAGATAGTCCTCCACGCTGATGACCGCCTTGGCCGCGTCGAGCACGCGGAAGAAGATCACCGCGTTGACCTTGACCGAGACGTTGTCGCGCGTGATCACGTCCTGGGGCGGCACGTCCATGGTGATCGTGCGCAGGCTCACCTTGACCATCTTGTCGATGAACGGGATGAGGAGCACCAGGCCGGGGCCCGAGCCTTCCCCGCCCGGGTTGAAGATGGCGTTGGTCCGGCGGCCGAAACGGAAGATGACCGCCCGCTCGTACTCGCGCAGGATCCGGAACGAGGAGAAGAAGATGTAGAGCAGGATCACCACCACCGGGATGATGCCGAAGAGGAGCTGGAAGCCTTCCATGGGCAATCTCCTGGGGTCCTAGGGTCGTCGAGGGGAACGGGTGACGGTGAGGGTGAGGCCGTCGATGGCGGTGACCTGGACCGGCTCCCCCGCCCCCACTCCGGCGTCCGGGCTCACCGCCCGCCAGAGCTCGCCGTCGATGAGCACCTGCCCGTCCGGCTGGAGCGGGCTCCGGGTCACGCCGACGCGACCCACCATGGCGGACGATCCGGTCACGGAGGGGCGATAGAGCGCCCGGATGCCCATGGACACCGCGAAGAACACGAGGCCCGCGGTGGTGCCCACGGTGGGGACGATCACGTACCACGAGAGCCGGATGCCGGTGACGTCGGGGGAGTCGTAGAGCATGATCGAGCCGAGGAGCATCGAGATCACCCCGCCGATCGCGAGGACGCCGTGGCTCACCACCTTGATCTCCACGATCAGGAGCACCACCCCGAACAGGAGCAGGAGCAGGCCCGCCCAGTTGACCGGCAGGGTCTGGAACGCGAAGAACGCGAGGATCAGGCAGATGCCGCCGATGATCCCCGGGAGGATGGACCCCGGGTTCGACAGCTCGAAGAAGATGCCGAGCATGCCGCCCATCATCAGGAGGTAGGCGATGTTCGGATCCGAGATCAGCGCGAGGAATCGATCGCGGAAGCGCACCTCGATGACCTTCACCGGGGCCTCCCGCGTGGCGAGGGTCACCGGCCCCTTCGAGGTCTTCACCGTCCGGCCGTCGATCTTGGCGAGGAGATCGGGCACGTTCTCCGCGACCAGGTCCACCACCTTGAGCTTCACCGCCTCGCGCTCGGTGGCCGAGACGGAGGCGCGCACCGCCTTCTCGGCCCACTCCGCGTTGCGCCCGCGCTCGGTCGCGATGGTGCGCGCGAAGGCGGCCGCGTCGTTCTCCACCTTCTTGCTCATCTCCTTGTCCATGCTCCCGCCGACCGCCACCGGATGGGCCGCGCCGATGTTGGTGGCCGGGGCCATCGCCGCCACGTGGGCGGCCATCGTGATGAAGACACCCGCGGAGGCGGCGCGGGCGCCGGTGGGCGCCACGTAAACGATCACCGGGATGGGCGAGCCGAGGATGGTCTGCACCATCGAGCGCATCGATCGCTCGAGCCCGCCCGGGGTGTTGAGCTGGACGATCAGGGCCTGGGCCCCGTCGCTCTGCGCGCGGTCGATCGCCATGCTGAGCAGTCGTACCGTGACCGGGGTGATGGCCGAGTCGATCTCGATCGAGGCCACCGGCTGGGCGGCGCGGGCCGGGCCGGCGGCCGAGAGGAGCGCGATAATGCTCGGCAGCGCGACGAGCAGGCCGAGGAGAGGCCGACGTGGGGCCGATCTCACGCCGTCATCTTAGCACTAGCGGCGGGCTTCCCACCGCCGCTCTACCGGCCGAGGGCCACCACCGAGAGCAGCTCGAAGAGCAGGTTCGCGGCGAGGACGCCGGTGATGGCGCCGGGCCCGTCGTAGGGCGGCGAGACCTCGACGATGTCGCCCCCGACGAGCTCGAGCCCGCGCAGGCCGCGGACGAGCCCCAGCGCCTCGTAGGAGGTGAGGCCGCCCGCCTCGGGCGTGCCGGTGCCGGGCGCGTACGCGGGATCCGCCGCGTCGACGTCGAACGAGCAGTAGACCGGGCCGCCGGTCAGACGGCGCAGGCGCTCCACCACCGGGGCCACGCCGCCCTCCTTCACGTCCTCGATGCGGATGACCTCGAACCCGTGCTCCCGGTGGAAGTCGAAGTCCTCGGGTCCGTAGAGCGGGCCGCGGATGCCCACCTGGATCGAGCGCCGGCCGTCGATCAGCCCCTCCTCCATCGCCCGGCGGAAGGTGCTGCCGTGGTAGTACGGCAGCCCGAAGTAGCGGTCCCAGGTGTCGGGGTGCGCATCGAAGTGCACGAGCCCGAGACGCCCGTGCCGCCGGGCGAGCGCGCGCAGGACCGCCAGCGTCACGGTGTGATCGCCCCCCACGCACAGCGGCACCGCGCGCGCCTCGACCACCGGGGCGAGCGTCCGCTCGATGGCCGCGAAGGTGCCCTCGATCGAGACCGGCACCACGTCGACGTCGCCGCAGTCGGCGACCCGGAGCCGCTCGAAGGGGTGCACCCGCAGCGCCGAGTTCCACGGCCGGATCAGGGAGGACTGCTCGCGCACGTGCCGCGGCCCCATCCGGGCGCCCGAGCGATACGAGCAGCCGCCGTCGAACGGGATCCCGCAGAGGGCCACGTCGAGCCCGGCGGGCGACTCCACGTGAGGCAGCCGCATGAAAGTCGCCGGTTGAGCGAAGCGGGGAGAAGTGAAGCCGTCGCGAGGCCGCGGCCGGTCGGTCATCCGGGCTAGAGCTCCCCGAGGATCCCCGCCACCCCGTCGGCCAGGCGCTGCACGTCCAGGGCGGTGCTGTAGACCGAGAAGCTCGCCCGCAGCGTGCCCACGATGCCGAGCCGCTTCATGAGCGGCTGGGCGCAGTGGTGCCCGGCCCGCACCGCGATGCCGTGCAGGTCGAGCGCGGCCGCGCCGTCGTGGGGATGGATGCCCTCGACGTTGAACGCCACCACCGCGCCCTTCATCTCGGGGTTGGCGGGCCCGTAGAGCGAGACGCCGGGAATGCGGCCGAGCGCCTCCATCGTCAGCGCGGTCAGCGCCTGCTCGTGAGCGCTCACCTGGGCCATGCCGAGCTTGCTCAGGTACTCGACGGCGGCGTGCAGACCGACCGCGCCCGCGATCGGAGGCGTGCCGGGCTCGAAGCGCCACGGCAGGTCGTTCCACTGCGCGCGGTCGATCCAGACCTCCTTGATCATCTCGCCGCCGCCCCACGCGGGTTCGAGCCGCTCGAGCACCTCGCGGCGCCCGTGGAGGACGCCGATGCCGGTGGGCCCGAGCATCTTGTGGCCGGAGAACGCGTAGAAGTCGGCCCCGAGCGCCGCGACGTCGACCGGCACGTGCGGCACCGCCTGCGCGCCGTCCAGCAGCACCAGCGCGCCCACCCGGTGGGCCTGCTCGACCATGCGGGCCACCGGATTGATGGTCCCGAGCACGTTCGACACGTGGGCCACGGCCACCACGCGGGTGCGCGGCGTGAGCAGGCGCGCGTACGTGTCCAGGTCGAGATAGCCGTCCGGGAGCACCGGGATCGCTCGCAGCACGGTGCCGCGATCCCGGCACACCATCTGCCACGGAACCAGGTTGGAGTGGTGCTCGAGCTCGGTGACGAGGATCTCGTCGCCCGGGCCCAGCGTACGCCCCACCGCCTGGGCCACCAGGTTGATCGACTCGGTGGTGCCGCGCGTGAAGACGATCTCCTCGCGGCTGCGGGCCCCGATGAACGCGCGGACCGCGTCGCGCGCGCCCTCGTAGAGCTCGGTCGCCTCCTCGCCCAGGGTGTGGATCGAGCGGTGCACGTTGGCGTGGCTCGTCTCGTAGTAGCGCTGGACGGCCTCGATCACCGAGGCCGGCTTCTGGCTCGACGCGGCCGAGTCGAGATACACGAGCGGATGCCCGTTCACGATCCGCGACAGGATGGGGAAGTCCGGCCGGCAGCGCTCGCCCAGGCTCATGGTGTCGCCTCCTTCGCGAGCGCGCCCTGCAGCACCGTGAGCGGCAGGGCCACGCACTTCATCCGCGACGGGCGGATGTCGGAATCGAGACGATCGAGGATGCTCTGCGGGGTCAGCTCTCGCACCCGCGCGGCCGGCTGGCCGGTCACCATCTCGAGCAGCACGTCCGCCGACGCCGCCGAGATCGCGCAGCAATCGCCGGTCCACCGCCCCTCGACCACCCGCCCGTCGGCCAGGCGCGCCTGGACCCGCACCCGGTCCCCGCAGAGCGGATTCACGTCCTCGCCCGACACGTCCGGGCGCTCGAGGGTGCCGCGGTACCGGGGCTGGCGGAACCGGTCGCGGATGACCGTGCTGTAGAGCGCCATGTCACTCGGACAGCTCCCCGCGCGCGCCGCTCTTGCGATAGGGCGGGAAGCGGTAGGCGCTGTCGTGCGACAGGAGGCCGCCGTGACCGAGCGCGGCGACCTCGGGCGCGCCCGCCGGCTCGCCGGCCAGGATGCGCGGCAGGATCAGGTCGAACGTGGTGGCCTGGGAGAACATGCCGCAGGCGGGCATGCCGAGCACCGGATGCCCGCGCAGGTCGGCGATCCAGAGCAGGCTGCCCGGATGGGCCGGCGCCCCGTGCCGGATCATTCGGCCGCCCAGCCGCTCGAGGCCGGCGAAGACCGGATCGAGCGGATCGAGCGAGCCCGCGCCGGCCGCGATCAGGATGTCGGCGCCCGCCGCGAGCAGGGCCTCCATCTCGGCCGCGACCGCGGCGGCGTCGCCCGCCGCGTAGCGTACCGGCAGGAGCCGCGAGCCGAACCAGTCCACCTTCTCGGCGAGCGAGGACTCGAAGCGCTGGCGCTGGGGCGGCGCCAGCGTCTCGCGGCTCAGCGCGGCCAGCACGCGCGGCTGGAAGGGCTTCACCGAGACCAGGCCCCCCGCGCTCCAGGCGCGCGCCTCGGCGTCCTTCACGAGCCGCTCCGGGATGGCCAGGGGCGTGATCTTGGCCTTGGCCACCGCCTCGCCCGCCTCCACCGGCTGCAGATCGTAGAGCGTGAAGACCGACATGCCCTCGAGGCCGTTCACCGCCGCGAGCGCGGCCGCGTTCACGCGGACGAGGCCCCGTCGCTGACCGGTGAGCGTCCACTGCCCGCCGGTGTAGCCCTTGACCTCGACGTGGGGCCCGCAGGCCGCGGCGGCGAGGCGCGAGCCGGCCGGCTCCTCGTGCACGTCGCCCGGCTCGAGCTCGAGGACGTGCACCTCCGCCCACGGCAGCGCGAGCAGGCGGGCCGCCGCGGCCGCGTCGAGCATCTGACCCTTGGCGATGGCTACCCGCCGGGCCTCGTCGCGCACGTCGTGGCAGGCGATGCGGCCTTCAAGGGCCGCGGCGCTCGCGTCTCGGTGGACCGCGATGGCTCTCATGGGCTTGGTGTCGTCCTTCTTGCCGTCGTTCGCCTTGCTGTCATCCGCCTTGCTGTCATCCGTTTGCGATACGGCATTGTTCTAGTCGAGGGGGAGCGGCGTCGCTCCTCCCCCGAGCCCCCCCACCGCACCTGTCAAGCGCCCGGCGTCGTCGTTCACTGGCTGACTCGCCGTCATTTGAGGCCTCGGCGGACCTTCTCCGAGATGGGCATGCCGGTGGCGTTGCGCTGGGCGGCCAGCACCTCGGCCAGGATGCTGAGCGCGATCTCCGGCGCGGACTGGGCGCCGAGGTCGAGGCCGATCGGCACCCGCACCCGCGCGAGGGCTTCCTCGCTCACCCCGTCCTCGCGCAGCAGGTTCAGGATGGCGGCGCCGCGCCGGGTGCTGCCGAGCAGCCCGATGTACCCGACTGGGGTGGCGAGCGCGTGCCGCAGCACCGGCAGGTCGTACTTGTAGTCGTGGGCCACCAGGACCAGCGCGGTGGTGGGGATCAGGGGGACTTGCTGCACGAGCTCCGAGGGCACCCCGATCCGCAGGTCGTCCACGTGGGGGAAGCGCTCCGGGGTCGCGAAGCGGGGCCGCCCGTCCACCACCACGGTGCGGAAGCCCAGCTCCTTGGCCATGGCGGTCAGCGGCATCGCCACGTGGCTCGCTCCCACTACCAGCAGGATGGCGGGCGGGGTGAAGACCTCCGCGAAGGCCCGCACGTTCTCGAGGAAGAGCGTGCGCGACTTGCCGGCGGCCAGGGCCTGGCGCGCCTCCGCCTCGAACCGCTGATCGAGGAAGGCGTCGCCCAGGGTGCCCTCCCGGCCGCCGCCGTCCAGGACCAGGAGCTTGGCCCCGTTGTGGGGCGGATCGAGCCGCGTGACGATCGCGGCGCGTCCGCCGGTCTCGGCGTGGGCCCGCGCAGCCTCGTAGAAGGCCAGCGTGGCGTCGCCGGACCGGCCGAATGTCACCGGCTCCACGAAGACCTCGATGGTGCCGCCGCAGGTGAGCCCGATCTCCCACGCCTCCTCGTCGCCCAGGTTCAGCTCGAGCAGCCGTGGCGCGTTCGTGTCCAGCACGTCGGCGGACTCCTCGATCACCTGCGCGTCCACGCACCCGCCGATGGTCACCGAGCCGAGGACGCGGCCGCCCTCGCCCACCAGCATCTTGGCGCCTTCCTTCCGGGGCGTGGTGCCGCGGGTGTTCACGAGGGTGGCCACCGCCACCTTCGACTCGTTCTGCTTGAGCTGGTTCAGATGGTCGAAGAGCTCGTCGCCCATTGGTCTCACCTCAGCTTGAGATGCCCGGCGAGGTCGCGCAGGCTCGCCAGGTTGTGCGCCGCCGCGAAGTGGTCCACGAGCGGGAGCGCCGCCGCCATGCCGCGCGTCAGCGGCTCGTACGACGGGTTGCCCAGCAGCGGGTTGAGCCAGATGACCCGGCCCGCCTTGCGCTTGATCGTGAGCATCTCGTTGGCCAGGATCTCCGGCTCACCGGTGTCCCAGCCGTCGGACAGCAGGAGCACGATCGTGTGGCGATCCACCAGGTTCCCCCACCGGGCGTTGAACTCCTGCAACGACTCGCCGATCCGGGTGCCGCCGGAGAAGTCCCGGACCTCGGTCAGCCGGGCCAGGGCCGTCCGGTAGGAGGCACCCTTGAGATGCTCGGTCACCCGCGTCAGTCGCGTGGAGAACGTGAAGGTCTCGACCCGGCCGAAGACGTTCTGGAGGGCGTAGAGGAACTGGAGGAGGAACCGGCTGTAGAGGTCCATGGAGCCGGAGACGTCGCACAGGAGGACCAGCCGGACCTTCCGCCTCCGGCGCTCCCGCCTCCGCAGCTCGATGATCTCGCCCTTCATGAGGTTGGCCCGGATGCTCCGGCGCATGTCGATGACGCCGCCCCGCCGGGTCGGGCGCTTGCGACGGCTGATCCGCCGGGCCAGCCGCTTCGCGATCAGGATGGTCAGGCGGGCCACCTCGTCCAGGTCCTCAACCGGGAAGGACGAAAAGTCCTGATCCATGAGGATTTCCTTTTCGCTCACCCCGGGAACCTCGAGCGGCTCCCCGTCGTCGTCCCCCTCCTCCTCCCAGCCTTCCAGCGCGACCGAGACCTTCTTCTGGGCCGCCTCGGCCCCGGTGTTGCCGGCGTGCTCCTCGGGGATGGCGGGCGTGGCGGGTCCGGTCAGCCCCTCGAGCCCCTGCCCCTCCTCGGCCTGGAAGCGCCAGAAGGTGTCGAAGCAGCGGTCGAAGATCGGGAACTCCTCGTGCCGCGCCACCAGCGTGGTGCGGAGCGCCAGGTAGACGTCCCGGCGGTCGAGCAGGTCCACCGCGTCCAGCGCCCGCACCCCGTCCATCATCTCGCCGATGGTCAGCGGCATGCCGGACGCCCGCAGCATCTGCCCGAAGCGCAGGACGGCGTTGGTGAGGTCGCGCGGGCCGGCCACCCCTACCCCTCGGCGGCCACGAAGCGCTTGAGCCCGCTCGAGTGAAGCTCGCGCTTGAAGCGCTTGACGTCGTCGGCGTCCTTGAGCACGCAGCCGAGGGTCTCCAGCACCAGCTCCTCGTCGACGTGGTCGGCGTGCAGCGAGGCCAGCGCCTGGGCCCAGTCGAGGGTCTCGGCCACCCCCGGCACCTTGGCGAGCCGGATGGTGCGCAGGCTCTCCATGAAGCGCGAGATCTGGCGGGCCAGGGCCTCGTTGACGCCCGGCACCTTGCGCATCACGATCCGGACCTCCTTGTCGAAGCCGGGGAAGTCCACCCAGAGGTAGAGGCAGCGGCGCCGGAGCGCGTCCGAGAGCTCGCGCACCCGGTTCGAGGTGAGGATCACGTAGGGGGGATGGATGGCCTTGATGGTCCCGATCTCCGGGATCGTCACCTGGAACTCCGAGAGGACCTCCAGGAGGAACGCCTCGAACTCCTCGTCGGCCCGGTCGACCTCGTCGATCAGCAGCACCGGGGGCTTGCCGTCCTGCCCGATCGCCTGCAGCAGCGGCCGACGGATCAGGAAGGGCTCGGAGAAGATCGTGGCCTCCTTCTCCCGCAGGCTGTGGGTCGTGCTCTCCTCGAGCTTGATGTGCAGCAGCTGCTTGGGATAGTTCCACTCGTAGAGGGCCTGGGCCGCGTCGAGCCCCTCGTAGCACTGCAGCCGGATGAGGTTCGTGTGGAGCATGCGCGACATCACCTTGGCGATCTCGGTCTTGCCCACGCCCGCGTGCCCCTCGATCAGGAGCGGCTTCTTGAGGGTCATGGCCAGGTGCACCGACGTGGCGATCGCGGGGTCGGTGACGTAGTCGGCGCCTTCCATCATCTGCTGGATCTTCTCGATCTCGGCTCTCATGGTCCTCTCAGTCTACACCGCGTGGTTGCGGCATTCCCGGCGCCCCGCCGGGCTACGCCGGCGGGTTGGCGGGCCGAAGTGCGCTTCGGATCTTCTCATAGTCGGCCGGGGTATCGACGTCCGGCGGCATGGGCCGGTCCAGGGTCACCCACTCGACGCGCGCCGGGTCCCGGACGATGACGGGCCGGGCGCCCCGGTCGCCTTCGAGGGCCAGGAGCTCCGGGAAGACCGCGCGGTCGAACAGCACCGGGTTGCCCGGTCCGTCCTGGTAGCGGGGCGCCACGATGGGCCGGCCGCTCGCGCGGTGGGCCGCCAGGAGGGCCGGGATGATGTCCGGGGCCAGGAGCGGTTGGTCGCCCAGCGCGATCAGCACCGTGTCGACCGTCGCGGGCAGCGCGGCGACGCCCGCGCGCACCGAGCCCGCCTGCCCCGTCTCGGGCGCCGGGTTCACCACGATCCGCGCGTCGAGGCCGGCCAGCGCCGACTCGATCGCGGCCGGGTCCGGCCCCGTGACTACCAGCACCGGGTCGAGGCCGGCCGCCCGCACGCCCTCGACCGCGTGGCGGACGATGGGCCGCCCGTCCACCGGGAGGAGCAGCTTCGCCTCCCCCATGCGGCGCGAGAGCCCGGCGGCCAGCACCACCGCCGCGATCACGCCCGCGCCCCAAAGAAGAACCCCGCGGGAGGCCTCCCGCGGGGTTCCTGGTCCGGCCGTCGACTCACCGGGTGAGACGCGCTACTTCACGGCCGCGGCGGCCGCCTCCATCGCGCGCTTGGCGAACACGCGCAGCAGGTGGCTCTTGTACTCCACCGAGCCCTGCAGGTCGGCCTGCACGTCCACGCCCTCGGCCGCCTTCTCGGCCGCCGCCTGGATGGACGCCGCGTCGGTCCCCTTGCCGGTGATCGCGGTCTCGACGCCCTTGGCCCGCACCGCCTTGGTGCCGGCGCCGGTGACGGCCACGCTGGCCTTGCCCACCTTGCCGCCGTCCAGGCTCAGCACCGCCGCCACCCCCACCACCGCGAAGCGCGAGGCAGGGTGCGGGAACTTCATGTAGGCGGCGCCGGTCTTGGGGGCGAGCGCGGGCACGCGCACCTCGGTCAGGATCTCGTTCTCCGCGAGCGCGGTGGTCAGCAGGCCCTTGAAGAAGTCGTCCGCCTTGATTGTGCGCTTGCCCTTGGGCCCTTCCGCCACCATCTCGGCGCCGAGCGCGATGATCGCGGCCGGGTAGTCCGCCGCCGGGTCGGCGTGGGCGAGGCTGCCGCCGATCGTGCCCATGTTGCGCACCATCGGGTCGCCGATCTGGCCCGCCACCGCGGCCAGCACCGGGCACTTCGCCTTCACCACCGGCGAGGTCTCGACCTGGTAGTGGGTGGTCATCGCCCCGATCACCAGGGTGCCGCCCTCTTCCTTGATGCCGGAGAGCCCGGGGACCTTCCGGAGATCCACCAGGTGCTTGGGCTGGGCCAGGCGCAGCTTCATGGCGGGCAACAGGCTGTGGCCGCCCGCCAGCAGCTTGGCGTCGTCCTTGTGGCGCCCGAGCAGATCCAGCGCCTCCCTCACGGTCCCCGGCGTGTGGTACTCGAACTGGGCTGGGTACATTGTCGGCGTCTCCCTTACTTCTTCGATTTGGCGGCCTGGGCGGTCTTCCAGACCCGCTCCGGCGTCAGCGGCATGGCGTCGAAATGGTCCACGCCGAGCCCGGACAGGGCGTCCACCACCGCGTTGACCACCGCCGGCGTCGAGGCGATGGTGCCGGTCTCTCCCGCGCCCTTCACGCCCAATGGATTGACCGGGGTGGGCGTCTCGGTTCGATCGGTCTCGTAGAAGGGCAGCATGTCGGCCTTGGGCAGCGTGTAGTCCATCAGGCTGCCGCTCACGAGCTGGCCGGAGTCGCCGTCGTAGACCGCTTCTTCCCAGAGCGCCTGCGCGACGCCCTGGGCGATCCCGCCGTGCACCATGCCGTCCACGATCATCGGGTTGATGACGTTGCCGACGTCGTCGACCGCGAGGTAACGGAGGATCTTCACGTGCCCGGTGTCCGGGTCCACCTCTACCACGCAGGCGTGCGCGCCGAAGGGGAAGCAGAAGTTGGCCGGATCGTAGAAGCTCGTCTCCTCGAGCCCCGGCTCCACGCCCTCGGGGTAGTTGTGCGGGACGTACGCGGTGAGCGCGACCTGGCCGAACGGGATCGCCTTCTGGGGCGACCCCTTGACCACGAAGTTGCCGCCCACGTACTCCATGTCCTTCGGATTCGCCTCGAGGAGATGGGCGGCGATCTTCTTGCCCTTCTCCTTGATCTTGTCGAGCGACATCACGATCGCGGTGCCGCCCACCGAGGCCGAGCGGCTGCCGTAGGTGCCCATGCCGAACGGCACCCGGCCGGTGTCGCCGTGGACGATCTCGATGTCGTCCATCGGGATGCCGAGACTGTCGGCCACGATCTGGGCCATGGTCGTCTCGTGCCCCTGCCCGTGCGAGTGCGACCCGGTGAACACGCTGACCTTGCCGGTCGG